>Ga0209254_10000218_pt1 | contig 41791 bp, 39 predicted proteins | sample FrelakmetDIP11DI_FD_187148 | JGI IMG/M metagenome (GOLD analysis project Ga0209254, IMG submission 187148) | Freshwater lake sediment microbial communities from the University of Notre Dame, USA, for methane emissions studies - DIP11 DI (SPAdes)... | ecosystem: Environmental > Aquatic >... | reverse complement strand
CGAATAGAACGCGACGTGCGGCGTCAGCAGCACGTCAGCGCGCCCGAACAGTGGATGATGCCCGAGATCCGGCGAATCGTCGGCGAGCACGTCGAGGGCAGCCCCGCGGAGCAGTCCCTGGTCGAGTGCTTCGGCGAGGTCCGCCTCATGGATGAGCGCGCCGCGCGCGACATTTATGAGCAGGGGCTTCTTCGCCATCTTTGCAAAGGCGCGGCGATCGAACAGGCCGCGGCTGCCGGCATCGAGGTTGCAGTGCAGCGTGACGATGTCCGAGCGCGCAAGCAGATCGTCGAGATCCGCCGGCTCCGCGCCATGGCTGCGAATCACGGCGTCATCGACGCGAGGGTCCGCGGCGAGCACGGCGAGGCCGAAGCCGCGCGCGCGCCGGCAGACGGCCTGGCCGATGCGGCCGAAACCGACGATCCCGAGCGTGAGGCCGGCGAGCCGGCGGATGTCACGCACCTCGTTCCAGCGCCAGTCTTTCGTTCCCTGCACCTGGCGATCGTAGGCGCGCAGGCGGCGTTCGCTCGCCAGCATCAGCGCGAGCGTGTGGTCGGCGACCTCGTCGGTGCAGTATTCGCCGACGGCCGCGACCCGGATGCCGCGTTCCGCCGCCGCCGCGGCGTCCACGCAGTCCCAGCCCGTCCCCGCCACCGAGATGATCCGGCAGCCCTCGAGCCTGGCGAGCATCGTGCGGTCGAAGGGCACGTAGTCCGTGAGGATCGCGTCCGCGTCGCGGCAGGCGCCGGCGAGCGCGTCGCGATCGCCGCGGTACGTGAAGGTCGCGATCCGCGCATCCGCGGGCAGGTTGCGCCGTTCGATCGACAGGTCGCGGCCCTCGGCTTCCGGCATCTCGGCGAAGAGGACGTTCACGCGCGGCGAAGCGACAGGGCCACGATCAGCACGGCAGACACGGCAAGCCCGGGCCACAGCGGATCGATGGCGAAGATGCCGCCCGCGCCGGCATCCGCCGCGACGCGCCAGGCGATCACCGTGACCAGCGAGGCGCTGGTGCTCCAGAACGCGGCGGAGGCCGGGACGCGGTCCGTCCACAGCGCGGCGATCGTCGGCAGGAAGAGGCCCGCTGAATTGAGCGTGAAGCCGAACTGGAGGATGTCGATGATGTCACGCATCTTCCAGGCGAGGAGCAGACCCAGCCCGCCCGCGCCGAGCGAAGCCAGCGTGCCGATCCGCAACATCGCCGCGGGCGGCATATCCGGCCGCAGATAGCGCTGGTGAATGTCCCGCGCGTAGTTTGCCGAGGCCGTGAGCACGCTGATGGACGCAACCGACATCACGGCCGACAGGATGCCGATCACCATCAGGCCCTTGAGCCCCACCGGGAAGCGATCGAGGACGAACGTCGCCAGGATGCTCGAACTCGACGCCGGGTCCGGGTAGAGCACGGCCGCGGCGAGGCCGAGCCAGGCGACGGCGAGCGCGATCGGCAGCATCAGGAGCGGCGCGAGGAGCGCGCCGCGCCGCGCCGCCGCGGCGTCGCGCGCGGCGAAGCTGCGCGAGAAGCTGTCCATCGCCACGAAGAAGCTGAGCACCATCGAAACCACCAGCGCCGCGACCTTGTCCCAGCCCTGCGCGCCGAAGTCGTAGTGTGCGGCTGGTAAAATGGCGCGCATGTCGGCCCAGCTACCCGCCTGCGAGATCGCGACTGGAATGCCCACCGCGACGATACCGACGATGACCAGCGTGACCTGCACGCGGTCGGTGTAGGTGACGGCGAGGTAGCCGCCGGCCGCGGTGTAGAGCGTCACGATCGCGCCGGCGAGCAGGAGGCAGCTGCCGTAGCTCCAGCCGATCAGCACCTGCAGGATGGCGGCCGCGGCGGCGAACTGGCCCGCGGAGTACGCGGTATAGGCCAGGACCGTCGTGATCGTCGCGACCGCGCGCGTGCGGTTGTCGTAATGCTTCTCGATGAAGTCCGGGTAAGTGAGGTGGCGGTCGCCGTCACCCAGTTCCTTCACGCGCCGCGCGACGGTGAGGCCGAACAGGGCGCAGCCGATGGCGATGCCGATGACGTACCAGATGCCGGTGATGCCCTGCGTGTAGACGCGGGCCGAGGTGCCGACGATCGAGGCCCCGCCGATCCAGGCCGCGACCCACATGCAGGCGATGGTGGCCGGCCCCATGCGCCGGCCCGCGACGAAGTAGTCGTCGACGTCCGGCTTGCGCCGCTGGGCGTAGATGCCGATGCCAATGAGGAGCGCGAGGTACGCGAACAGGATGACCGTATCAACGACGCCCATGCGATCTGCCTCCGCGCCTGCCAGTCCCCGCGGACTCGCGGGCGGCGGGCAGCGTCACGACCTTGCGCAGCTCAGTATAGGCCGCGGTCTTGTGCGGAATCGCCATGGCCTCGACGAAATGCTCCTGGAAGCGCGGCTCGATGGCGGTCTCGATCTTTTCGACCCGGCGGACCAGGTCCTCGATGGCGGTGCGGGCCGTCGAGTCGAGCAGCGCGATGCGCGCGCCGGCGCCGGCCGCGTTGCCGACCGAGGCGACCCGGGCCAGGTCGCAGTCCGGGATCATGCCAAGCACCATCGCGTGCTTGGTGTCGATGTGGCTGCCGAAGGCGCCCGCAAGCCCGATGCGGTCCAGCTTCTGCACGCCGAGGCGGTCCATCAGCAGCGCGACGCCCGCGTACAGCGCCGCCTTAGCGAGCTGGATCGCGCGCACGTCGTTCTGGGTGATCTTCATCGGCACGTCGCCACGGTGCAGCACGTAGGAGAAGGTGCGGCCGTCGGCGACGATGCGGTCGCTCCGCCCGGCGAATGCGCCGTCGATCACGCCGTCAGGCGCGAGGATGCCGGCGAGGTACATCTCGGCGATGACCTCGATGATGCCGGAGCCGCAGACGCCGGTGACGCCGGTGCGGGCGGTTGCAGCCGCGAAGGCGGGATCGTCCGACCAGAGGTCACTGCCGATCACCTTGTAGCGCGGCTCGAGCGTCGCGGGATCGATGCGCACGCGCTCGATCGCGCCCGGCGCCGCGCGCTGGCCGCAGCTGATCTGCGCGCCCTCGAAGGCGGGGCCGGTGGGGCTCGAGCAGGCGAGCAGCCGTTCGCGGTTGCCGAGCACGATCTCGGCGTTGGTGCCGACGTCTACGAGCAGCGTGATCTCGTCGCCCTGGTCCGGGCGCTCGGCGAGGATCACGCCGGCGGCGTCGGCGCCGACGTGGCCGGCGATGCACGGCAGGACGTAAACGCGCGCGTTCGGGTGCACGGCGATGCCGAGCATGGATGCGGGCACGGTGAGTGATGAGTCGACCGCGAGCGCGAACGGCGCGCCGCCGAGCTCCACCGGGTCGATGCCGAGCACCAGGTGATGCATGATCGGGTTTCCGACCAGCGTCATCTCGAGGATATCGGTGACGGCGATCCCTGCATCGCGCGCGAGCTCGGCGGCGAGCTCCCCGAGCGCGCCACGGATCGCGGTGGTCATCAACGCTGCCCCGCCCGGGTTCATCATGGAATACGAGACCCGGCTCATCAGGTCCTCGCCGAAGCGGATCTGCGGGTTCATCCGGCCCGCGGCAGCGACCAGCTCACCGGTCTCGAGGTTGCACAGGTGTGCCGCGACCGTCGTCGAGCCGACGTCCACCGCCATGCCGTAGGCGCGGTCGTGGAAACCCGGCCACAGCGCGATGACCTGCGAGGCATCATGCACCGCGACCGTCACCTTCCACTCGCCCTTGCGCAGGGCTGCCTGCAGCGAGCCCAGGATCTCGAAGTCGCAGCCGAGCCCGGTGAGTTTCCACTCGCGCTCGAGCGCCTCGAGCAGGCGGCGCAGGTCGCCGGAAGGATCGTGCATGTCAGGCTCGCGGACCTCGACGTAATGCAGGCGCACGACCGGGTTTAGCTCGATCTCGCGCGCGTCGGCATCCTTGCGCACGACCTGGCGATGCACCTGGCTGCCGGGCGGCACGTCCACCACCACGTCGCCCTGCACGGTCGTCGAGCACGAGAGGCGATGCCCGCCCGGCAGGCCGCGCCGCTTCGCGTAGCGCTGCTCGGTTTCGCAGACGGCGGAGACGCTGCCCGCGCCCGAGCGCACGCCGTGCTTGGCGAACTCGCCTTCGGCGATCAGTACCTGGCAGCGGCCGCAGATGCCGCGGCCGCCGCACACGGAGTCGACGTCGACGCCGAGCGTGCGCGCGGCGGAAAGCAGCGCCGTACCGACCGGGAAGCGCCCGCGCTTGCCCGAGGGGGTAAAGACGACGAGCGGGTCGCGGGCCTCTTCAGGCACGGGGGCGCCGGCCGCGCTCGCGGCGGCCGCGGCCCGCCTCGCCGTCGGCGCCCGGCGGCGGCGGCTCGCGGTAGCGGCTGATCCAGCGCGCGCAATCCGGGTCGTGGCCCATCATGACGTCCGCGCCCAGGCAGGCCTGGATCGTCTCGGGATGCAGCGGGTTGGTGATCGCCGAGGTGAGGCCCGAGGTGATCGCCATGGTCAGGAAGGCGCTGTTGATGCCGCCGCGGTTCGGCAGGCCGAAGCTGACGTTGGAGGCGCCGCAGGTCGTGTTGACCTTCAGTTCGGAATGCAGGCGCCGCAGCAGGCGCATGACCTGCACGCCCGCCGTATTGATCGCGCCGATCGGCATCACCAGCGGGTCGACGACGATGTCGCTCGCCGGGATGCCGTGGTCGGCGGCACGCTCGACGATGCGCTTGGCGACCGCGAAGCGCACGTCCGGGTCCTCGGAGATGCCGGTCTCATCGTTGCTGATCGCGACCACGGCCGCGCCGTACTTCTTGATGAGCGGCAGCACCGATTCGAGGCGCTCTTCCTCGCCGGTGACGGAATTGACCAGCGCCTTGCCCTTGTAGACGGCGAGTCCCGCTTCCAGCGCCGCGACGATCGACGAGTCGATCGAGAGCGGCACGTCGGTGATGGACTGCACCAGCTGGATGGCCCTCGCCAGGATCGCCGGCTCGTCCGCGAGCGGGATGCCGGCATTGACGTCCAGCATCTGCGCACCGGCCTCGACCTGCGCGCGCGCATCGGCCTCGACGCGGCTGAAATCGCCCGCCGCCATCTCGGCTGCGAGCATCTTGCGGCCGGTCGGGTTGATACGCTCGCCGATGATGACGAACGGGCGGTCGAAGCCGATCACGACCTCGCGCGTCGCGGAAGAGATGACGGTATCGGTCATTCGGGTTCCCCGGCGAGCCCCTTCGCGCGCACCAGGCGCTCGAGGTCCTCGTCGCTGTAGCGTTCCTCGATGCGGCGCGCCTCGGCGGCGGCCTCCTGCTCGATGTCGTCGCCGCAGGGCGTCGCGCCCGAGCGCTTCCACTCGGCCAGGTAAAGGTCGGAGCTGCCCTTGCCGGCGCGCATCGCGGCGCGATCCACGGCTTCCTGGAACCGGTCGGAGAGCCTGGCCTTCGCCGTTTCGCGGCCGCGCCGCACGATCACCTGCGCGGGGATGTCGCGCCAGGAGATGACGGTCAGGCTGGCCATGCGCGCATCAACGGTCGTTCGGCGAAGGAGCGCAGGCGCGAGCCGAGATCGCCGTAGCCGGTCTGCCGGACGACCAGCTCGAGCCCGAGGCGGTCGGCGACCGCGCGTGCGGCGGCCTCGGCGTCGGGCTTCGGCGCCTGGGCCAGGTAGACGAGCCGGCGATAGTTGCCGAAGTAGGCGTCTTTCAGTTCCGGGTGACGGTCGATGCCGAGCCCCTCGATGACCAGCCGCTCGAAATGCCGCAGCAGGAAGTCGGTCAGGTAGAAGGTGCCGGGCTCCGCTTCGGCCAGCGCCGCGAAAGTGGCGGGCCCGGCGAAGAATTCGTAGCAGTGCGCGCCCGGGATGCGCTCGGCGCCTTCCTCGGCGAGCACCGCATCGAGCGCGCCGCCCGTGCCGCAGTCGCCGTAGGCGACGAAGATGCTGTCATAGCCGTCGCGGTGCTCGCGGATCTTGCCGCGCACCGCGTCCGCGATCCGCTCAGGCCGGTTGTGCAGCTCTGGCGGCAGGCAGACGACGTCGAGCGTGGACCAGCCGTTCGCCTCGCGGAGCATGGCGATCTCGCGCGCAAGCGCGCCGCAGGCGATGACGAGCTTCCGGGCCGGGGCGTCCACCGGCGTGCTTCAGTGCGCGTGTGCTGCGCGGCGCTCGGCGAGCAGCCGCTTCGCGGTCTCGACCGCGATAGCCGCGTCGCGGCAGTAGGCGTCGGCGCCGATGGCCTTGCCGAACTCCTCGTTGAGGGGCGCGCCGCCGACCAGCACGATGTATTTGTCGCGCAGGCTCTTTTCCTTCAGCGTGTCGATGACGACCTTCATGTAGGGCATGGTCGTCGTCAGCAGTGCCGACATGCCGAGGAAATCGGGCTTGTGCTCCTCGAGCGCGGCCAGGTACTTCTCGACCGGGTTGTTGATGCCGAGGTCGATGACCTCGAAACCCGCGCCCTCCATCATCATGCCGACCAGGTTCTTGCCGATGTCGTGGATGTCACCCTTGACCGTGCCGATGACGATCTTGCCGATCGGCTGGGCGCCGGTCTCGGCCAGCAGCGGCCGCAGGATCGCCATGCCGCCCTTCATGGCGTTGGCGGCCAGCAGCACCTCCGGCACGAACAGGATGCCGTCGCGGAAGTCGACGCCGACAATGCGCATGCCCTCGACCAGCGCGTCGTTCAGCACCTTGTCGGGCTTCCAGCCGCGCTCGAGGAAGATATGCGTCGCCTGCTCGACCTCGGCCTTCAGGCCGTTGTACATGTCGTCGTGGACCTGCTCGATGAGCTCGGCCTCGTCCAGTGAGCGCAGGTCGAACTCGCCTTCAGTTGCCTCGGCCATTTACGCGCTCCGGTAAGGCGTTATTGAACGGATGTTAAACAAAGGCGGCTCTTGGGACTAGCCCTTTTGCGCCAAGTACTTGCCTGAGGGCGACGGTTCGACGCAGGGCTGGTATGCACGCCGGGATTTCGTCGCTGGATCGCCATTTCAAGAATCGTTATACCTTTTACAAAGTACTTTAGTATCCTTATTATCGATAATCCATATTGTTAGAAAGGATCACAGGGTGATCTTCCAATGCCCCGAACTGCCCGGCAATTATCTGCAAGTCGTTGAGAATGTTGATGACTTGAGGAAAAGACTCCGGCTGGTGACCAGCGATTCCCTGCATCGTTGGAGGGGCTTTCTCGCGCGTATGTCCTACGCACGGGTCATCCACGGCTCCAACACGATGGAGGGGATCAATGCAACCCTGGATGACGCTGTTGCGGCCGTGGACCACGATCCGCCAGCAGATCCGTCCAATGAAAACTGGCAGGCATTGATCGGGCATCGGGACGCGATGGATTACATCATCCAACTGTCCCGGGAGCCCGCTTTCACTTACAACGAAGGCACATTGCTGGGTCTTCACTTCATGATGATGAAGTACGACCTGTCCAGGAATCCGGGGCGCTATCGCCCCGGAGCAATCCACGTCACGAATACACAAACAGGGCGCGTCGTGTATGAGGGCCCGGATGTAGACCTGTTGCCGAAGTTGATGCCGGAGTTGATCGATTCTCTCAACCAGCCAAACAAGCATCACGTCATCGTAAGGGCTGCAATGGCCCACCTGAACTTGACCCTGATTCATCCCTTCAAGGATGGAAACGGCCGCATGGCGCGAGCATTACAAACCTTTGTGCTCGCACGCGAAGGCATCCTGGACCCTCGCTTTTCGAGCATCGAGGAATACGTGGGGCGGAATTTCCTGGCCTACTACGACGTGCTCACGGAAGTCGCCCAAGGCTCCTGGCACCCGGAAAACGATTCGTTGCCCTGGATCAAGTTTTGCCTGCGAGCCCACTATTTCCAGGCTCAAACATTGATTCGCCGAGTTCAAGAGACAGGTGCTCTATGGTCGCGACTTGAGGATGAAACCAGGAATCGCAGAGTTCCAGAGCGGACGATCAGTGCGCTGATGAATGCCGCAACCGGCCGCAAGGTGCGGAACTTCGTTTACCGAAAGGAACAGGACATTTCGGCGCAGGTTGCAAAGAAAGATCTAAAACAACTTGTCGACCATGGTTTCCTGATCCCCAAAGGCGAGCGGCGGGGGCGGACCTATGAGGGCAGTCCGCTACTCAAGGAGCTTTGGCGAGCCTGCCGCGTGGATAAACCAATCGACGACCCATTTGGCGAGAAGTTGCCGCCCAAACCAATGCCGCGACAGATGGCGCTTCCGGATTAGCGGCGTACCTTCCGCTCCTCGCTCGGCGGATGGCCGTACTGGGCGCGGTAGCAGCGGGAGAAATGGGGGGGCGACTTGAAGCCGCAAGAGGTGGTGACATCCATGATGGGCATGGCGGTCTGGAGCAGCAGCTCCCGGGCCCGGCGCAGCCTCATCTCCAGGTAGTAGCGCTTCGGCACGCAGTCCAGGTGGCGCCGGAACAGGCGCTCGATCTGCCGCCGGGACAGGCCGCTGGCATGCGCGATGCGCTCCAGCGACAGCGGCTTCTCGATGTTCTCCTCCATCAGCTGGGCCACTTCGATCATGCCCCGGTGCGAGCTGCCGACCAGGGCGCGCAGCGGGACGTACTGCCGGTCCTCGCTGCTGCGCACCCGCTCGTGCACGAACTGTTCCGACACTTGCTGTGAAATCCGCAACCCATGCTTCAAGCGGATGAGGTTAAGCATCAGGTCGAGGGGGGCAGTACCCCCGGAAGCAGTGCAGCGGTCGCGGTCGATGCTGAACACCTGGTTGTTCAACTGCACGCGGGGGAACTCCTCGCGCAGCGACGGGAGATTCTCCCAGTGGATCGTGGCGCGGTAGTTGTCGAGCAGGCCCGCCCGCGCGAGCGCGTACCCGCCGGTGCACAGCGCGCCGAGGCCAAGCCGACGCTCGGCGAGGCGCCGGAGCGCCGTCAGCAGCGCAGGCGAGACCGCCTCGCGCACGTTGATGCCGCCGCAGACGAACAGGGTCTCGACCTTGCCGAGCTTGTCGAGTGAGATCGTCGGCACGAGTTCGAGCCCGCTGCTGGCCGCGACCGGCCGCCCGTCGAGGCTGACGATGGACCATTCATAGATGTCCCGACCCGCGATCCGGTTGGCCATGCGCAGCGGCTCGAGCGCGTTGGTGACCGCGATCAGCGAATAGTTCGGCAGCGTCAGGAAACCGTAGCGGGTCTTTTCCATGCGCGATCCAGTATGCCAGCCGCGCCGCACGGAGTGTCTGTTTCCGACATAACGGCGTCGCTTTCAGGGCTGCTTGCGATGCGCCAGCGGCTACACTGCCGCCATGAAAACCCATGCTCGGGTGGTGGTCATCGGCGGCGGCGCCGTCGGGGTCAGCACCCTCTATCACCTGGCGCACAAGGGCTGGTCGGACGTCGTGCTGGTCGAGCGCGCCGAGTTGACCGCGGGATCGACCTGGCATGCCGCGGGCCTGCTGCCGCTGTTCAACATGAGTTACTCGGTCGGCCAGCTGCACAAGTACTCGGTCGACCTCTACAAGCGCCTGCAGGCGGAAACCGGCCAGGATGTCAGCTTCCACGCCACCGGTAATCTCCGGCTCGCGACCACGCGCGACCGCATGGACGAATACCGGAAGTACTGCGGCACGGCGAACACCATCGGCGTGCCCTTCGAGATCATCGGGCCGCAGCAGGTGAAGGAGCTCTGGCCGCTGCTCACGCTCGGCGGCACCGACGACACGGCCGCGATCGTCGGCGGGCTCTACCACCCGCAGGACGGCCACATCGCGCCCGCGGACCTGACGATGGCGCTGCGCAAGGGCGCGCGTGCGAAAGGCGCCGAGGTCTACGAGCAGACCGAGGTCACCGCGGTCGCACGCACCCGCTCGGGCGAGTGGAAGCTGACCACGACCAAGGGCGAGATCACCTGCGAGCACGTCGTCTGCGCGACCGGCAACTACGCGCGCCAGACCGGGAAGATGTTCGGGCTCAACGTTCCGGCGATCCCGGTCGAGCACCAGTACATCGTCTACGAGGAATCCGCCGAGCTGAAAGCCTACCGCCAGGGCGGCGGGCGCGAGCTTGCCGTGATGCGCGAGCCCGACCAGTCGTACTACATCCGCGAAGAGCGCATGGGCTGGATCCTCGGGCCGTACGAGGCGGGCGCACCCGCGCGATTCGCCGACGGCGTGCCGTCCTGGTTCGGCAAGAGCCTGTTCGACGGCGACCTCGAGCGGCTGATTCCGCACATCGAAGGCGCGCAGCGGCGCGTACCGGCGCTCGCGAACTGCGGCATCAAGGACATCGTCAACGGCCCGATCTCCTACACGCCGGACGGCAGCGCGCTGATCGGGCCCGCCGGCAGCCTGCCGAACGTGTGGCTGAACGAAGGGCACAGCTTCGGCATCACGGCCGCGGGCGGTGCCGGCTGGCAGCTCGCGGAGTGGATCGTCGAGGGCGAGCCGGGCATCGACCTGCTCGCCGTGGACCCGCGCCGCTTCGGGTCCTACACCGGCAAGCGCTACCTGGTGACGAAGAACGAGGAGACCTACCGCAACGTCTTCACGATCCATTATCCGGATGAAGAGAGGCCCGACGCGAGGCCTGCAAAGACGAGTCCTGTCTACGACAGGCTGAAGCACATGGGCGCCGTGTTCGGCCAGCGCTACGGCTGGGAGCGCGCCAACTGGTTCGCGCCGACGGGCGTCGAGGCCAAGGACCAATGGAGCTTCCGCCGCACCAACTGGTTCGAACACGTCGGCAACGAGTGCCAGCGGCTGCGGGAACGCGTCGGCGTCATCGACCTCACGCCCTTCACGAAGCACATCGTCGAAGGCCCCGGCGCCGAAGCCTGGCTCGATTCGCTGGTCGCCAACAAGGTGCCGGCGAAGGTCGGGCGCATGGCGCTCTCGCACGCGCTCACGCAGCGCGGCGGCATCCGCTCCGAGTTCACCATCACCAGGCTCGGTGAGGAGACCTTCTATCTCGTCAGTGCGGGCGCCGCCGAGCGCTACGACACGGACCTCCTGCACAAGCGGCTGCCGGGCGACGGTTCCGTGCGGCTCTCGAACATCACGACCTCCCGCGGCTGCTTCGTCGTGGCCGGCCCGCGCTCGCGCGAGGTGCTCGCGAAGCTCACCGACACGCCGCTCGGGAGCGACGCCTTCCCCTGGCTCACAGGCAAGGTCGCCGAGGTCGGGCTCGCGACCGACGTCTACCTGCTGCGCGTCAATTTCGTCGGCAGCCTCGGCTGGGAGCTGCACTTCCCGATCGAATACGCGCGGCACCTGTTCGTCGCGATTTTCACCGCCGGGGCGGAACATGGCATCGGCATGGCCGGGATGCGCGCCATGGAGTCGCTGCGCATGGAGAAGTCCTACCGCATGTGGGGCAGTGACCTGACGCGCGAGAACACGCCCTTCGAGGCGAGCCTCGACCGCTTCGTGCGGATGGGGAAGGGCGAGTTCACGGGCCGCGCGGCGCTCGAGCGCCAGCTCGCCGCCGGCATCCCGAACCGCTTCGTCACGCTCGAGGTGCATGGCGTCACCGATACCGACCCGCTCGGCAACGAACCGCTGTTCGACGGCAAGGGCCGGATGATCGGCCGCGCGACCTCCGGCTGCTACGGCCACGTGCTGAAGAAGAGCCTGGCGATCGGCTACGTGAAGCCGGAATTCGCCGAGGTCGGCGCGAAGGTCGCCATCGAGATCCTCGGCGAACGACGCGAGGCGACCGTGCTCGTCGATTCGCCCTACGACCCCGAGAACAAGGAACTGCGCGCCTGAAGCGTCAATCCTGGTCGGGACTCTCGCTGCTGTGGCGGAGCCTCGCGCAACATGGCGGCTGGCGCGAGCAGTGGCGCAAGCCCGAGCCGAAGCCCGCGTACGATGCGGTCATCGTCGGCGGCGGCGGCCACGGGCTCGGCACGGCGTACTATCTTGCGGCCGAGCACGGCCTCACCAACATCGCGGTGGTCGAGAAGGGCTGGATCGGCGGCGGCAACACCGGCCGCAACACGACCATCATTCGCTCGAACTACCTGTTCGACGAGAGCATCGCGATCTACGAGCACGCGCTGAAACTGTGGGAGGGCCTCTCGCAGGACCTCAACTACAACGTCATGTACTCGCCGCGTGGCGTAATGACACTCGCGCACACGGTGCACGACGCGCAGGTGCTGAAGCGCATCCTGCACGCCAACCGCGCCAACGGCGTGGACAACGAGTGGCTGGAGCCTGCGCAGGCGAAGGCCTACTGCCCGCCGCTCGAGATCGGGGGCCACCTCCGCTACCCGGTGCTGGGCGCGTCACTGCAGCGGCGCGGCGGCACGGCACGCCACGACGCCGTCGCCTGGGGTTACGCGCGCGCGGCGGATGCGCTCGGCGTCGACATCCTCGAGAACTGCGAGGTGACCGGCATCCTGCGCGGCGCGGGCGGTGCGGTGGAGGGACTCGAGACGGCGCGGGGATTCATCCGGACGCCGAAGGTCGGCGTCGTCGCGGCCGGGAACTCGAGCGTCGTGATGCGCATGGCGGGCGTGACGCTGCCGCTCGAGAGCTTCCCGCTGCAGGCGCTGGTCTCGGAGCCAGTGAAGCCCGTGTTTCCCTGCGTCGTGATGTCGAGCAGCATTCACGCCTACATCAGCCAGTCCGACAAGGGCGAGCTGGTCATCGGCGCAGGCACGGATGCCTACACCTCCTACACGCAGCGCGGTGCGCTGCACGTGAACCTGCATACGCTGGAGGCGATCTGCGAGCTGTTCCCCTGCTTCCGCCGGCTGAAGATGCTGCGCAACTGGGGAGGCATCGTCGACGTGACGTTTGACCGTTCACCGATCATCGGCCCGACCCCGGTGCCGGGCCTGTTCGTGAACTGCGGCTGGGGCACGGGCGGTTTCAAGGCAACGCCGGGCTCCGCCCACGTGTTCGCCTGGACCGTGGCGAAGGGCGAGCCGCACCCGATCGCGGCGCCGTTCGGGCTCGAGCGTTTCCGGGACGGGGCGGTGATCGACGAATCGGCGGCCGCAGCGGTCTCGCACTGATGCTGCTCATCCCCTGCCCGTACTGCGGCGAGCGCCCGGAGATCGAGTTCTCCTACGGCGGGCAGGCGCATCTCGTGCGCCCGCCGCGGCCCGCAGAACTCTCCGACGAGGAATGGGCCCGCTACCTCTACGTGCGCGAGAATCCCCGCGGCCGCCATGCCGAGCGCTGGCGTCACCTGCGCGGCTGCGGACGCTTCTTCAACGCGATCCGCGACACGACGAGCGACCGGATCGCGGCCACCTACCGGGTTGGCGAGTCGCCGCCGTGAGTGCGCTGCGCACCGCAAGCGGCGGCCGTGTGGACCGGACAAGGAAGCTGCGCTTCACGTTCGACGGCACTGCGTACGAGGGACTCGCGGGCGACACGCTCGCCTCGGCGCTGCTCGCGAACGGCGTGCATCATGTCGGCCGCTCCTTCAAGTACCACCGGCCGCGCGGGATCCTCACGGCGGGCGCCGAGGAGCCGAATGCGCTGGTGACCGTGCGCAGGGATGCGGCGCGCGAGACGCCCAACCTGCGCGCGACCCAAGTCGAACTCTACGAGGGCCTCGAGGCTTCCGCACAGAACTGCTGGCCGAGCCTCGGCTTCGACATCGGGCGCGTGAGCGACTTCCTCTCGCCGCTGTTCCCGGCGGGTTTCTACTACAAGACCTTCATGTGGCCACGCGCTGCCTGGGCGGCGCTCTACGAGCCGCTGATCCGTCGCGCTGCGGGGCTCGGGCGCGCGCCCGCGCATCCCGATCCCGATCGCTACACCCAACGCTACGCACACTGCGACGTGCTGGTCGTGGGCGCGGGGCCCGCGGGACTCGCGGCAGCGCTTGCCGCGGCGGATGCCGGTGCGCGCGTGATCCTCTGCGACGAGCAGGCGGAGCCGGGCGGTGCGTTGTTGGACGGGGGCGCCGCGCAGATCGACGGTCTTGCGGCCGGCGACTGGCTGGAACGCTCGCTCGCCCTGCTCGCCGCGAATCCACGCGTGCGAATGCTCTCGCGCACGACCGCCTTCGGCTATTTCCCGCACAACAGCGTCGGGCTCGTCGAGCGGCTGACAGACCATCTCGCGGATCCGGCGGCCGGCGGCGCGCGCGAGCGCCTGTGGCAGGTGCGGGCGCGCGAAGTCGTGCTCGCGGCCGGCGCGATCGAGCAGCCGCTCGTGTTTCCGGGCAACGACCGGCCGGGCGTGATGCTCGCGGGCGCCGCGCAGAGCTACCTCAGGCGCTACGGCGTACGCGCCGGGACACGCGCGGCGCTGGTGACGGCGACCGATGCCGGTTACCTCGCGGCACTCGACCTGCACGCCGCCGGCGTTGCAATCGCGGCGATCGCGGACCTGCGTCCAACGGCCTCGGCCCTGTGGGCGGACGCGGCGAAGCGGGCGGATATCCAGGTCCTTGCAGGCGCCACCGTGAACGGCACCCGCGGCGGCCGGCGCGTCACGGGCGTGACGATCGGCGGCCGGACGCTGGCCTGCGACCTGGTGCTGATGTCCGGCGGCTGGGTGCCCTCGGTGCATCTGTTCTCGCAGTCGCGCGGGCGGCTCACCTGGAGCGACGCTGCGCGCGCTTTTGTTCCGTCTCAATCGGCGGAGCGCGAGCGCTCCGCGGGCGCCTGCCGCGGCGTCTACGGGCTCGCCGCCGCGCTCGCGGACGGTGCGGCCGCGGGCCTTGCCGCCGCGACGGCCTGTGGGTTTGCCGGGACCACGCATCGCTTCGAGGTGGTCGGCGAGAATCCCTCCCGCGAGGCGCCGGGTGTCGCGCCGCGGGAACCCGCGGCCGGTGCGGCAAAGGCCTTCGTCGACTTCCAGAACGACGTGACGAGCCGCGACCTCGCGCTCGCCGCGCAGGAGGGCTTCCGCTCCATCGAGCACGTGAAGCGCTACACGACCGTCGGCATGGCGACCGACCAGGGCAAGACTTCGAACCTGAACGCACTCGGGCTGGTCGCCGCGCGCCTCGGCAAGACGGTGCCGGAAGTCGGGCACACGACTTTCCGCATGCCGTATACGCCCGTGACCTTCGGTGCGCTCGCAGGCAGCGCGCGCGGCGAGCTGTTCGATCCGGTGCGCACCACGCCCATGCACGATTCGGCCGTCGCCCGTGGTGCGGTCTTCGAGGACGTCGGCCAGTGGAAGCGCGCGCGCTTCTTCCCGCGGGCGGGCGAGGACATGCACGCCGCGGTCGCGCGCGAGTGCCTCGCAGTGCGCGGCAGCTGCGGCATCTTCGACGCCTCGACGCTCGGCAAGATCGCCGTGGTCGGGCCGGACGCCGCCGAATTCCTGAACCGCTTCTACGTCAACGATTTCTCGAACCTCGCCGCGGGTCGCTGCCGCTACGGCATCCTGCTGCGCGAGGACGGCTTCGTCTGCGACGACGGCGTGATCGCGCGCCTTGCACCGGACCGTTTCCACGTGACGACCACGACCGGCGGCGCCGCGCGCGTGCTGGCGATGATGGAGGACTACCGCCAGACGGAATGGCCGGAACTCGCGGTGTGGCTCACCTCGACGACCGAGCAGTGGGCGGTGATCGCGCTGCAGGGACCGGAAGCGCGGCGCGTGCTCGAGACGCTCGCGCCCGGCATGGACCTCGGGCCGACAGCGCTGCCGCACATGGCGGTTGCGCACGGCAGGATCGCGGGCGTGCCCGCGATGCTGTTCCGGGTCAGCTTCACCGGTGAACTCGGCTACGAGATCAACGTGCCGGCCGCGCACGGCCGCACCGTGTGGGAGGCCGCCTGCGAGACGGGCGGGCAGCGCATCACGCCCTACGGCACCGAGACGATGCACGTGTTGCGCGCGGAGAAGGGCTACATCATCGTCGGCCAGGACACGGACGGCACGGCGACGCCCGACGATGCGGGGCTCGCCTGGGCCATCGGCCGCAAGAAGCCGGACTTCGTCGGCAAGCGGTCGATCGAGCGCGCGGCGATGCGTTCCCCGGACCGCAAGCAGCTCGTGGGACTTCGCACCCGCGACCCGCAGCGCGTGCTCGAGGAAGGCGCGCAGCTCATGGACCGGCCCGGAATGACGCCGCCGATGAAACCCGTCGGCCACCTGACCTCGTCGTACGCGAGCGCAGCACTCGGACACTCGATCGCGCTCGCGATGGTCGCCGGCGGCCGCGCGCGCATCGGCCAGACGCTCTACCTGCCGATGCCCGGCGGTGAGATCGAGGTCGAGGTGACGAAGCCGCTGTTCTACGACCCGGAGGGGGCGCGGCTGCATGGCTGAGCACGGCGAAGCGCTGCGGATACTTCCTCTCGGGGCACACTTCATCCTGCAGTGCGGGAGGGAGGCGCGCGACCGGACTGGCTCCGCGTTCGGGCTCCCCATGCCCGAGACGGCCTGCCGCGCCGAGTCGGCTTCGGGGCGCGCGGCCCTGTGGCTCGGGCCCGATGAGCGGTTGCTGCTCGCGCCGGACGGCACGGGGGAATCGGTGGCTGCCGCGCTCGAAGCGGCGCTCGCCGGGCATCCCCATTCGCTGGTGGACGTCAGCCATCGCCAGGTTGCATTGCGAGTTGCCGGCCCGCGGGCGAGCGACCTGCTGTCCTGCGGATGCCCGCTCGACCTCGACCCGGAGGCGTTCCCGGTCGGCATGTGCACGCGCACCGTCCTTGCCCGTGCCGAGATCGTTTTGTGGCGGTTGAGTCCCGAGGAGTACCATCTGGAAACGGGTCGATCGTTTTCAGGCTATGTCCTGGGATGGTTACGGGAAGCGGAACTAAGGGGTTGATCATGCATTCCATTCAGCGAACGAATGTCCGGGCCGCGGTTCGCGCGGTTCTCTGCACGGCGCTCGTGGCCGGTCCCGCGCTAGCGGACCAGGCGGAACAGCCGCCGCCGACCGCCGCGGCACAGCCGCGCGAGGTCACGCGCATCGAGGAGATCGTGGTCACGGCGCAGCGGCGTGAGCAGAACATCCAGGACGTCGGCATCGCGGTGACGGCGCTCGACGAGCGCGCGCTGCAGAACCTCAACATCACGACTGCCACGGACATCGTCAAGGCGGTGCCGAACCTGCGCATGAACGCGTACTCGAGCTCGCAGGTGGTGTTCAACATCCGCGGCGTTTCGCAGAACGACTACGGCGACCAGCAGGAACCCCCGGTCGCCGTGTACCAGGACGACAGCTATTCGAGCTCGATCAACCAGGCGAGCTTCCCGGTGTTCGACCTCGCGCGGGTGGAGACGCTGCGCGGCCCGCAGGGCACGCTGTTCGGCAGGAACGCGACCGGCGGCGCGATCCAGTTCATCTCGAACGCGCCGACGGAGGAGTTCGAGGGCAACGCCAACCTCACGGTCGGCAGCTTCAACCAGGTGGTTGTCGAAGGCGCGGTCTCAGGTCCCTTCAGCGACAACGTACAGGGGCGCCTCGCGGTCATCTCCAACCAGGACGACGGCTGGATGGAGTCCATTGTCCCCGGCGTGCCGGATCGTGGCGGCAACGACCACTATGCGCTGCGTGGCCGCGTGGCCTGGCAGCCGGGCGATTCGACCGACGTCGACCTGATCGTCCGCTACCTCGAGGCAAACAGCGAGACGCAGGCGGGACTCTACTCGCACGAGCCGGCCTGCCCGAACGCCGAGTTCCAGGGCGAGTTCACGGACCCCGACGAAATCTGCGAGTACTGGTCGTGGAATCCGGACGTCTTTGAGGGCTCAACCGGAACGGGCTTTGAGGACGACTCGATCATCCCGAGCCGTGGCGGCGACCCGTACAAGACGGCAGAGACCGAACCCTCGTACGTAGACCGCGAGGTTTTCGGCGCCCAGATCCGTCTCGTCACCGACATCGGCGCGGGCACCCTCACGTCGATCACGGATTACCAGACCTCCGACAAGTTCTACACCGAGGGCGGCGACGCGTCGCCGGATGGTGGCACGTACTTCTTCCAGGGCGCCGATCTCGACCAGGTCTCGCAGGAATTCCGCTATGCGTGGAGCGCGGGCCAGCACCAGGTGGTCGTCGGCCTGTTCGGCATGAACGTCGACGGCGACTACATCGGCAAGTATGCCGTTCCCTTTTACGAGTACGATCCTGACGTCTCTTTCACGCAGGAGACGACCTCCTTCGCTGCGTTCATTCAGGACGAGTGGAGCTTCGCGGATCGTTGGAAACTGACCGCCGGGCTGCGCTATTGGGACGACGAGCGCGAGGGCACTTACTTCGGCTACTCGCCCGAGAGCATCGACTTCGGGTTGGCCGAGGTTACGATCATCTTCAACCCGGACGAGATCTTCCCGCTCGGGAGCTCAGTCACCACCAGCGACACCACGCAATCGTTCGATGACTTCACGGCGCGGCTGCAACTCGACTTCCGCGTAAACGACGACGTGCTCGCGTACCTGTCGTACAACCGCGGCAGCAAGAGCGGTGGCTTCTCGTTCTCGACCGGTACGCCGTTCGATGGCAACCAGGTTCCGACCCTGGAAGGCATCGTGTACCAGCCGGAGACGCTGAACGCCTACGAGGTCGGCATGAAGTCGAGTCTCGCGGGCGGGACGATGATGCTGAACCTCGCCGGGTTCTACTACGACTACGAGGACTACCAGGCCTTCACACAGCTCAGCACGATCCAGACCATCGTCAACCAGGAGGCGGAGGCGATGGGCCTCGAGATCGAGCTCAACGCGTATCCGACCGACCGGCTGTACCTGCAGCTCGGCGCCTCGTTCATGGACAGCGAGGTCAAGGGCATCCTGCTGCCGGACCTTGCGACCGTCGTCGACAACGACATGCCGCAGGCGCCGCCGTTTGCGGCCAATGCGCTCGCCCGGTACGAGCTGCCGGTCGGCAACGGCATTGCCTCCATCCAGGGCGACGTGTACTACACGGACGACTTCTGTTTCTCCGCGCTGTGCGCGCCGGTGGAGGAGGAGGACTCGTACGTGGTCGCGAATGCACGCGTCGCCTATGGGGCGGGGGACGGTCGCTGGGAAGTCGCGGCGTTCGTCAACAACCTGTTCGAGGAGGAATACCGCGTGTACGCTTACGACGGCTCGCTGTTCTACGGCGGGGCCTCGGGCGTGTACGGAAGGCCACGCACTTACGGCGTGACGGCGAGCTACCGGTTCGGCGCGGGCTACAACTGATACGTTGACGGGTTGAAGCTACCCAGGCCATTTTTCCGCCTGCCGGTCCGCTTCGACGCGGAGCGCCTGCGGTCCGAGGTGGAGGCGCTCCCCGCGGGCGCCTGGTCGCGCCATCCCAAGGAGCACGCGGGCAACACGGCGGCGCGCCTGATCACCGCGGGCGGCGGCGATAACGACGCCGTCAGCGGCGAGATGAAGCCGACCGCGGCGCTCGCGGCCTGCCCGTACGTCTGCCAGGTGCTGGCGTCCTTCGACACGATCTGGTCGCGTTCGCGGTTCATGAAGATCGAGGGCGGCGCTTCCGTTCCACAGCACAGCGACATCAACTACCACTGGTTTCACCGCGTGCGCGTGCACGTGCCCGTGATCACCCGGCCCGAGGTGCGCTTCTTCTGCGGCGGCGAGAGCGTGCACATGGCGGCTGGGGAGGCCTGGGTGTTCGACAACTGGCGCGAGCACCGCGTGGAGAATCCCGCGGACGAGGCGCGCGTGCACCTGGTCGCCGACACGGCGGGCACCTCGGCGTTCTGGCGGCTCGTGACCCGCGGACAGTCGCAGGACTTCGCGCAGGCGGACCCGCTGGCGCGGCTCATCGCCTTCGACCCCGCCGCGCAGCCGCGGCTGCTGATCGAGCGCGTCAACGCCATGCCCGTGATGCCGCCCGCGGAAGTCGAGCAGCTCGCCGTCGACCTGCTCGCCGACCTCGCGCCCACCGACGCGCGGCCCGAGTCCGTCGCGGCGGTAGGTGAGTTCGTCTCGATCGTGGTGGACTACTGCCGCGACTGGCGCTCGCTATGGTCGCTGTACGGCATTGCGCGCCAGGGTCGCCCTCACTACGAGAAGCTGCTCGCCGCCACGCGCCGGCAGATCGCGGGCCTGCCGCCCGTGCGCGTCGCGAGCACGGGCTCCAGCGCGCAGGCGGTGCTGCACGCCCGAATTCTCGGACACGTATTGACGGACGCCAGCCATCGCCGCGAGGCGGCTGAGTTCAACGTTGCGGCGAGTGTCCCGCTGGCGGCCGCAGCGAATGCGCCGGTCGCCGAGCCGTCTACTGGCGAGGAGCCGACGCTCAGCAGCCTGCCGACCCTGGAGTTGCCGCAGATCGAGCTGCCGACGGTCGAGGTGCCGCGGATCGAGACCGTGACGATGGAGATTGCCGCGCCACCGCCACCGCCGCCGGCGCCGGAGCCGCACAAGCCGCCCGTGCTGGAGCGGCCGATCGTCATCCTGAGCGCGCCGCGCGCCGGCAGCACGCTGCTGTTCGAGACGCTCGCGCAGGCGGCGGGCGTCTACACCATCGGCGGCGAGAGCCACCAGCTCATCGAGAGCATCGCCGCGCTGCGGCCGGGCCGCGGCGTCGTGAACTCGAATCGCCTGACGCGACGCGATGCGACCACCGCAATCGTCGCGGAGTTGCGCACGCGCTTTGCGGGGCGGATCCACGATCGCGACGGGCGACCGCCCGCCTCGGGTGCAAGCGTGCGCCTGCTCGAGAAGACGCCGAAGAACGCGTTGCGCGTGCCGTTCCTGCTCGAGGTATTCCCGGACGCGCAGTTCATCTTCCTGCAGCGCGATCCGCGAGCGAATCTCTCCAGCATGATGCAGGCCTGGCGGGCGAAAGGCTGGATTACCTACCGTCAGCTGCCCGGCTGGCCCGGGCCCTGGTCGCTGCTCCTGCCGCCGGGCTATGAGCGTCTCCAGGGACGGCCGCTGGAGGAAGTCGTCGCGTTCCAGTGGCGAATCGCGAACGAGACGATCCTCGACGACCTCGCCGACCTGCCGCGCGAGCGCTGGACGACGGTGCGCTACGAGGCGTTCGTCGCCGACCCGCGGGCGGAGATCGAGAAACTGCTTGGCTTCGCCGGGCTCGCGATGGATTCGCGGCTCGAGGATTACCTGGCGCGGCCGCTGCCGCTGTCGAAGCACACGCAGTCCAAGCCCGACCCGGACAAGTGGAAGCAGAACGCGGCGGAGATCGAGCGGGTTATGCCGCAGCTTGCGGCGGTCAGCGCGCGGCTGTCGGGGTAGTTTCCGGCAGGTTCATCTTGCGCAGGAAAGCCTTGAAGCGGGGGGTCGTCGGCGATCTCGACCAGCCCCGGATCCCTCTGTCGATAGGCGCCCGCGGCGCCCATCGGCCAACCTATACGGATCGCTCCAACGCATAGTAGACAACCTAGCGGTAGATGCCCTTGCGATCGCCCACTTTGAAGACGATCACCTCTCGCCGCTGGTCATCGACGAGGTAGACGACCCGGAAGTTGCCTTGACGGATCCTGAACCGATCGGAGTAGCCCGCAAGTTTCTCGCAGCCGTGGGGTCTGGGGTCTTTTGCCAAGGCCTGGATCCGCGCGACGATTCGCACCCGATCGGGCTTCGTTCCCAGCCTTTCAAGTTCCCTGCCAGCAGAGGCCTTGATCAGCAGCCTATAGGCGGCCACGGCGCTTCATGCCCCGGACGAAACTCTCGAAGGGGGAGCTGCGCTCCTTGCGCCGTTCGTCAAAGGCCTCGAGATCGACGGCGTCTTCTGCCAGTGCCGCCTTGACCGCGTCGTTGACCATGTCGGACATGGAGCGGTCATTTGCAGCGGCCCGGAGCCGCAAGGCGCGATGGACGTCGGCCTCGAAATACACAGTCGCTCGTTTGGGAGAGGTCATGTGGGCAGTGTGACTGCTATGACGTTAAAACGTCAAGATGTCATGCGATCCCGCGCACCGCGTCCGCCAGCTTTTCCGCCAGCATGATCGTCGGCGCGTTCAGGTTGCCGGTCGTGATGGACGGCATGATCGAGGAGTCGATGACGCGCAGTGCCTCGAGCCCGATCACGCGGGCATCGGGGTCCACGACCGCCATCGGGTCGTCGCGCCGCCCCATCCGGTTGCTGCACGAGGGATGGTAGGCGCTCTCGACCCTGGCGCGCACGAAGGCGTCGATCTCGTCGTCCGTCTGCACGTCCGGGCCCGGCTGGATCTCGCGGCCGCGGTATGGATCAAACGCCGGCTGCGCGAAAATCTTGCGCGTGAGCCGCACGCAGGCGCGGAACTCGACGAGGTCGTCCGGGTGGCTCAGGTAGTTGAAGAGGATCTTCGGCGGATCGCGCGCATCGCGCGAGGCGAGTCGCACGTGGCCGCGGCTCTTCGTGCGCATCGGGCCGACGTGGGCCTGGAAGCCGTGCTCGTTTGCGAGCGAGGAGCCGTCGTAGGTCACGGCGAGTGGCAGGAAGTGGTACTGGATGTCGGGGCAGGGCACGTCAGGGCGGCTGCGGATGAAGCCGCCGGTCTCGAAGTGGTTGGTCGCGCCGAGCCCGTCCTTGAACAGGATCCAGCGCGCGCCGATCATCGCGCGCGCGAACAGACCCATGGAGGAGTACAGCGTGACCGGCTGCGTGCAGGCGACCTGGAAGTAGAACTCGAGGTGGTCCTGCAGGTTCTCGCCGACGCCGGGCAGGTCGTGAATCACCGGGACTCCGTGCTCGCGCAGTTCCGCGGCCGGCCCGATGCCCGAAAGCTTCAGCAGCTTGGACGAATTGATCGAGCCGCTGCTGATGATCACCTCGCGGCGCGCAGTGACGCTCATGAGTGCATCGCCCCGGCGATACTCGACACCGGTTGCGCGCCTGCCTTCGAAGAGTACGCGCGTCGCGAGCACGCGTGTGCGCACGGCAAGGTTAGACCGCTTCATGGCCGGGCGCAGGTAGGCATTCGCCGCGCTGCAGCGGCGCCCGTCGGGACCTACGGTCATGTCGAAGCGACCGAAGCCTTCTTGCTGCCGGCCGTTGACGTCCGTCGTCTGCGGATGACCGGCCTGCGTTCCTGCCTGCAGCCAGGCCGAGTGCAGCGGGTTCGCGAGCGTGCCGTAGCGCGTCTGCAGCGGGCCGGAGTCGCCGCGGTACTCGTCGCCGCCCGCGGCGCGGGTTTCGGCACGGCGGAAGTAGGGCAGCACCGCCGCATAGTTCCAGCCCGTTGCACCTTCCGACTCCCAGCGATCGAAGTCCTGCGGATTGCCGCGGATGTACACGAGCCCGTTGATCGACGAGGAGCCGCCGAGCACCTTGCCGCGCGGCGTTTGCAGGCGCCGCCCGCCGAGGCCCGGCTCCGGCTCGCTGTAGTAGCGCCAGTCGTATTGCTCCATGCCCATCGGAATGGAGAGCGCCGTGGGCATCTGCACGAGGATCGAGCGGTCGGAGCCGCCGTACTCGAGCAGGAGCACGGTGTACCTGCCGTCCTCGGTCAGCCGGTTCGCGAGCACACAACCGGCGGAGCCTGCGCCGACGATGACGTAGTCGAATTCCTCAGTAGGGCGCATCGATGTCGCCCTTGGCGACGTACACGCTCTTGAGCTGAGTGTAATGCTCCATCGCGATACGGCCGTTCTCACGGCCGAGCCCGGAGAGCTTGACGCCGCCGAAGGGCAGCTCGATCGGCGTGACGTTGTAGTGGTTGATCCAGCAGGTGCCGGCTTCGAGGCGGGCGATCACGCGGTGCGCGCGGTTGAGGTCGTTAGTGAACACGCCGGCCGAGAGGCCGAACTCGGTCGCGTTCGCGCGCGCTATGACTTGGTCCTCGTCGTCGAATTCGAGGACCGACATCACGGGCCCGAAGATCTCCTCACGCACGATGCTCATGTCGTCGCGGCAGCCGTCGAATACGGTCGGTTCGACGAAGCAGCCCTTCGCGAGTGGACCCGTGGCACGGCGTTTCCCGCCGACCAGGATGCGCGCGCCTTCCTCGCGGCCGCGGGCAATGAAGCCGAGCACGCCTTGCATGTGTTCCTCGGAGATCAGCGAGCCGACCTGGGTCGCAGGATCCATCGGGTCGCCGATTTTCATGGCGCCGACCCGCGCGACCAGCTTCGCGAGGAACTCCGCCTTGACCTTGCGGTGCACGAAGACGCGAGTGCCATTCGAGCAGACCTCGCCTGCGGAATAGAAGTTGCCGAGCAGCGCGCCGGACACGGCCTGGTCGAGCTTTGCGTCCTCGAACACGAGGATAGGCGACTTGCCGCCGAGCTCGAGCGTCACGGCCTTCACCTGAGTCGCAGCGTCGGTCATTACCGCCTTGCCGGTGCCGACCGAGCCGGTCAGTGAGACCTTGCGGATCGCGGGGTGACGTGACAGCAGCCTTCCGGTCTGGGAGTGCCCTTGCACGACCTGGAAGAGACCCGGCGGCAGGCCGGCGTCGCGGTACGCCTTCTCCAGCTCGACGGCGGTCAGCGGCGTGAGGCTCGCCGGTTTGAAGATCATCGCGTTGCCGAAGGCGAGCGCGGGTGCGGATTTCCAGCAGGCGATCTGGATCGGGTAGTTCCAGGCGCCGATACCGGCGGTGATGCCGATGGGCTCGCGGCGCGTGTAGCCGAAGGCGGTCGGGCCGAGGTCGATGTGCTCGCCCGCCGCGCTCTGGGCGAGCGCCGCGAAGTACTCGAGGCACTCCGCGCCGGAAATCACGTCGACGACGCGCGTCTCCTGGATCGGCTTGCCCGTGTCGCGGGTTTCGAGCTGGGCGAGTGCGTCGTTCCGCGCGCGCAGGAGCTCCGCCGCGCGGCGCAGGATGCGGGCACGCTCGGCTCCCGGCAGCGCGCCCCATGCGGGCTGGGCGGCGCGGGCGGCCGCGACCGCCGCTTCCACCTCGGCGGGACCGGCGACGGGCAGCTCGGCGAGCTTTTCGCCGGTGGCGGGGTTGGTCGTGATGAGCAATTCGTCAGCCATGAAGAGTTCTGCGAGACTACGGCGGTTGCGGGGGGACGGTAACGTGCGTAGAGAATGTATCACCGCCGGGTTCGTCCTGCTGCTCGCGACCCTTCCCCTCGCGACGCGGGCGGCGGTCGAGCCCGAGTCCTGCCGCGTCGTGCGCTTCTCGGACATCGGCTGGACCGACGTCACCGCGACGACGGGCCTCGCCAGCCACCTCTTGCGCCTGCTCGGCTACGAGCCGCGGGTCACCGTGCTCTCGGTCCCGGTCACCTTCACCTCGCTCAAGAACCGCGATATCGATGTCTTCCTCGGCAACTGGATGCCCGCGATGGCCGCGGACCGTGCACCCTACCTGGCCGACGGCTCGGTCGAGGTCGTGCGGGCAAATCTGGAAGGCGCCAAGTACACGCTTGCCGTACCGGCTTACCTGCACGAGGCGGGCCTCACCGATTTTGCCGACATCCAGCGCTTCGCGAAACAGCTGAACCACGAGATCTACGGCATCGAGCCCGGCAACGACGGCAATAGCCTCGTGCTCAAGATGATCAAGAACAACGAGTTCGGGCTCGGCACCTTCAAGCTCGTCGAGTCGAGCGAGCAGGGCATGCTGGCGCAAGTCGAGCGCGCGATCGCCGCCGAGCGGCCGATCGTGTTCTTCGGCTGGGAGCCGCACCCGATGAACTCGCGCTTCGCCATACGCTACCTCACGGGCGGCGACTCGAGTTTCGGGCCGAACTACGGCGGCGCGACGGTCTACACCAACGTCCGCGCGGGTTATCTCGAGGAGTGCCCCAACCTGGGGCGCCTGCTGCGCAACCTCACGTTCACGCTGCCGGGCGAAAGCGCGATCATGGACGGCATCCTCGAACGCAAGCTCGCGCCCGAAGTGGCCGCCGCGGAATGGCTGAAGGCGAATCCGGAGGCGCTTGCAGCCTGGTTCGACGGCGTCACGGCTTTCGACGGGACACTGGCCTCGCTGACGGGCGAAGCGGTCGCAGCACCGCCGGCGCGCGGTTCGCGCCGCTTCGAGGCCTGGGTCACGACACACAAGATCCCCCTGGGGCCTGCGATCGAGCGGGCGATCGGTTTCATCAAGACCCACGGCAAGGGTTTCTTCGCGGGCGTCTCGACCGTGATCCAGGGCTCGGTCGACGGCGTGAATGCAGCGCTCGCCGCGATCCCCGGGCTGGTGTTCATCGTCGCCATCGCGGCGCTTGCCTGGGGACTGCACCGGTCCATCCCGCTCGTGCTGTTCATCGTGGCGGCGTTGCTGTTCATCATGAACCAGGGTTACTGGGCCGCAACGCTCGAGACGCTCTCGCTCGTCATCGTCTCGGCGCTGTTCTCGACGCTGATCGGCGTGCCCGTCGGGATCGCGGCTGCCCACCGGCCGCGGCTGTACGCGGCGCTGCGGCCGGTGCTGGACCTGATGCAGACGCTGCCGACCTTCGTGTACCTGATCCCGACGCTGGTGCTGTTTGGCCTCGGCGTCGTGCCGGGCCTGATCTCGACGGTGATCTTCGCGGTGCCCGCACCGATCCGGCTGACGCACCTCGGCATCTCATCGGTGCCGCGCACGCTGCTCGAAGCCGGGGACGCCTTCGGCGCGACGCCGATGCAGCGACTCTTGAAGATCGAGCTGCCGAGCGCGCGGCCGACGATCCTCGCCGGCATCACGCAGTGCATCATGCTGTCGCTGTCCATGGTGGTGATTGCTGCCCTGGTCGGCGCGGGCGGGCTCGGCGTGCCGGTGGTGCGCGCACTCAACAGCGTGCAGGTGGACATCGGCTTCGAGGCCGGCATCGCCATCGTGCTGCTGGCGATCATCCTCGACCGCATCAGCCGGCCTCGTCAGGGCGGACCGCCGGGATGAGCGCCGCCATCGAGTTCCGAAACGTCGACATCCTGTTCCCGCGCAAGCTCGGACGGAAAGGCGAACGGGCGCTCGCAGCCGCGCTCGCGCGTCTCGATGCCGGCGCAGGACGCGACGAGCTGGCGGCGGAGCTCGGCGTCATCCTCGGCGTCGCGGGGGCGAGCCTCGCCATCGCGCCCGGCGAGATCTGCGTGATGATGGGGCTCTCGGGCTCCGGCAAGTCGACGCTGCTGCGTGCCGCAAACGGCCTCAACCCCGTGACGCGCGGCCAGGTGCTGATCGCGGACACGAACGGTCCGATCGACGTCGCGCGCTGCGCTGCGTCCGACCTGCGCCGCATCCGGCGCGAGCGCGTCGCGATGGTGTTCCAGCAGTTTGGCCTGCTGCCCTGGCGCAGCGTCGCCGAGAACGTCGGTCTCGGCCTCGAGCTGCGCGGCATGGAGCCGGAAGAGCGCCAGCGCATCGTGCGCGAACAGCTCGAGCTCGTCGGGCTTGCGGACTGGGGCCATTGCTCGGTCGGCGAGCTGTCGGGTGGCATGCAGCAGCGGGTGGGCCTCGCGCGCGCCTTCGCGACCAACGCCGACATCCTGCTGATGGACGAGCCTTTCTCGGCGCTCGATCCGCTGATCCGCGACAAGCTGCAGGACGAGCTGCTGGCGCTGCAGGCGCGGGTGAAGAAGACCATCCTGTTCGTGAGCCACGACCTCGATGAGGCGCTGCGGCTCGGCGACCGCATCTCGATCATGCGCAATGGACGCATCGTGCAGACCGGCGTCGCGCAGGACATCGTGCTGCGGCCGGCGGACGACTACGTCGCCGAGTTCGTGCGACGCATGAACCCGCTCAAGGTCCTGACCGGGGCGATGATCATGCGCGGGCGCGAGCAGATGGAACGCGGCGACGGCGAGGTCTTCCTGGATGTCGCGCGGCGCTATCGCCTCAGCCTCGACGCCGGCGGCCTGCCTGGCAGTCTCTCGCTCGATGGCGCGGCTCATCCGCTGCGGGCGGTCGAGGACGACGAAGCCTGCCCCGAGGGCGAGCGCTGCGTCATATTGGCGCCGGCCTCGATCACACTGCAGGGGCTCATCCATCTGCGCCGGCGCACCGGCCACCCGGTGCTGCTGACGGACGGCGGCCGGGTGCTCGGGGTGGCGGGGGACACGGAGATCATCGCCGCGCTCGCGGCGCGCAACGGGGGTGCGACGACATCATGAACCGAATCCACACCGCGATCCTGGCCAGCATGCTCACGCTGTACGCTTCCCAGGTGGCCGCCCAGTCATTCGACCTGCAGGGACATCGGGGTGCGCGCGGTCTCGCCCCCGAGAACACGCTCGCCGGGTTCACGCGGGCGCTCGCGGTGGGCGTGACGACCCTCGAGCTCGACACGGGCGTGACCAAGGACGGCGTCGTGGTCGTGAGCCACGACCGGCTGCTCAACCCCGACCACACGCGCGATGCCGAGGGCCGCTTCCTCGCGACGCCAGGCCCCGCGATCGTCGACCTTACGTACGAGGAACTGCGTCAGTACGACGTCGGCCGCATCAACCCGGCAAGCCCGCTCGCCGCGGCGTTTCCGGACCAGCAGCCGGTGGACGGCGAGCGCATCCCGCGCCTTGCCGACGTGTTCGCGCTGGTCGAGGCGAGCGGCAATCGCACCGTGCGCTTCAACATCGAAACCAAGATCGACCCGGCGCACCCGGTGCAGACGGTCTCCGCGCTTGCCTTCGCGCGCGCGCTTGCCGCCGTCATCCAGGAAGCCGGCATGACCTCGCGCGTGACGGTGCAGTCCTTCGACTGGCGGACGCTCCGCCTGCTTGGCGCGCTGGCTCCCGAGATCGCGCTGGTCGCGCTGACTGACCAGCAACCGGGCGAGGACACGATCGAGATCGGCAGGCCCGGCCCCTCGTCCTGGCTCGGCGAACTCGACGTGGACGACCACGGCGGCTCGGTGCCGAAGCTGGTGCAGGCACTCGGGGCGAAGACCTGGTCGCCGGATGCGCGCGACCTCACGCCGGCGCTGGTCATCGAAGCGCACTCGCTCGGTCTCAATGTCGTGCCCTGGACGGTTAACGACCCGAAGGACATGGAGACCGCGATCGCCGCGGGCGTCGATGGCCTCATCACCGACTACCCGGATCGCCTGCGCGCCGTGCTGCAAGCCAGGGGCATTCCCGTGCCTGCGCCAACGCCGGCGAGATGATCGGTTTCCTGAGGCCGGCGCGCTTCCAGCCCGAGCTGCCGGCGGAGCGCATCGACTCCGAATACCGACGCCAGCGCCGGCGGGTGTATGCCGGCATCTTCGTCGGCTACGCCGGCTACTACCTGGTCCGAAACAACCTCGCGCTCGCGATCCCGGACCTGCTCGCCGCGAATCCGGAGTACAGCAAGGCCCAGCTCGGCACGGCGCTCACCGCACTTTCGCTCGCCTACGGGTTCTCGAAGTTCCTGATGGGCTCGGTCTCGGATCGCAGCAACCCGAAGTACTTCATGCCGCTCGGGCTCCTGCTCTCGAGTGCGCTCATGGCGGCCTTTGGGCTGTTCGAAGCCCTGTACACGTCGATCGCCGCGATCATCGTGGTGATGGCCGTAAACGGCTGGGTGCAGGGCATGGGCTGGCCGCCCTGCGGCAAGACCATGGTGCACTGGTTCAGCAAGCACGAGCGCGGACTCACGGTCTCGACCTGGAATGTCGCGCACAACATCGGCGGGGCGCTGGTGGCGAACTTCGCGCTGCTCGGCGTCGTGCTGTTCAACGACTGGGGCGCCAAGTTCTACTTCAACGCCGCGATCGCCGCGACGATCGCGATCGGCATCTTCTTCCTCCTGGAGGACACGCCGCAGTCTCGCGGCCTGCCCGCGGTCGAGAAATGGCGCAACGACTACCCGGAAGGCTACAGCGATTCCGACGAGGCGACGCTCGGCTTCCGTGAGATCTTCCTGAAGTACGTGCTGCCCAACAAGTTCCTGTGGGCCATCGCGATCGCCAACGCGTTCTGCTACTTCGTCCGCTACGGCGTCGTGAACTGGATCCCGACCTACCTCGAGACGGCGAAGGGGTTCTCTTTCCACCAGTCGAGCACCGCCTGGGCGCTGTACGAGTACGCCGCGATTCCCGGCACCATCGCCTGCGGCTGGCTCTCCGACCGCTGGTTCAAGGGCCGGCGCGCGCCGATGACGATGATTTTCATGGCGTTGACGCTGGTCGCGGTCGTCGGCTACTGGATGAACCTGCACGGCCCGATATGGATTGACTACATCGCGCTGTTCGCCATCGGCTTCCTCATCTACGGGCCGATCATGATGATCGGGCTGCACTCACTGGACCTCGTGCCCAAGAAAGCAGCGGGCACGGCCGCCGGGCTCACGGGCCTGTTCGGCTACGTGTTTGGATCGGCGATCGCGGGCACGGGCGTAGGCTGGATCGCTGATCGCTGGGACTGGGGCGGCGTGTTCGTCACCATGGTCGCCTGCTGCGTGCTGGCGATCTTCTTCATCTCGCTGACGCTGAAGCACCGCGTGACGAGCACGGTGCGCGACTAGCTTCGCCTCAGTTCGCGAGCGGGTCGAGGTCATGCGCTGCCCAGATGGTCGTCGAGGCGTTTGCGATCGCCAGGCGTCGCATGCAGTCCCGTCTTGGAATGAAGCCAATAGACGTCGCGGGCCGAGCGCGCCCATTCCTCACGCACCAGATAGTCGACCTCGCGGGCCGTCATGCCGCCGCCGAAGTCCCCGCCGAGATCCGCGCGGGCCTCTGCGCCGTCGAGCAGCTTGAGCGCACGCGTGCCGTAAGCGCGCGCGAGACGCCGGGACTGGCGCTCGTCGAGAAACGGCCAGCGTCGGTGAAGCTCGGCCGCGAACGCTTCGACATCGCCGCGCGGCATGTCGCCGCCCGGCAGCGGCGCGGACGCCGTCCACGATCCGGGAAGCGGGCCGAGATACGGCGCAAGACGCTCGAGCGCGAGCTCCGCGAGCTGACGGTAGGTGGTGAGCTTGCCGCCGATCACCGACAGCAGGGGTGCGTGACCTTCGGCCGCATCGAGTTCGAGCACGTAGTCGCGAGTCACCGCGGAGGCGCGCGCAGAGCCGTCGTCCTGCAGCGCGCGGATGCCGGCAAAGCTCCAGGCAACATCGGCGGGTGTCAGCTGCCGCTCGAAGCAGCGGTTCACCACCTCGCAGAGGTACTCGACCTCGGCCGGGTCGATCTCGCAGGCCCCGGGCGCACCGGTCCAGGGCACGTCGGTGGTGCCGATCAGCGTGAAGTCCTCCTGGTACGGGATGACGAACACCAGGCGCCGGTCGGTGTGCTGCAGCGCATAGGCTTGCGCGCCGTCGTAGAGCTTCGGCACGACGATGTGGCTGCCCTTGACGAGACGGACTGCCGTGCGGCGGTTGGCCGCGTGGCAGCCGGCGATGACCTCGGCGACCCAGGGACCCGCGGCATTGACGATCGCTCGCGCGCTCTCGATCGTCGTAGTGCCCGTCGCCTCATCACGGATCTCGGCGCGCCACTCGCCGCCGTGGCGCGTCGCCTGCAGCAGGCGATGGTGCACGCGGATGTCGGCGCCGCGCTCGGCGGCGTCCTTCGCGTTCAGGATCACCAGCCGGCTGTCGTCCGCCGTGCAGTCGGAGTACGCGAAGCCGGTCCGCAGCCGGCGCTGCAGCGGCGCGCCGAGAGGCGAGTCCGAGAAGCGGATGCGCGTTGAGCCTTCGAGCGTGCTGTCGCGCCCGAGGCGGTCGTAGAGGAACAGACCCAGGCGCACGGCCCAGGCGGGCCGCAGCCGGCCGCGGTACGGCAGCACGAAGCGCTGGCGCTGCACGAGGTGCGGGGCGATGGCGAGGAGCGACTCGCGCTCGCTCAGCGACTCGCGCACCAGGCGCAGCTTGAAGTACTCCAGGTAGCGCAGCCCCCCATGCACCAGCTTGGTGGAGGCGGACGAGGTGTGCGAGGCGAGGCTTTCCTGCTCGACGAGCAGCACGGAAAAGCCGCGGCCGGCCGCGTCCCGTGCGATGCCGGCGCCGTGGATGCCGCCGCCGATGATCAGCAGGTCGACGCTCACTCCGCCGCTCCCGCCAACAATCTCTCGAGCGCATCCGCCGCCGGCCTCCCGAACCGGCGGGTGACCCGCCGCAGCAGATCGAGGTCGATTCGACGGCCTGCAGACCGAAGTGCCTCCTGCGCGTCCGTCATGTCCTGCGGCCCGCCGGCGAAGCACTTCATCGCGATGAAGTCCTCCCGGCCGATGATGCGCAGCGTGCGGCCCGAAAAGGGCACGGCGAGTGTGCGCTCGAAGGCCGCAGGATCGAGACCGCGCAGTCCGCCCAGCAGATCCACGCGATTGCTGAACCGGTCGCTGATCGCGAGCAGCGAAAGAACGGGATCATCGATATCGCCGCGGTGGAGCTTCGCAGTTAAGCCTTTCTTGCGCAGAGTCTTCTCCAGGCTGCCCAGCTTCGCCGCGGACACCGAAACGAGCGCATCGGCGTCGGTCGTGGCACGGACGGTTCCATAGACCGAGGCGGCGAGGGCGCCGACGACGCCATATGCAATGCGCTGTTCGTCCAGCAGCACGACGACGTCCAGCAGCAGGAGGAGTGACTGGCCCGGGCCGGTCGCGCTCATCGGCCGCTCCGTCGGCTACTGGCGGCGGCCCTCGCGCCCGCGCGCTGCAGTGCCGCAACGAGCTCGTTGTGTTTGAGGTGTGCGGCGAGGCGTTCCGCCGGGGTGAGCGAGTGAGCGCTTTCGCTCGTTGCCCGCCGCGCCTGGTCGGCAATGCGCGACGTGATGCGCGCGGGCCCAGAGGGGGTGACGCCGCTTGAGTACACCCCGGCTTCCCCCGGCTCCTGGCCAGTCTGCAGCACGATGGAGAGTCCGGCGCGCATCGCGATCCGGAGCATCAGCTCGAGCGAGATCGCCTCGACCTGGCCCCGCATGATCTTGCTCAAGGTGGGCTGCGGAATGCCGAGGCGTTTCGCAGTCGCCGCCTGGCTCGCTCCGTCGCGCCCCACATGGCGCGCGATCTGCAGGGCGAGATCGCCGCGCAGCGCCTGGATGGTCGCCTGCTCCGCCCTGTTCATATTGAATAAACTATAGCATCATCAGATTAGCTATGAACGGATCCGCGGTTTATGCTCCCGGCTGCATGCCTGAAGAATCACTGAAGTCGCTTTTGGTTACGGCCATCGCCGCGGCCGAGACGGCAGGTCCGGTCATCCGGGGCTACTTCGGGAGCCAGCGACTCGGCCTCGAGCGCAAGCGGGACGGGTCTCCGGTGACGCTGGCCGACCGGGAAGCCGAGCGCGTGATCCGCGCGCAGCTCGCGTTGGCGCCGGGCACGCCGCTCGACATCCTCGGCGAGGAAGAGGGCCTCTCGGGTACGGGAACACGCTGGCGCTGGACGGTGGATCCGATCGACGGCACGCGCTCGTTCGTGCGCGGCATCCCGCTCTGCGGTTCCATGATCGGTCTCGAGGACACCGGGGACGGGCGGGCGCTCCTCGGCGTGATCCACCTGCCGATGCTCGGCGTCACCTACGCCGGCGCGGCGGGCCTCGGCGCGGTGCGCAACGGCGAGCCCATTCATCTCCCCGAGTCGGCTGCCCTTGAGGACGCGATCATTGGCACCGGCGACGTCGCGCAGTTCACCGAGGCGGGACGGCTCGAGGAGTATCGCCGCCTTACCGCACTGCACGGCTACGTGCGCGGCTATCCGGACTGCTTCGGCCACGGCCTCGTGATCGAGGGTGCGCTCGGCGCGATGTTCGATCCCGCGCTCAATCCCTGGGACCTGGTGCCGACTCGGGCGCTGGTCGAGGCGGCGGGCGGGGTGGCCATCGTCGTGCCGTCAAAGGCACCGGGAAAGTTTGATGCGCTCTTCGGCAATCGCGCGCTGGTTGCGCGGCTCGACAGCGAGCTGGGTCTCTCCGGTCAAGCCTGAGTGCGTCACCGCGCGTGGCCTGCAACAGCTTATGAGTTGTTCGAGAATCGGACCAATGTCACGCACTCACCATCTCGTAGCAGCCCTGACACTCATGCCACTTGCGCTTGTCGGTCCGCCGTTGCTTGATTTCTCCAGTCCGGGCGTGGTTCAGACTTTTCAGGTCATCAACGATGGCGTCATGGGCGGCTTGTCTACGTCGCGGCTCAGCCAGGAGTCCGGATTCATGTCGTTCGAGGGGGAAGTTTCGCTTGAAAACAACGGCGGCTTCGCCTCTTTCAGGGGACCCGTCAGATTCCCTGCGGACTCGACAGCGTTGCTGCTGACGGTGCGCGGCGATGGGCGGCGCTACAAGCTGACGCTCAAACTCGACGACGGCGCCAGCACCGCTCAATACCAGGCCGCGTTCGTTGCATCGCAGGAGTGGAAAACATTGCGTTTCCAGCCGGCCGACTTCCAGTCAAGCTTCCGCGGCCGCGCCGTTGCTGCGGCGCCCGTGCAATTCGCCGATGTGCGGTACATGGGCCTGCTCATTTCGGACCAGCAGTCGGGCCGATTCACGATCGAACTAAAGGAAATCAGGGCCGAGGCCGGGGGCAGCAAGACCGGAATGTGAGCGGCGACCTTCAGTCACATGTCTCGGAATTCCTTGACCGTCAGGCCAAGGCCGATCAGCAGCATCACGAAGACGAAAATGCCGAGGATAAGGAGATCGACTGGCATCACGGCTTTCTCGCCAGGAGCGCGGCCAGCTTGAAGTAGATACCAAAGCAGAAAATGGACGGAACCCAGATTGCCGTGAAAATCGCCTGCTCCCGGTCCTGCAGGAAAAACCAAAAGTACGCGGAAATGACAAACGAAATCATCACCGCCAGGAGAATGAAGAAATCTGATTTCTTGAACATACGAGCCCTCCAGGAATTCTACTTTTCCAGATAGTCCACGATGCCGTAGCCAATGGCGCTCAGTAGACAACCGGCAATGGCTACCGAACCGATCACACGCACGCCCGACGAGATGCCCTTGGAAAGAAACTCTGCACTGACCAGTCCCGTAGTTGCGAGTATCAGGCCAACGCAGCCGACCAACGTCAGGGTGTTGCCGACGAGAATCAACAGTTTCTGGATCAGGCTCTTTGCCGTGTTCACGTAAGTTGCCAGGTGAACGGGTTCAGGCGTTCCTGGCAATCGCGAATCCTTCGCGCTGGATTGCAATCCATACCTTGGTCTGCCTGGCAATCTTCACCGGCAGGACGCGCCAATACATGATGAAGGGGGTTCCATCCTTCCTGTAATTGATGGCACGGCCTTCGAACTTGCCACCATTTTTCAGCACCTTGCCGAGACGGGCAATCACCTTCTTGTCGGTGCCGGGTCCTTGCAGGATTCGCGGAGTCTTCCCAATGACTTCCGAAGGCGCATAGCCAGTCAACGCCTTGAATGCGTTGTTGGCGTAGATGATTTTTGCTGCCTGTGTTGCATCCGTGATCAGGATCGAGTCATAACTCGCTTCCATCAGCTCCTGCAGCACACGCAGGCTGATATCGGTGTCGCGCAGGACTTTCGCCAGAGTACCGGCCATTGAAGTATTCCTTGTGCAGGCGTCGAGCCTGGTGATTGACGGTAAATGACAACGCCCGTTTTAGCGGGCGTTGTCTGGATCGCGGTGAATATTACTTGGGCATCAGCACGGAATCGATGACGTGGATGACCCCGTTGTCGGCAACGATGTCGACGGCGGTGACGTTCGCATTGTCGACCTTGACGCCGCCCATCGTGCTGACGGTCAGTGAAGAGCCCTGCACCGTCTTGACCATGCCGGCCTTGACGTCCTTGGACATCACCAGACCCGGAACGACGTGGTAGGTGAGAACCGCAGTCAGTTTGGCCTTGTCTGCGAGCAGCGCGTCCAGGTCCGCCTTGGGGATCTTTGCAAAGGCAGCGTCAGTCGGTGCAAAAACCGTGAATGGGCCGCTGCCCTTCAGTGTGTCCACCAGGTCAGCTGCCTTTAGGGCGGCTGCAAGTGTGTTGAAGTTGCCAGCAGAAATTGCGGTGTCGACGATGTCCTTGGCATTCGCGGCGGATACCAGGCTCAAGGACACCACGGCGGCGGAGATCAGCTTTTTCATCGGCATTCCTTTATCAGTATTGAAGATTAATGAACTGTGATTGAACTGTTAATGTACTCTATCGTTTAGTAAATGAACAGTCTTTGTTCGAATTATTTTCTTGCATCGCTAGCTTGTTTCACTAAGATGAGTTCAAATACAGTTCACTAAGGCGCATTCATGCCAAACATTCAATCAATCGGAACTGACGGACCTGTGTACCGGAGCGGTGCGGTCGCGCGACTCACAGGCATCCCCGTGCAGACGCTTCGCGTCTGGGAGCGGCGTTACAGGATTGTCGGACCGCGCCAGAGCGCAACCGGACAGCGCCAGTACTCGGCAGAAGACGTAGCGCGGCTCACGGTCATCAAGCAGCTTGTCGACTCGGGACATGCCATTGGTTCAATCGCCGCGCTGGAACTCGCAGAGTTGAGGTCCATGCTCGACAACGCTGCGCGCGCTTCCCGCTTGCTGGCTCACCCGGCCGTCACTGCCAGCGAGGGCGCAAAGCGTTCGGTGCGCGTGGCGGTAGTCGGCGACGCGCTCGCCATGCGCGTGGCGCATTTTCAGCTGCCCGCAGTGCAAGTCGTGGCCACAAGTCCTGATGCGGCAGGCGCCATCGAAGCTTTGCAGGGTGTGACGGCCGATATCCTGCTTGTCGAGTTACCGACGCTGCAGCGCGAATCGGCGCAGTCCATTCGCTCTCTGGCTCAGCAAGTCGGACCGCAGCAGATCGTCGTCGAGTACGGCTACGGCCCGCAAATCATCGAGCAGGAGTTGCGCACACTCGGCTGCAGCCTGGTGCATGCGCCGATGGAGATCGACCAGCTGGTATCCCTGTGCCAGCTCCTGCCGCCCGCGTCCCGGACCCGAATGCCCCCCGTTTCGCTACCGCAAAGCGGTCCTGCCGCGCCACCGCGCTTCGACCGCAAGACACTTGCCGAAATCTCCGTTGCTTCGGTGGCCTTGAACTGCGAGTGCCCGCATCACATCTCCCAGCTGCTGGTGCAGCTGGGGAATTTCGAGACTTACAGCGCTGAGTGCGAAAGCCGCAGCCCTGCCGACGCAGAGCTGCATCGCTACCTGAAAAACGTAGCGGGAGTTGCCCGTGTGATCCTGGAGGATGCACTGGTCCACGTCGTCGAAGTGGAGAAGATTCCGCTGCCCGCCTGGAAGTAGGGACGGTGCGACGCTTGAGCGACGACAAACCGGATGGCGATTCGATTTCCCGTATCGCGCCATTTTCTCCAGGCGGCATCGCCGTCGTGTTCGGGGCCAGCGGCGGGATAGGCCGCGCTCTTACAGCCCAGCTCCGTGCGCATCCTGCTTTCTCGATCGTTTCGGGCTACTCTCGCACGGGCTCGACTGCACTCGACCTCGGCGTGGAGTCAACCATCGAAGCGGTTGCCGCGGAAGTTCAGCAATGCGGCGCGGATGTGCGGCTGTTGATCAACGCTACCGGCGTGCTCGAGGGCGACGGCTGCGTCGCCGAGAAATCCTGGCGGCAGCTGGATCCCGCCGCGATGTCGCGAGCGTTCGCGGTCAACGCAATCGGGCCGGCGCTTCTCGCGAAGCATTTTTTCCCGCTGCTGCCGCGTCAAGGCAAATGCATATTCGTCACCTTGTCGGCACGTGTCGGCAGCATCGGCGACAACCGGCTTGGCGGCTGGTACAGCTACCGCGCGTCGAAGGCTGCGCTGAATCAGATCGTGCGCACTGCCGCCATCGAGTTGCGTCGCATCCGGCCGGAAGCCGCATGCGTCGCATTGCATCCGGGCACCGTTGACACACGCCTGTCCGCGCGCTTCGCAAAGCCGGGGCTTGAAGTCCAGACGCCGGATGCGGCGGCGAAACGGATCATTGCATTGATCGACACGTTGACACCTGCGGCTTCGGGCGAATTCATCGACCAGCGGGGGCGGGTGGTCGCCTGGTAGCAAGTGTGGTCATAGAATGAACGATCAAGGCCTCTTTGGCCGCTGGAACCTCGCCAGAAGTCCCGTCGCGACCATGGTCACGAACACGATGAGGACGAGGAGCAGGAAGACCGAGTCAAGCCCCTGCGTCTGCTTGAGCCAGCCGATTACCGGTTCCTGGACGATCGGGCCGATGGACCCGAGCCCGTTGATGACGCCCGCCGCGAGCGCCGCCTGGCGCCGGGTCCCGGCCTCCATGGCGCTCGGGCCCGCGAGCAGCGAGTCCGGACCCATCGCCATGAAGCCGATGAGGCCGAGCAGCAGCACGAACAGGACCGGCGAGGTGAGCCCGACCCACCACATCGTGGTGACCGCGATGAAGCAGCCGCAGGTCATCCAGAAGATCACCGGCGCCCGGCGCGAGCCGGGAATGCGGTCGGACCAGTAGCCGGCTACCAGCACGCCGAGGAACCCGACCCAGTCGAAGGCGGTGGACAGGTAGGCCGCATTCGAAACGGACATGCCGAAGTGCTCGCCCAGGATCAGCGCGGACCAGGAGTCGAGCGCGTAGCGCAGGAACTTGAAGCCGAAGTAGATGAGGCCCATTGCGACTACGGAGACGAGGAAGGCGCGCGGCAGTGCCTCGGAGCGCCCTGGCGATCCGCCGATGGACTTCGCGGGTTCCGACTCCGATTCGTCATGGAGCACGAGGCCCGCCGACTCCGGCCGCTCGCGCGCGCGCAGCACGAAGTACACGGTGAAGGCGAGCAACACCAGGCTCGAACCGTAGAACGACCAGGCGAGCCCGAGCCAGCCGAGCAGGAAGCCGGCGAGTCCCTTGCCGAACACGGCGCCGAACTGGTAGCAGGTGCCCCAGACCGCGAACAGCGTCCCGCGCTCGGACTTGCGCGTCCAGTTCGCGAACAGTGCGACGTTGTGCGGCCAGCCGGTCGCCTGCGCGAACCCGAAGATGCCCATGGTGACGCACATCCACAGGAAGGCGCGCGTGGGCTCGGCATCCACCAGCAGGCCGATCACGAAGTTGGCGACGGCCGCGACGCTCATGCCGACGGCCAGGATGCGGCGGCTTTCGTACCGCCGGCCGAGTCCGGCGGCGAGGAACTGGCCGATCATGTAGGTAACGAGATAGATCGTCCACGGCCAGGCGATCTGCAGGTCGTCTAGGCCGAAGTGCTCCTTCAGCGGCAGCTTGACCACGGCGTAGACCTTGCGGACGACGTAGAAGCCGAAGTACGACAGCCAGGTCGCGGTGAAGAGCTGCAGGCGGTAGCGGCGGAACAGCTCCGGGTTGTCGATGCTCACGCGTATACCTGTCCCGCGAGCTCGAGGCTGCCATCCGCAAGCCGCGCCCAGAAATGCGCCGGCAGTGCCAGGTAATCGCGGGTGGAGGCGGTCGCGAGCGCGGTGTTGCCCGGGATGTCCGCCGCACAGCAGGTGATGAACATCGAGCGCATACCGGCCGCCTTCGCGGCGAGCAGTCCCGCCTGGCTGTCCTCGAACACGAGGCTCTCGGCGGGCGCGGCGCCGAGCGCACGCGCGCCTTTCAGGTAGCCGTCGGGGTCCGGCTTCGAGGCACGCACGTCGTCGCCGCCGATGCGCGCGGCGGGATCGATGCAGTCGTCGACGCCGAGCCTGGCCAGGAAGCGGTCGATCACGGCGCGCGGGCTGGAGGAGACGACGCCGAGCTTCAGGCTGCGCGCGGCTTCACGCAGGGCTTCTGGCGCGCCGGGTACCGGGGTGACGTCGGCCGCGATTTCCGACCAGTACGCAAGCAGTTCGTCGGCGAGCGCTTCCGGGCCTATGGCGATGCCGGCGCGCGCCCGCATGACGTTTGCGATGTGGCCCCAGGTGCGACCGCGCGTCTCGGTGTGGGGCAGGGCAAAGCCCGCGAAGCCGTGGCGCTCGCCGATGACGCGGATCGCCGTGTCGGTGTGCACCTCGCTGTCGATGAGCGTGCCGTCCATGTCGAAGAGTGCGGCACGCACGGGCGTGTGGCTCATGTGCGCACGGCGAGGTCGGCGAGCGGCACCGTCCAGGACAGGCGCTGGCGCCCGGTGGCGTCGGTGATGCCGAGTGCGAGCGTCGTCGCGTCGCCCTTCCAGTCGATATCGATCCAGCCGAAGTTCGCGTCGGAGACGACCTCGCTCGCGCGGTTTGCGTTGGGCGTCGGCACCCGCCATTCCTCGGTGAGGCCGCCGGCGGTGAGGTCCCACAGCGGGTAGGGGACGTTGACGTCGAGTTTGCTGAGCTCTGCGTAGTGGATGTCGCCCGACAGGAACACCACGCCGTTCGCGCGCTTGCGGCGCATCAGGTCGAACAGGCGGTCCTGGTCGCGCGCGAAGTTCGCCCAGGCCTCCCAGCCGGTGGGATCGGCGAGCACCTGCACGCTGGAGCCGAAAAGCCGGACTTCCGCCGGCACCTCGAACTGGCGCTCGAGCCACTGCCACTGCCGCTCGCCCAGCATCGTCGCCGCGTGGTCGGGGTTGCGCACGTACGGACCCGGAAGCGGCCGGCCCGCGGCGACCTGCCTGCGGCCCCATGCTTCGTATTTCTCGCCCTCAAGCGCCATCGGCGTCATCGCCGTGCGGTTGTAGCGCAGGTCCGGCAGGATCACCTGTACGCGCTCTCCGGGCGGGCCGAAGACGTACGAGGCATACACGCCGTCGCGATCGCGGCGCGGCGAGTCCGCGGGCTCCTGCCAGAAGTCCAGGAAGATCCGGCGCGACTCGTCCTTCATCGGGAAGTCGGCGCCGGCGTCGTTCTCGCCGAAGTCGTGGTCGTCCCACATGGCGACCAGCGGCGTGGTCTCGCGCAGGCGGGCAAATCCCGGCTGCGCGGCGAGCTTCGCATACTTGCGCCGCATCAGTGCCATGTCGCGCGTGTCTGCGTAAATGTTGTCGCCGAGGAAAATGAAGAGGTCGTTCTGCCGCGCGAGCACCGGTTCCCAGACCGGCTGCGGCTTCTCCTGGTCGGCGCAGCAACCGAAGGCGATGCGGGACAGCCGGCGGCTGAGGGCCGGGTGCGGGTCCGGGACGAGGCCTTTGGACTCGACCCCGTGCGCCGACGGCGGCAGGCCCGCGAGTCCCGCGATGGCGACACCGCCCGCCAGCGCGAGTGAGTCGCGCAGCAGTTGCCGCCGGGCCGGGTCGTGTGGTCGCTTCTCGTCCATCAAGTAGGGGTCCCTGCTATTCGTAAGTCCGGCCGCGATGCCGGAGCCACCCGGGCTCATGTTCGCCTTGCGGGTCGTGGTGGGTCCAGTGGAGCACGCCGCCGCGGTCATTCCACTCGTACACGCCGTTGAACTCGACCACATCGCCCGCCGCCAGGGACTCGATGCGCGGCGCGAGGTCGATGTTGTGCGCGACCAGCAGCGTCTGTCCCGAACCGAGGCGCAGTATGAAGCGCTGGTGACGGCTGCCGTCGTGGTCGTCGTCGAGCAGGCGCGAGACCGTGCCCTGGCCGGACAGTTGCAGGCCGCTTGCCTGGCTCGCGTACGCCTCGGCGACGGGATCCGTGCCTGCCTCGGGTGTTTCCGGCGGCTGGCGGTTGAAGTACCAGACGACCGCCAGCAGCGCGGCGAGCAGCATCAGCTTCTTCATGCGTTCGCTTCCGTTTCAGGCAGCCGGGGCGGCGGCAGCGGCTGCCAGTAGCCGGTGACGAGCGCGATTCCGGCGAGGATCACGCCCAGGCCGGCAACCTGGACCCAGGTGAGCGCCTCGCCGAGCAGCAGCCATCCCGCCACGGCCGCTACGGCAGGACAGACATAGCCGTAGGAGCCGACGATGACCGGCGTCGTGTGCACGATGAGCCAGGCATAGGCCGCGTAGGCGAGGCAGGAACTCGCAAGCGTGAGCCACAGGAAAGCGACGATTGCGCGCGACGTCCAGTCGAGCGTGAACGACTCGCCGGTGACCGGGGCGATCGCCAGCAGCGCGAGCCCACCCGCGAGCATCTGCAGGGCGACGAACGTCAGCGGCGGATTCGCGACGCCGGCATTGCGGTGATAGATCGTGCCGAGCGACCAGGCGAAGCAGCCGAGCAGGACCAGGAGCTGCCAGCCAAGCCCGGCGGCCTGGAAGCCGCCCTTCGGCGCGAGGATCAGCAGCACACCGGCGAGGCCGACGAGCAGCCCCGCCTGCTGCGCGGCCGAGAGCGGCTTGCGCCGCGGGCCGAAAGTGCCGAGCCAGGCGATCCAGAGCGCGGGCGTCG
>Ga0209254_10000217_pt1 | contig 41950 bp, 43 predicted proteins | sample FrelakmetDIP11DI_FD_187148 | JGI IMG/M metagenome (GOLD analysis project Ga0209254, IMG submission 187148) | Freshwater lake sediment microbial communities from the University of Notre Dame, USA, for methane emissions studies - DIP11 DI (SPAdes)... | ecosystem: Environmental > Aquatic >... | reverse complement strand
CGATCTCGAACCTATATCTGTCACTCATGCTCCTCCTGCTCCGCCAGCAAATTGGCGATGTCTACGTAACCGGCCAGATCGACGGCATCCGGTCGGATGCCGGGGTCTACGCCGACTCGGTTCCACTCCACGCCGAGGGATTGTAGTGCATTGCGCAGCGTCTTTCGGCGCTGCTGGAACGCCGCGCGCAGCACCGCGCTGAACGTGCCCCTCGATCGCAATGGCAGCGGATTCGCTCGTGGTGTGATCCGCACGAACGTCGACGTGACCTTCGGCGACGGGCGGAAATGCTGTGGTCCAACGTCGAATAACGGGTCTACGTGCGCAGAGTATTGCGCGAGAATCGACAACCTTCCCCAGTCCTTCGTCCCCGGCCTTGCGGCCAGTCGATCGACAACCTCCTTTTGCAGCAAGAAGTGCAGATCGCGAATTTCGCCGATGAACTCGAGCAACCGCAGTAGCAGCGGCGTCGATATGTTGTAGGGCAGGTTGCCGACGATGCGCAGCTCCGGACGCAACAACGGAGCAAAATCCAGCCGCAGCACATCGGCTTCGATCACATTCAGATCCGGAAAGCGGCGCCGCAGTCCCGCGACGAGGTCACGGTCGATTTCCACGACCGTTACTGAATCCGCTGCGGCGACCAAATGGAACGTTAGCGCGCCTTCGCCGGGTCCGATTTCCAATACGGGATCACTGCGCGCATACGCCAGTCGTTCAGCCATCGCTTCGAGGATGGCTTCACTTTCGAGAAAATGCTGGCCAAAACGCCTGCGTGGACTGTGGCTCACGAGCGGACGCGCGTCGCCGCAAGAGTTGCTGCTAGTTTCACCGCGGCGACGAAGCTGCCAGCGTCGACGCCACCGCGACCGGCAAGGTCGAGCGCAGTGCCGTGATCCACCGACGTGCGCACGATCGGCAAACCGAGCGTGACATTGACCGCGCTGCCGAATCCGACATGCTTCAGCACTGGCAGCCCCTGATCGTGATACATCGCGAGCACCGCATCGGCCCTTGCCAGCAGACGTTGCGTAAACAACGTGTCTGCCGGCAACGGTCCAACAACTCCACGCGCCGCAAAAGCCTTGCATACGGGCGCGATAACCTCGATCTCTTCGCGTCCAAGATGCCAGCCTTCGCCGGCGTGTGGATTGAGGCCGGCGACCAGCACGCGCGGTTGTGTAATGCCAAAGCGCTGCGTCAGGTCATCGAGCAACACATTCAACACCCGCGTCAGTCGTTCCCGGGTGATCAATCCGGGTACGTCGGCAAGCGGCACGTGCGTCGTCGCCAATGCCACCCGCAGACCATCCGCCACCAACAACATCACCACCGTCGTGCACGCGCAGCGCTCGGCCAGAAACTCCGTGTGTCCCGAAAACGACACCCCAGCATCGTTGATGATCGACTTCTGCACGGGGCCCGTGATCAGCCCGGCGAATCGCCCCTCCAGACAGCCGTCGGTTGCCGTCGCCAGCGTTTCGAGTACGTAGGGTACGTTGGCCGTGTCGAGCCGCCCCACGACGACATCGCGGGCAACCGGGATCGATTCGACCGACAATTCGCCCGCAGCGCACGTGACCGTCCCGGGATAAGACACCGTCCTGAGCGTAAGACCGAGTTGACGCGCTCGTTCCGCCAACAGCGTTGGATCCGCCACTGCGACCAACGGACAGTCGCGCGGTTCTTGTGCCCACATGATCGCAAGATCAGGCCCGATACCTGCGGGTTCACCCGTCGTCAGCGCGAGCGGAGCGATCATTCGCGGCGCTCCAACAATCCTAGCGCGTCACCATTGGCACTCACGTCGGCTGAACCATCACGGCGCCTTCGGCTTTACCGCGCTAGGAGGCTTGCCAGCAGCATTGGCTACTCTAATCTCAACAAATGCCTCATCGCGGATTTCCTTCAGCCACTCCTGCAGTTCTTCTTCGTAGCGCCGATTGTGCAGGACGCGGATCGCCAGGTTGCGGCGTGCGTCCTCGCTCATGTCGTGCTGGCGTCGATCCATCACCTGCAGCACGTGCCAGCCGAAATTCGTGTGAAACGGTTCGCTCAATTTTTCGACCGGAGTTTCACGCAGCACATCAGCGAACTCCGGCGCGAATTTCTCCGGTTCGGACCAACCCAGATCACCGCCAGCCAACGCGCTGCCGGGATCTTCCGAGTACAAACGCGCGAGTGCGCCGAAGTCTTCACCGGCGAGGATACGGCGATGGATGTCCTCGATCAGCGCCTGCGCGTCGGCCTCGCTGCGGATCTCCGACGGCTTGACGAGGATGTGGCGAACAAGCATTTGTTCAACAACCTCCGTACCCGCACCGCGCTTCTCGAGCAACTGAACGATGTGGAATCCACTGTTGCTGCGAATCGGCGTCGCCGTCTGACCGACGTTGAGTTCGAATACCTGTTCGGCAAACAGACTCGGCAGCTCACCCGCTTTGCGCCATCCCAGATCGCCGCCTTCGAGCGCTCGCGAATCGCTGGAGCGTGCGATCGCCATCTGACGAAAATCGGCGCCGGCTTTTAGTTGCTCATAGATCGAGTTGGCTTCCTGTTCCGCCTGAACCACCGCGGCGGGTTCCGCGTCGGTTGGGACCGCCAGGAGAATGTGCCCGACCCGGTATTCATCGGACAACGTCCGCTGCCCGAGCGGCGATACAAGAAACGCATCGATCTCTTCGTCCGACAGATATACGCGGTTGTTCACGCGATTGCGCTGAACACGCTGAATGGTCATCTCCCGACGTACCTCGTCGCGAAATTCGCCGTAGCTCATCCCGTCGCGTTCCAGCGCACGCTTAAAATCCTCGAGTGGCATCTGGTTCTGCTTGGCGATCCCATCGACGGCATTGGTCAGGGTTTCGTCGTCGATGCGTACACCGGCGCGCTGACCCATCTGCAACTGGATCTGTTCCATGATCAGACGTTCGAGCAGCTGATTGAACAGCACATCGTCGGGCGGGATCGCGACATTGGCAGCCAGCATCTGTTTGCGCACCGACGACATACGACTCACCAACTCCGTCGCAAGCACCACGTCGTCATCGACGATCGCGACGATGTAATCGAGATCCTTCGGTACCGCATGAGCGACCAACCCCGTCACCAGAACCAGCAGCCCCACACACCCTCTTGTTGACATCAGAACTCCTCCGCGACGTAACCCGGGATGCCTGCTTGTATGAATGACTCGATCCGTCCGCCGAATCCGGCAAGACCTTTGAAGACGATCTGGAAAAACACACCTTCGTCGGCATTGACGTCCGGCGCGACGGTAGCGCCCGGCTGTAACAGGTACTTGCGCTCGACTACTCGTATCTGCCAACAGCAGTTACTGTACTCGACCCCCGCAAACGACTCGATCACCCGACGCTCTTCCAGATCGTAGGCGACGCGGCCGATGAGCCCCCACTGGGGGAACAACGACCAGTACAGCGAGGCATCGGACTGTTTCAGCACGGGTTGAACGTCATTCCGCCGACGATACCCGAGATTGAAAATGTGTCGGCTATCCCGTCGATACTGCAATGCAGAGCCGATCTCGTCCCAATCGCCGTCGTTGGGATCCCACGTCGCCGTGGTCAGGAAGTTGAACGCGGGACCTAGCGCCGCGGCCACTTGGCCCGCAAATGCTGAATTCCGGTGCCGATCGTCCGCGGTCTCGATCCCGTTCAACGTCACTCGACGATCCTCGAAATACAGGATTTGACCAAGGCTCGCCCGCACTCGTTCCTGACCCGATTCGGCGTTGAGCCAACGTGTCGTGACGGCCGCAGTGAGCTGATTTGCATCACCGATACGATCGATGCCGGCGAACCGGTTGTCGCGGAACAGCTGATCGAACGTGAACGACAATTCACTGACATCAAATTGCGGTAGGTCATCCTGGTTCCGATACTGCTGATACAGGTAGAACAGCCGAGGCTCCAGCGTCTGTATGGCCGTCGTACCGAAGAAACCGGTGTCGCGTTCGAAGTACAAGCCGCTATCAAGCGATCCGAGCCAGATTTTTCGCTCTGGCTCATCATCAGTGCCGAGCGGAACGTCATCCAAACTGTACCGTGTATAACGGTAGCTCCCCATCAAATGCAGATAGCCAGGCGTCCAGTCGAACGGCAACCGGACGCGTGGCTCTAGGTCGAGACGGTCCCCATTGATACGTTGTATGCCGATGAATTGGTCATTCGGTCGATCGAAGCTGGCCCACGACGAATCGATCGACCCGTAGATCGGGCCCAACAACTGCGACTGGTAGTTGAGATTGACCTCGGGCAGTCGCCGGTACGGCTCGAGTACCGTGACATCGAGACGCTGGAAGTCTTGCGCCCACACGCGCGCGGACAAACCGCCACGGCCATACTTAATTTCGCCAAATTGCTGCAGCTGTACCACGCTCGACGCTGCGAGGCCGCCGGTAGCCAGATCCCGGAGGTAGTCGAGGTCGCTGACCTTGGCGGTATCGATCAGCGTGCGAAAATCGCCATAGTTACCTCGTTGGCTGGTCGTGAACAGCCAGCGATCCGCGGGTTCGAACGGACCCGGCAAACCCTGATTGTCGAAATCGGTGCGCGAATACTCCCCGTTGTATTCGTCGTCCTTCGATAGGAATGCACCGCCTACTTCAGCGCGCCCGTACCGCGAGAGATGCCGAAGATCGCCGCCGATTCCGACGCCGCGCTCGGAAACGTATCTCGGCGTCAACGTCGCATCATAGTTTGGCGCGAGATTCAGGTAGTACGGCACCGCGATGTCCGTGCCATTCGTGTCGCCGTAACCCACGTCAGGAAACAACCATCCCGACATTCGTTCATCCGTCACCGGAAAGCGGAAGTACGGCGCGTAGAAGATCGGCACCCCATGCACCTTCAACAGCGCATTGCGAGCGGTACCGAATTTCGCACCTTCGTCGATCTGCACGCTGCTGCCAGTGACTCGCCAGTTGTTGTTGCCGGGTTCGCAGCGCGTGAACGATCCGTGCGACACGCGGATGTCGCCGTTAGCGTCGCGATCGAGGGTTCGCGCGGAACCGCGCAACTGGCGCGGTTGCAGCACGAACTGCGCGTCCGAGACCGATACTGCGCCGGTGGTGACCATCAACGCCCCGGACCTGCCTTCGACGAGCATGCCCGGCTCGCGAAGTGTGATTCCGCCGTCGACCGTGACCTTCTGTTCCACTTCGTGAAAGGTCCCGCTCGCCGCAATCAGCGACTGATTACCGCGCGTCAGTTGAACTGAGTCGGTGAACTCCGCACGGTCCTGCAACCAGTACTGCAATTGGCCCGACTGCACCTGCAGCGGCAATGTGTTCGGATCGATAGCGAGCGCAACCGGGTACGCGGGTTCAACATATGCTCCAGTGCAATACTCGGGGAGCACGTCGAGTTGTTGCGCCGACAATGCGGCACGCGGAACCCAGTCGAGCCAACTCACCGCGATCAATGGCTTGGAAGTGGAACCTGCTGCAGCTCCTCCCGCAGACGACGCGGACATCGGCGTTTCACCGACGCCGGAACATTGCGAGCCACTGATGTCCGCAGATGGACCGCACACCCTGCGATCGCTGGCATGAACCGAAAGCGTAAACGCTATAGTGCAAACCAGTAGAACCGCTGGGCGCATGAGTGACATCGTGGATGAGCGCGCGGATGATACCATTGCAACAATGTTGACCGCCCAATCATCCAGCCGCCGAGGCGCACTCGTAGCCTGGGTCGATGGCGTACTCGCCGATCGGGGCACGCACGTCGTTGGACCGTGGCAAGCCGTTGTCGGCGACGCGAGCTTCAGAGCGTTCCATCGCGTCCAGACCGACGCCGGTAGTTTCATTGCAATGGACGCTCCGCCGGCAACGGAAAACAACGCACAGTTCGTTCGCCTGGCAAAACTGTTTCGCGCCCATGGAGTGTGCGTGCCAGAGGTGTTGGCGAGTGACCTGGCGCAGGGGTTTTTGCTGGTATCTGATCTGGGTGAGCAGATGTACTCGACCGTGTACCAGACGGTCGAACACGACGCGGCCATCGAGGCCGCGCTCGATACGCTGGTCAAGATCGCACCGATTGGCGCCGGAAATGGAATCGTGCCCCCCTATACTACCCAACGTTTTCACGACGAATTCGAACTGTTTCGCGTATGGTTGGTCGATGGTCTGCTCGCGTATTCGCTAACAAACTCAGAGGGGGGCATGATCGACGCCGTCCGGCGGAAGCTGATCAAATCCATCGAAAGCCAATCAAAGGTATGCGTGCATCGCGACTTCCACTCGCGCAATCTACTGTGGGGTCCCGATCGAACCACGCGCATCGTTGACTTCCAGGACGCGCTGCACGGGCCTGCGCTGTACGACCTGGCGTCGCTGTTGCGCGACTGTTATGTCCGCTTCGACGAGGCCGAGATTGCTCGTTGGCGAGAACAGTTTCGGATTCGAGCGACCCAAGCCCGGCTTGTCGTCGACCCAGACCCCGAAAATTTCGCACGGATGCTCGATCTGACCGCTATGCAGCGTCAGTTGAAGGCGCTGGGGATCTTCGCGCGACTCGAGTTGCGCGATGCGCGGCCGAGCCATCTCGTCGACATCGCGCCGGTGATCAATCACCTCATCGACGTCGGGCACATGTACCCGGACCTGAGTACGTTTGCGGACTGGCTCGCGCAAGTCATCCGACCCGCCGCACGCGACGTGCTTGCGGCTCGCGGCATCGCACCATGCGCGGAATGATCCTTGCGGCCGGTCGCGGTGAGCGCCTGCGCCCGCTGACCGATCACACACCCAAACCACTGCTGCCAATCGCCGGCTTACCGCTGATCGTGCATCAGGTGGGCTGGCTCGCGAGCGCCGGAGTACACGATATCGTGATCAATCTGCATCACCTGGGTGGTCAGATCGAAGGCCGCCTCGGCGACGGCAATCAACTCGGCGTGTCGATAACCTACAGCCATGAAGAGGCCCTGCTCGACACCGGTGGCGGCATTGCCCGCGCGGTACCGTTGTTTGAGGGTTTGCCGTTCGTGATCCTCAATGGCGATATCTGGACCGATTATCCGTTCGTCCGTTTGCCGAATTCGTTGGGTGATGATCTCGCTCACCTGGTACTGACCGACATGCCGGCGCATCGCAACGAAGGCGATTTCGGGCTCGCTGGCGATCGAGTCACCCGTGACTTCAAGCGACCGTATACCTACTGCGGCATCGCGGTGTTGTCTTGCGCGTTGTTCGATGGCGCGCCGGCTGGACCGTTTTCACTGCGTGATCTGCTGTTCCGCGCAATCGAACAAGACGCCGTTGGCGGCGAACTATGGCGCGGTCGCTGGATCGACATCGGCACACCTGATCAGTGGGAAACCGCACGGCGAATCACGAGCTAGGCTTACGGATGCGCCTCACATTGGCGACTCCGATCCGTGCCCGCTCTCAAACGGTTAGTCAATTCGATCCGCAGGCTGCTCGACGCACCGGCACTGCTGCGCCTTCGGTCGCGGCGCGCACGCCCATACGCACAGTTCACCTTCGCCGCGCTCGGCCGCATCGCCAAGGCATCGGGGGTCGTGCAACCGAGGCACATCGGCCATGCCACACAACTCATGCACAGTCTCGGCTTCGGTGCGAACGACCGACGCCAGGCGATCGTGTGGTTTGACGCCGGCAGGAGTCCCGAATTCGATTTCGCTCCGCTGGCGGACGCCTGCCGCGAGACTGCCGAAGCTCGCGACGTACTCAACGCAATGTCGCTCGAGTCGCTGTGCCAGATGGCGTGGCTGAACGGGCCACCGAACCAAACCTGCCAACACGAACTCGAGCGACTGGCGGGCTTGCTCGGCGCGCAAGCGTTCGATATCGCAACAACCGCGGCACGTGTCATCGATTTTCAACTTCGCCAGTTGCCGGGTGAGTTGCGCCGGGCCTACGCGCTACTGGGGATCGATCACTGGGTCGACGATGCCGTCTTGAAGCTCGCGTATCGACGACTGATCAGCCGCCATCACCCGGACAAACTCGGCAGCGCCACCGACGTCGACAGAGCGCGCAACGCAGGCGAGAACAGCGTCGCCATCCGCGCCGCCTTCGATCTCATCCAGGCGAGCCGAAACGTCGCTTGAGCCAGCCGCGGATCCGTCGATCCAAACGCTCGAGGGAGGGACGCCCTGGCGGCAAGCGATGTAACTCGACGTCAGGCGCGAGTCGATCGTCGACGGCCCAATCCAGGGGCGCTTCGATCAACAGCAACGCGGGCGACTCGAGTGCGGCAAGCGAGTCCTTCGGCTGCTTCCCATCGATTTGCGGGGCGTTCCTGGCGGTATTGATTGCAATTATCGCGTCCGCGCCCAGTTTCTGATTCTGTGCCCAGACGATCCACGCGCCAGCGGCGTCCTCTCCGAGCATGACGACCTTCGAGCCTTTTTCTCGCGCAACCTTAACGGCGGCATCGAGGCGCAGTCGCACCCGGGCGGGCAGCGTCTCATCGACAGTGGTCGGGACGGTCGCCGTTGACGTGGGTTTGACATCGGCAGCAGTCGCCGACACCGCAGCCAGATTGTCACGTTGGCGCGGCGCCAGCACGGCATCGGGAACGTCGGGCAACGCGACCGTTAGCGTAGCCCAGCGCGCTCGGGGCAACGAACGACGCAACGCGGTCGCGTCGACCTGCGCATCGGGACTCATCCCTGCTCCAAGAACGATGACTACAACCCCGAGTGATTTGCCGCGAGTGACGTCGCGATAGACACCGAGCGCCCGCTCTTCGCCTTCGCCCAGCCACACTACGGCGTCGTCAGGAAAAGCGGTTTCGAGCTCAGCAGTACGCCGTGGTTCGGTCGGCAGTAGCGCGACACGTTCGGCCACCACGGCCGGTGTGCTCGCCGTTTGCGCAGCGTCCGGCTGAGCGCCATTCGAAGCCACTGGCTCCAACAGGATGAACGCGAGCAGTATCGAGGCGCGGCGTTGCCACATGACCGCAAGTATAGGAAACCCCGTACAATTCGCGCCCATGACCGATTACTGGATAGCTCCGTCGATTCTGGCCGCGGACTTTGCGCGCCTCGGTGAAGAAGTCGATGCTGTCGTCGCGGCCGGCGCCGATCTGATTCATTTCGACGTAATGGACAACCACTACGTGCCGAATCTGTCCATCGGGCCGCTGGTGCTTACGTCGCTGCGCAAACACGGTTTGACCGTGCCCGTGGATGTACATCTGATGGTTCAACCCGTGGATCGACTGATCGGCGACTTCTTAGACGCCGGTGCCGATTTCATCAGCATTCACCCTGAAGCCAGCGAGCACATTCACCGGTCGCTCGGATTGATTCGCGAAGGCGGCGCCAAGGGCGGTCTGGTATTCAATCCCGCGACGCCGCTCGATCACCTGTCGCATGTGCTCGATCTCGTCGATCTGGTGTTGATCATGTCGGTCAATCCGGGGTTCGGCGGCCAGACCTTCATCAACTCCAGTCTCGACAAACTTGCCGATGCAAGAAAGATCATCGCCCGCAGCGGACGCAATATCCGCCTCGAAATCGACGGCGGCATCAAGCCCTCCAACATCGCGGCTGCCGCGCGCGCCGGCGCCGATACCTTCGTCGCCGGATCGGCGATCTTCGGTACCAGCGACTATGCCGCGACCATCGCGGCGATGAGACGCGAACTCGGTGACTAGCGTCGCCGTACTGGCGCGACGCTACCCCGCCTACCTCTTCGATCTGGACGGCACGCTGATCGACAGTGCGCCGGACATCAAGGGGGCACTCAATGCGGCACTTGACGGCGACGGCTACGCCGACGTCGATGAAACTCTCACACGCCAATGGGTCGGCCATGGATCGCAAGCGCTACTGGAGCGGGCGCTGACGCACCACAATGCGTCATACCGGATCACCGACGAGGTGTTCATGGCGCGCATGCTGAAACGTTTCGTCGAGCACTACAGCGCCCACATCGCGGACAACAGCCGGCCCTATCCAGGCGTCATCGAAGCCCTGCAGGAATTGCGGTCTCGAGGCGCGCGGATCGCCGTGGTCACGAACAAACTGACCGGACTGTCGCGGCAGCTACTCGAGGAGCTTGGTCTCGATGCCTACTTCGATGCGATCGTCTGCGGTGACTCGCTGCCCCAACGCAAGCCGGACGCGGCGCCGGCACGCTATGCCTGCCGATTGTTGAACTGCGCGCCCGGCGATTCACTGTTCGTCGGCGACTCGGTCACCGATGTCGAAACCGCTCGAGCCGCTGGCTGCCCGGTGGTCTGTTTGCGCGACGGATACAACCATGGCACGCCCGCGGAGCAACTCGGCGCCGATGCGGTCATTGATTCCCTGATCGAGCTACTCTAGCCTGCCGGCCTCTCAAACACGGCACCCCGTCGCCATGACACCGGACGAGTTCATCCAGCTCGCAGCCGAAGGCTACAACCGGATTCCCGTCGTCGAGGAAGTCCTTGCAGACCTCGACACGCCGTTGTCGACTTATCTGAAACTTGCGGCCGGCCCCTACTCCTACTTGCTCGAGTCCGCCCAAGGCGGCGAAAAATGGGGCCGCTACTCGATCATCGGTCTGCCCGCGCGCACCGTGTTGAAGGTCACCGGAACGCACATAACCGTCACAACCGACGGGAAAGTCGTTGAGCAGACCAACAGCGATGATCCGCTCGATTTCATCGAAACATTTCTGGGGCGTTTCCGGGTCGCCGATGCGCCGGGCTTGCCGCGCTTCTACGGTGGACTGGTCGGCTATTTCGGGTACGACACCGTACGGTATGTCGAGAAGCGCCTTGCCCACAGCACGCCACCCGATTCGTTAGGAACGCCGGACATTCTGCTGATGGTGTCGAACGACGTGATCGTCTTCGACAACCTGAAAGGACGCATGCAGATCATTACGCTTGCCGATCCGGCCGCGCCCGATTCCCTCATTCGAGCACGAGAATACCTGCACACGATCGCGCGCCGCCTTGCCGGACCGGTTCCCGACATCACGGCATCCAGCGCCAATCAGCCGGTCGATGAAAGCGATTTCATCTCGGAGTTCGGCCGCGAAGCGTTCCTGGCCGCCATCGAGAAAATCCGCGAATACATTGTCGCCGGCGACGTGATGCAGGTCGTGCTGGCGCAACGATTGTCAGTGCCGTTTACCGCGGCACCGATCAATTTGTACCGCGCGCTGCGGAGCCTGAATCCGTCGCCGTACATGTACTACATGGACCTCGACGACTTCCATCTGGTGAGTTCGTCGCCCGAAATCCTGGCGCGCGTCGAGGACGGCATGATCGTCAATCGACCGCTCGCCGGTACGCGCCGGCGCGGCCACACGGAGTCCGAAGACAAGGCGATGGAGACCGAACTGCTGAGCGATCCGAAGGAGATTGCGGAGCACCTGATGCTGATCGATTTAGGACGCAACGACGTCGGGCGCGTGGCCGAGACCGGCAGCGTGAAGGTCACCGACCGTTTTACGATCGAACGCTATTCGCACGTCATGCACATATCGAGCAACGTCGTCGGCAAGCTCAAACAGGGGGCGACTGCGATCGATGTGCTGCGCGCGACGTTGCCCGTGGGCACTTTGTCCGGCGCCCCCAAAATTCGAGCGATGGAAATCATCGACGAGCTGGAGCCCGTCAAACGTGGAATCTACGGTGGCGCGGTCGGCTATCTGGCCTGGAACGGCAACATGGATACCGCAATCGCCATCCGCACCGCAGTGGTCAAGGACGGCAAGATCTACATCGAGGCGGGCGGCGGCGTGGTCGCGGACTCAATCGGACGCCTCGAATGGAAAGAAAGCATGAACAAGGCGCGGGCGATATTCGTGGCCGCCGCTATGGCCGAGCGCCGGTTCAAAGATCTGAACGCCGACTGAACAGGCGCCGAATTTTGCCTTGACAAGCCGCCTTTCTGAGTCCATTTTGCTTCCACTTTATCTCCACTATGTGGATCAGCCGTGGCTACACGTTCCGCCATTTTCGCGACCTTGCTGCTCAGCGCCGCGCCCATTTGGGCGGACGAAACGACGCTCGGCTATGACGCCTTCGTTGCTGGTGCAAAAGTGGGTGGTGCGGAGGTCAAAATTGAAAGAGATGACGCGCGCTACGCGATCAGCGGCACAGCCTGGACCATCGGCGTGCTCAATTTCGTGACGCAGTGGCAGAGCATGTTCACCGCCTCGGGTCGCTTCGACGACCAAAGCCCTGTCAACGACGGCTACCGATTCATCGAGCGCACCCGCGATAAGGTCAAAGAGTTGTTCTTTCAAAACGGCACGCTGACCTACGTCAAAAATGGCCACGTGAGGTCGCCCCAAACGCCGACGAGCCTGGACCTGCTTTCGACATTGTTCGTGTCGCGCGACTGCGCCTCGGCGGGTGCCGAAGTACACAACGGCAAGGATCCATTCACGCTAAAACTCACAGGTCGGGAGTCGCTGCCGGAGGCGCGCGACGGCGCAACCGAACGCTGCAGCTTCGAGTTGAACAACGAGGACAATGAGCGCATCGATGCAACTGTCTGGCTCGGCCAGATCGACGGTCTGACGGTGCCTGTCCGGCTCGACGTCACCGGCGCGCTCGAAGGGACGTTGAAGCTGCACTCGACGTCGCCCGCGGCCTTTACGTCCGCCTCCCGCCGCACAACGATCAAGATCTAACGCTCGCTTCAACCGCACCACCGCGACTTCGTCAGTTACCTCGACTACCGCGCGGCTGAATACTCGATTCAGACTTTGCTGCGCATGCCATCGAGGCTCCAGATACCCGGGCCTTGCGAAGAGATGTACAAAAAGGCAATACAGAACACGATCGCGAGCTCGCCGCCGTTCAGCAGGGGGTAAAGGTCTTTGCTCCCATGCGCCATCCAATAGGCAACCGCCATCAAGCCGCTGGAGACGAACGCCGCCCAACGTGTCATCAAGCCAACCATAACCAGCGCGCCGCCAAGCAGTTCGATAGGCCCGGCGATATAGGTGACGAACGGCGGTACCCCCGCCATCGGCTCCAGCGGCCACCCCAACAGTTTTTGTGAACCGTGAAACATGAACAGCAACCCAGTGACAATGCGCAGGATCGCATAGATGTAATTGTTCAGTGGTGCCATGAAGCTCGCCATTCTTCTTCTCCCCGTTTGTGTCAGCGCGGTCAACGGTAGCCGAATGCTCCCGCCCTGAGAAGCGCCTTAGTCGGCTTGGTCTGACGGCAGGTAGTCTCTGAACGCATCCATCTGTTTCCACGCCGGCACTGGGGGCTGATAATTCGGCCGCGGCGCGTACTCCGACAGCTCGGTGAGCTGCATTTTGTGAATGTAGCGCGGGCAGTTCGGAAAAATCGCATCGGCGCGGACACGCACCACAAGATCCGCGTCGGGGTACTGGGCGCGCAACGGATCCGCATCATCAATCGACGCAAACCCGTTGATGCGGATTCGCTTGGTCGCTTCGAAATCGATGAACAGCATGCCAACGTGTGGATTCGACAACAGATTGCCGAGACTGCGGAACTGGCCATTGCCGTCGTAGCTCGGAAACGCAAGCGTCGTGTCATCGACCACCTGCACGAAGCCCGGCAGCCCGCCCTTGTAGGAGCAGTCGGGGCGTCCGTCAGCATCGGCAGTCGCGAGAAAAAACATCGGCGCGCGCGCAATGAATGAACGGTCTTCATCCGTGAAAGTGCGGCGTAAGGTCACTTGCTCGAGACGGTCTGCCAGGCGTCGGCTATCGAACCGATCCTGCAGCATTCGTGCGCCGTCGTTGTAAAAGGGTGGCGTCATTGCGATGCTCCACAAACGCGACCGAAGCCGAGATGCTGTGCCGCGACACTTGCGTAAACCAGGCGCGCCACTTCGAACTCAGGCACGCATTGCCTTCGCCATCGTGGCGAGATCCATGTATTCCCGCCACGCCTTAACGTGACCGTCAGCGATCTCCATCACACCCATAACCGCGACGCTGGCAGCACGACCCTGATAAACGAAATCGTCGGTTCGCTCGAAATACACGGTGTGACCGATCGCGGTCAGATGCTTGATCGTAAAATCGAGCCGCTCGATACCCGACGCAATCTGATCGAGATGAGCCTTGATCGCAGGTCGCCCGGTGTGTGGCTGGAGCGGCACTATCTGCAACACGCCATCCTCACTGAATGTACTCACCACGCGCGCCCAATCGAGCCGGCGCCAGGCTTCGATCATCGCGCGAGCAACGCTGAGACTCGTTGCGCTTCGATCCATCATCGTCGTGACCGCCCGCAGACTGTAGAGTTGGTTGACGATACGCGATCGAAAGCTGAGATACACTGGGGCCGTCCTCTATGAATCGGCCCTGACGATGAAACGCGAATCCGATCCGAAAGACCTCACCGTGTTTCGCAGCGACCGTTACTTCGTGGTCGATGGAAAGTGGTATTTCACGACACGGGAAGGGACGAACGATGGGCCGTTTAGAAACGCCCAGGATGCCAAACGCGAACTCACTCGATACCTGATGGACAGGGGCATCAATCCCGCCAGCGGAGAACCGTGGGATACGCCGGGCGCATCGAACTGAGCAAGGACTGCCCAATGCGTTTTGTCACGCATGAGGTCATTGGCGCCGACGGTATGGTGCGCGGTCTTTTCCTATCGCGCAGCCTCAGCTCTCCACCGGCGTCGAGTCAGCACTTTCCGGGGATTCGCGCCGTGGCGATTCTCGCTAAGCAATTCGACTCCACGACCGCCGCTATACCCTGGCTCCAACGAACAGCCGAGCAGGGCGGCAACGCCGTCGCCGTGCAGGTCGGTGCTTCACGTTGGCTCATCGGCGCGTGGCTCGCCGACGTTTCCGAATCATATTGATCGCGCTAGACTCGCCTCCGATCGTTTCGGAACTGCCATGACAGCGCCTCGCACGGTTACGCTGCTCCTTGCACTGACGCTGTTGTTGGGACAACTGGCAGGTTCCGCGCATGCGCTGTCGCACCTGGATCCCGGCACGCAATCGAAGGAAGGCCTGGCGCATACGTCGCTCTGCGCGAAGTGCGCGTCATTTGAACAGCTCTCGGCAATGGTGCCGCCGAGCGCCGCCGCGAACCGTCTTCTGCTTGCATCCGCGTCACGAGCCCGCGTTAGCGATCACGACTGCATCCGCCGCACTGTCACCGCGTTCCGCTCGCGCGCCCCACCCACCCTCCGCTGAATTGTCCATGTGGTACCGCGCCAACCGCGCGGTCGGTCGTGAATTCATGCTGAGGAATCCATTCCATGAGGTCGCAAAAACTCATCGCGTCGATAGTCATTGTCATCGCCAGCCACGCGTCCTACGCGCAATCCGCCACAAGCACCGAGATCCAAAAGCTTCAAAATGAAGTGGCTGCAATGCGCAGCGACTACGAGGCACGCATCGGTGCGTTAGAAGCGCGGCTGGCCGCCGCCGAGGTAGCGGGAGAAAGCGCCGCGCCCATCGAACCGGCACCGTTCGTTCAACCGCCCCTGGCAAAGCCGGGCACCACCACCTCGGGTAACGAGTTCAACCCCGCCGCGTCGCTGATCCTGACGGGGACCTACGGTCAGTTGTCGCAGAATCCCGAGAACTATCAGATCGGCGGATTCATTCCGAGCAATGGTGACGTGGGACCACCGGGTCGCAGCTTCCGGCTGGGCGAATCGGAGCTGACGCTGTCCGCCAACATCGATCCGTACTTCTCCGGCTACTTTGTCGGTGCATTTGACGGCGACAACGGTACGTCCGTCGAGGAAGCCTATATCAGCCACGTGGGCCTGATCCCGGGCGGAACGATCAGATTCGGCCGGGTGCTTTCTGCATTCGGCTATCTCAACGAGATTCACGCACACGCATGGGACTTCGTCGACGCACCGCTGGCGCTGCAGGCTTTCTTCGGCGGTCAGCTGAAGGACGACGGCCTGCAGGCCCGCTGGGTCGCACCCACCGCACTGCTCATCGAGGTGGGCGTCGAACTTGGCCTGGGTGATCAGTTTCCCGGAATGGATCGCCAAAAAAACGGCGCGAATCTGGCGATGCTTTTCGGGCACATCGGAGGCGATGTTGGGTTCAGCAACAGCTACCGCTTCGGCGCGACCTTGTACCGGTCGAGGGCAACGCAGCGAACGTACGACGATCTCGATGCGCTTGGTATGCCGGTCACGAATGCATTCACCGGCGACACCGATATGTGGGGACTCGACTTCGTCTGGAAGTGGGCGCCTGACGGCAACGCAGTGGCGCACAGTCTGAAGTTGCAGGCGGAGTACTTTCATCGCAACGAGAACGGCTCGCTGACGTTCGACCTGAACGGCCTGCAGGACGCCACCGGAAACTACGACTCCGACCAGAATGGCTGGTACGCCCAGGCGGTGTATCAGTTCACGCCGCGCTGGCGCGTCGGTGCGCGCTACGACTACCTCGACTCGGGCACCATCGATATCGGCCTCGTCGGCAGCGGCGCATTGTCCGCAGCGGATTTCCCGATTCTCACGGACCACGACCCCAGCCGAACCACCGCAATGATCGATTTTTCGCCATCGGAGTTTTCCCGGCTGCGCTTGCAGTACGCCTGGGACCAGGCGCGCTTCACCAACACGGACGATCAGCTGTTGCTGCAATACATCATGAGCCTCGGCGCTCACGGCGCGCACAAATTCTGATGCACATTGCAACGAAGAGGATATTCACATGAATCGATGGTGCGTCTTGGCTTGCGTGCTGCTGAGCGTAGGGGTGTCCACGCCCGCACTCGCGGCGCTGAACGTATTTGCGTGCGTGCCGGAGTGGGCATCGCTCGCGCGCGAACTCGGCGGCGACAAGGTTTCGGTGTATCAAGCGTCGAGCCCGCTGCAGGATCCACATCGGATCGAAGCGAGACCCAGCCTCGTTGCACAGATGCGCCGCGCGGATCTGGTGATCTGCACCGGCGCCGAACTCGAAGCCGGGTGGCTGCCCCTGCTGATGCAAGCAGCGGGCAATCGTAATGTGCAGCCGGGAACGCCCGGCTACATCGCGGCCGCCGAGTACGTCGATCGGCTGGAGATACCGACGCGGCTCGATCGCGCAGCAGGCGACATCCATCCCGGCGGCAACCCGCACGTGCAGCTCGATCCACGCAACATCGCCAAGATCGCCGTGGTGGTCAGCGATCGCCTTGCGAAGATCGATCCGCCAAACGCAGCCTTCTATGCCGCGCGCGGCGAAGGCTTTCAAACGCGCTGGCAGGCGGCGCTGAGTCGGTGGGAACTCGAAGCGCAACCGCTGAAAGGGATGCGAGTAGTCCCGTACCACAAAGACTCGGTCTATCTGATCAACTGGCTTGGCATGGTCGAGGTCATGGACATCGAGCCCATGCCGGGCATTCCGCCGAGCGCGGGGTATCTGGCGGAACTCGTGCAGCGGATCCAACGCGACGGCGCCGATGTCATCACGCGCAGCGCGTACACCGATCCAAAACAGCCTCGGTGGCTCGCAGAGCACACACATGTGCCGCTCGTCGATCTGCCGTATACCGTCGGCGGTACTCCGGGCGCCATGGATCTGTTCGGTCTCTTTGACGACATCATCGCGCGCCTGAAACAAGCGAGGAAATGACGTGGCCGAAATCGAATTCGGCATTCTGCTGCCGGCGCTCATCGCGGGACTGCTCGTCACCGCCACGCACGTGCCGCTCGGCATTCAGGTATTGCGCCGCGGAATCGTGTTCATCGACATCGCAATTGCGCAGATCGCCGGTGTAGGTGTGATCGCCGCAGATTTTTTTGGCCTGTCGGCAAGCGGTTATGCCGTGCAGGTCTCCGCGCTCACGGCGGCGCTGACCGGCGCGCTGTTCATGACCTGGACCGAGCGGCGCTGGACCGACATCCAGGAAGGCATTATCGGCACGGTGTTCATCCTGGCGGCGACGTTGCAGGTGTTGTTGCTGGCCGGCAATCCACACGCCGGCGAATACCTGAAGGATCTGTTGGTGGGACAGATATTGTGGGTCAACTATCAACAGCTTACCGCGGTCGCGGCACTGACTCTCGTTGTCCTCGCCGCGTGGTTCGGCATCGGCTCGAACGGCCTCGGACGTATGGGTTTTTATCTGCTGTTCGGGCTTTCGGTGACGGCATCGGTGCAGGTCGTCGGCGTCTATCTGGTGTTCTCGACGCTGATCATTCCGGCTCTCGCATCGCGCCGTGCCGCGCGCTACCGGACCGCCAAAGCGTACGCGATTGGTGCCGTCGGCTATCTGACAGGGCTCATGGCATCCATCGTCAGTGATCTGCCGACGGGCGCATTAATTGTCTGGACAACGGCAGCGACGGGGATTCTGTTTTCGATTTTTGAACGCGGACCAGGCATCATCGATGCAAATGAGCCTCGGATCAGTCCAGCGGCACCGCACTGAATGCGGTCGCTGGCGGTCGTTTCAAGGCGCGCGGAATCAGGTTCCATCCGCCGCTACCGAATTGCGCAATCGGGAGGCTACATTCCGCCCGATGGACATTGCGACCGGCTCAAGCTGCCAAGTCTAGATCCGAATTGTCGTAGACCGGTGTCGGACTGATCTCCGGCGCCAACAGCGGACGGCGTGCTGGCTTCACACAGGAGCCAAAAGCAACCATCAGCGCTGCGGCATAGGGGACTGCCAATACCGCCAGCGCCATCGCCCAGACCTGTTCTGCCGGATCGTCTATCCCGACCATTGTGACGGTCACGGTGAGCGCCAGCAGGATCGCGGTGAGCATAATGCTCTCGGCCACACTCATACGCAGCGCGCTGGAGAAAGGTGCAGAGTCTTCGCATTTCGGCGTGCGGACAAACGGATTCGACGACGTGACAAGCCCGAACAACACACCCTTGCCCACGATATACGCCAGTGACAGTCCGGTCAGCGCGGCAGCGATCGAGTCCCGCACGCCGCCACCCACCTTGACGCGATGCAAGACGATGGTTTTAACCGTCTTGATCAGGAACAACGCCAGCGCAGTCGACGACAGCGCTGTCAGCGGGACGTCGAAGTATCTGGGTGCAATGGCCATCAGCACTGTCCACACCACCGCGAGTATCGAAAAGATCAACGCAAACGCGTCGGCGAACCACGGCAACCAGCCGGCCACGAAGTGATAACGTTGCGCGAGCGTCAGTTTTCCGGAACGACCGAACAGAAAGGGTCCGTGACGCTTGAGAATCTGCATGGCGCCGTACACCCAGCGATAGCGCTGGCCTTTGTACGCCGCGTAAGTGTCCGGCATAAGTCCTCGGCCCAGCGACTTCGGCGTGTAATGTGCAACGTACCCGGCCTCGAATAAACGTAGGCCCAACTCGGTATCTTCCGTGATACACCAAGGTGCCCAGCCACCTACTTCCACCAGCGTCGTTCGGCGGACCACACACATGGTGCCATGCTGAATGATTGCGTTATGTTCATCGCGCTCGACCATGCCGACATGGAAAAAGCCGCGATACTCTTCATAGCAGCACTTCTTCAGCAGGGTTTCGTCGGCGTCCCGATAGTCCTGCGGCGCCTGCACGAGTGCAACCTGCGGATCGGCAAATGCCGGAATGACGGTCTTGAGCCATTCCGGTGCAACCTGGTAATCGCTGTCGATGACACCGATAAAACTCGCCTGCGGATCCGTTAACTCCAGTGCCTTATTCAACGCGCCGGCCTTGAATCCGGTCATCCGATCGAAATGAAAGAAGCGAAACCGCGGACCTAACGCACGGCAATGTGCGTCGACAGGTCGCCAGTCCAACTCAGAGGCGGTGTTGTTATCGAGCACGATGACTTCGAAGTCTGGATAGTCGAGTCGAGCCAACGCATCCAAGGTCTGGATGACCATCTGGGGCGGTTCGTTATGGATCGGCACATGGATGGAAACACGCGGCGTCGCGCCAAAGTCGACCACCGGCAACGACCGGCGACGAACGCGCCACAAACTGAGGGCCCATTCGGCGGTCTCGGTGATCAACACCAGTGCCGTGAAAAGGACCGCCGGCATGATCAACAATGTAGCGCCAAGCGTGCTCCAGTCGACGTAGCGCAACGCCAACGCATCGACGATGAACAAGACGCCGGACACCACCAGGCCGACGATTCCACCCACCAGCAGGTAGCCACCGAGCGCCACCGCGGGCAGCACTCCAAGGACCACGGCGCCGACCGCCATGATCCCGAGCGCCGCGGAAACCGCGAATGTGTGCCATTGCGGAAATGATGACAGCGCGCCTGTGAGCGCAAATTTCGGCGCACGGTCGGCGTCGAACAAGCCCCAGAACGCTCCGACCGCGCCTTCTTGCGCCGCCTTCCACGGCTGATCGTAGGCCTCGATGATGTAGTAGTCGTAGTCCTTCGACGCCGCCAGTTTTACGAACTTACGAACAAAAAACGCTTCCATCGACTCGGACGGAACCGAGCCTTTCTTGACTCGCCCTTCCGATGGCCAGCCCGCTTCCGCGATGACGATCTTTTTGTCGGGAAACGCTTTCTCTATCATAGCGACGCGGTCGGTGATGTATCCCATACTCTGATTCGACGCGATCCCCTCCCAATACGGCAGCAGATGAATACCAACAAATTCGCTGCCTTGCGCAAGTGTTGGATACTTCAGCCAGACGCTCCAGACCTCAGCTGTCCCGACTTCAATATCTGGGTTGGCAATCGCATTGCTGACACGACGCATGTACGCAACAACATCGCTCGCTGTGAGTTCGCCACGCAGCAAGGTTTCGTTGCCGACGATGACACGGTCGATCACATCGGGATTGTCGCGAATGACTTCAATTGCACGCGCCAGTTCCGTTTCATTCAGCAAACGATCTCTGCCGAGCCAGATGCCTAACGTGATCTTGAGCCCAAACTCCTTCGCGACGTAAGGTACACGATCGAGCCCGCGCGCAACTGAATAGGTACGAATTCGATCAGTCAGCGTCGCCAGTTGTTTCAGATCCGCTCGAATAACTGATTCGGGCACGGGCTGATTAAAAGCCTTCTGGTCGTAGATGCCGCTCGGGTTGTATGAAATACCACGCAGCTTTCCAGACCAATCCGGAGCCGCCAGAGACTTATCGAAGGATGCCCAGAAGGCGGCAGAACCCAAACACACTGCTAGGAGCGCAATCAGGATTTTCATTTGATTTGAGGCTTGTACGCCTTGATCAGCGACTGCGGACGCAAACTACGCTGGGGGGCAGGCGATGGTTGGACGGTGTCGAACTACGGTTGATGAATCGCCGCGCAGTATACAGTTCGTCGGTGGTTACCAATAGGCAATCGCACGCGACGATGATCAATTTGATGTTTCCATTTGTAACCCCGGCCCAACGCCTGGATCATTGCAGGGCAAGGACGAATCCCTTATAAGCCGCCAAATTCACCGGGACAGCTTTTACATGTTGCTGATGATCGATAACTACGACTCGTTCACCTACAACGTAGTCCAGTATCTGTCCGAACTCGGCGCCGATGTCGTCGTGCATCGCAACGACGAGATCACGCTTGCGCAAATCCAACAACTTCAGCCCGAGTTCATCGTCATCTCGCCGGGGCCCTGCACCCCAAAAGAGGCCGGCATCTCGATGGACGTGGTGCGTACCTTTGGCGGGCATATCCCGCTGCTCGGAATCTGCCTCGGCCACCAGTGTATCGGCGCGGTGTTTGGCGGTGACGTAGTCCGCGCGCGTCAGGTCATGCACGGCAAGACCTCGATGATTCACCACTCCGGCGCGGGCGTGTTCGCAGGATTGCCGCTGCCGTTCGAGGCGACACGCTATCACTCGCTGATTGTCGACCGCGCAACACTCCCGGACTGCCTCGAGATGACCGCCTGGACACAACACGAAGCCGGTACGTTCGACGAGATCATGGGGTTGCGCCATCGCACGCTCGCAATCGAAGGCGTGCAGTTCCATCCGGAGTCGATCCTCACTCAATGTGGTCACGATCTGCTGCGCAATTTCCTGCAGCAAAACGCTGTCACGGCGTGATTCCATCATGACTGCGCACGTGGACATCCAGCACCACATCGCGCATCTCGGCGAGCGTCGTGACCTCACGCGCGCCGACGCGCGCGCGTTGTTCGAATCGATCATGACCGGTGCCGCCACCGATGCGCAGATCGGTGGCGTACTGATGGCCCTGAAGGTCAAGGGCGAGACGGTCGATGAGATCACCGGTGCGGTCGACGCGATGCGCGCGCTGTCGGCCAAGGTCCCGGTCGATCTCAACTATCTGGTAGATACCTGCGGCACCGGCGGCAGCGGCCGCGCAAAACTGTTCAACATCTCCACCGCCGCCGCGTTCGTCGCCGCGGCGGCAGGCGCCCACGTTGCAAAACACGGCAATCGCGGCATGACCAGCAAGAGCGGCAGCGCCGATGTGCTGGAAGCGGCCGGTGTAAATCTGCAGCTTTCACCGGAACAGATCGCCCGCTGCATTCGTGATGTCGGCGTCGGCTTCATGTTCGCCCCGGCCCACCACGGGGCGATGAAATATGCGGCCTCTGTGCGCCGCGAACTCGGCACGCGTACGATCTTCAACCTTGTTGCGCCTCTGACCAATCCAGCGTCGGCACCGAACCAGGTGATCGGCGTTTTCGCTACGGAACGGCTCGAAACACTGGCGGGCGTGCTCCAGCAGTTGGGCAGTCGGCATGTCTTACTGGTCCATGCGGATGGCCTCGATGAACTGTCGATCGCCGGGCCGTCACATGTGGTCGAACTGAAAAACGGCACGATCACCCGCTATACGATCATGCCGACAGACTTCGGCATCGACCTCACGCCACTGGATCGGTTGTCCGCGGACTCGCCCGCGTCAAGCCTGGTGCTGGTCAATCAGTCCCTCGACGAGCCCGACTCACCCGCCGCACAGATCGTTGCACTGAACGCCGGCGCCGCGATCTACGCGGCGGGCGTGGCGACATCATTCGCCAACGGCGTCAGTATGGCGCAGGACGCGATCGCCTCGGGACTCGCAAAAGAACGGCTGGCCGAACTGGTGCGCATCACTTCGCTGATGGGTGAAATCTGATGTCCACAACCGTTCTAGATCGGATCCTCGCGCACAAGCGTTTGGAAGTGATGGCGCGGCAAGTGGCCGTACCACTTGCCGATCTGGTGATCCGGGCTCGTGAGACATCAGCACCACGCAACTTCACCGCAGCGCTCACCACACGCATCGAAGCCGGCGAAGCAGCGGTCATCGCCGAGGTCAAAAAGGCTTCGCCGTCAAAAGGCCTCATTCGACCGAACTTCGATCCCGTCGCAATTGCCCGTAGCTATGCGGCCGCCGGCGCCGCGTGCTTGTCGGTACTGACCGACGAACAGTTTTTTCAAGGCAGCGATCAGTACCTGCTCGCCGTTCGCGCCGCTGCAGCGCTGCCGACGCTGCGCAAAGACTTCGTGGTGGATGCATATCAGCTGACCGAGGCGCGCGCGCTCGGCGCTGACTGCATACTGCTGATCGTCGCTGCACTCGAACCGGAACAGCTTCGCGACTATTACGCCATGGCGCTCGATCTCGGCCTGGAGGTGTTGATCGAAGTCCATGATCGGGCCGAGCTCGAGCATTGTCTTGCGCTGGCGCCGAAGCTGATCGGCATAAACAACCGCGACCTGAAGACATTCGAGACCCGCCTCGCGACGACGTATGACCTGCTCGCACAAATTCCCAACGACATCATCGTGGTGACCGAAAGCGGCATTCACGAACGCGCGCAGGTCACCGAAATGCGTGCGCGCGGGGTTAATGCGTTCCTAGTCGGCGAAGCGTTTATGCGGGAGCTGGATCCCGGCGCGGCGCTGCGCCGATTGTTCTTCGACTAGTGGCGCGTAGCAGCTGAATCGATAGCGTTTGAGCGAGTCCGGCGCAACACGCCGCCACCGCAGCCGTGGCTCGAGCACTGCATCAACAAGCGTCCGCCTTCTTCCCATTCTGTAGCACGATCGATCGCTCGAGCCACCACCCATTTGGTCGATACAGGCCGCTGGTTGAGCGTTCACTCGAGCACCGGTACTCACGATGTGCCGTATTTGGCAATCAAGGCGGCCGCCAGATGCCCGCGATCGGTTTCGCGCAGGCGCGTGAGATAGTCGGCCAACCGGCCGCGCACGTGGAAGGGTCCACCGTCACGCAATACATGTAGCAGCGGATCCCGACCGCGGGCGGCGTCCGGCAACATATCGGCGAGCCAGTGGGCCAGAAGGTCCTCAGCTCGCGCTACAAGTTGCGGATGCGTTTGCGATAGGTCGGACTGTTCATGCGGGTCCGCCGCGAGGTCGAACAGCATCACATCCGGATACAGGTGATATGCGTCGTGATAGGTGAAAATGCAGTGATAGTCGCCAAAACGGACGGCGCGCTGACAGGTCCACGCGGCCTGTGATACGACCAGATAGTCGCGCCCCCGGGCACTCGCGGCTCGCAGACTCGGAGCAAAGCTGCGTCCGTCCCAACGAGACGGCACGGTCTGCCCGAGCAACTCAAGCAACGTAGCCGTGACGTCGATCTGATAGTGCAGCCCCGGCTCGACGCGACTCTTGCCCGTCGCTCCGAGTTCCGGCCAGCGGAGAATCATCGGCACGCGCGTTGTACACGCATCGGCAGTCTGATGATCGCCGTAGACATTCAGCTCGCCGAGCGTCTCGCCATGGTCGGACGAGATCATCACCGCCGTCTCCCCAACGACGCCGAGCTCACCGAGGCGGTCCATCAATCGGCCGACCGTTTCGTCGGCCACCAGCACTCCCGTATCGTAGCCATCGAACATTCTGCGAACATCGGCCATCGAGTTCATCTGTTGCGGTTGGCGCGGATAACGACTCGCCACCGCGGGTTGCGGCGCGAACCCGGAACACTCCTGCGCGGAGTGCGGCCCGCAGCCGGTCCAATGAGCGCGCCTCACTGAATCATCCAACCAGGCCGGCAACGGTTCTTCCGCAAACGGCTCGCCGTAGTCCGCGTGCGCGCGGTACGGAGTGTGCGGGTCCCACAGATGCACGTGCAGGAACCAGTTGTCACTGCGCCCCCAACGATTCAACCAATCGCCCGCGATCGCGAATACTTCGTCCGCGGTCTCCAGGCCGTACTTGCCCACGTTGTAGGCCTCGTCGAATCCTGCGTACCAATGAAACGCCGAGTGGCGCTGAGCGAACGAACTCACCGACACAGTGCGCAGTCCCGCGCGTTTCAACCGCGACGGAAAACTCTCGATCTGCAATCGCGACCAGAAGCCGCGGTTCGCACCGTCGATGACAGGTTCGGCGTCCGTGCCGCCGTGGTTCACCACACCGTTGTGAATACCGAACCTGCCGGTGAGCAGTGCGGTGCGGCTGGGGAGACACGGCGTATCCGACGCATGCACGTTGTCGAATCGGATGCCGTCGCGCGCCAGCGCATCGATGTTGGGGCTTGTGCGGCGATGGTAGCCGTAACACCCGAGGTGATCGGGACGCAGGGTATCGATGTCGACGTAGAGCAAGCGCATGGCAGCTCGTGAACCAAAAGGCGTCCGTTACGATAGCGCCTTAGCGGCGCAGCTGCGACGGGATCACAACCCTCCAGGCAGCGACTCCGCCGTTGCGGGCGACAGCGAGTGCCGCGACTGGAGCGGGGGGGCACAATTGAATGGATTTCGAAGCGTCACGCGGGCTCCACGAGCTGGTCGCGGCGATTCTGATAAAGCGTGAAGCCCGCTGCTGCGTAGACGGGCCCAACCACAGCGATCGCCAGGAGGTACATCACGTTCGACGCCCAGTCGAAGCGACCTTCCGCTGCCGCGAACAACAACGCCTGCCAATCGAAGTTCACGTCGCGGACGATCGGGACCATCGCGATCGCAACCACGCCAATAATGAGCAATGCCTCCACGTGCGCACCGATGATCGTCAACCAGACCGCGTGCGCCGTACCTGCTCGATGCATCAGCTGCACACGTACACGACGCTCGACACTCCGAAGGCCCTCGAGCACATCGATCGGGGCGTCAAACGACCGCGTTGGAGACAGTCGGCGATACGAAAGCATTGCGATCAACCCGGTCGCGAGTTCGCGCCGCGCGGCGATGGCTTCGCGCAATGTCGGATTCTCGCCGACGCTCCGTCGATTGAGCAGCCACAGCGGAATTCGCTCGTAGACGGGCTTGAGCCACCAGAGCACGAAGCCTGCGAAACCTGGATCGGAGCGCAGCAACACGGCGCACAGCGCGAAGATCGGCAGCGCTGTTGCGAACCAACCGACATAGAGTTGTAGCGGCCAACGCCGTACCAGCACACAACCGAGTTCGGCCGCTTCCCACGGCTCGCGGGTTTGTTCGACATAAACGACGAGCGTACCCGCGGCCAGGTCACCGATGCGGCGAAACCTGCGCGACACCATCATTGCGATGAGACCCAGCATGTACGCGAACGGCAACATATCTACGAACAAGAGCAGGTTGCGAAGCAACGAGGCGACCAACCGAATCGGCGTGCCATCGATGTTGACAACGCGAATACGCTGCATCCGTTTGCCAGGCGTTTGTCCGCCGGCAAACACGTCGAAGATCACGCCGTACGACCAGTAGACGACGAACATCGTCAGCAGAAGCACGCGGATACTCAACGTGCCAATCGTTCCCATCGCAATTGCGAAAGCGCCGACCACCGTCAAGCGAATCAACTCGTCGAACACGAGTGCGAGTGCACGCGCGAAGGGACCCGCCGGTCGCAACGGGCGTTCGTGCGTATGGCCTTGACCGATGGCGTTTGTTGTATTGAGCATCTAACGAGGGGTCATCGATTCTTCTACCGATCGATCATGCCACATCGATACGACGACTTTGACGCTTCGTCCGGCTTACGCGACCATCCGAGCAGCTCATCACAGGAGACCACCATGCGTCTTGTCCGTATCCTTGCGATAGTGTTGACACTGGTATCGACGCCGCATCGCGCCGACGCCGACGTCACCGCCAGCGGTGCCGCCGGCTTCATCTCCGAACACACGTTGATCATCGCCGCACCGCGTAGTCAGGTATTCCGCGCCCTGACGGATGAGGTGAGCCGATGGTGGGATCCGCAGCATTCCTATTCCGGCGAAGCCGCCAATTTTTCGATCGATGCGCGGCCGGGGGGTTGCTTCTGCGAACGCCTGACCGATGGCGGCGTAACGCACATGACGGTCGCATTCGTGCAGCGCGATACAACGCTGCGAATGCTGGGCGGCCTTGGCCCGCTACAAGAAATGGCAGCAAGCGGCAGCATGACGTTCAGTCTCAGCGACGCCGATGCCGGTACCACTCGGCTGCACTACCGCTACGCCGTGGGCGGCTATTCGCTCGAAGGTCTGGAGGGACTCGCGATTCCCGTCGACCAGGTACAGCTCGGTCAGCTCCAGCGCCTCAAACGTTATGTCGAGACCGGCAGTCCAATCGTTGACGAGCCACGCTGATTGGCGTTGCCTTTGTGTCGAGGTGCCGGCACGATAGCGCCGCTTTTCGGCGGCCAAGCGCGATGCGACAGATCGTCCGCGGAGTGCCGAACGATTAAGACGCATTCAATTCAGACGGTGTGAAGGAGCGGTGATTTGCAGGTCGTTTTTATCTTCGGTCCAACCGCTTCGGGCAAGCTGACGATCGCTCGCGAGGTCGCGACAAAGACTGGTTTTCGCCTGTTTCCCGATCACCTCGCGGTGAATCTGCTCAGTACCGTTTTCGACACCGACAGCCGGCCATTCATTCGTATTCGCGAGTGGGCTTGGATGGAGGTACTGCGAGAAGCCGCCCATGCGAATCGTTCGCTCGTGTTCACGTTCGAGCCGCAGGCAACAATCCGAGGCTCTTTCATTTCGCATGCGTGCGTGATCATCGAGCGTCTCGGCGGCGAGGTCGTGTTCGTTGAACTGGATTGCCCGCAGGCGGTGATCGAGACACGCATCGAGAACGAAGATCGCCGCGCTTTAGGCAAACTCGCGTCTCTGCAAGCGTACCGCCGACTACGCGATCAGGGTGGATTCCAATTCCGGACCATGCCGACACCCGCGGTGAAGATCGATACCAGTCAATACACACCCGATGAAGCCGCGAATCGAATCGTCGCGTTGCTCGACACCTGAGTCGAATTCATTTGTCACAAGCGACGCGCCGGGAAATCTGCTCGCAAAACGCCAAAGCCCGCACTGCGGGCTTTGGCTGACACCGATCGGCCATCCTTGGCGTCAGCGGTGTCCATCGTGCGGTCCGTGGGCGTCCGCACGATGCGGCGGAGTTCCCTTCCGCCGCATCGAACTCAAGCGCCGCGTATCAACGCGTACCGTAAACGACCATCGTCTTGCCTTTGACCGACACCAGACCTTGCTCAACCAGCGTCTTGAGGACGCGGCCTACCATCTCGCGGGAACAGCCGACAATACGACCGATTTCCTGGCGGGTGATCTTGATCTGCATGCCATCCGGATGCGTCATCGCATCGGGCTGGCGCGTCAGATCGAGCAACGTGCGCGCGACCCGGCCGGTCACGTCGAGAAACGCCAGGTCGCTGACTTTCTGAGTGGTCTTGCGCAGGCGTTCGGCCATCTGCCGGCCGACGGCGTAGAGCAGTTCGGTGTGCTTCTCGGCCAACTCTTTGAACTTCGGATACGACAGTTCAGCCACTTCGCATTCGATCTTCGCCTTGACCCACGCCGAGCGCGAACTGTCGTCGAAGAACAACGGCATTTCGCCGAAGAAGTCGCCTTTGTTCAGATACGCAACGATGATCTCGCGTCCCGACTCGTCTTCCACCAGAACGGTGACCGAGCCCTTCGTGATGTAATAAATCGAATCCGACTTATCGCCCGCATAAATCAGCGTGCTCTTCGCCGGGTACTTACGGCGATGAGCCGCGGCAAGGAAGGCTTCGAGGTGATTATTCTCGGAACTGTCCGTGTTCATATTGCTGGTCTGATAACTCTTGACCAGAGGGCGCTTTTGCATGACACCCATCGGCTGAGAACTTTTTACTGCAAGCATTACGTACGCTCCTTCGTGACGTGCCTGACGAATGGAACTCTGGCACAGCCGTGAACAGGTAGACGAGCGGCGCACGACGAGTGGCACAGTTGGGGCGGTCGAACGGTCGCAGTTATCATTACTTCCTCCTAGAACGTCACGAGATTACATCAATGAGACTGCAATGAAGGCCAGTATCCAGTGGGTCAACGGTGCTCAGTTCAGCGCGCAATCCGATAGCGGTCACACGATCGTCATCGACGGACCACTCGATCACGGCGGCAAAAACCTCGGTGTTCGACCAATGGAAATGGTACTGATGGGACTCGGTGGCTGTACATCGATTGACGTGCTCGACATCCTGAAGAAATCTCGCCAGGACGTTACCAATTGTGTGACGCAGTTAACCGCCGAACGTGCTGCCAGCGTGCCCGCGGTGTTCACCCGCATCCACATCCACTTCATTGTGACCGGCAGGAACCTGAAACCTCGCCAGGTCGAGCGCGCGATTGAACTGTCGGCAACCAAATATTGCTCAGCTTCATTGATGCTCGAGCGTGGCGGCGTCGCGCTCACTCACGACTTCGAGATCATCGACGCGTAGTCCGCGACGCCAACCAGCGCGGCGCATTTGTACTAAACGCGATATGCGGTCGCGGTCATCACGCCAGAAATCAGCGTCATCGCGTCTTTCACCGGTTGCGGGAAATCAGCACCGCCGGCCGCTAACGCTGACGCGCCATGACGGGCTTCGTCGGCGCGCATCTGCGCAACAATTGCGCGGCTGCGTTCGTCATCAACCGGCAGATCACGCATATGCCGATCGAGGTGCCGACATACCTGGTCTTCGGTTGCTGCGACGAAGCCAAGGCTGATTCTGTCGCCCATGAGTCCGGTGGCCGCGCCAAGCACGAATGACATGCCGTACCACAACGGGTTCAACAGGCTCGGTCGGCTATCGAGTTCCTGCAGGCGTTCGTCGCACCACGCCAGATGATCTTCCTCTTCGCGAGCGGCAACGAGCAATGCACGGCGCACGCTCGCTTCGCGCGCAACCATCGCTTGACCTTCATACAGCGCCTGCGCGCAGATTTCGCCCGCATGATTGACGCGCATCAAGCCCGCCGCATGGATTTTTTCCTGCGGGTCCAACACGGCGGATGAGATCGCGCGCGCCGGCGACGCGCGCTCTGCATGATGCTGCCCGGCGAGCGTCTTCAATACACGATCGGCTGCGATGACCGCGAGGTCGAACAGTGAATGCACCGCCATCAGCCGAGCGCCTTCAGTTGGCGTCCGCCGAGTAGATGCAGATGCAGGTGATACACGGTTTGACCACCCGCGGCATTGCAGTTGAACAACACCCGGTAGCCCGATTCGGCGATGCCGCGATCGGCAGCAATTGCTCGCGCGCGCAAGATAAGCGTCGTGAATACCCCCGCGTCGGCATCTGCTACGGTGTTCACGGTGGCGACGTGGCTTTTTGGAATAATGAGTACATGCGTCGGCGCCTGCGGAGCAATGTCATTGAACGCGAGCACGGTATCGTCTTCATAGACGATCTCGCTCGGCAATTGCCGGGCAATGATCCTGCAGAACAGGCAGTCTTCTTTCACCGGAAATCCTCGAATGGCCGACGGCAAACCACTCTAGCGGATCGGCAAGACGCACGAAAGTAACGGACATTTCCTGGAGGGGTTAAGTGAGTGACACCAAAGACCTGGGACTCATCCTCGATGCGAGGATTCCCATCGTCGTCATCGAATCACCCGACGAACGCCGGGTATTGGCGTTGTTGCTTCAGTTCGCGATACAGCGCGGCCTGCCGTTCAGCGAGTGGTCGGTGACGCGCGGGTTGCGACGCGGCGAACTCGTTAGCGATGGTCCGAAGAACATTACGTTGGCCGAGCCCGATGCAGCCCTGCTGCATATCAGCACAACCCCGGGACCGGCGCTGTACGCGCTCTGCGACATTCATCCGTTTCTGACCCATGAACCCAAAACGATCCGCTGTATCAAGGACATCGCGCTGGACTACGAACGGCTGGGAAACACGCTGGTCCTGGTGAGCCACGCGCTGACGATTCCGCAGGAACTCGGGCGCCTCACAGCCACATTCCGGCTGCACCTCCCAAGCGACGAGGAACTGCTCGCGCTGGTGCGCGATCAAGCTCAGGAATGGGCACGCCTGCACAAGGGGCGCAAAGTCACCACGGACAACAAAACGCTCAACAAACTGATCGCCAATCTTCGCGGTGTCACGCATTCCGACGCGCGGGTGTTGATTCGCCACGCCGTCTTCGCTGACGGCATCATCAGCGACAGCGACATTCCCGATATCAACAAACTGAAATTCGAACTGTTGGACGCCGAAGGCGTGTTGCATTACGAGTATGACACCGAATCGTTCGCCAACGTCGCCGGGCTCGACAACTTGAAAGGCTGGTTGCGCTTGCGCGAGCAGGAACTGCTGAAGCCCGGCGGCAAGGATCGGCCTAAGGGCGTGCTGTTGCTTGGCGTACAAGGCAGCGGCAAAAGTCTGGCCGCGAAGTCGGTGGCGGGGCTCTTCGGGGTGCCGCTGCTGCGGCTCGACTTCGGGACTCTGTACAACAAATATTTCGGCGAGACAGAACGCAACCTGCGCAATTCGTTGCGTCAGGCTGAACTGATGGCACCGTGTGTACTTTGGTTGGATGAAATCGAGAAAGGTATCGCCACCGGCGATTCAGACAATGCAACATCGAAGCGGGTGCTTGCGACGATGCTGACCTGGATGGCGGAAAACAAAAAGCCGGTCTTTATTGTCGCCACCTCAAACGACATCGCACAGCTGCCACCGGAACTGGTCCGTAAGGGCCGAATGGATGAAATCTTCTTCGTCGATCTCCCGGACCTGCCGACCCGCAGAGAGATTTTCAGAATCCACCTGACCAAGCGCGACCTGGATCCAACCACGTTCGATCTCGATCGTCTCGCGCAACGCAGCGACGGATTCACAGGTGCGGAAATCGAAGAAGCCATCGTTGCGGCTCGGTATCTATCGGCTTCGCATCAAGCGAGCGTCACCACTGACGATGTTCTATCGTCAATCGATCGAACGTACCCCATGTCCGTGCTGCGAGCGGATGCGGTACAGGCACTGCGTGCGTGGGCAAAAGGTCGTACGGTGCCGGCCTGACGACTGCCCGGATCAGGTCGACCGCGGCGAGCGCCGTGCGAACGCCCGCACACCGCGCTGTGCCGCTAGAAAACTTGCCAGCGCCCGCTCCGACTCGGGGCCACCGTCGAAAATATACGTCGCGCCCAGATCCAATTCCCCGGCGAGCACACGCAAACCATCCGGGCCGCTCGGCCGCTGTGATAGATCGATCGTGTGCGCGCCTGGCGCGTTGCGTTCGATCCAGCGCACCAGACGTTCGGCAACGAGACTTCGAAACGTCTCCGCTGCAAGGCACATCACACGTCCATCGCACAGCATGCCGACGCTTGCGTTTCTACGACCGCCGCTGACCAACGCATCGGCGCCGAACGAGTCTCCGGGCATCAACGCCACGAGTCTGCGACCGTCGCGTCGCACCTCTGCTGTACCGTTGGCAATGACATAGAACAGGTCGGCCGGTTCGCCTTCAGTCACGACAGTCTCACCGGCGACCAACGTCAACGGAGTGAACGCTCGGAATACCGCCTGCAGCGACGCGGGGGTCAGGAATTCGACGAGTCCGGGTCCAAGAAAGCGATGCATCCAATAGTCGTCGGGCGCCGCATCGAGGCGCTCCACCGCGTATCCGGCGGTATCCGCGCCGAGCAGAAATGCCACCGGATCGAGGTCGATCCACAACAGCGTCACCGGTCCGGTGGTCTCCACGCTCACGCCATCGCCGGCGACCAGCAATGCGCGCCGCGCCGCTGCGTCCTGATCGGCAATCTGTTCTTCACGACCGCTGCTGTCACGTCTGCGCACGACACCCTTCACCAGATAACAACTGCCGTGGTGTCCACGACCGCTTGGCGAGAGCGTGCGTTGCGCCGCGAGCCGAAGCAGGCGCGCATGCCGCGCGACGCTGCACAGCGTCGTCCACTCCAACGCGGCGAAGGGTTCAAAACGACGTAACAATCGGGCCAACATGCGGCGAGTATCGAGCCGAAGAACGACGGCTGAAATGGTTTCTGGATGATTGCGCTGTGCGCAATCCACCGATGCCGGCGAACCGCTATCCGCCGTTCTTGAGCCGAGCAACCGCCCGATAGCCGATGTCGCGCCGATAGTAGGCATTTCTAAAGCGGATGTGTTCAAGCGCCCGATACGCGCGTTGCTGCGCAATCACGACATCGGCACCCATACCCACGACGGTCAATACACGACCGCCGTCCGTGACGATTCGATCCGCGACGGTTCGGGTACTCCCGTGGAAAACTTTCGCATCCGATCCGGTGCTGCTTTCCAGCCCATCGATCGGGTCTCCTTTCGAGTAGGCGCCCGGATATCCTCCCGCGGCCATGACGACGGCCAGGGCCACGCGTGGATCCCAACGCAGCTTCGCTTGCGCTAGACGACCGGCGAGCGTGAGTTCGCATAGTTCGACAATGTCGGAGTCGAGACGCGCAAGAATTGCCTGTGCTTCCGGGTCGCCGAAGCGGCAATTGAACTCGATGACGTTCGGTGTGCCGTCCGGTGCGATCATTACGCCCGCGTACAGAAAGCCGACATACGGCACGCCGTCCGCGGCCATGCCGGCGACGGCGGGTCGGATAACTTCGTTCATGATGCGTTCGTGGATTTCCGGTGTGACGACCGGCGCGGGCGAATACGCGCCCATGCCGCCGGTATTCGGTCCAAGGTCTCCGTCGTCGCGCGCTTTGTGATCCTGCGCACTCGCAAATGGCACGGCAAGACTTCCATCGGCCAGGCAGATGAAGCTCGCTTCCTCACCCACTAGACAGTCTTCGATGACGACAGTGCGTCCTGCGTCACCAAACGCCGCGCCAGAGAGCATGCCGCGAACCGCCGCCAACGCTTCGGTCAAGGTGCGCGCAACGACGACGCCTTTCCCGGCCGCGAGGCCATCGGCTTTGATGACGATCGGCGCACGGCGCTCATGGATGTACGACTCCGCGTCAGCCAGATCGGTAAAACTACGATAGGCCGCCGTGGGGATGCGATGACGCTCGAGAAAAGACTTGGTGAACGCCTTTGATCCTTCGAGCTGCGCCGCGGCGCGTGAAGGACCAAAACAGGCGAGACCCTCGGCGTCAAAATGGTCGCGTATTCCAGCGACCAGCGGCACTTCGGGTCCCACGATCGTCAAGCCGACGTCCGCTTTTCGCGCGAAGGCGCACAACGCCGGGAAGTCCAGCACGTCGATGTCGACATTTTCGACCTTTGCTTCGCGGGCAGTGCCGGCGTTGCCCGGCGCAACGTATACCCTGGAGACGCGCGCGCTCTGCGCCGCCTTCCACGCCAACGCATGCTCGCGACCACCGCCGCCTATGATGAGGATCTTCATCTGTTCGTTCCGTCAGTGGCGAAAATGACGCACACCGGTGAACACCATTGCGATGCCGTGCTCATCAGCCGCTCCGATCACTTCCATATCGTTAATCGAGCCACCGGGTTGAATCACTGCCGTAATACCGGCAGCGGCAGCGGCATCGATGCCGTCACGAAAGGGGAAAAATGCATCGGAGGCCATCACCGAGCCTGGCACTTCGAGCCCTTCGTCGGCCGCCTTGAAGCCGGCGATCCGCGCGCTGACGACCCGACTCATCTGACCGGCACCAACGCCAATCGTCGCACCACCTTTTGCATAAACGATCGCATTGGACTTCACGAACCAAGCAACCTTCCATGCAAACAGCAGATCCAGCATCTCGCTCTCGGTGGGCGCGCGCTCTGTCACGATTTTGAGCCCGACGTCGTCGAGACAACGTTCGTCCGCCGTCTGCACCAGCAATCCGCCGCCGACACGTTTGAACTCGAAGCCGCGAGAGTGCTTAGTCAACGCCCCGCACGCCAACAGGCGCACGTTCTTCTTGCGCGCCGCGACGGTCAGCGCCGCCGGATCGATCTCGGGCGCGATCACCACTTCCACGAACTGGCGATCAACGATGGATTGGAGCGTGCCCGCATCCAACAGCCGATTGAACGCAATGATTCCGCCGAACGCCGACGTCGGATCGGTGGCATACGCGCGCTCGTAGGCGGCGCCGATGTCGTGGCCGATCGCAACTCCGCACGGGTTCCCATGTTTGACGATCACGCATGCCGGCTCTTCAAAGACGCGGACACACTCGAGTGCCGCGTCGGTATCGGCGACGTTGTTGTAAGACAGTTCTTTGCCTTGCAGCTGCCGCGCATGCGTCACTGTTCCGGTCGGGGCTACGCCGCGATCGGCGTACAGCGCGGCGCGCTGGTGCGGGTTTTCGCCATAACGCATCTGTTGGCGTTTGTCGAACTGCAGGCTCAGCAGATCCGGAAACTCCGCAATAGAACCCGCGAGATAGGCTGTCACCGCCGCGTCATAGCGCGCGGTGTGGGCGAACGCCTTTGCCGCGAATCGATGCCGTGTCGAAAAGTCTGTACCCCCCGCGGCGAGCGCGCGTTGCACCTCCGCGTAATCGTTCGGATCGACGACGACCATCACGTCCGCATGATTTTTGGCAGCCGAACGGATCATTGCCGGTCCGCCGATGTCGATGTTCTCGATCGCCTCTGCCGCGGCTACATCTGCGCGCGCGATCGTGGCCTCGAACGGGTACAGATTGACGACCACGAGGTCGATCGCTTCGATGCCGTATTGCGCCATGACTGCGTCGTCAGTGCCGCGGCGACCCAGAATTCCACCGTGGATCTTCGGATGCAGTGTCTTGACGCGACCATCCATCAGCTCCGGAAAGCCCGTGTAGTGAGCCACTTCGCGCGCAGCGATGCCGGCATCGATCAGCATTCGGTGCGTGCGACCGGTCGCCAGGATCTCGACGCCATTCACAACCAGCGCCGCGGCCAGTTCGATGACGCTGGATTTGTCCGAAACGCTGATCAGCGCCCGACGGATCGGCCGGACAGACGGGTCGTTTGTAGTGTCAATCATCCAGTAAGCCGTACTGCGAGAGCTTCTTGCGCAGCGTGCCGCGACTGAGTCCGAGCACTCCGGCGGCACGACTCTGATTACCGCCGACGTAGCGCATCACACAGTCGAGCATCGGTCGCTCGACTTCAGCCATGACCAGGTCGAAGAGTCCGCAGGTGTTTTCGCCATCGAGCGCATCAAAATACGCGTTGAGCGCATTCTCGACGCACCGATGCAGCGGTCGGTCGTCAAAATCGGCGAAAGTGCAGGCCGCATTGGCGACTACGGCATGCGCGGCAGCGGCCTTCGCCCCCGTTATTTTGCGCGATCTCGCCGGCCCTTTTCTCATGCGGCCCTCAAAAGCAACTCGGCACCCTCGAGCGCTGCAATCCAGTCGTATTGCCCGCTCGGGGTGACGTGGGCGTTGAACGCGCGAATCGCCGGCGCGTCGACACCGAGGCGTTGCAGATAGGCCTTGACGTGTTTTCGCGCGATGCGCACACCTTGGTCGTCCCCATAAAAATCATGCATGTGTACCAGGTGTCCGCCGATGATCCGAAGCACCTCCGCTGTCGAACGAATACGCCTCGGGTGACCTGATACAAGCGCTTCGGCCATGTCGCCGGGCAACCAGGGCGCACCCAGTGCGGCACGCCCGATCAACACACCATCAACGCCGGTTTGCGACATGACCCGGCGCGCTTGTTCAACACTGCTGATATCTCCGTTGGCGAATACCGGTATCCGCACGGCGGCTTTTATCGCCGCCACGGTATCGAACTCGACCGCACCAACAAATCGACACGCCCGCGTGCGGCCATGCACGGCGATCGACGCGACACCGACCGCTTCGGCGATTCGTGCAATCGCCACCCCATTACGTTGCTCGGGTGACCAGCCGGTGCGGATCTTGACCGTCACCGGAATTGGCACCGCGTCGACCGCGGCACGCAGAATGCGCTCGACGAGTGCTTCGTCGCGCAGCAGCGCGGACCCCGCCGCCTGATTGCAGACCTTTTTGGCCGGACAACCCATATTCACGTCGATGATTTCGGCGCCGGCTTCCGCTTCCCGTCGCGCAGCCGCCGCGATCCACTGCGGATCTGCGCCGGCGATCTGCACGACGTGCGGGTGCGCGCCGGCCACGTTCTCGCGCCGCAATTGCGACGTGCGGGTGTGCCACAACCGTGGATTGACACTGGTCATTTCTGCGACGACCAGTCCCGCACCGAGATTCCAAACGAGCTCGCGAAAAGGCACATCGGTCACACCGGCCATCGGAGCCAGAACCACGGGGTTACGTAACCTGTGTGTGCCGATGGCAACCAAGCGTGACTCGTCGCGGAGAAAAAGGGGTGGCCATGATACCGCCGCGATCGCAAGGCGCAACCGCTTGTGCTCTCGGAAAGACTGCTCAATTTGCCGCGCCTGGAATTCGATCGGAGGTCGTCTATCGAAACCTCAGCACGTAGTTCACCGCTTCGTTGCCCGGGTCTTCGATCTCGAGCGCGATGTGCACCGGCGTGCGGGGTGCAATCAGCGTGGCGCCCTTCAGCTCGCCGGCGAGGTACTCTTCCGGTCGAAACTGGCGCGCCGTGATCGGGCTGCCTTCCATCGACGAAAACCGCAGTTCAATCACCGGGAACGGTTGTGCGAACGACGCCTGATTAACAATCAGCGCATCGACCATCAGCGTGCCCGGCGCTGCAGGATTGTCACGTACGACCAGGTTTTTGGAGTAGATCTGGTCGAGCGCTCGCATCACCGGCAGCTGGCAGCCGAGGCGCGGACACAGCCACTCGTATACCGGTCTGAACTGGGGATTCTTCGACCATTCGTCGAACTGCAAATACAGTACCTGGGCCGTCAATAAGCCGACGCCGAGCAGCAATGCCAACGGCACCCACCAACGTCGACGGCGACGCCGGGGCGCGACCAGGATGTCATCGGGGTCGATATCGAGTGCGACCGCCGCGGGCACTCGGACAACCGGCAGCGGCACCTCTGATTCGATCGATGCAGCGGGCGCCCCTGTCGCAGAACGCTGAGATGCCCTCAGGCGCCGCGCTCTGCGCGACGACACTGCACTCAGCGCTGACGTCCCCGCCGCGACGGGTTCCTGGGGCGCCTCCGTCGGCTCCTGATCGATCGCATCGATCGGACCGCCATGGGTAGCATCGCGGCCAGTGGGGACAGCCGTCGTTACTTGACTCGCACCGACTTTTTTTGTGGTCGGGCCCAACACTTCTGTGCTGGCGCGATTACCCACCGGCTTAGTTCGGTCAGCGTGAGCCACCGGGCGTTGGGACGGCGGATTTGGCGACTGCGCACGCGTGCGGTCGACCTTCGGCTCGGTTCGCAGCTCCTCTAGCAGTGCATCGAGCGCGTCGTTGGCGCTTTCACCGGGCGGCAAACCCGGTGCCGGAGCGAGCACAAGATGTTCAAGACCCACGAACACCGACAGGCACGCTCCGCACCGTACGCGCCCGGCAGCAATCTCGAGCTGAGCCTTCGTTACCCGGAACCGCGTCCGGCAGGTCGGGCACTGGGTGATGAGCTGTTCCAACGAGTCTTCAGCCACCGGTTCTGGTTCCTTCCACCATGACCCACGAGTCGCGTACCTGCGCTGCCGCGAACCGAAACCCAGGATAATGGGCCAACACCGCGTCGAGTTGATGCACCAACATGCCCGACATCACCAGCACGCCGCCCGGTCTGATCAGTCCCGTCAACACCGGTGCAAGTGTCATCAAGGGTCCGGCCAAAATGTTCGCAAGCACCAAATCATGGGTTATCGTCGGCAGGGCATCCGGCGCCATCACCCGCAGCTGTTGCAAGCCGATGCCATTGTAGGTGGCGTTGGCCAGGGTCGCGAGGCGTGCTTGCGGATCGTGGTCGACGGCGTTCACGTCGACCGCACCGAGCAGCAGCGCGGCGATGCCGAGAATCCCGGAGCCCGCACCAAAGTCGATCACGGAGTAGCCAGCCAGATCGTGCTGCGCGAGCCAGTCGAGACACATCGCGGTGGTCGCGTGGCCGCCGGTCCCGAACGCAAGCCCCGGGTCGATCCGCAGCACCACAGCGTCATCGTCAGGAGTTTCCGCATCCCGCGGCACCACCCACAGTCGACCGCCGAAGCAATAGCGGGTCGCATGATCGCGCCAGGTCTGAGACCAATCGACGTCTTCGACAAAGCCCACATCCAGCCCGGCTTGCGTGATCGCGTCGCCGATTTCGGCACGCAGCCGCGCGCGCACGGCGCCGATATCGACTTCGAGCGGGAACAATGCATCCAGTAAGGCGTGCGGCCATAGCGGCGTTTCGCCAGGGCCGGGTTCGAACAGCGGGACGTCACCGGCATCACCCACCGTCACCGACTGCGCACCTGCGTCAAACAGTGTGTCGCAGAGCGCATCGACACGCGCGGCAGGCACCGACAGTCGAATGCTCAACCACGCCATCGCGTTACTCGATACGAAACAGCGGCGCACCGGTTTCGACCGGCGAGCCATCTTCCGCGGCTACCTCGACGATACGTCCAGCACGCTCAGCTTCGATCTGATTCATCATCTTCATGCTCTCGATGATGCAGAGCACGTCGCCGATCGCGACTGTTTGACCCACACGGACAAAAGCGCGTTCGCCCGGCGCCGGCGAGCAATAAAACGTCCCCGTCAGCGGAGCGCGCACCAGGAATCCTCTCGCGCCGCGGTTCGATGAGCGCACCGGGACCGAGTCGCCGGCGGCAGACCCTTGATTGGCCGTGGCCAGCTTGTCTTGGCCCGGCAGCAGAGGACGCGAGATGCGTACCAACTCCTCACCGCTGCGTACTTCGAGTTCGGAAATGCCGGACGCTTCGACCATCTCGATGAGCTTTTTGATCTTTCGCAGGTCCATCGGGCTCACACCTCCAGCGCATCCATCGCAAAGCTCAACGCGTACTCATATCCTTTCGCGCCCAAGCCGGTTATCACGCCTCGAGCGATGTCCGACAGGTACGAGTGTCGCCGAAAAGTTTCCCGCGCGTGGACGTTTGACAGATGCACTTCGATGAACCCAATGCCGACACCGAGCAGTGCGTCGCGCAGCGCGATGCTGGTGTGCGTAAACGCGCCGGGATTGAACAGGATGTAGCCAACCCCTTCGGTCTTCGCGGCGTGGATGCGATCGATGAGAACGTGCTCTGCATTACTCTGCAGACTCACCAGTTGATGCCGGCGCGACTTCGCGAGCTTTGCCAGCCGCGCATCGATGTCCGCAAGCGTATCGCTGCCATAGATCTCCGGCTCCCGAGTGCCGAGCAGATTGAGATTGGGGCCGTGCAGAACGAGTAATTTGGCCATCGACGACGCCGGTCACGGGAGAATCGGATTGTGGCCGAATGTCGGCGAGGGTGCCAGGCGTTGCGGTGTCCGGCGTTGTGCAGTCCTGTCGTCAAATGCGAAAGCGCGCGGGGCACGTATCGATCAAACGCCGGAGAGAACGCGTCCCAGGTGGTGGTCGAACGTCGCGAGATTCATCTCGCCCTGCATTCGTAGCGCGCTGATTTCGTCACCGTTGGGTGCAAAGAAAAGCATGCTCGGCGGGCCGAACAATCCGAAGTGCTTCAACAGCGCCTGATCGAGGGCATCGTTGGCGGTCACGTCAGCCTGAAGCAGACGAAAACGACTCAGCTGAGCCGCGACCGTCGGGGCCGAGAAGACGGTACGCTCCATCACCTTGCACGAGATACACCAGTCGGCATAGAAATCGAGCGCGACCGGTTGGCCGGCCCGCATCGCGTCCGCAAGTTCAGTCTGAAGCTCAGCCAGACCGTGCACCCTCTGCCAATGCAATTCAGGCGCAACGCGCTCCGTCGACTCCGTCCGTGTCAATGCCGCCAACGGTGCAAGCGGATCACGCGCACCGCTCGCGGCACCGATCAGTAGCAGTACGCCATAAATAAAGCTGCACGCGCCGGCTGCCTTCCACAGTTGACCCCAGCCCACGCGCGGCGAAAAGTCGAGCGCTCCCAGGTAAACACCGACGCCGATCGCGAGCACCGCCCACAGCAGCAGTGTCAATTGGGGCGCAATCACCCGATCCAGCAGCCAGACGGCAACGCCGAGCAAGAGCACACCGAACACTGCCTTGACGTTGTCCATCCACGCGCCGGCCCGCGGCAACAAGTGTGCGCCGCTCGACCCGATCACCAGGAGCGGGACGCCCATGCCTAGACCCAATGCGAGCAACGCGCTACCGCCGAGCACCGCATCGCCGGTGGAACTCAGGTAGATCAATGCGCCAGCCAGCGGTGCCGACAGGCACGGCGATACCACAAGGCTCGACAGGCTGCCCATGACCACCACGCCGACATGCGCGCCGCCGCGTTGATTCTGCGAAAGCGAATTGATGCGGTTCTGCCAGGCAGACGGCAGTTGCAGTTCGTAGAACCCGAACATCGACAACGCAAGCAGCACAAAAACGATCGCAAACGTAATCAGCACCGGCGGGGATTGCAGGGCGGCCTGAAGGTTCATGCTGGCACCGAACAGACCCACCAGCATGCCCAGCACCGCATAGGTGACCGCCATGCCGAGCACATAGGCCAACGACAACGTAAAGGCGCGGCGGCGGGTAACGGACTCACCCTGGCCGACGATGATGCTCGACAGGATCGGCACCATCGGCAACACGCATGGGGTGAACGCGAGCCCAAGCCCCGCCACGAAGAACAGACCCAACGCAAGCCACAGATTGCCCTGTGCGAGCATTCCCGCTAGATGCTGTTCTTCCGTCTTCTCCACATCGGTCACGGCGGCAACAGGCCGCGTGACAACGGCAGTTACCGGCGCCGACGTCGATGCGGGAATGGCATCGGATGGATACGAGACATGTTTGGTTTCCGGCGGGTAGCACAGACCGGCATCGGCGCAGCCCTGGTACGTAATTGTCGCCTCGAAGGCACCGCCGCCCGCCGTCGTGCGCGTCACGGG
>Ga0209254_10000216_pt1 | contig 41970 bp, 34 predicted proteins | sample FrelakmetDIP11DI_FD_187148 | JGI IMG/M metagenome (GOLD analysis project Ga0209254, IMG submission 187148) | Freshwater lake sediment microbial communities from the University of Notre Dame, USA, for methane emissions studies - DIP11 DI (SPAdes)... | ecosystem: Environmental > Aquatic >... | reverse complement strand
CCACACACAACAACGTCAACGATGCACTGGCGGTTCCAGCAATATTGACATCAACGATGCAGTGGCGGAAAATGATCAAGGATGCGCTGTCGGCTCGCACCTACCGTTATCGATGAGATGGCTGGTGGGAGTCGGAACCAACGCTGAAAACAGATTACGCATCACGTATTACGCAGTACGATCCCCGTCGTATAGTTCACTCGATCCTTGTTGGGAATCACATACGAGAACACGCGCTCGTTCGACAGGAACTTGTCGAACGAGCCGTGTTTTGTTACGAGATCGGGCAACTTCGCGGAACGGCGTTGGCCTTCGATCGCTTTGAACTCGCGCGGGAATTGCGGCGCACGCCAGCCAAACGCGCGCTCGATCAGGTTCGTCACGCGCTGCACCTTCAGCAAATCCTCGGGCTTGTCCCACGCGCATTGATGACCGCCCAAGCCCAAGTGCTGCGAGACGTTCTGCACGTTGCCCGGTTCCAATTCAGCGAGTTGCAACTTGCTCAACACCTGCGCCTGCATCTCGGTTTCAAAGTCGGGTGTGTCCGTCTGCTCGAACGTATCGAGCAGTTCTGGCACGCTGATCCAGTTGGTCAGCCAGTCGCGCACGTTTGATCGATAGCGCTGCGCGTTGATCCACGTCGAATCGGCCAGCCAAAGCAGCAGCATCGCCGTCCGGCGATTGCGGATGCGGACATCGTGCAGCCACAGCAGGAAGTGAATCGTGCCGAGTGGATATTTATGCGTGAAGCCGCTTCCATCGATGCCGCGCAGCAGGTTGGGATTCACGCTCGCGCGGTGGCTGGGGATCCGATCGGCTGGTGTAGGCCGCAGGATGTGATGGCCGATCGAGCAGCAGGCTGGATCGTAAACATCTAGATCGACCCACACACAGTCTCGCGGATCAATCGCCGGATCGTGATAGAGCGTGGTGTAGTTGTAGAAGCCCGCGATCGACCAGCCCAGCGTGTGCTGCAAGAACTGCGCGGAGAGCAGCGCATCGATGTCGTTGCCAACGATCATGCGCCGCGCCCGCTGGGTCAGCCACGGATACTTTTGAATGAGCTCAGTTCGATTGAACACGGGTCATCAAAGACTCAATCAACGCCGCTAAGGCTTGCCGCTCATTGGGAATATCTTCAAGCGTACGCGCGACTGCGACCGGCAGCATCCAGGTCTCGATTTCATCACGGGTAACGTGCCGCAGTTGCCGATAGCGCTTCAGATATTGCGTGTGAAACACATCGCGCACCACTTCAAACAACCGGCGACTCAGGCCCGGTGGGGGATTGCCGATCTGCAAAATCAAAGAAGTGCGCGCCACATCGGTCAACCGATCGCCGCCGGCTGCGGTCATCCAATCGGTGATGACCGGCCCGCGCGGCGACAACAACACATTATCCGGATGAAAATCGCAGTGGCAAACAGCTTGCCCATCGGGCAGCTGCGCCAACGCCGTGAGCGCGGTTGACTTGGTGGCTTGCGCGACAGTCGTGTGCTCAATGCGGTACGCCAGACTGTCGCGCACGGAAGGCAGATCGGGGATTTCGTGCGCGTGCATCGCAGCGTGCAGTTCGGCCAGCAGGCGCGCCGATCGAATGAGATGCCACGGCTTCGCACTGAAATCGGCCAGCAGCGAAGGACCGGCAATCTGCTCGAAGACGATGCCACATAGTCCGTCTTTTTCGATCACGTCCAACACGGCGGGAACCGGCAAGCCGGCGGCATGCACAGCGCGCATCAGCCGTGCTTCCTGTTCGACCCATTCAGGCCGGCTCCCCTCGCGATACAACTTGAGAACTTGCCCATGTTGCCAGTTATAAATCTCGGCGGTGCGTCCGATACCAATTGGGTTGTCAGCCATAGCGTTGAGTCACTCGTGCGGAGTGTCGCGACGCAGTTGCTTGATTTGTCCTCGCCGCTTCTTGCCTTCGATGCGTCTGGCCTTGGACGCCGCAGTCGGTTTCGTTGGTCTACGCTTCTTTGGCACACGTAGCGCTGCCGCCAAGACTTCTTGAAAGCGCGTGGTGACGATCTCGCGATTACGCAGCTGGCTGCGTTCCGATTGCGCTGTGAGGTGCAGCACGCCCTCTTGATCGATCAGATTCTTGAGCTGGCCCAGAATCCGCTGGCGCTGGGCGTCGTTCAGGCTGGGCGAATGCGCCACGTCAAACAACAACTCGACCTGTGTCTCGGTCTTGTTGACGTGCTGCCCGCCCGGCCCGCTGCTGCGCGTGGTGCGATATTGCACTTCGGATTGCGGAAGGCGGAGTTCGGGATTGATGATGAGGAGTACGGAGTCCATAGGATCGCTTGCCACAATTTCCGCGCAGCTTACAATGGCAGGCGTACTGCGCGGGAAAACTACTCATACGGAGTTTATCACATGGCGCTTTTTCAACCAGTCAACGAACAACTCGGTTACTGCTTTCATCCGCCGACCGCTGAGCATAGCCTGGGCTATCCGCAACTCGATGTGGTGATCCGCCCCACCCCGACCGGCGAGCACTTCGATCCTGAATTGCTCACGTGTCTCATTGCCACAGCAGGCGGATCGACGAAGCTGCACGTCACGCATGCGTGGACTCAGGAAACCGCCTATCGCGTCTGCGCGGGCGAGATCGATATTGAAGATGTACGCCACGAACACGTCAAAGCGTTCACCTTTGGCGGCGACCTGCGCCTCGACTCTGACGCGCGGCGTACTGTCTGCCAGTTGACCTCGCCTGCACCGCTGCTGGAACACGCCCGGCAAACCCTGTCGCTGGAAGAGCATCTTATTGAAGAAGTGTATATCCTCTTTGCCGAGCGCCGCGCCGTGCAGGATGACGATGTCTTCGATCGCCGGCTCGCCGCAGCCGATCCGCTGCTGCTCTATCGCGCCTGCCTCATCGCACTCGATGAGAAGTTCGCGCATTTCCCGGTAACGGATAACGTCCATCGCCGCTTCATGCAGTTCCTGCGTGCGGCGACGCAGCCATGGGAGGATGAGGCCGTTCCGACGTTGGCAGATCTGCTATAACCGAAACAACCTGATGGAGGGAAAGAGAGACGGGGGATGGAGAGAACCGCGCTATCCCTCTGTCACGCCATCTCCAACTCCGCCACCGACTCCACAATCCGCGTCGGTCGATACGGATACTTCTCCACCATCTCGCGCGTTGAGACGCCCGTCAGCACCAGCACCGTCTCCAGACCCGCTTCCGTCCCCACGCGAATATCGGTGTCCATGCGGTCGCCGACCATGATGGTATTTTCGGAGTGTTCGTTCAAGTAGCGTAGCGCCGTACGCATCATCAACGCATTCGGCTTACCGATGAAATACGGTTGCACGCCTGTTGCCGCTTCGATGAAGGCCGTAATCGCGCCACAGGCTGGAACCAATCCGCCGTCGCCGGGACCGTTGGGATCGGGATTTGTCGCAATGAAGCGCGCGCCCTGGCTGACCAGCCGCACAGCCTGCGTCAAGCGCTCGTAATTCAGCGCTGTCGTCTCGCCCACCACCACGTAATCGGGACTGTGATCGGTCAGCACATAGCCCGCCTCGTGCAGCGCTTGTGTCAGGCCGCTCTCCCCGATGACGAACGCCGTCCCGTCGGGCATCTGCTTCTTCAAGAATTGCGCGGTCGCCAGTGCCGAGGTGTAGATGTGATCAGCCGTCACATTGACGCCGATGCGCAGCAGGCGATGCAGCAAGTCGCGCGGAGTGTACAACGGGTTATTGGTCAGAATCAAATACTTATTCTGGCGCTGCTGCAGCCGATCGAGAAAGCCATCCGCGCCCGGAATCAATTCGCTGCCGCGCACGATGACACCGTCCATATCGATGAGATAACTCTTGGGCATGATCTTCCTCCGCCAAAAATGCGCGGTAACTATACCACAACCCGATCGGTAAACTCTGCCTGAAAATCGTGTCGCCCTTCCATTGACACCCGTCGTCAAAAGTTGACATGCCTTCTCAAAAGTGCTACGATGCACGGCGGCGCCAGCAGCGCGAATAGCGCCACAACTGAGAGCCCCGCTGTCCCACGCGGGGTTTTCTACGCCAGGAGGCAACCTCATGCCCTACGTCAGCGAACTCCTGGGCAAGCCCGTAGCCGATGTCGACGGCGTCCGCATCGGGCACCTGGATGATCTCATTGCCATCATGCGCGGCGACGTGCCGCATCCGGTGGTCACGGCGATCGTGGTGAAACGTTCGCGCGGCAATTTGATCGTGCCCATGTCCGACGTGGTCGTGCTCGTTGCTCCAGCCATTCCCCTGACCAGGTTGATCAAAGACATCGAACCCTACCAGCCCGGCGAGCGCGACGTGTATCTGGTGCGCGACGTGCTGGACAAACAGATCATCGACACCAACGGTGTGCGCGTGGTGCGCGTCAATGATCTGGAACTCACGCGCGTCAACAGCGATTTCTACGTCGCCAACGTAGACATTAGCGGCCTGGGCCTCATGCGCCGTTTGGGCATGGCAAAAGTGGTGCAGCGCTTCCAGCGCAAGGGCGGCACCACCGGCACCATCTCGTGGGACGAGATCGAGCTGCTCTCCGCCGATCAACCTATGCGCTTGCGCGTCTCCAGCGACAGGATCACCGAACTGCACCCTGCCGACCTGGCCGAAATCATCAGCGACCTCACTCGTTCGGAAAGCGACAAACTGCTGGAATCGCTGGACATCGAAACGGTGGCGGAAACACTGGAAGAAGTTGAGCCGGAATTCCAGGCCGCGCTGGTGGAGACCATGCCCGACGAGCGCGTCGCTGACGTCCTGGAAGAAATGTCGCCGGACGCCGCCGCCGACCTGCTGGCCGAACTGCCCGAAGGTCGCAGCGAAGACCTGCTCAACTTGATGGAGAAAGAGGACGCGGCCGATGTTCGCAAGCTGCTCTCGTATCCCATCGATACAGCGGGCGGCCTGATGACCACCGAGTACGTCGCCATACGTTCCGATCTCACCGCCGAGCAAGCCATCGCTGTGCTGCGCGAAGAAGCGGCCGAGGCCGAAACCATCTACTACGTCTACGTCACCGACGAGCAAGGTCGCCTGATGGGCATCTTCTCGCTGCGCGAGCTCGTCATCGCCCAGCCACATACGCCCATCACCGATTTCATGCATCGCCGCGTCGTCACCGTGAACGTCACCGATAGTCAGGACGATGTGGCGCACGTCGTCTCCAAGTACAATCTGCTGGCCGTGCCCGTCGTCGACGAACAACGCCGCCTGCATGGCATCGTCACCGCCGATGATGCGCTGGACAAAATTATCCCAACGGCGTGGAAGAAGAAGATACCGCGCTTGTTCAGGTAATCAGAGATCGGGGATCAAGAAAACCGATCGGTTGTCCCGCGTCCGAGCAGCCCGATCGGCTTGATCCAACATCCAATTTCTAACATCCAACTTCTAATATCCAACTTCCAACATCATGACTCTCCGTCATCGCATTCGTCCCTTGCGCGCCCGGCTGGTCTTGCTGCTAGCCGTTCTCGGGCCCGGTATCATTACCGCCAACGTCGACAACGACGCCGGCGGCATCACCACGTATTCCGTGGCCGGCGCGCATTACGGTTACAGCCTGTTGTGGATCATGCCGCTGCTGGCCCTGGCGCTGATCATCGTGCAGGAGATGAGTGCGCGGCTGGGCGTCGTCACCGGCAAGGGCCTGGCCGATCTGATCCGCGAAAGCCTGGGGGTGCGCTTAACGGCGATCATCATTGGCATCATGGTCATCGCTAATCTCGCCAACACCGTCAGCGAATTTGCAGGCGTCGCCGCCTCGCTGGAAATCTTCGGCGTCAGCAAATATATCGCAGTGCCCATCGCCGCCGTATTGGTCTGGCTGCTCATCGTCAAGGCCAACTACAAATTTGTGGAGCGCATCTTCCTCGTCGCCAGTCTGATCTTCTTGACGTACATCATCTCCGGCGTACTGGCGCATCCCGTCTGGCCCGAAGTGGGCCGGGCGCTGGTCACGCCGACGATTCAACTGAACGCCGGCTACATGACCATGGTCGTCACCATCATCGGCACCACTATCGCCCCGTGGATGCAGTTCTATCAACAAGCGTCGATCGTGGACAAGGGCCTGAAGATCACCGACTATGCCTACGAGCGGCTCGACGTGATCTTCGGTTCGTTGTTCGCCGTCATTGTCGCATCGTTCATCATGATTGCCTGCGCGGCGACGTTGTATCAAAATAATATCCGCATTGATTCGGCCTCTGACGCGGCGCAGGCATTGCGCCCGCTGGCCGGCGATTATGCCTCACTGTTGTTCGCGTTCGGGCTGCTGAATGCGTCGGTGTTTTCGGCGGCCGTGCTGCCGCTCTCCACGGCCTACGTGGTGTGTGAAGCCTTCGGCTGGGAGCAGGGCGTCAATCGCCGATTCAAAGACGCGCCGATCTTCTTCAGCGTCTACACGGCATTGATCGTCTTCGGAGCGGCCATCATCTTGCTGCCTATCGAATCGTTGATCAAAGCCATGCTGTCCAGCCAGACGCTCAACGGCGTGCTGCTGCCCATCATTCTGATTGTGATGTTGAAGTTGATCAACGACCAGCGCTTGATGGGGCGCTTCAAGAATGGGCGAGTGTTCAACCTCGTGGCGTGGATCACCGTTCTCATTGTAATTGGGCTGACGGTGATTTTGGTAGCGGTCAGCTTCTTCCCGCCGGTGGCGTAGGACAAGTTCAACTTGCCCCACTTTCAACACATCAAGCCAAACTGCTCGGCCTTCAAACCCAGATCAGGCGCGATGCGCGCGGTATATTCAATCCAGCGGCAGGCGTCGCCCAGCTCTTGTGGATCGGCTCGGCGCAGCACCACCTCCATCAACGTCTCTGCTTCCATCCGTTTGCCGCAAGCCAGCTGCGCCAGCGCCAGCCCCACTTGCCAACCGGCGGCTGAATCACGGCTGGCCATGGCCGAGAAATGAACGAGGGCATCGTCAAACTGACCTGCGGTCACGGCGCGCCAGCCTAACCAGCCAAACTGCCGAGGTGAACGTGAGGCCGCAGCCAGATCGAAAGCGCGCAGAGCTTCTGCGCGGCGATCGAGCAGCGCCAGAGTTTGACCCACTCGGGCGTACATCGTTTCCACTGCGCCGATCGGATCTCCGATCTCGCGCCACAAATTCAACGCCGCCTCAAAATTCGTCAGCGCCCCGGCATAATCGCGCAGCAGCAAACATTCCTCACCCAGCCGGCCAATCGTTTGTGCTTCCCCAAATCGATCGCGCGTTTCACGGTATGTCGTCAGAGCCTCACTCCACAGGCGCACCGCCTCTTCGTTCTGGCGCTGCAAATGCCGCGTCTGGCCCAGTGCCAGTTTGGCATCGGCCTCGCCGCGTCGATCTTGAATGTCGGTGAATTGGATCAGCGCCAGTTGATGATGCTGTGCCGCGTCCTGATAGTCTCCTTGCTGCAAGCGCAGCTGCCCGATGGCGAGTTCAGTTTCGGCGATGTTGCGCCGCAGACCGGCCGTGCGGAATTGTGTCAGCGCTTCTTCGTAATGCTCTGCCGCTTGATCAAATTGCAGCAGCTTCACGTTGGCATCCCCCCATGCCTTCAGGGCAGCGGCTTCACCTGCCTCGTTCTTTTCGGATCGGTAAATCTTCAACGCCTCTTCAAAATGCTGCACGGCTTGCAGCGGCTGACCATGCAGCTGCCAGCTGCTGCCGATCACCAGCAGGGCGTTGGCCATGCCGATGGAACTACCGCAGCGGCGATAGAGGCCCAGCGCTTCGTCATAGCAGCGCTGGGCTTCGTCCTCCCGCTTCATGGCCTGCAGCAGCCGTCCCTGCGCCAGCAGTGTTTCGCCCTCGCTGATCACGGCGCCACCCTTTCGGTAGGCAGCCAGCGCACGCTCGTACTCGGGCAGCGCCTCCACGTACCGTGTCAGAAAATGCAGCACGTCACCTTGGGCTTTGTGTGCATCCGCTTCATGCAGCTCATCGCCCGGCATGCGCTGATGCAGCCGCAGCGATTCGCCGTAATGGATCAAGGCATCGTCCACCCGCCCCATCAAGTACAGCGTATCGCCTAACGCTTTCAGGGTAATCGCCTCATCCAGCAGCACCGATTGGCGTTCGCCTTCATCGCGCGCGGCCTGCTGCAGCGTGGTGCGGCTCTGCTGATACCATTCCAGCGCATAACGGTAATCACCGCGCCCCTGATGGGCGTCGCCGATCAACCGCATAGCCAGGGCTGCACCGGAGAAATTCCGCGATTGCTGATAGACCAGCAGCATCTCGTGGCTGCGGCGCAGCTCATCATCACCGGGCTGGGGCAAATGCAGATCGGCCCACAGGCCCCAGTGTGCCCGATCGGCAATCGGATGCGACAGCGAGCTCCACGCTGAACTATCGGGCGTCAGAGGGCGATCGGGCGACGTGAGCACATCCAGCGCTTCGCTGATCGCCTGATAGATCCGGTTGATGAGCGCCGGATCGCCCTGGCTCAGACGTCGTGCCTGTTCCAGCGCCGACAACGCATTACGCATTCGGTTGCCACGCAGTGCCACGCGGCCCGCGTAGAAATACGTAAGAGCACACAAGTTAGCAGTCAATCGTCCATCGTCGATATGTTCGCGCAGCGCTTCAACGAGCGCCTGCAGGTCGGTCGTAAGGCCCGCCGCCAGCCAGTCATCGCCCAACTGCTGCAAGGCCGGTTGAGCGTTAAGCGGATCGGCCACAGCCAGATGATACAGCCATTCGATCTCGTCTTCAGGCGAGTGGCAATTGGGTGGCAGAAACCGAAAGAACGTATCGGACACAAAGCGCGCATTTCGCTCGTTGTAGGCGTCAGACCGGGCGACCATGCGGGCGTGAAAATACTTGGCGGCGCGCAGCGAGTGACGCAAGTAGTTGTCACGATGATCTTCCTTGCGGAAGAGGTGGCGCAGCATGCCACGCCGAATCACCGATTGCACACAGCTGCCGTCAGGAACCGCGGAAACAAACCACAGTCGTTCCAAACGCTCATACACATCATTCGTTCGCGCACCCCAGTCGGGGCGCAGGGCCGCCAGCAGCGCCGTGTTAAATTGGCGCGGCACCACGGCCACCCAAACCGCATCCTGCATGCCCTCCGATATAGTTTTCATGGTGCTGGCGGCAGCTTCGATCAGGCGTTCATCGCGCGGCGTATCAGCCGCTTCGGCGATCAGCTCGGGCAGAGTCGGTGGTGGCGGGATACGAGACCTCGCCGTCGGCGTATTGGCTTCAGCGGCGGGCAGCGCCTCAGGTGGCGTCACCGCGACAGGCGGTGCAGCGGAGCGTGGGACGCGGCGGCCAATGCTTCTAATCAGGGTGTAACCGACCAGAGCGATAGCGCCAACCGAAATCAACGCCAGCAAACCGACCAGGCAACGCAGGAGATTGTTGGGATCCATGCTTAGGATTTTAGCACAAGTTGCAACGGAATCGAATTGGGCTTCGGGTTATAATTATGGGAGTCAACTGACCACCATCGACGCTCATCAGGAATGACCCGCCATGACCATCCCGCAGCTCACCGTGAAACTGGGCGAAGTGCTGAACGCCGAATTGTTCCGCCAGTACGATGAGGATATTCGTAATTTCCTGGTCTTTCAGCACATCCCCTTTGATCCCGACCATCTGGCCGAAGCTGAAATGACGCATCGCCAGGCCAAGGAACTACTGGAAGAACTAGCCGGCGAGCACGGCGAGTAGCTGCTGCTCAAGTCAAGGACCACGCATGACTCTCGATTTGTCTACCATCACCTCAACCCTGCCTCCCACCGAAGCCCTGCGCTTGTCGGAAGAAAAATTCGCCAAAGCATTCCGCATCAGCCCGGATGCGGTGCTGATCAGCTCGCTGGCGGATGGACGCATCCTGGAAGCCAATGATAGTTTTCTGCGCCTTACCGGTTATACCCGTGAAGAAGTCGTTGGCCGCCCGACCAATGAACTCAACGTCTGGCGCAGCATGGGCGATCGAGCTGCGCTGTTGGCCGCGCTGCAAGCCAATCACGGCGTGGTGCGCGACATGGAATTTGCGTATCAAACCAAAGCCGGCCAACCGGGTGTTGGCCTGGTATCGGCGCACCTCATCGAGATTGCCGGAGAGCAGTGTTTGATCACGATCTCGCGCGAGATCACCGAACAGAAGCGGGCGGCCGAAGCCTTAATCCGCACCGCCGAAGATTTGAAGGCGCGCAACGAAGACCTGGAAGCTTTCTCTCGCACCGTGGCGCACGATCTGAAGAGCCCGTTGAGCAACATCATCGGCTTCGTCGAGTGGTTGCAAAGCCACCCGGACCTGCCCGCCGCGGAGCAACAAGAATACATCGACATCATCGCGCGCAACGCCGTCAAGATGGACGCTATCATCGACGAACTGCTGCTGCTGGCCCAGGTGCGCAAGGAACAGGTTGAGCTGTTACCCATTGATACCACACGCTTGATCTCTGAAGCTCAAGCACGACTGGCCTCTATGATTGCCGCGTCGGGTGTGGTGATGCGTCTGCCGGGTGTGTGGCCGGCCGCGCTAGGCTATGGCGCCTGGGTGGAAGAAGTGTGGGTCAATTATCTCAGCAACGCGATCAAGTATGGCCGCATACCTGACACAGCGCCGCGCCTCGAACTGGGTTTTGACGAACTGCCCGAACACTTCATTCGTTTCTGGGTGCGCGACTACGGGCCTGGCATTCCACCGGAAGAACAGGCCGACCTCTTCACAGCTTTTGGTGAGCACTCCCAAGTCCGCGCTACCGGCCACGGCCTGGGACTCTCCATCGTGCGGATGATTGTCGAAAAGATGGGGGGACAAGTTGGAGTGGAAAGCGTCGTGGGCAAGGGCAGCACCTTCTTCTTCACCTTGCCCGTGCTAGAATGATGATCGACGTAGAGTACTGGTGAGACTGGCTCAAACAATCTGGTGCCAACCGATCCTGCCCAATGCACCCGGGATGATCTCCCCCGAGATTTCTTTGGTGGTGTTCCCGCGATTTCGACTTGATTCGCGATCTCACATTTATGATTGGCAACAACCGGGTACAAACCTGAGGCGGCTCCCATGAGCCGCCTCGTTCCATTTGTGTTAACGGTTGATTGCAATAGATCGGAATCCATTGACTTTGAGCCAGAACTGAGGTATGTAAGAGGGAGAACACAATATTCATACCAAAATCAAACGTTCTGCAGCAATTGCCCGACTGAGCGTTATGTTATTTTGAGTTCGATATCCGAAATCATCTGGAACTTGATACGATGGAAGCAGGCAGGACGTCCACTCCCTCCAGGGTTGACGTGAAAGACTCTCAATCTGGGACTCACCACTCGAGGCGCCGGTTGCGCCGTCTTGCTAACCTGCGCACTGAGTTGATCGTCCCCTATATCATTCTCACTCTGCTCATTGCCATGGTGGGCACGTTTGTAGTTACCCGTCTGGTGACCTCTTCCATCCGCGAGCGTTTCGTTAATCAAATGGTCGAAGCCAGCCGCATTGCCGCGGACGGCGTCGTCCGGCACGAGCAAAGAAATCTGTCAGCACTGCGCTTGTTGGTCTTTACTGAAGGCGTCGCGCCAGCCCTGGGGCAGCGCGATGCAGACGCGCTACAAAAGCTGCTGCTGCCCTTGGCCCTCAACAACTCCAGCGAAGTCATCACCGTCATCGACCTAAATGGCCGCGAGGTTCTGACGCTGGCTTACGATCCGCAAACCAAACAATACCTGTCCTCCACTGGCGCAGACTTCTCCAGTGTCGATCTGGCAACCAATGTCCTGCAAGGCAAGACCGATGTGACTGGCGATAAATTCGCGGGACTGCTGTCCACGCCGCAAGGGCCTTATCTCTTCACCAGTGCGCCGGTGCGCGACACCAACAACGCCGTCGTGGGCGCCATGCTCGTCGGGACGCGGCTCTCCACGCTGTTGGCCGATCTCAAAACGCAGACCTACGCGGACGTCGTCATGCTCGATCGACAGCGGCAGCTGTTGGGTACCACGCTGCCCAAACCGGAAGGTGGCTATGCCGAGCTGGAACGCGCGGCGGCCTCGGCAAGCCCGATCGGATCGGCGGCTACCCAAGATCTCCAACTCTACGGGCGCGGCTATCAAATCTCCTTCACGCCGTTACTGATTCGGCGAGAAACGGTAGGCAATGTCGGTGTAGTTCTGCCCAGCAATTACCTGGTTGATACGGAGGCTACCAGCCGCAATGCCTTCAGTCTGTTCTTTGCGCTCATCACCGTCGCCGTCGTCGTGCTGGGCTATCTCCTCTCGACGAGCATTGCGCGTCCCATCCTGCGCCTGCGAGCCTTATCGCAAGCCGTGGCCGCCGGCGATCTTGATCAGAAGACCGAATTGGATCGCCCCGACGAAATCGGCGAGCTGGCCGAAGCCTTCGACACCATGACGCAGCACCTCCGCGAACGCACCGACGAAGCAGCGCGCCTGTACGCCGAGACGATACAGCGCAACACTGAGCTGGCCGATATCAATGTGCGGCTCCAGAATGCTCAACAACAGTTGGTTCAAGCGGAGAAGCTGGCCGCCGTGGGACAGCTCACCGCCGGCATCGTCCACGACGTGAAGAATCCGCTGGCCGTCATCAAAGGTCTGGCGGAATTGTTGCAAGAAGAGCCGGGCCTGGAAGCCTACGCCAACAAAGACCTGGCCCTCATCCGTGAGAGCGCCACCAAAGCCAATCAAATCGTCAGCGATCTGTTGACGTTCTCGCGGCAGTCTACCCCGGAGATGCAGCGGCAAGACCTGAAAGCTACCGTGGAAGCCGCGCTGCGCATCACGGCCTATCTGACGCGCAAAGCCCACGTGCAGGTGATCGCGGCGCTGCCCGATCAAGCGGTGTACGCCACCTATGATGCTCAACAGATTGAGCAGGTCTTGATCAACCTGATCCAGAACGCTATCCAATCCATGCCCCAGGGCGGCACACTGCGCGCGAGCTTGAGTCAGGCCCACGAGGCGGTGGCGCTGGCCGTGCAGGATACCGGCGTTGGCATTCCGCCCGATAACCTGCACCGCATCTTCGATCCATTCTTTACCACCAAGCCGACTGGCGAAGGGACCGGTCTGGGACTCTCGGTCAGTTACGGCATTGTCGCACGCCATCACGGGCGCATCGATGTTGACAGCGTCGTCGGGCAGGGCACCACCTTCACCATTCTGCTGCCAACACAGCAGCCTGACACCACGGAGTAGAAAGACGTTCACCCATGGATGCGGAAAAAGTATTGGTTGTCGACGACGACGAAGCGCTCTTGTTCCTGATGACCACCCACCTGGAACGCCAGGGCTATGCGGTTCAAGGTGCACTGAGTCCATTTCAAGGACTGGAGCTGCTCAAGACCAAAGGCCCGTTTGCCGTGCTGGTCACCGACCTAATGATGCCGTACATGGACGGGGTGCAGCTGCTGCGCAAAGCGCGCCAGATCGATGAGCGCCTGGAAGTGATCGTCATCACAGCGGCCGCCAGTGTCGAGACGGCTATTGCCGCCATGCGCGAAGACGGCGCTTACAACTATCTCATGAAACCACTGGAAAGCATCGGCGAGTTGTCCCTGGCGGTCAAGCGAGCCGCAGCCTATCGACGCTTGCGAATGGAGCGCGAGGCCATGCAGGCGCGCGCACAGACGGAAGCCGCACGACTGCAATTGCTCATCGCCAATATCGGCGATGCGATCCTGGCGGCCGACGCGCAGGGAATACTCACCGTCGTCAATCCGGCGGCAGCCCGCCTGTTGGAACGCGCCGATTTGATCGGGTGTGATGCGTTGACGTCGCTGCCGCGTCCGCTGGCAATGCTGCTCGCCAACTGGCGCGCCATCGGCGGCCAGCGCCCGGCCGCGATCGAAATCACCTGGCCCAACACTGCCGCGCAACTGGTCAGCTTAACGCCCATCGTCGCTGCGCAGGGCGCAGCAGACGGCTGGATCATGGCTATCCGCGACATCTCCCACTTGAAGCAACTCGACGAATTGAAGATGCAGACCTTGACCGACACCGCCACGCGCATTCGCAAGCCGCTGGCGCAGGCGATGATCTTGCTGACCGAGCTCAGCAACCCGGCTGCGCTCCCGCCCGATCGTTTGTCAGATATCGTGTACCGCCTGGCAAAAACCTGGCAGCGTATTCAGCGGTGGGCCGACGATCTGCTGGAACTAACTCAGTATGAATCCGGCCTTGGTATCACGACGACCACCGTCAATCCTGCGCAGCTGCTCGACGACATCATGATTAACCTTCCGCAAGACGCGGTGCAGGCTAAACGATTGCGGCTGGAGACCAACCTGTCTTCGGATTTGTCACCCGTGCGTACCGATGCCGCCCTGTTGCGCAAGGCAGTGCAGAGCCTGCTCACACGCGCCATTGCGCGCAGTGAAGCGGGCAGCACCGTGCGGGTCTCTCTGCGTGAACAGGAATGGCAAATCTGGATCGACGTCAGCGACGGCGGTGCACCCCTCTCCGATGCCGATCTGCCGCATGCCTTTGAGCGATCGTTCGTGAGCGGCAGCAACCTTGATAGCACCGGACTGGAGCTCGCCACGGCGAAGACCATCATCGACAAGCTGGGTGGACAACTCTGGCTGCGCAGTCCGGGATCGGCGGGCAGCACCGTCACCATCTGCTTGCCGACTAGCGCCGATCAATCTGCGGCAAATTCGGCCGCGACTGACACACCATCCGGGACGTAGCAGAGTAGCGCAGGAGACTGCCTTGGCCGATCGGATGACAGGCAAACCGCCGAATCATCAATCAGTGCGCGAGCTGCTGCGCTGGTTGCTGCTCGCGCCGATCGTCTTTCTCATCCTCTTTGGCTGCGGTCAGGTGGCGCTCGGCGACTTTGCTTATCCGGCCGATCTCGACACTCGCTCGAAATTGCAGGCTGATTATGACGCGTGGCCGCTCATGATAATTCCGGCGATCAATCCCGCGATCATCGAAGACATTCGCCGCGATGAGAACCTGAACCCGACGGTGGTATCCAGCCCGTTCTGGCCCACACCCGATCGGCCCGCTGCAACCCCGCAGCCTACGTTGATCGCGCAGCAACCCACTGCGACGCCGACCAGGCCGGCAGCAACATCCACACCCGGCAACACACCGACTAGCACACCGCCATCAACACGGACATCGACACCCTTTCTCACGCGCACACGCTGGCTCACTGCAACCTCAACCGCCGGGCCGACGGCGACCGAGACGCCGTGGCCGACGGTCACATCCCGGCCGCCGCAATCGACCCGCACTTCTACACCAACTCCTATCACGCCGCCGGTGATAACCCAAACGCCCACACCCGGCGTGACACTTACACGCACTGCAACGCCGACCTTAACGCCGTCGTCCACGGCATCTCGTACGCCCACGTCGACGTCATCATCCACGCCGACTACTCTGCCGTCGTTTACGCCTACAGCATCGCCCACGCCAACGGAGACGCCCGTCCCAACGCATACGGCTACCGCGACCTCAACAGCGACGTCAACGCCCACGCCCACCGACACGCCGCCGCCCTGCAGCGGCAGTTATCCAGCCGGTGAACCTAACTCCGGACTGCCTAATACCATAGCGGTCGATATTGCCTGCGGCGGAGAACTGATCATCGACCTGGATGCTCTGGCATTGCCGCACATCACGTCGCATGCCGGCTTTGATTTTGTGTACTACGAATGGTTTGGCTGCGGCGGCATTTGTCTGGACTGGGTCCAGGTCGACGTTTGCGATATGCTGCCGTGCCCCGCCTGGTTGACGGTTTTCAACTGGGGCGACAATGTGCCTGACAACAACAGCAACGTCGCCAGTTTCGCCACCGATGCCGACGGCGAAACCGACAACGAGGCGATTCCAGCCGCAGTGCTGCAGGATAACGTGGGAATTACCCTGGACGTAGACGTCTTTGGTCCGCCACCGGCTAGTGGCTATCGCTATATCCGCTTCCGTTCACCCCTCAACTGGCCTAACAATGACGGTGCCCAAGTCGATTCGATCGACGTTCTGCCGTAAGGTGCGTTAACAACTTGCCGATAATGCATCGAGGCGATCTCACATGAGATCGCCTCATTTTTTTCGTGTCGATTCGTGTTAATTCGTGGATCGCTTTACGCCGTCACCTTCTGCTCAAACTCGATCGGCATGCAGCACAACACCAGGTCCTTGGCTGCCTTCACTTCATCCAACCGCTTGATGGGTGTGTGGTGTGGCGCGGAGTGCAGAAGTTCCGGTTGCTGCACCGCTTCGTCCGCGATCTTCCGCATCGCGTCGATGAACTGATCGAGCGTTTCCTTGCTCTCCGTCTCGGTTGGCTCGATCATCAACGCTTCCGGCACGATCAGCGGGAAGTAGTTCGTCGGTGGATGGAAGTTGTAGTCCATCAGGCGCTTGCTCACGTCCAGCGCGCGCACATCGCTGCCCGCGAACTTGCCCTGGCACACAAACTCGTGCATGCAGATGCGATCTTGCGGCACCGGATATTTGTCGTTCAACTTCACACGGATGTAATTGGCGTTCAGCACGGCATACATCGAGTTGGCCTTCAACCCATCTGGCCCATGCACACGCATGTAGGTATAGGCGCGCACCAGCATGCCGAAGTTGCCGTTGAAGCTCTTCACCCGCCCGATTGTTTTCTGCGGCTCCACGAACCCGTACAGCGGTGTCTCGTCTTCGCCGTCGGGGAAGGTCACTTCCACGATAGGTCCGGGCAGGAAATCGACCAGCTGCTCGCCGACGCCCACCGGGCCGCTGCCCGGGCCGCCGCCGCCGTGCGGCGTGCTGAAGGTCTTGTGCAGATTGAAGTGCATCACGTCGAAGCCCAGATCGCCCGGTCGGGCGATGCCGACCAGCGCATTCATGTTCGCGCCGTCACCGTACATCAGGCCGCCACAGCCGTGCACGAGATTGACCACTTCCTCAAGATGCTCTTCAAACAGACCCAGCGTGTTCGGATTGGTGAGCATCAGGCCCACGACGGTGTCATCGCACGCCGCACGCAGCGCGTTCAGATCGATATTGCCGCGATCATCGGAGGGCAGCTGCTTCACCACGAAGCCACTCATCGCCGACGACGCGGGATTGGTGCCGTGCGCCGAGTCGGGAATCAAGATCACGTTGCGCTTCGTATCGCCCCGCTCGAGATGATACGCGCGCATGATCAAGATGCCGGTGAACTCGCCGTGCGCGCCCGCCGCCGGCTGCAGCGTCACGCCCGCAAAGCCGCCGATCTCCTTGAGCCATTCCTGCAAGTGGAACATGATCGCCAGGTTGCCCTGCACCGTCAGCGGATCCTGCAGCGGATGCGTGAACGCAAAGCCGGTCAGGCGCGCGGCATCTTCATTGATCTTGGGATTGAACTTCATCGTGCACGAGCCCAGCGGATAAAAACCGCCGTCGATACTGTAGTTCAACTGCGACAGATGCAGATAGTGGCGCACCACATCGATCTGCGACAACTCCGGCAGGCCCAGATCCGTGCGGCACAGCTCGGCCGGAATCTCGGTCTCGCTGACATCGGGCTGCGGCATCTCTACCCCGCAGCGACCCGGTGAACTGATTTCGTAAATTAATGGTTCTTGTTGTTTCATGGTCATGTCCGCCTATATCACACGATATTCCGTCATTGCGAGGAGGCCGTCAGGCCGACGAAGCAATCTCGCCTTTCCGTCCGGAATGGCTTCGCCGCTCCCTTCGACTACCGCCTCGCTTTCGCTCGGCGTCCGCTCAGGATGCGGCTCGCAATAACGAGGTCCGTGATTTACAGTTGTTCAGCGGCCTCCTTGAGTCCCTCGACCAAATCGTCGATCTCAGTTTTGTTGTTCGTCTCGGTCACGGCGATCAGCATGTGATTCTTCAGATGCGGATAGTCCCGGCCGAGATCGTAGCCGCCGATGATGTCGAACTCGTCCAGCAGGAATTCGTTCACCGCCTCGACCGGCTTCGGCATCTTCACCACGAACTCCTTGAAGAAGGACTTATTGCTCCACACACTGTAACCCTTCAACGTCTCGATGCGCTTGGCCGCGTAATGGCTTTTGTGCCAGCACAGCCGCGCCACGGTGTCGAGCCCGCACTTGCCCAGCGTTGCCAGATACACCGAGGCCGCCAGTGCCAACAAACCTTGATTGGTGCAGATATTCGACGTGGCTTTATCGCGGCGGATGTGCTGCTCGCGCGTGGACAGCGTCAGCACGAAGCCGCGCTTGCCATCCGCATCGATCGTTTCGCCCACCAAACGACCAGCCATCTTGCGCACGTGGGCATTCTTCGTGGCAAAGATTCCCAGATACGGCCCGCCGTACGATACCGGAATGCCCAGCGGTTGACCTTCGGCCACCACGACATCCGCACCATACTCGCCGGGCGGCGTGAGGATACCCAGCCCGATCGGATCGGCGGCGACGATCAAGAGCGCACCCGCGGCGTGCACGGCCTCGGCCACACCTTTCATGTCTTCGATCTGGCCGAAGAAGTTCGGCGATTGCACCACGAGGCATGCGGTGTCTTTGTCGAGCAACTTGAGTAAGTCGGCGACATCCGCCTTCAGGTTGTCATCACCCACGATCGAGACGCTCATGCCTTGCGTGTAGGTGCGGAGAACCGATCGGTATTGGGGATGAACCGCAGGCGACATCACCACCTTCTTGCGGTTGCCCTTCGTCGCGCTCAATGCCAGCAGCACACCCTCGGCCAGCGAAGTCGCGCCATCGTAGTGACTGGCATTGCTCACATCCATGCCCGTCAACTGGCAGATCATCGATTGATATTCGAACATCGCTTGCAGCGTGCCCTGGCTCACCTCGGGTTGATAGGGTGTGTAGGCGGTGTAGAATTCGCCGCGGCGCAGCACGTAATCGACGGTGTGCGGCACGTAGTGGTTGTACGCGCCCGCGCCCAGAAAGCACGCATAGTGATTCACATCCGCATTCGCTTCGCTCAGGCCCTGCATCTCCCAGAACGTCTCCATTTCAGAGAGCGCAGGTGGCAGACGCAATTCAGGGAACTTATGCTGGTCCGGCACAGCCGGAAACAACTCTTCCAGTGATTTGACGCCGATCGCGTCCAGCATTTCCTTGCGATTGGCATCGGTGTGTGGGATATAGGTCATCGATCAACCTCTTTCATTGCAATACGCTTCGTACGCCGCCGCATCCATCAGGCCGGCCAGTTCACCCGCATTGCTCAACGTGAACCTGACGATCCAGCCCTTGCCATATGGATCGCTGTTGACGACTTCGGGTGTGTCCGACAGCGCTTCGTTGATCGCCGTAATCGTGCCGCCGGCCGGCAGGTTCATGTCGGACGCCGCCTTCACCGACTCGATCGAGCCGAAGGGCGTCCCCTGCTTGACCTCCGCGCCGACTTCGGGCAGTTCCACGTAGACGATGTCGCTCAGGTGGCTCTGCGCGTAATCGGTGATGCCCGCTTCCGCTTCACTGCCCGTGACGCGGATCCATTCATCGGACTTGGTGTACTTCAGATCGCTGGGGAAATTCATGGCCTCGCTCCTGTGTGGATTTTTGGGTTCTGATTTGAAAAAAAACAGGGGACACACAAGTGCTGTGTGTCCCCTGTCGAACGGCCTTCAGGAGATTCGGCTGCAGAGTTGCTTGACCTGAGAGTTTCGCCCAATCGATTCAGCCATCGATCGACTTGCCCCTTCGGTGGCGGATCAACGATCCGCGCTCTCCTATGCTGCCGATGAATCATCTTCACGCTACAAGATGATTGTAGTCAATTGGCGCGTTAGTGTCAAACGCAGATTGTCACCTCTGAATGGTGTCATTTGCTAGTTTGACTTCACTTCTTCCGGTAGACTTCGCGGCGATGTCCAATCTGATGAACGACAATCTCCTGCGCATCCCACAAAATTTCGTAAATGATGCGGGAGTCGCCCACGCGCAATTTGTAGAAACCCGTCAGGACGCCCGTCAGCATTTCCAGTCGGACACTCGCCAGATTATCAGCCAGCCAGTAGAGACGCTTAATGATGCGGCGTCCAGTCGGCTGATCCAGTTGAGCCAACTCCTCAATAGCCGGATTCAAAACCCGAATGCGATAAGCCGCCATTAGCCCAGTCCTAACTCGCGTGCCACATCCTGGAGAGCACGGCCTCGCTCGCCAGAAACCACGGCCTTCTGCTGTCGCAACAAGCGAGTGCGTACCGATTTCTTGAGCACTAGACCTTCGTCTGGATCGCCTAACAACTCTAACAATTTCTGCTCGACCGAGGATTCGATCATTTCGCGCAATTCATCCTGACTCATCTGAGCAACAGTAGTTGTCATGGCAGCCTCCCTTTCACCTACTTATCCACATTATACATCGTTCACGCCCGGTACAGCCGCGGCACGCGCGCCATGACCATCGAGGTCGTTTCGTAGTTGTTGGTGCCGAGCCGCACCGCCACGTCCTCGGCCCTAATCCGATCGTTCCCCTGCGCCCCGATGAGCACCACTTCATCGCCCAGCTTCACTTCGGGAATGTGCGTCACGTCGATCATGCACTGATCCATGCACACCCGACCGACAATTGGCGCCCGCCTGCCCCGCACCAGCACCTCGCCCCAATTGTGGGGCTTGCGCCGCACGCCGTCGGCATACCCGATCGGGATCACGGCGATTCGTTCGTGCCCTTGCGTGATGTACGTGCCGCCATACGAAACAGGTGATCCCGGCGGCAGCACCTTCACGGATGCAATCATCGTCTTCAGCGTCATGACGGGCTTGAAGTTGCTGGGGCACAGCACATCAGCGCTGGGATCGAGGCCATGCAGGATAATGCCGGGCCGCACCAGGTCGAGGTGCATTTCGGGAAAGCGCAGAATCGTCGGCGAGTTGGCGCAGTGCTTGATCGGGATGTGAATGCCACGCGCTTCGATCTCACTCAGGATTCGCTTGAACTTCTCAAACTGGCCATAGGTATAAGCAGGATCGGCTTCATCGGCTTTGGCGAAGTGCGTGAACACGCCCTCAAGGAAAACTCCTTCCAGCGCAGCGATCTTCGCAATCGCCTCTACCGCTTCATCGGGCATGAAGCCCAGGCGATTCATGCCTGTGTCGACCTTCACGTGCACGCGCGCCGGTTTACCGATCGCTTGCGCGGCGCGGGCAAACTCACCCGCCGTTTCTAGATCGCACACCATGCAAGTCACATCGTTCTGAATTGCCGACTCCGCTAACCAGCCCGGCGTCCAGCCTACAACGAGACGCGGTAACAACGTGGATGGCAACGCATCCTGAGCGGAACGCAGTGAAGTCGAAGGATGCGTTGCATTGTTTAGAGACAACGCCTCTGACAGTGATGCAAAACCCAGCATCGAGACCCCGGCTCGCTTGGCGGCGCGCGCAATGCCGGCCATGCCGTGCCCGTACGCCTCGGCCTTGACCATCGCCAGCACTCTTACGTTCGGTGCGAGCAGACTTCGAATACGACGGATGTTGTACTCGGATGCAGCCAGATCGATTTCGGCCCAGGTGGGGCGAGGAGGATTTTGGATTGATGTACTCATGATGTGTAGCACCGCAAGAAGATGGCGCAAGTATAACACTGCCTCCCCTGCTGTGCGCATCCGTTGACGCCGCCGTGCTATAATTGAAGCATAAGCGTAACAGGAGCTGGTCACATGAGTCAAGTCCTTGAAATTAAAGTGGACGATCAAGGCCATATTCTCATCTCGGAAGCGGTGCGTCATCGCTTGGGGCTGAACCCTGGCATGAAGCTGGTGGTTGAGCGTGCAGATGCTGACAATGTGCAGCTCAGCCCGCAGCCTGAGTCGCCGCGCTTGATCGATGAAGGTGGCGTGCTCGTCGCCGAAACCAAATTGCTGACTGATGTGGACGATTTCATTCGGCAGGAGCGCAATCGTCGCTCGGCCGATGTCATCGGAATGACTAGCTCGTGAACATCTTGTTCGATACTTCGACGTTAGTGGCTGCCCTGGTCACATCGCATCCAGTCCACTCGGACGCCTTGCGACGGCTTCAACGAGTTAAGTCAGGCGATGATGCAGGCTTCATTTCCGCTCACTCGTTGGCAGAATTGTACTCAACCCTGACGGCTATGCCCAGTCAGCCGCGCATTCCACCTCCTGTCGCCTGGCAGTTGATTCAAAGCAATGTCCTCGCGACATTTCGCATCGTTTCACTGACTGAGGCCGACTACCTGATGCTGCTTGAGCAGTTGTCAACAGCAGGGATCGTGGGTGGTGTGACGTATGACGCCCTCATACTTCACGCAGCGACAAAAGTTGCCGTCGATCAAATCGTGACCCTGAACGAAAGGCACTTTCAGCGTATCCGCCCTGATCTGAGCGATCTGATTACTGCACCGTAATGATTAGCGCTTCCCCCTTTCAGGTTTTCACCTACGAAAAATTCGCTCAAGTAGGCCGCGCCCGCGCTGGAGTGTTCCACACGCCGCACGGCGATATTCCTACGCCCGTTTTCGCGCCCGTCGGCACCGCCGCCACCGTGAAAGGTGTGCCGCCGCGGGATTTGAAAGAACTTGGTGCGACGTTGGTTCTCTCCAACACCTATCACCTTTATCTTCGCCCCGGCGATGAACTGATCGCGCGGATGGGCGGGCTGCATCAGTTCATGGGGTGGGATGGGCCGCTGCTCACCGATTCCGGCGGCTTTCAGGTCTTCTCGCTGCAAGACCTGCGCAAGGTCGACGACGACGGCGTGACGTTCCGCTCGCACCTCGACGGCAGCACGCACCGCTTCACGCCCGAGAAAGTGATGTCGATCGAAGAGAACCTTGGCGCGGACATCGCTATGGTGTTGGACGAGTGCGCACCGCCAACGGAGCGCGAGTACAACGAGCAGGCCCTGCGCCGCACCCATTTATGGGCTGAGCGCTGCCAGAAGGCCCATACCCGATCGGATCAAGCGCTGTTTGGCATCGTGCAGGGCGGCATCTTTCCCGATCTGCGCGAGCAGTCGGCGGGCTTCTTGGTCGATCTGGATTTTCCGGGCTATGCCATTGGCGGCCTGGCGGTGGGCGAAACGAAAGAACAGATGCACACTGTCCTCGATCTCGTCGATCAGCTGCTGCCCGAAAACAAGCCGCGCTACTTGATGGGTGTGGGCACCGCCGAGGATTTCTTCGAAGCCGTGTCGCGCGGCGTCGATATTTTCGATTGCGTGCTGCCCACGCGTCTGGCCCGGCACGGCGCGGCCTTCACCCACACGGGGCGCCTCAATCTGCGCAATCAGTCGCTCAGCGAGGATCAAACGCCGATTGAAGAAGGCTGCGCGTGCTATACCTGCCAGCACTTCACGCGCGCCTACATCCGGCATCTGATGGCATTAAAAGAAATTCTGGGCTTGTATCTCGCGTCGATTCACAACCTGCACTTCCTGCTGAACACGATGCGGCAGATTCGCGAGTCGATCTTGGATGGCTCATTTGACAGGTTGAAGACAGAGATGCTGGCACAACTAAAATTGAAAAGTGCCGAGTGAAAAGCAAACGGTGACAAGTCGCGCTTCACTCGCCACTCTTCACTCATCATTTATAACCAGGCAATATGCCACTCCTTTTCCTGATCTTCACTATTCCACTCTTGATCATCGCCGCGCTCGCCTGGCTCGGCTCGAATTACCTGCTGGCTCGCCGTCCACCCGATGAAGCCGACTCGCCCACGAATTACAGCCTAGCCGCTGAACCTACTGAATTTCGATCGGGTGATGGATTGATGCTGCGCGGATGGTACATCCCGCGTGAAGGCTCGACGAAGACCATCATCGTCTGTTCCGGCGCGAACGGATCGCTCGATGCCGATGTGCATGTGTCGCCGTGGCTGCACGAAGCGGGCTTCAACGTTCTGCTCTTCAATTGGCGTGCGCATGGCGACAGCGAAGGCGAGGTTGTGACGCTGGGCTTCAATGAACGCTATGATTTGATCGCCGCGGTGCAGTTGGCGAAGGCGCAAGGTGCGGACCGCGTCGGCGTGCTGGGCTTCTCGCTGGGCGGCACAGTGGCCATTGCCACGGCAGCTGTTTATGCGGACATCCACGCCGTTGTGGCCGACAGCCCATTCGTGTACGTGTTGAGCGCGGTCGCCGGAGGATTGATCGAACGCGGCGTGCCGGAAGGGTTGTCGTTCTTGTTGGCGCGCCTGTTTGTCATCACAGCCTGCCTGCGCACCCGCCTGAACCTGTTCGACATCGATCTCGTGCGGTGGGTCCAACGGGTGGCGCCCCGGCCGCTGCTGCTGATTTTCGGCGAGCAAGACGTGATCGTGTCCACATCCGAAGTCGATCTGGTTTTCGCGCGGGCGGGCGATCCCAAGGAAGTGTGGCGCGTGCCGGCAGCTGCGCATCGGAACATTCACACTCAACAACCGGCAGAATATCGGCAGAGGATCCTCGAATTCTTCGAGAAAAACCTATGACTTGACAGCCGTGGTAAGCTAGAAGTAGCAGACCTGTTGCGGAGGTGAGCCATGATGAACGCCGTTCGCGATGCAGTCAGTCACCAGTACGTCATCCACGGCTACGGCAATTCAATCAATGTGCAGGCGCGGCTGGCGCAGCGTGGGCATGTTTTCCATGCCGAGTGGGACCCCGGCCCCCCGAGCTGGCGATTGACCTACGATACTTCCCTGAGTGCGCGGGAAGTAACCGAACTGGTTGAGGACCTGATCGCTCGCTACGATCTCAAAATCACCGCATCCGATTGAATGCACCGGCTCCAAACGTTTCGGAGGCGGTTGCGGTGTGAGCCACCGATCCAGGAAGCGCGCTAGCTCTTCCTGGCGATAAGCAACATGTGTTCGCTCGTCCCCACCACTGCCGGATGTGTGCAGGTCTTTAGGTGTGTCGCCCGCCAGACTTTCCACTGCTCTTCATTTCGCGCGATGCGATTCAGTTCCCGGCGATGACTGGAACTGATCCCCTCCAACCCGATCATCTCCTCTACCTCGACGCCTTTATCGTCGAAAGCGGCGCGGAATTCTTCCGGCAAGAAGAAATGACACGCCGTGAAGCCGTACTGGCCGTGATAATCGCCCGTGTTGAGCAGCTTCTGATAATGCGGCATCCCCACCTCTTCAGGGAACATCGTTAACTCAACCACCAGCACGCTGAGCCGGCTCATCACCGACACGGCGATGGGCGCGCCCGGTTTTGCGACACGCACCAACTCGCGAATTGCCCTGTCGCGCTGGCGCTTGTCGAGTATGTGCGACAACGGCCCGCCCAGGCAGATCACCCCGTCGAAGGTATTGTCGGCGAAGCGCGACAGATCGACGATCGTTCCTTCGACAACATCCTTCACGCGGTGCTCAACGCCCGATCGTTTGATCTGCCGTTTGGCGAACGCTACGTTGGCCGGCGTCATGTCCAGCATGAGCATGTCGTAGCCCCGGCTCGCCAGCGTCACCGTGTACCGCCCCGGCCCACCGCCTGCATCGAGGATTCGGCCGCGCTTGGGGAAGTACTTCTTGATGAAGTGCAGCGTCGTCTCGAATTCCAGGCGATGGTAAGCATCCTTGATCAACCGCCGCCATTCCTTGCGGACGTAACCGGTGTAGTAGTTCTTGACGAGAGTTTCAGACATCAGTTTCACTCCGGTCGTGTCATCCTGAGCGAGCGTCAGCGAGCGAAGAATCTCCATCTGTTTGTAGCGCCACCTCCACCGCCTCATCCAGTGAAAGCGACCGGCCCTTGGCCCACGCCGCGTCGAAGGCCGCGCCCGCTTTCTCGCGAACCTGCGCGATACTCTCTTCCACCTCGAGCCGATTTCCCTGCGCGATGGCCATGCCCAAATCCTGCCGGTGTTTCTCGCTCGCCGCGATGATGGTCGCCGCCGTCACAGCATCACCCAGACAGAAGTACGCCATGCCCGTGCCACCCAACGCCGTGATGATTTCCGGGCGACTGCCCAGCTGCTGTCGAATCTTCAAACTCTCACGGAAGTAACGCAGCCCCTCAGCATAGTCGTCTAATTCGGTACGGACTTCGCCCAAACCATACAAGGCGCGCGCCAGCGAACGCTGATCGTGCAACACGCGGCTCAGCGTGGCGCACTCGGCATAGAGTTGTTCCGCGCGCGCGAAGTCCTTGAGCCGCCGCGTGGCGATGGCGAGGTTATTCATGGTGACCACCGCCGCGCGTTCATCACCCAGGGCGCGGCGCTTTTCCAGCGTTTGCTCCAGCAAATCGCGCGCTCGCGCATAATCACCCTGACTGCCGGCCAGGATGGCAAGTTGTTCCAGCGAACGGCACTCGCCCGCTGCATCGTTGAGTTGCCGTTGAATGATCAACGCCTGTTCTAGCGCCGCATGTGCGGGCACGTAGTCGCCTTGCATGCGCGCGAGTTGGCCGACGTTGCTCAATAGCTGTGCCCGCACCGCCGACGGGTCCGCCTCACTGGCCAGTACCTGCTCCTGCCAGCGCCGCCCCTCGCTGAGATGGCCGCGAATCTGCCAGAAGTCGTGCAGCGCCTCGGCCAGCCGATAGGCGAACTCAGCTCGATCGGCTGACTCGAGCGACCACGTCAATGCCGCACGCAGATTGTTGTGCTCCACCTCCAGCCGATTGATCCAGTTCACCTGCTCACTGCCCTGCGTCACGTGCGGACGCGCGGACTGCGCCAGCCGATAGTAATGCTCGGCGTGAATCTGCCGTGCCCGATCGAGCTGCCCCTGCTCATCGAGTTTGGCGCGCGCATAATCGCGGATCATTTCGTACAGCGAATAGCGAGTCTGACCGTCGGCGGCAACTTCGTAACGAAGCAGGCTCTTTTCAACAAGATTTCTGATTGTTGATTGTTGATGGCTGATTGATGAAGAAGCGCCGTCGTGCTTCCCATCCACAATCCGCAATCCGCATTCAGCAAGCGCTTCTTCGTCGCAGCCGCCGCTGAACACACCCAACACCTCCAGCAAACGCTGCTCGATCGGATCGAGCAGGTGATAGCTCCAATCGATCGCGCCGGTCAGCGATTGCTGGCGCGGCGACAGATCGATCGGGCCGCCGGTCAACGCCGCCAAGCGATTGCTCAACTGCTCCAACAACTTCGGCAGCGGCAGCCACTTCACCTGCGCCGCCGCCATCTCGATCGCCAGCGGCAGCCCGTCGAGCCACGCGCAGATGCGCGCCACGTCGGCGGCATTGTCGGTGGTGAGTTGAAAGTCGGGCTTCACGGCCCGCGCGCGATCTTTGAAGAGCTGCACCGAGGCCAAGCGCGCATAGAACGACAATGCCTGCGTCGTCGGCAAACGCTGCGCATCTGGCAAGGCCAATGGCGGAACAGGATATTCGTGCTCGCCGTAGACGTGCAGCACCGCGCGGCTGGTGACCATAGCCTTAAGGTGTGGCGCGTTCGTCAATAGATCGGTGATCAAGGGTGCGGCGTCCACGATCTGCTCGAAGTTGTCCAGTACGAGCAGCAAGTGTTTGGAACGCAGAAACTCGCGCAGCGGCGAGAGAATCTCGCCGCTTGTCTCACGCACGCCCAACACTTGCGCGAGGGTGTCCGCGACGAGAGCGGGATCGCCGATTGGTGCGAGCGGCACGAACCACGCGCCATCGGGGAAGAGCCTCGTCGTTGCGATCAACTGCTGCGCGGCGGCGATGCTCAGCCGGGTCTTGCCCGTGCCCGGCGGACCGGTCAGCGTCAACAAGCGCACGCCTGGCTCTTGCAGCAGCTCGCACACCGTATCGCTGTCGCGCTTGCGGCCCACGAGGCTGGTCAACGGCGCCGGCAGATTGTGGGGTGTGGGAGATCGATCGGGCGGAGAAGAAACGCGCGCCCCGGCGGGCAGATCGAACAGCGCGGGATCAATCGACTCGCCGCGCGTAAACCGCACAAACGACTCGATCTGATCGGCGGGCACATTCAGCGCCTTCGCCAGCGAGGCGGCCAGCTGCTCCGAGGCGCGCAGATCGCCCGCCTCCAACCGGCGCAAAGTGCTGGCCGAACAGTGCGCGCGTTGTGCCAGCTCGCTGCGCGTGAAGTTCAGCGCAATGCGCCGGTGCTTAAGCCACGCCGCAAATCGATCGAGGTCTGGCATGTGACGATTATAACATGCCAGAAGTATCAATCACGGTGTCACTTTTGCCACTGACACGGCACACTAGGTGCGGTATGCTCAGTCCGGCCGCGCTGCACGTGCGCGCCGATCATAAAGCAGATGATACAGCGCGCCGCGTTTTGTCACGAATTTCTAACGAATTTTCTAACGCTTTTGCTACTGACAGTTGCACGGCTTTTCGTTATCATCAGCCGCAGAAGGCACGGTTCGCCAAGCCGCGCGCTTTCACTTGAACATCAGCCAAGGGAGGGCATTATGCGTATCACGCTCATTCATCAAGTCGCGCTGTCTTCAGTGATCGTTGCCACGCTGATCGGAGCGCAGCTACAACCGATCGTGGCAGCGGCCGTTCTCGCCCAAGACCGATCGGATCCGGACACACCCGATCGGGCGGCCGATCACGATGTGTCGATCGACGGCCCCGTCGTCGATGCAGCGCTCGATCGCGCGCCTGATCCTAAGCAGGCCATCGTCACCGATAAAGCTAATCCGCAGTGGCGCACCGTCTACGGCACCGAAGCCGGCCGCCAATTGCTGCCGCCGCGCCAGTCCGAAGTGGCCGCGCAGAGCGAGGGCGCTGTCGTGCCGTTGAGCGGCTTCTGGATCACGCGCACGGCCCAATCGGGCACCAACGGCATTACGGCAATTGCCTACGCGCCCGATGGCCGCCTGTTCGCTGGATTGAACAACGGCGGCCTGCGCGTGTATGGCGCAAACGCCTCTGGCCTGTACGGCTGGACGTCGATCAATGCCAGCCCCGGCGGTCTACCCAGCAACTGGGTCACGTCGCTGGCCGTCTTCAACGGCGATCTGTGGGTGGGCACCAGCGGATCGGGTGTGGGGGTGTACGATCTCACCAGCGGCACATGGCTTAGTTACACCGTCGCCAACTCGCCGCTGCCGCACGATACGATCAATCGCCTCACGCCCGTCGTCAACCCTAACGGCACGGACTACATCTGGATTGCGACCGCGGGCGGCGGCGCTGCCAGGTTCACGCCGGGTCGCCCGAACCCCAGTTGGAACATCATCAACACCGTCGACGGCTTGCCCAGCAATCTCGTGTACGATGTGGCGGTCGATTACGACGGCACCGCCGTGACGACGTGGTTCGCCAACTATGGAGGCCTCACGTCGTGGGATGGCACCACCTTCAGCAACAGCTTCGGCGGCGGATCGTGCACCTTCGATTTCACCAAACGCGTCCATGTCGACCAGCAGGATCGACTATGGTTCATTCCGGTGGACATCGTGCCGGCGCGCGCCGAAGCGCCGCAGGTCGATATTACCGGTGGGGTTTGCCGCCGCACGTTCACGGGTATCATCGTGAACTGGGTGCGCTACAACACCACCTCGCCCGGCTTGCCTAACAACGACGTCGCCGATCTCAGTGAGGACTTTGCGGGCCGCATCTGGCTGAGCATGCAGGGCAACAGCGGCGGCGGCGCGGTCTTCGACAACGGCACGTGGAAGTTGTATACCTCACCCACTTCACCGCTGCTTAACAACGATCTGCGCCGCGTGCTGGCCGTCGGCGAAGCGGTGTGGTGGGGTCACGGCGGCGCGAATGCATTTACGATCCATTCGCCCAACTGGTTGCGCTACACCAACCTGCCGTCCGGCGAAACACCACAAGCCATCTTCAACGAGGCTACGCGCACCTGGGTCGGCGGCGAATCGAAGATCGCTTACACGGATGGCGGCGCGTTCACCACGATTCCGATTCCCGGCAACACCGGCTATGTCCTCAGCTTCGCGCGCGATGGCAACAACGATCTCTGGATCGGCACCAGCGGCAACGGCGTGTACAAATATGCCAGCGGCAACTTCACGCCCTACACCACGACCAGCGGTCTGCCTAACAACGGCGTCAATGCGCTGCTGTCCGATCATCTCGGTCGCATCTGGGCAGGCACGAATAATGGTCTCGCCATGCGGGCTGAAGCGGGCTACTGGCTGACCTTCACCACCAGCACCGCGCCGCTGGTGCACAACACTGTGCGAGCCCTGTCGCGCGACAGCAGCGATCGCTTGTGGATCGGCACAGTCGGCGGCATCAGCGTGTACGACCTCAACGGCGCAGGCAATACTGCGTGGATCAGTTACACCACGGCCAACGGCCTCCCCGTCAATATGGTCACCGGCCTGTCGCTCGACGGTGCGGGCAACATGTGGGCTTCTACGTTTGGCGGCGGCGTGGCGTCATTCAACCCCATCAGCAACACCTGGACCACGTTCAGCACTACCCTGCCCCACACGCAGACCCTGGACATCACCGCCGATCCGTCGGGCCGCATCTGGACGACGACGGCTGACGGCTTAGCCTTGCGGCAGGGCACCACCTGGCGCAGTTTCCGCGTGCCGGAAAGCGCGCTCGATTCACACCGGCTGGCCGATGTCGCCGCTGATGTCGATCGGACGTGGGTGCAGGGCAATTCGACGATCGCCGTCCGCGGCGTCATTACCAGCCCGATCGGCAACTTCGTCCCGGCGATCTCGTCGTTCGCGCCCACCTCGGCCACGCCCGGCGCGACCGTCATCATCACCGGCAGCAACTTCGACACGCGCGGACCGGAGTTCAACATGGTGAAGTTCCCGAACGCGAACGGCGTGGCCGCCCTGTCAGCCGAAGTGATCTCGGTCACTACGACGTCCATCGCCTTGAAAGTGCCGGCGCTGGTGTCGAGCGGCAAATTGCAGGTGGAAGCCAACGGCTTGAAGTCGCCGTTGAGCGTAGTCGATTTCAAGCTGCTGCCCAAGATCACCAGCGTCAGCCCCACCTGCCTCAGCGCCGGATCAGAACTGAAGATCAGCGGCCTCGGCTTCCTCGACGGCAGCGCGGCGGCCTACGTGAAGATCGGCAGCGGCGTCGAGCGCATTGCCGACGCGACTGATCCCACACAGCTGCGCACCTTCATCCGCCCCGGCGACACCAGCGGGCAGGTGCGCGTGCGGCTGGTCAACAACAATCAGGCCATCGCCAGTCAAAACGTGACCCTGGCCACCATTCTCGTGGGCCAACCCAGAGTGCAGCAAGGCATCGAAGGTGAACGGCTGATCTGGGGCAAGCGCACGCTGGTGCAGCTGGGCGCCACGTCCAGTGGCTGCAGCGGAGCGCAGATCACGCGCGCCACCGTCATCTGGAAATTCAGCAACGGCCTCACCATCAACGGCGGAGTGGTCAACTTCCCTGGCGGCAAGGCGCTGCCCTCGTCGCTGCCCAGCTTCTCGCTGGACAACGCAGTGAGCGTGGCCGCCGATCTCAACATCAGCAGCGTGGCCGACGCGCTGAACCTGCCGTCCAGTCCGTTCATCTCATCCCTGCCGTTCTTCACCGGCGCCGACATGATCCTGCGCAACAACAACGTCGACGTGCTCACTGTCAACATCGCCAAGACCAAGTTCAATTTTGTGGACACCGCGGGTGTGCGGCGGCGCTTCACCGCCATGATGGTGACGGGCAACACCCCGGCCGAACAAGACCCGGACTTTGATCAGAAGATGTACGCGGGTTTTGCCGCCGTGGCCCGCATCTATCCGCAGCAGGACGGCTGGGCCACCGGCGGGCGCTATTACTGGCTGTCCGAGACACCCTACTGGTTCAGCTATCCTGATAAGATCAATATCAGCGCCAGTGACGGCAATCACGGCGACGCGCGCAGTCTGGTCGAATCATTCCTCGATCCGGACGGCAAGCGCTGGGCGATTGCGCTGATCGATCAAAAAAATCTTCACCCCGATAGCGGCGGCGGCATCAGCAGTGACGGGTGGCGGACCGTCGTCGCCGCCAACAGCACCAATCGCAGCGGGCGTTACATGGCGCACGAACTGCTGCACGCCTTCGGCTTCGTCGATTCGGATGCCGCCAACTACCAGCCCAGCGACGTGCCCGGCGAAGACAATCACAGCAAGTACAATGAAGGTCGTTGGAGCGACGACTTCAGCGACTGCATCTCGTCACGCACCTACCGGCAGGCACTGGAAGATTCCACCGGCAGTCCCGGCAAGCGCGTCGTGCGGATGACGGGCGCCGACTCGCCGAAGGAACTGCGGACCGCGGCCTGCAACTCTGCCGCCGCAAACGATCAGACCAACACCGCCAAATCGATCATCTCGTATGCGCCCAACCGCAACAACTTCAACACTATTCTCGAACCGGTCGATTATCGCGAACTGCTGAAGGCGTTGTGCAGCGGTGGCGGCTGCCCCGGTTATTGGTCGCCCGCGCTGCTCAACAACCCGATTGATCTCCTCAGCCCGGCGGCGGCCGATGCCGTCACACGCACCCTGCGCCTCGGTGGGGCCATCGCCAGCAGCGGCCTGGTCACGCCCACCATCTCGTACATCGGCATCGACGACGGCGAGGTCACACCGCAGCAGCCCGGCGGCGATTATCACCTCATCGTGCGCGATGCGAGCAACACCGTGCTGCACGATCAGATCTTCGAGTCGGAAGCAGACGCGCTGACGCCGCACGATCGCGATCTGGCGCACGGCGGCGAGCCGCACCATCCCGATCACGAAACGGCCGCCGTCTCGCTGTTCCAACTGCGCGTGCCGTTCCCGGTCAATGCGGTCAAAGCCGAGATCGTTCATGACAACAACGTGCTGTGGTCCGGGACCGTCAGCGCCAATGCGCCCACCGTCAGCATCACCGCGCCCAACGGCGGCACGTTCAACGCCGCCAATCCGATCACGGTAACATGGACAGCTAACGACCTCGACGCCGACGCGCTGCAATTCGGTCTTGACTACTCAGCCGATAACGGCGCGAACTGGCTGATGATCAATCCCTACATCGTGGGCAACAGCCTGGTGTGGACGCCCGGCTACGTCACCGCCACCAACACCGCGCGCGTGCGCATCCGCGCCAGCGACGGCTTCAACACCGCCTTCGCCACCTCGGCGCAGTTCGCGTTGACGGCGCAAGCGCCGGAAGCCATCATCCTGTCGCCGGATGAAGGCACGATCTTCGCCGAAGGGGAAACCATCGAACTGGACGGGATGTCGCTGACCAGCAGCGGCATGAATGCCGGATCGTTCGCGTGGCAGGTGAATGGCAACACCGTCGGCAACACGCGCACCCTCACCACACCGTTGACGGCGATCGGCGCCAACACCATCACGCTGCAGGTCACGGCCAATGCGCTGAACGGCTCGCGCTCGATCACGGTGACGGTGATTCCCGATTACGATCGCGATCGGCTGCCCAACAATTGGGAATCGCAATATCAACTGAATCCGCTCGACGCGAGTGACGCCACAAGCGACGCCGATGGCGATACGCTGTCCAACGCCGACGAACATGCGTTGGGCACCCATCCCCAATCGGGTGACACCGACACCGACGGCTTCAACGACATCGTCGAAATCAACGCAGGTACCGATCCGCTCGATCCAGCCAGCACCCCCAATCCCAATCCAGTGTTGAACGTCGGCTCGGTGAGCATGGGCTTCACCCTCAACGACTACGATCCCATCCCCGGCCCGCAGAACACGTGGGTCAGCAACAGCGGCGGCGGCTCGTTGAACTTTAACGTCGTGAAGGATGCCGCGTGGCTCAACGTCTCACCGACGTCGGGTGCGGCGCCGCAAGAGCTGATCGTGTCCGCCATTCACAGCGGGCTATCCATCGGCACGTATCAGGGCCATATCACGGTGACCGCGCCAGGGATCAGTGGCAGCCCGCAGATGATCACGGTCACATTAACCATCAACTCAATTCCGAATTACACCGTGTATCTGCCGTTAGTGTTGAAGTAACCCCCTCCTTATCCCTCCCCCGTTCCGCGAACAACAGCGGAACAGGGGAGGGAACAGCCCGCCCCCTCCCCTGTCGAATGCTGTTTATTCGACGGGGAGGGCTGGGGAGGGGGATAAGGAGCCAGCATGATCTCATTACCGCGCGTCTTCTTGAGTCTGTTTCTGTATGGCGCGTCCATCTTTGCCATCATCGCCATTGCCGAGCCGCAAAAAAACACGGCGCTGTATTTGATTCTGCTCGCCCTCGGCAGTGTGGTATTTCTGGCGGGCATGTTCAGCGGCTTCTTCATCGTGCCCGGCAAATACCGGCGCATCAAAGCGCACGGCGTCGAAGCCGAGGCGACGATCCTCGCCGTCAGCGATACGGGCATGACGCTGAACAAGAATCCCTACGTGAAGCTGCGGCTGCGCGTGGAACCGATCGGCCTGCCCGCTTATGAAACCGAAGCGAAAGCCATGGTCTCACGTGTAGCGATTCCGCGTCCCGGCGACGGCGTGCGCGTGAAGTTCGATCCGGAGAAGCCGGAGGACGTAATCGTGGTGTAGAGGCATTCGACGACAGCGCTCATCACGGTCAGGTATACTTGTCCATAAGACAAAGCCACTGCCACCTACCAGGAGGAATCATCATGCGCCAGTTGAAGACCGTTGTCAGTGCATTGTTCCTATCGAGTGCCGCACTAGCCGCGTTGCTGTTCGTCACAAAGGCCAGCGTCCGCGCGGAACCTGACGTTCCCACCGGCACCCTCATCCTTGACACGTGCACCGAGGCTGGCTTCAACAACGCGCTGGCCTCGGCCAACGATGGCGATGTGATTCACGTGCGCTGCGCATTGTCTTTTCCGGTTGTGCCGGGCGCCATCACCTTCAGCGCGCAGAAGACGATCACCAAATCGATCACGATCCTGGGCACGCATCCGGCGACGGGCGTCAACCGCTTGAGCGGCGGCGGGGCCACCAGCTTGTTTCAAGTCAACAACGGGGCCACCCTCACGCTGACCCACATCACGCTGGAGAACGGCGATCACACAAACAGCGGCGGCTGTGTGGAAGTGTATGGTGCGCTGACGGCGCTGACGACGACGCTGCGCTATTGTCGCACCTCCAACACCGGCGGCGCGATCTATGCCAACACGTCGCAAGTGGCGCTGACGAATACGACGTTCTATTCCAACACGGCTGATTCCAGCGGCGGCGGACTGTACGTCTACAACTCCACGGTGTCGGCCAGCCGATCGCGCTTCGACAGTAACCGCGCCGGCAATTACGGCGGCGGCTACTTTCAGCGGCTGGGGAGCGTGCGCTTCGACGCGACGACGCTGACCAGCAACACAGCGCGTTATCGCGGCGGCGGGTTGTATGTCACGGAAGTCCCCACCCTTTTCGTGCAAAACAGCAGCCGCGTGGAATTCAACCGCGCCACCGACCTCACCAACAGTTTCGGCGGCGGCGCATACTTCACCGCCAGTGTGCCCTTCATCGATCAGGCTTACTTCACGGGCAACACCGCGGAGAAGAGCGGCGGCGGCCTGTACAGCGAGAACAGCGGGCTGGCGTTGTACCATAGCGTCATCTCGGACAATGTGGCACAGGACGAAAGCGGCGGCGGCGTCGATTTTCGCGGCGTCAACAGTTATGGCTCGATCTATAGCAACCTGTTCTACGGCAACTACAGTTATCCCTACGGCGGCGGCCTGTTCAACGAGGGCAACCTGAACACCGGTTACAACCAGTTCTTCAAGAATCAAAGCTACTACGGCGGCGGCATTTACAATGAAGATACTGGTGTGCTGCAGATCTACCACACCACGTTCGATCAGAATACCGGCGCGTATGGAGCGGGTTTGCGTACCGAAGGCCGCATCGATTATGGGATGAACCTGACCTTCACGCTGAACACGGCGACATATGACGGCGGCGCGTTTTATTCCAATTCTGCCGGCAGCAATCGCACCACCATGACCGATGTGATCTTCCTCGACAACAAAGCTACCAACGGTTATGGCGGCGGTTTGTTTATGCGCAACAATGTCACCGTCACGCTCTTCAATGCGACCATCGACGGCAATCAGGTGAAGCGCGACGGCGCTGGCGTGTGGGCGCGCGATGCGACAATTACGATCAACACCGGCGCGATCACCGACAACAAAGTCGACGGCACCGACGACTTCAGCAGCGGCGGCGGTCTCTACATGACCGGCACATCCAAACTCACGCTGAACAACGTGCAGGTCGATCGCAACTGGATCGATTATCTGGGCAACGGCGGCGGGCTGCACCTGTACGGCACCACCGCCACGCTCAACAATGTCACGCTCAACAACAACCAGGCCACCAATGCCGCCCACGGCGGCGGCCTGTACCTCGAAAATGGATCAGCCACCATCAACGGGTTGACGGCCAACGGCAACACGGGCCTGTACAGCGGCGGCGGGATCGAAACGGATAACGCCACGCTGAATCTCTCCAACGCCGTGATTCAGCAGAACGACGCCAGCGCCGTCGGCGGCGGCATCCGCGCCTTCAATAGCACCGTCACGCTCAACGGCGTGACGATCAGCGATCATGATTCTGGGGCGTCCGACGGCGCCGGGATCGACTGCTACGATTGCCAGGGGGCATGGCAAAACCTGACGGTCAGCGGCAACGTGGGCGATCGGAATGGCGGCGGCCTGCATGCCTACCGATCGACCCTCACGATCCAACGCGCCACGTTCGATCACAACACCTCGCAGGACGGTGGCGGCATCCACAATGATAACAGCACGCTGCAGTTGATCAACGTGACGGTGAGCGGCAATTCCGCCACCAGCGAAGGCGGCGGCGTTTACAACGACGCGGGCAGCAGTGCCTCATCGATCATCACCATGACCAATGTAACCATCAAGGACAACGGCGCGACGACGGCGGGCGGCGGCATCTACAGCTTCAATGATCCCGACACGCGTGCGTATCTCAAGAATACCGTCCTGGCTGACAGCACCAGCGCGGGCAACTGCAGCGGCAAAGCCTTTAGCTCGTCCAAGTATTCGTTGAGCAGCGACAATACCTGTTCCTTGAGCGGCACGGGCGACCAGAACGGCGTGGCGGCCAAGCTCAATCCGCTGGGATTGGTGGGCGGTTCGACCAGGGTGCATTTGCCCCTCCCCGATAGTCCTTTGGTCGATATGGTCGTCGGCAGCGATTTCCCTGCCACCGATCAGCGTGGTCTTGGCCGATCGGTCGGCCTGGGTGCCGATGTCGGATCGGTGGAGCGGCAGGCTGGCGATCCGATCTATGGCCTGCTGGTGTGCCTGCCGCTGATATTAAGATAACCAACAAGACTTCGGAAGTCTTGCCTACTTCGCTTCGCTGCGGGGTGCTTCGCAAAAAACTTCCGAAGTCTGAAGGAAACGGAGACCTCGGAGGTTTGGCTTGATCGTCGTCCATTGCTGGCTGCAAGCCTGGGAAGCCAGATTGATCGACCAGACCATCAGGTGAAAACCTCCGAGGTCTGCAGGAGAATGACCATGACTCAACCTCTCGTCAACGTGGAAGAGCAATCGGTTACGGGTGACATCCGCACACGCGATGGGCAGATCATCAACGTCAAAGTGGAAGTGCCCAGCGATGGATCGTTGTGGGACGAAGAATTGATCGACGCCGCCTTGCAGATGATTCAGCAATCGTATCCCGGCGCGCAGTGGGCGTAAGCCATCACGGCGCAGCTTCATCTTCAACTCGGCGGGCCACCACCAACACGATATAAATCACCCACCCCATCAATCCGACGTGCAGCACATCATTCTCGGTGAACCAGATTTGCCGCGCCCAGAGAGTCTGTGTCAGGCCTGAAAGGTAGTAGATGAAGTAAGCGGCGATGGTTAGCACCAGCCAGATCCACGTTCCCAGCAAAGCGAGGTCTTTGCGCTGCCGGTACTTGTGGTAACGCCACGCATTGAGCGCGATCATGATCACCAAACCCGGCGCAGCGGCGACGAGCAGGAATTCAAACGAGATCAAGAACTGCACCGGTATCAATGTACCGATCAGCACGAGCGAGGTATACACCACCAAGTTGATCAACGCGTAGCCGATCAGCGCCCGCCGTCCTCTTCCACCGGCGCACGCATACGCCTGCGCGATCAGCAACGCATCGACGCTGGCCGCCGACACGACGAGGTAGGCGATCTCCCACCCGCTGGTCCACACGCACGCCGCGCGCCCCGCGCATTTGATGTGGTAACTGAACGCCTCGTAACTGGTGCCGGCCAGCAGCGCGCCCACACCCCACAAGATCAACGCCACGCCCCACCACAGGCGTGAACGCTGCCCGCGCTTGATGCGCAGAAAATACACACCCGCGCCGATGGTGATCAGACCGAACACATACACGATGATCGACGTGCTGGGCTGCACGATGAGGATGGTACTCGCCCCCAGCGGTACTTCGACAATCGGTTGGATGCGGAGCCAACTATCGGGCGTCTGCGCAGGCTGGTAGGGAATCGCATCGAGTTGGCCGCAAGCCACCAACACAACGACGACGAACGACCAGCGTAGAGAACGCTTCATCAGTATCTCCCGATGTTTCGCTGATTCGCTCCTATTCGCCGACGCCCCGCCCTCGCTCGATCTTCTCGCGCAACTCCGCCGGCCACTGCGTGATGTCCTCCGACGGATACACGCGTAATTCCGGCCCGTGCTGCGCCAGCAGTTCCGACGTGCGGCACTTCAAGATCGTGCGCGCGGCGGTGAGGCCTGATCCTGTCACGCCTGCTACGCCGTGCGATTCGGTGCTCGCGCCGCACATTAGCAGCCCGTCAATTTCCGATTGAACTGGAAACGCCCACGGCCCCACCTGCTTCGGACTTTTCTCAATGCCGTACAGATTGCCCTGCGTCGCGTTGATGTAGTGCTCGTTCGTCAACGGCGTCGCCAGACTCCAGAACACCACGTGCTGACTGATCCCCGGCACGCGCTGTTCCAATGTTTGAAACATCCGCCACGCCAGGTCTTCCTTCAACGCGCCGTAATCGGCGCTGTGCTCACCCGATTGTTCTTTGGCCCATTTCTGGAACGCCTCGTAACTGACAAACGCAAACGCCTCGCAGGTGTGATGCCCGTGATGCATCTTCGACGGATCTTTCAGCGTCGTCACCGTGAGGAACATGCCCGGCATCGTCGGCGCCGTCAACGCGGCCTCGGTCAAACCCGATCGGTAAATGCCATCGACATCGGCGCTCTCGTAGAACCAGTTATTGCCCGAATCCAGCCCCGCCACCCGCAAGTCCATCTCGACCGCAAAGAACAGGCTCAAACATGATCCCGAATACTTCACGCCATCGACCTTTTTGCGCAGACGCGCGCTGAGGTGCTCGCGCCCGATCAACCTGCCGAAGGTCACTTCGGGATCGGCGTTGCTGATCACATACCTCGATCGGACTTCTGATCCATCGGTCAGCCGTACCCCGATCGCTCTACCGTTCTCGATCAAAATCTTCTCGACCCTGGTGTTGAGTCGCAATTCGCCCCCGGCGCGCTTGAGGGCACGCGTAAACGATCGGGGAATGGCAAAGCCGCCGCCGCGCGGATAGTATCCGCCATTGAGATAGTGATTGGTCAGTCCGGCTTGAAAGAATGCCGACACCTGCGACGGCGGCAGGCCGTGATCACCCGCTTGCCCAGACAGCACGCCCTTCAACACCGGATCGGTGAAGTAGTGATCGAGCAAATCTTGTCCTGTGCGTGACACCCAGCGCAGCAGCGATCCGGCATGCGTTACCGCACCCGCGATCTGCTCCACGCGCTTCTCGCTGCCCAGGAAACTGGCGCTCTCCATCAAGCCCGTCACTGTGCTCAAGTAACCATCGATGCCGTTGGCTTCCTGCGGGAAGCGATCTTTCAATCGGGCGGCGAGGTTCTCCTTGCCCTTCGGAAGATCGAAACGCTCAGCCCCGAGGTAGATGTGATCGTAGCCGTCGGGGTTTAGTTCGCAGAATTCCAAATCTTGTGAGACACCCAGCCCTTCGTACACACGGCGCAGCGATCCGCCGGGCTGCACCTCGCCGATGTAGTGGACGCCGGGGCTAAAGCGATAGCCTTGCAGCGTGAATGAATGCGTCCAACCGCCGGGCACCTCGTGCTGTTCGCACACCAGCACGCGCTGGCCCGCTTGCGCCAGCGGCACGGCAGCGGCCAAGCCGCCTGCTCCCGAACCGATCACGATCACGTCATAGTCTGTATGGCTCACCGCAATCTCCTTGTCCGAAATTGGCGAATCTCACTATACCATAGCGTCCCGAGATTAGCGTATAATCTCTACATCACCACCTTCAGGAGATGATCATGCGCTATCGAACCTTTGGACGCACGGGCTGGTCGGTCAGCGAAGTGGGCTACGGTATGTGGGGCATGGGCGGCTGGACCGAGTCGGACGACGACGAATCGATGCAGGCGCTGCATCGATCTGTGGAGTTGGGCTGCAACTTCTTTGATACGGCGTGGGCCTATGGCGCGGGTCACAGCGAGAAGCTACTGGGCCAGTTGGTGCGCGCGTATCCCGATCGAAAGTTGTACACCGCCACCAAGATTCCGCCCAAGAGTTTCAAGTGGCCCTCGCGGCGCGGCTACACACTCGAAGATAACTATCCGCCCGATCACATTCGCCAGTACACCGAGATGAGCCTGAAAAACCTGGGACTGGACAGCATCGATCTGACGCAGTTTCATACCTGGGAAGACGACTGGGCGGAGAACTACGAGTGGCAGAAGGCCGTCGGCGATCTCAAGCGCGAGGGGCTGATCAAGGCGATCGGGGTGAGCGTGAACCGCTGGGAACCCGATAATGTTCTCCGCACTCTGCGCACAGGCTTGATCGACGCCGTGCAGGTGATCTACAACATCTTCGATCAAAACCCCGAAGATAACTTGTTCCCGTTGTGCCGCGAACTGAATGTGGCCGTCATCGCGCGCGTGCCGTTTGACGAAGGAACATTGACGGGCACGTTGACGCTCGACAGCAAGTGGCCGGAAGGCGACTGGCGCAACTCGTACTTCGTCGCGGAGAATTTGCGATCGAGCGTGGAGCATGCGGAAGCGCTGCGCCCGATCATCCCGCCCGGCCTGACCATGCCCGACCTGGCCATGCGCTTCATCCTCTCCAATCCCGACGTCAGTACGATCATTCCCGGCATGCGGAAGATCAAACACGTGGAGACCAACGTCGCTACGAGTGACGCGGAGCCGCTGGATCACGATCTGTTAACGAAACTGCGCGAACATCGCTGGGACCGCAGCCCCACTGAGTGGTCGCAATAAAACATGGAGGTCACATGCTCAACCTCGATCTGACAACGCTGTTCGGCGAGCGCGTGACGCGCCGCTTGCGCGAAGAACGCATCATCTGGCTGGTCACGATCGATCCCGACGGCCTGCCGCAGCCCACACCGGTATGGTTCTGGTGGGACGGCGAATCGTTTTTGATCTACAGCCGAGCTAAACAGGCCAAGCTGCGCAACATCCACCATCATCCCCAGGTGGCACTGCATTTCGACGGCGACGGCCAGGGCGGTGACATCATCGTCTTCACCGGCACGGCGCGACTTGATTCCACTGCACTGCCAGCCCATCAACATACCGAGTACGCGCAGAAATACCAATGGGGCTTCGATCGTATCGGCATGACGCCGGAGCAGTTCGCGGCGGACTACGCGGTGGCCCTGCGCGTGACACCGGAAAAAGTGCGAGGACACTGATGTATCGAGGAACTCACGATGCGGTACCCGACGTACGCAACGAACACGTTCTGATCTACGTCAACGGCGAGTTGGCACCGCGCCACGCAGCGACAGTTTCGGTCTTCGACAGTGGCTTCCTTATCGGCGATGGCGTGTGGGAAGGCCTGCGGCTGCATCACGATGTCCTGGTCTTCCTCGACGAGCATCTTGATCGGCTGTATCAGGGCGCCAAAGCGATCGCGCTCGATATCGGACTGACGCGCGAAGAGCTCATCGAGGCACTGTACCGGACCGTGCGCGCCAACGACATGCACGACAACGTGCACGTGCGCTTGATGATCACGCGCGGCGTCAAGAAGACGCCGTCGCAGGACCCGCGCTTGACCATCAGCCGGCCGACCATCGTGATCATCGCCGAGCACAAGCAGGCTAATCCCGCCGGGTTTGAACACGGCGTGCGCCTCTTC
>Ga0209254_10000215_pt1 | contig 42083 bp, 41 predicted proteins | sample FrelakmetDIP11DI_FD_187148 | JGI IMG/M metagenome (GOLD analysis project Ga0209254, IMG submission 187148) | Freshwater lake sediment microbial communities from the University of Notre Dame, USA, for methane emissions studies - DIP11 DI (SPAdes)... | ecosystem: Environmental > Aquatic >... | reverse complement strand
AGTTCAGCCACCTTTGGATGATTCAGTGACGGTATCAGAGTGACTTTATAGAATGCTGGAGAAACAATGATGCCATGAAGATAGCACCGGCCCTGGTACTGGTTCTCCTGGGAATAAGTATCAGCGTTGCCGGCTGTCTCGATAGCGGAGGCGGCTCGACGGGGACCATCAACCTTACCAACCTCAGCCTCTCGGGTTTCTTCTCGGGCAGCAAAGGAGATCCCGATACAGTCAATATATCCAATCCGGCTGAGGTTGAGAGAGCCCTCAAAGCCTATGACCTTGTCCTGGCAAAGGATCCCACCAACGCAACGGTCTGGGCAAAAAAGGGGATTCTTCTCCAGAAAATCGAACGCTACGATGAAGCCCTTACCGCATACAATGCGACACTCCAGTATAATCCTGGCATTGCCCCGGTCTGGGCATATAAAGGGAGTGTTTTTGTTCTGAAAGGGGATCCTGTAAACGCCCTTAAGATCTACGATGAAGGCCTCTCCTACAACCCGGGTTCAGCGATGCTCTGGGGTTACCGGGGCCAGGCTCTTGTCATAACCGGGCAGTACGAGGCTGCGCTGGCATCCTACAACAAGGCACTCGAACTTGATCCCGGCCGGGTCATCACAGCAAAAGACAGGGGAGATCTCCTGAAAGCGATGGGGAACTATCCGGGCGCCATGGCATCATATCAGCAGGCCCTTTCAGGTGATCCCGGGTTCATCCCGGCTTTAAAGGCTGTCGCTGACCTCGCAATCATGGCAGGGGATTATGATAGATCTCTTGCAGCCTATGACCAGATACTTCTGATTAATCCGGGTGATACCCCTGCTATGTCCGGGAAGGCATCCCTGCTTGCCGGATTGGGCCGCTACAATGAGTCATTGGTACTTTACGGTCAGCTGGTTAAGACCTCCCCTGAAAATACCAATTTCTGGGCCCAGCAGGCCTACGTTCTGAACAGTCTGGGGAGGTACGATGAAGGGCTTGCATCAGCAGAAAAAGCCATCACCCTCGATCCAACAAACAGCATCGCCTGGAATAACAAGGGAACATCTCTGATAAACCTCGGGAAGGCGGAGGAAGCCCTGGACGCCTATACCCAGTCCCTGAATATTGATCCAGGTAATGCCGTCGCATGGAGCAATAAAGGTTACATCCTTTCATTACTGGGCCGGTATGGCGATGCTCTCGATGCATTCACGACCTCGCTGGATATTGACCCCAACCAGAGCTTCACCTGGGGGTACAAGGCACAGGCCCTCTACCAGACCGGGAAATTTGACGAAGCGATTGAGGCCAGTAACCGGGAACTGTCGATCAACCCGGAGAACTACCGGGCCTGGATCACCCGAGCAAATTCCCTTGCAGCGACCGGTAAATTTTCCGATGCAGTACCTGCATACCAAAACGCCCTGGCCCTGAATCCCGATTCTGCTTCGATATGGTTTAACCTGGGGTTTGCCCTCCAGAATACGCGTGATTATGAAGGGGCGGTGACGGCATACCGGAAAGCCCTTGCAATTAATCCTGAAGACAGCGAGGCCTGGAAGTACCAGGTTTCAGCCCTTCAGGCCCTGGGGAGAAGTTATGATGCTGTCCATTATTACGATCCGGTTCTCCAACGGGACCCTGAAAATATCTCCGCCCTCATGAACAAGGCCTATGCTCTGGGCAGGACCAAGAACTATGATGAAGCGATAAAACTCTATGACCGGGTAATCCAAATCCAGCCCGAGAACGTAGCTGCCAGGCTCAATACGGGGTATCTGCTCATTAATTCTGGCAACTATCTCGGAGCAATAACCGTTTATGACAATGTATTGGAACTTGAACCCCAGAACGAAGAAGCGTATACTTATAAAGGCGTCGCCCTCTACCGGACAGGCCGGTTCAGTGAAGCTCTCACTATGTTTGAAACTGCAATCGCCCTCAATCCTGAAAACAGTGACGCCTGGTCAAACAAGGGGTATGCCCTCACCAAACAGGGAAAAATTACTGAAGCGGTCAAGGCCTTTGATACTGCACTGGAACTGAATCCAGGTAACCAGGATGCGGAAATCGGGAAAACCCTGGCCATCAGGACGACCTGGCCATTATATCAGGATAACTGACGAATTTGCGAGTTCCGTTCTCCGAATTGTTCCCTCTTTTACATTTCCGGAAATAAAATCGATATTTGATTCTGGGTATAGTACAATTTTCACCACTTATCTTGTCACAAATTTACATCCGAAAATATTCAGTATTGCCGTCCCAAAATCCATGCGAAAAACGTGATATTCCCCATAACACGATGAAGAAGAAATCTTGTTCCTGATTTCGCTCTCTCACCTTGTGATGGATGCCACGGCGGCGGGGGTAAGCCGAAAGGCGCAACCCCCGGGAGCGTCAATCAAGACCTGAAATCCTTTTGACGAGTCAAAAAATGGTGGTTGAAATGCCACTATACCCTTGATTTTTTTATGACCTTTTTCTATACTTATGAGAAATGCGATCGGTCCTGGGTTTGAAAGGACCTATCAAAATGGATGACAGGGCAGATGACAACTCGACCACGGGATGATGGTATCCTGTGCAATATCAATCTGCCCTGCTGTCCTACTCCGACTCTACCGCCCCTGAAAAATTAAAAATTTGGTATCAGGTTCCACCGGATGAGAAGCTGACTGCCATGGCCAGCTCGATATTGTCACCGCGGACTGTTATTGACTGGTCGTAGCCCATGTCAGTGCTTTCCATGGTACCATCACCGTTGCCTTCCATCAGCTGGGCTTCGACATACCCGGTTGCCGAACCCTGGGCAGTCGCATTAGCGACCTGGTTGCTGGGACCAAGATCAATCGAGTAGGTCAATTCGACCGGTTCCTCTGTTGAGGCAGCGGTTGTCCGGGCGGAGCTGGTGGTAGTAATCTCACCTTCATAGAGGTTCACCTGGCTTCCCGCAGTGACCTGGTCATTTGTTGCGGGTAATACCCCGCCATCCGGAGCACCCCAGGGACAGCATACTCCACCGCCATCCAGGTTAGCAGAGGTCGACATGGATGACACGGAGGTTGATTCGGTGGAGTAAAGGTTCCCGACCGGAGAACCATCGGCGCTGGCCGAGAAATCAATGACTCGCACGGTATTCAGGTTATTTTGCGGATCAATCTGATTACCGGTATCCACCTTTACATCTTTTTCATAGTAGATTGATCCCGATGTAGCCATGGTGTGCTCCTGATAGACGATGCAGTTTACACCTTCACCACTAACATTGAGGGGTGGATTGTCCCGTAAATCTTCATTTCCCTGACAGAGAGCCATATCAGTGCGTGCCCTCAATCCGCCATCCGCATAGGCAGAGATCTCGACAATGAGAGTAGATGTTTCATTACTGGCCGGGATAGCTCGTGCAGCCTGGGCTGGACAAGTCATCGAAACAAGTACGAGAGCGATAAATACTAATAGCCAAATATTACGCTTCATTTTGCCACCTTGATAGTTTATTCACCAAGGTTTTAATTATTTATAGTATAAATAATTTCCTGCTCTGAATTGGTAAAAAAACCATAATATGCTCTTGGGATGAAAAAACAGTGAATTTGAGTGGATATACCATCAATTTTATATCTCAAAAAAAAGGTCAGGAGAAGACTGTTGAAAAATCAAACGAATAGATATCACCATCAACGGACACTCTCTGGCTGAAGTCAATATATGATGAACTTCCATCTTCGTTCTGCTGAATACCCTTATAGGTACTGAATGCTGAGACCGTTCCTTTGGATGGAGAAGCCCCGTTGGCAAAAATACTGGAGATTGCCGAAGATTTTCCAGAACTGCCTGTTGAAGTAGGGGTGCTGATAGTATATTTGGAACTCGTATAGTCCTGTACCAATGCGGACTTTCCTGCGGAGAAGGACGAGATCGATCCACTCCCGTATGATTGAACCGATACAGAATATCCTATTGCCGCGGTGACTGGCGCAGCCATGGCCAAGATAACAAACATGATAAGTACTGATGGGATCAGATATTTCCGGGCGTTCATATTTTCTCCTTTGTTCCTTATATTCGCGAATGGATCCATAAAAAGTTTCTCATGCTGTTGGTTCTTCCATTGAACCATCCGGTATTCTTATTTCTTCCATTGGTGCTGGTATCCTTTTTGCTCAGCAGCAGCTCCATCAACCAGAACCCTATGTTCCTCTATCACTGTGCCAATGACCTTGACCACCAGACCCGGGACAGGCAGCCTTTCGGGAGAACAGGTGAAGAGCAGCTCATAATCGCCCCCGCCATAGAGTGCATATTCCCTGCTCCGGGCAGCATCGACCCCTTCCAGCAGGGGCAGCAGAGAGGAATCCACTGAGAACCCGCATTCGTTTGCATCAAGCATATCATACAGCGAGAGGACCAGCCCGTCACTGATATCCATCAGGGAGGTCACCCCTGCCTTTGCCAGCAGCTGGCCTTCCTTCACCCTGGGGACCGGTTCAACCAGGAACTGTTCATACTGCCGGTTACCGTCAAGAGCTGCCTGCGCCCGGCCAAGCGGTCCGGTGATACCGATGAGGTCCCCGGGCCGTGCCCCCCTTCTCCGGCAAACCTTTCCATCCGTTGAACTCCCCACACCTGAACTCACGACCGTCAGCTCCTGGTGAGAATCAAGGTCCCCCCCTGCAAGGATTGCACCGCAGGACTGACAGCATGCCTGGGCACCTTCAAGGATCTCCCGGAGCCGGCCGCTCCGGTCAAGGCCGATGGCCAGGAGGAGAACGAGCGGCCGGGCTCCCATGGCTGCAATATCAGAAAGCGTCACCGCAGCACTCATCCACCCGATCTGCCAGTCGGTCATACCGGGAGGAAAATCGGTCTGCTGATGGAGCATATCGGTGGTGGCCACCAGGATCTCATCACCACAGGAAAAGACTGCACAGTCATCGAGCGTCTGCTCAGTCCCGATAACCTCCCTCACTACTTTTTTTAATTCCTGCTCATCCACTTTTCCTCATCTCCTTTCCCCGCTCGGTCCTGTATTCCCTGAAGATGTCCTCCAGGAGCTGCTCTTTCTTCTCCCGTTCATACTCCCGCTGTTCTTCTTCCCATTTCCGGATTGCCTCATCCAGACGGTCCCGGTCTGCATAGGCCATTCCTCCCTTCAGGGTCACCCCGGCCGAGTCTGCTGTCACCAGCGGTAGATCTGCATCCCTGAAGATGCCCGCGAGCTGGGGGTCGATGCGGGAGGTCCCGGGACTCCTGACCACCAGGGCGTCGATACCGGATTCAGCAAGATCACGGGCTGCATGCTTCCCCCAGACATCGATGCGCGGAACGAAGATGAGGTCTCCCTCCCGGATCCCGAGCTCGTCAGATAACATCTTTATCCCCTCCCTGGTAAGGGTGGAGAGGATCTTCAACGGGATTCCTTTGTCAGCGGGAGATACCTCTTCGTGGGCCTTCAACTTATCCATCCGCTTCAGGAGTTTCCGGGTTGTTCTCTCCTCACGCCGGAGACTCTTTTTCAGGCTGGTAATTATCGCATCCCTCCTCGTAATCTCCGCATTGCCAAGGAGTTTTTGCTCCTCCCGTGAGCGGATCCGTTTCATCCGGGCCTGGAGGCGGATAATCTCATGATCTCTCTTCTGGAGATCCTCCTGGAGTTCCCTGATCACTCCTTTCAGCCGTTTCACGGTGCCGTCAAGGATCCTGATACGTTCATCCCGTTTGGTTTCAGTCTCCACTGCCGGGATCTCGACCGGACGGGGTGGTGCCTTCCCCCGGAGTTCCCCGAGCACATGCTCGAGCGACTGCCCCCGGACAATCCCTGCCCGTACCTCATCGAGGTCATAACCGGGCGGCACCCGCCGGAGAAGGTTCTGGAACTTATTCCGGTAGCTCCTGGACGCTTCGAGGGCTGCCGCCAGTGCATCCCGTTCATGATCGTTGCCATAGGTAAACGATGCGGTGATCCCGAATTTGGTCTCCACGCTCATATCCTGCCGGGGCGAATACCCGATCCCGTTGAATGCACGGCGGATTTTTTCCACTGAGAACGGCATCTCATGGACATCTGAGGCGATAACCAGCGGTTTTCCGACCTTATAGATAGCCTCGATGACACCTGACATGGTCATCTGTCGGGAGCTGGTCAGGTAGAGGAGATTCCCATCGAGGTCGAGTGCGGCAATAGCGGTCGTAGTCCCGGGATCGATCCCCACGATGAGGTACCGTGGTTTCCCTGACAGCGGCCTGAACCTGATGCGGTCCAGACGCTTCCCGCTGATCCGTACCTGGACATCGGCACCCCGGTAGGTGCTGACCGGTATCTGGTCGCGGGGTGCAGATACCTCGAACGATACCCGGCTGTTTCCCCCGAAAGCCCTGGTCTCCTTCTTCTGGTACCGAAGTCCGGCGGCAACCAGTGCCATCTCTATCTCCCGTGCCTTCCGCTGTACTGCTCCATGAATTTTCCGCACATACCGGTTCTGGCTCCAGCCTCCTTTTCCGGGAGACCGGTGCCGGCTCACCACGATCTCGCTGGTATTTTCGAACGCCAGAACCTCTGCTCCGGCCCCGAGGGAGGCTACCCGGGCGATGGTCCGTGCCTCGTCAAAGGGATTGAACCGGTCAAAGCTGATGTTATACCGGCTGGCCACCTTCCCGAGTGTCTCCTTCCGCTCCCCGCCGGTGACCTGGACCAGCTTCACCGAGGGAGGGAGGGCCTGGAGAAAGATGGAGAGGTCGTGCTGGTCGATGGTGATCTCCTGGAGGCTGTCGAGAGCCAGGACCTCGGGTTTTTCATCGGTGAGGGTTCTGAAAAGGCGAAACCATGTGACCTCCGATTCGGAGATGATCTCCCCGTCCTCCATCTTCACCAGGGCATATACCGGGCGCCGGGAGCGGGACCTGACCGAGCCCTTGATGATGTCAATGCCATAGACCCTCATCCGGTCACCTCGCTGAATGCCTCTCCGGTCTTGACCTCGATTCCGTATCTCCGCTGGAAATACCGGGTGAGGTTGCCGATATCCCGCAGCAGGAGTTCCCCGGCATTGGGGTGGTCGGTGCCGACCCACTGCGGCCAGTCGATGAGATAGCTCCGGTACCCGTCATGCATCACGTTGAATTCTGAAAGATCGGCATGGATGATTCCCTTCCCGTATGCCAGCCTGACATTCCGGAGGATGTCGGCAAGAACCTCTTCGGGACATTCCAGTGAGCACCGGTTCAGGGTTGCCCCGGGAACAAACTCCATCACCACGGTATGGCGGTTGATATCCACCGGGAGCGGCACGCTGACCGCGGGATGCAATGACTGCAATGCCTCGTATTCCCGCTCAGCGGACCGGCGGGAGGCAAAGACCCAGGGACAATGCCCCTCCTCCTGCATGTACTCCCGGTTGACCCGTACCGACTGGAACGACCGCTGGCCGACATGGTGGAACTTGAGGGCAAGCTCGGAGAGGCCGAGGGCTTCATAGACCACAGACTCTTTTCCCTCCCCGATAAGAGAACCGAGTGCCTGCACGGTGCCCTTCCGGGTCAGGGACAGCAGGGCCAGCGTGTCATACCCCTGGAATATCAGCGAGTAGCCCTCATAGGGAACGGTGTCAAACCGGACCATCCCTTTCTCCATTAGGCGTCCAAGCCGGTAGCTGACCTCTGATTCAGAGAGCCCGATGGTCCTCCTGATGATATCGAGCGGAACCCATTGATACCGCCGCATCAGACGCTCCAGGACCATAAGAATACGAACCTCATATTTATGGAGCCCGCGGATGTGGTCAGCAGAAATTCCCATAGATTCTACACAATTTTATCTATGCGGGAAATAAAGGTTGATCTGATTGCCAGACATCCCCTGCAGCAAGTGCCGGCGGCCTGCCATCATTTTCCAGCGTTACTCTGGTCTCCATCTCTGTAAAACCCACTTTATTGCTGATTTTGAAGCAAAGGCCAAGCGGGCTGTCCGGATCCACCGGTGGATTCAATCCGGTGATCGGATCGCGGTTGCCCTGAGTGGGGGGAAGGACAGCAGCGCCCTCATCTATTTTCTCTCAAAGCTGCTGGGAAAACGGAGAGATATCAGTATCTTCGCCATTACCATCGATGAAGGAATACGGGGCTACAGGGATTGCAGGGTCGCTGCAGGAATCGCCGGACGGCTGGGCATTGAGCACCTCACCGCGTCCTTCAGCGAAGAGTTCGGGGTCACCCTCGATGAAATTGTTAAAGAGAGGGGGGACCGCCTCTCCTGCTCCTTCTGCGGAGTCCTCCGAAGGCAGCTTCTGAACCGGACAGCACGGCAGAATGGGGCAACCGGGCTCGCCCTCGGGTTTAACCTTGACGATGAAGCCCAGAGTGTGCTGATGAACGTCCTGCGGGGGGATACGGACCGGTTGCTCCGGCAGATAACACCGGTGGAAGGGCTCATCCCGAGGATAAAACCGTTCCTGTATATCCCCGAGCGGGAAGTTGCCCTCTATGCATTCCTCCATGTGGAGGGGTTTGAGCTCGGGAGGTGTCCGTACTCCCATAATGCTCTCCGGGCTGATGTGAGGACCCTGCTGAATGACTACAGCTGGCGACATCCTGCAACAAGGTATTCCCTTGTCAGCCTCGGGGAACGTCTGGCGCAGACCGTCACTCCTTCCGGAACTGCCGGAACCGTATGCCGGTACTGCGGGGAACCGTTCATCGGTGAATGCCAGCCATGCCGGATACTCTCCGAGGTGCTCCATGATCGGTGCTAGGCGGGGGTTGGTCTGGCGGCTCTTCCATACCTCCCAGCGGGTGAAGATCGGACTCTACTTCCTCCTCTTTGCCGCCCAGATCATCGTGTATACCTCAATTTTTCACTATGCTTATCCCCTCCTTGAAAAAAAGCCCATCAGCTGGCCGTCTTCACTTCTGTTCGTCCTGGAGACGGTGACCACCCTTGGCTACGGCGAACTCCTCCCCTTTAAAAACGAGATAACCATCCTCATCACCATCGTGATGCTGATCACCGGTGTCATCCTCATCTTCATGATCATCCCCCTCCTCCTCGTCCCCATCCTGAGCTCAATCTTCCAGCGTGCCCCTCCCAGGAAGCCCCCCCATGAACTCACCGGGCACGTGGTCATGGTGGGATATAGTGAGCTGACAAAATCACTCGTCGAAAGCCTGTCGGTCTCCCCCCTTCCCCAGCTGATTGTCGTAGATGACCCGGATGTCGCCCGGGAGGCTGCCCGACAGATTGGTGCAAAGGCCTATGTGATCTGGGGGGACTATACCAACCCGGAACTCTGGTCCGATGCCGGAATAAAACATGCCCATACCATCATCCTTTCTGAAAATGAACACACCTCGGCAGCCATCATCCTCGGGATTCGGGAATCAGTCTCCGGGAGGATTATTGCCGTTGTTGACAAGCTCTCTTTTGACCGGTACCTGCGGTATGCAGGAGCTGAGTATGTGCTCTCGGCAAAGCATGTAACCGGCCAGATACTGGCGCGGCACGCGGCACTCACCTCCCATATCGATACCATTGTCGAGGAGACCATCAGCGACCGCTTCCCCGATGACCTGGTACCGGAAGCCGGGACAAAACTCCGCATCATCAACCTTCCCATCGTTCAGGGTTCCCGGGCGGTTGGAAAAACCCTCAGCAACCTCGCCCTCTTCGAAAAATATGGTTTTGATACCCTCCTCCTCTCCCGTGGGGGGCATTTCCGGCTGTTCCCGTCAGGTGACGAGGTCATCGACACCAGCACGATGCTCTTTCTTATCGGGCAGGTCAGCACTATCGGGGAGCTGGTGAAGAACGAGTTCATGCCCCGCGAAGGCAGGGAGGAGATCGCACTCATCGGGGGATTCGGTGATGTCGGTCTCTCTGCATACCACGAACTTACCAGCCTCGGGATCGGATGCATTGCCATTGACAGGAAAAAACACGACATCAGCCAGGTCATTGGAAACACCGAGGATGAAGCGACGCTGCGGGAAGCCCACATCGAGGAGGCGGATATCTTTATCGTCGCCCTTAATGATGACGACCTCAATATTTTTACCACCCTCATTGCCCGCGACCTCAACCCCCGCATCCGTATCCTCGCCCGGGCCAATGAACCGGAATCGGTCGCCAAACTTTACCGGGCAGGGGCGGATTACGTGGCCCTCCTTCCCTCAATCGGCGGCCAGGTCATCGCCGGTGTGGTCCTCTCTGATATCGTGCATATTATCCTGAACCTGCCGAACGGTCAGAAAGTGGTCAGGAAACGGATGATGAAGAGCACCACGCGGACGGTCGGATGGATCGAACATAAATCCCGGGTCAGGATTATTGGCATTGAGGGGGGAGGCAGATCCGTGGTCCATCCCGGGGCAGAAGAACCCGTCTGTGAAGGAGATGCGCTCATTGCCGTTGGTTTTCCGGCCGACCTCAAAAGATTAATCGGAATATTGTGACAGTACGTATGATGGACGGTGACCGGGGCTGCGCCATGGGGAGGATCGAGCAGATGATCCGCTATGCTGTCTGGAGCAGCGGACAGCAGGGGATCGTCATTGGGATATCCGGAGGGATCGATTCTGCTGTATCTGCGGCGTTCTGCTGCAGGGCTCTGGGTGGTGAACGGGTTCTGGGGCTCACCCTTCCCACCGTGGTAACTGCGGGAACAGATATCGAGGATGCCCGGGAACTCTGTCGTTCATTCGGAATTGAACACCGGATCATCCCTATTGACCCGGTCCTTGATGCCTACCGTGCAATGCCTGGATTTGTGGACACCCCCTACCTCACCGGAAACCTCATGGCCCGGACCCGGATGGCAGTCCTCTACTACCATGCGAACCGTGAACGCCGTCTTGTCTGTGGAACATCGAACCGGACCGAGTACCTCCTCGGCTACTGTACCAAGTTCGGTGACAATGCGGCTGACCTCCAGCCGATCCTCCACCTCTATAAGACCGATATTTACGAATGTGCCCGCGATCTTGCTGTTCCCGAGACGATAATCCGGAAACCTCCCTCAGCAGGTCTCTATCCGGGACAGCGCGACGAAAGCGAGATCGGACTGCCCTATCCTGAAATCGATACTGCACTCCGTGCGCTGGAAAAGAACGGCTGGAAGAGCACAAATCCGCTCGAAGAAAAAGTTCTCGCCATGGTAAAATCGGCCGAGCATAAACGGCTTTCAGCACCTAATCTCCTTGGTATACCCTGAACAGGTCAGGATATCGTTCCGGAAAATTCAGGAACAGGAGTTCCCCTCCGCCAACCAGATCGTACAATGCATCGCAGGAGAATCCCATGCGGTGCCCGATATCAGCGGCATGAAATGAACGGAGGGGGGGAACGTGATCATAGGCCGGATTTCTGATCATCCTTCCGTCAGACATCTCATAGAAGGCACCACCCCTGAGCTGCTCATAGTCCCGGTAGTCACTGGTGAATGCTGATGATACCATGTTGGCCATGACCAGGTCTGATGGTCCGGGATTGATGGTTACGTGGCCATATGACGGGGGAACCAGTACGAAATCCCCTGCTTCAGCCTGCACAAGAATCACATCGGAAAGATCCCTGGTCTGCAGGAGATAGTGAGCCTTCCCCTCAAGCACCTGGTAGAGCTCCGGGAACCGGATTCCCGATGGAGCTGCCGGATGATGGTGGCCTTTGGTCTTGGCATACTCCCCACAAAGAGTACGTGATGAAATAATCGTTATATCATAGCGGAGAGAATGGCGGGAGAGCCAGACACGGTCCTCAGGAGTACGGGCGAGGTCACGGTACATAGAATAGAGAGGGCCGGTCTCCCTGCAGGACGGGGCTGCAAGGACGAGCCGCATGTCTTCAATGGTACGGATATCGGGAGAAGGCAGGGGCCCCTTCCAGCACTCCATCAGCTCTTCTTTTTCTTTCTGATGAAATAATAGGCTGCCCCGCTGGCACCAAGGAGCAGGAGAACACCAGCGATGACCGGAATGAGGATTGAGGATTCCCCGATGGTAATTTTCACCTTCATGCTGTCAGAGATCTGGCTGTTACCGAGGGCATCCCGGTACCGGATCTCGGAATCAAGGCCGTATTCCTTTATTGTTGCGGATTCATCCACGCTCACTTCGTAGCGGGCAACAGCTGTCTGCCCGGGCTGGAGATCACCGAGGAATGCCGTATCATCTTTACTGGTAAAGGGATCAACAGCACTGATCCGGGCCTGGGCACTGTAGGCCGTTGCTGCACCGGTATTCTGGTATTCCACCTCGATGACGCCCTTTTCCCCGGCCTGGAGTGATGCGGGGTTTCCGGTGACCATGAATTCTATCTTTCCCTGTACCGGAATTCCGACAGTCAGGATATCAGAGGTTACCGTGTCGCCGGACTGATCCTTGTAGATGAAGAAGACATCGAGCGGATACTTCTGCTCACCGGCCTCACGGGATACCGACACCTTAAAACGGGTCTCCACCGTCCCATTGGCCGGAAATTCACCGATATAGACACTGCTTTCGGTCGGGATGACCGGGCTGTTTCCGTTCCGTGCGATCTTGAGAACTGCTGATGCTGCATCGACAAAACCGGAGTTATGAATCCGCAGGGTGAGGTATCCCTCATTTCCGGCATTCAGATGCTCTGTCGAGAGATCCTCAATGATCAGGAAGGCCTCCGGTCTGATAGTTACCGGCAGGTCGATGGTTTCGTTCACTTCCTTGTAGGTATAGGTGATACTGTCCTGGCCGTACTGCTCGGCCTCTCTCAGATAGGTATACTGCAGCGTGAGGGGAAGGATATACCTTCCTGCCGCTGCATTGGCATCGATCTTTGCTGTAAACGGCACCAGGACCCGGTCTCCGCCACTGATATCTCCCACCATCTGGGGATCCGATTTGATCGTAAGCGGTGCAGTGCCCGGCTGAAGGGTTGCACGGACCAGTTTTGCTGTATTGGGAAGATCATCACGTTCCACAATACCGGACTGCACAAATTTGATGTCGATGAGTCCCCTGTTCTCGATAAATATCCTGATGGTTGCGTCATCACCGGGGGAGAACTCATTGGTGCCCGCAATCGATGCGGTCATTTCGGGACCTCCGGACATATATTTTGTTCCCGCATTCGCCGGGACCATCAATAAACCAATAAAAATGACCAGAATTGCCAAACAAGTCAATTTCATAGTATTTCCTGTGTTGTTATTGTGATAACAACATTTAAGAATCAACCCTATATATATGTATTCAATGGCGGAACCGGAATCATCGGGAGCCTCGATTACCGAATCGCTCAAATCTCTCGGGCTCACCAAGTACGAGGCGCTCGTATATGTTGCCCTTCTCAGGGCATCAGGAGCGACTGCAACAGAACTCCACGAGCTCTCTGGAGTCCCCCGCGCATCGGTCTACCCGGTACTCGAACGGCTCGCCCAGAAGCACCTGGTGTCAGTCTCCAACACCTCACCAAAAAGGTTCAATCCGGTCAAACCTGAGGAAGCGATTGATCACCTGATGCATTCAATTGAATCAGACGCCGCCCGGGCAAAGAAGGTCCTTTCCCAGATACATTCGCAGACATCACGGCCGCCCCGGGGTGACCAGGAGCTCATCTGGAGTATCCACAATGATGAGCACATCCGAGCCAGGCTCCTTGAACTCCTGCAGGGTGCAGAGAAGAGCATACACATTATCTTCTACCTGGACCACCTGAAACAGGAACTCATCGATACCCTTGTCTCACTCAAAGCGACTATTGACGTGGAGATCATAACCGACCGATGGACAGGTCCCATCCCTCCGCGTATTCATGTATCCATCAAGAAACCCCCGGAAGTTCATGGTTTTGGCGGCGGGAAATGCATGGCGGGAGGCGTTTTTATCGTGGATGGAAAGCATGCCATGGTGCTGATGGGTTCAAAAGAGGAGGGATTTACCGCTCTTTATTCGGAGGCAACTGGTTTCATCCGGTTTTTTACGATGTACTGGAATTTCTTTGCCAGCTGGGTACAGCCTTAGTAGTCAAGGATCTCAGACATAGTCTCAATCTCGAGCAGCCCCTTGATAGCATACATGGTCAGGGGTATCCCTGCCTCCCTGATGGCCGCAATGGGATTGCTTCCCCCAAGGGCAACAATCCCCATGTACTGGGGACTGACTTCAACGCCCAGGGCGGGAGTGTTCGGGAGACCGACATCAAGGATCCCGGTAAATGAAGATCCGATGAGGTCATCCATGACCTGCCCGATCAGGTGCTCGGCCTCCATATGGCATTCCCTGATATTGGCAAGGATTGTCCCGCTTCCCTTCCTCATCACATCGGTGATGGAGGTTATCTCCTGTGATATCAGCACCTGAAGCGGATCGATGGTGGTATACTCATAGCGGATCAGGTGGGTAAACCGCTTCGGGATACGTTGTTCTATCTCTACCACACCACCCCCGATAGGATTCAAAGGCACCCCCCGGTTCATCAGGATCCCGTCGAGCGTGGAACTGCAGACGGTCACTATCCCGGTCATGCCCTCCTGGACGCGAAAATCACCGATCTCTTCCCCCGCAGGAATAAAACGGATCAGACCGCTTACACAGACCCCGGCCTTGAAAGCATCCTTGTAGACCGCGATTGCAGCCTCGAGATCCGCGGTCGGAATCAGGGTGAGGTTGTAGACGAAAGTGCCTTTTCCTTCCCGTGGATCATAGGTCACCTGCATCGCATATTCTTCGATCTTCTGGTTGACAAATTTCAGGGGAAGAATCATCACACATTCATCGATATAGCAATAGAAAAATTGTTCTATATGCTGAAGGAAATGTATGGTTGATGGATGGAAAATTGCGGGAAAATGCAGGAAATGCGGTAAAGACCATACTAGAGACCGCAGGGTTTGAGATCCAGGAAGTAAACGTTCCCGTTGACTTCTCCGCGATGCGGGAAGGAGAAACCCTCCTGGTACTCTGCTCCAACACTCCCTCAGAGATCGAAGGATTTGACCAGGCCCGGTTCAGCCTGCGGGTTGGTGATGAGGAACTGGAGTGTAAGAAACTGGTCTTTACCCTTGAAGAAAATATCAGGACAGAACAGAGTATTGTCTGGGGAGTCAAGGAATTTGTCCAGTATGCCGGTGAGGCAGCCCTGGCCCGGGTGCTTGAACGAACCCTGTCCCTTTCATTTGCCGTAGGACGGGCTGAACGTCCTGCTGGCAGGGGAGATGAGGGGGCGGGCGAGGTTCCTTCAGGTATTTCAATCCCGCACCTGCCAATCAAGGTTTCCAAACAGGCCGCAGAACATATCGCCGGGATACAGGGGAATGTTACCCTCCGGTTCATACCCCACTGGGTCTACCAGTACCAGAGTTCGGGTGAGCAGGTCTATAAGGACCAGCGGGTTGCCTTTGATGCCCAGGGGGGAGGAGCCGTCAATGCTGTCAACGGACTCTCAATCGATGCAGACGGAAGCTCGGTAACCGAGCAGGAGATTCCCCCCGGTGCTGAAGTCGTCAAACCGCATATACCAAAAGAAGAAGCTGCCGAGCGGATGTATAAGGAACTGATTGACAAGCTTACGAGGACCGTCCGGATCAAGCAGGTGAAAGGAGATGCGATATTCTACGAGGAGAAAGTGATCAGACCAGACCGGAAGAATATCCAGCTTGATATCCGGCAGATGTACGTACCGGTCTGGCAGGTCAGGGGCAAGAAAATTGTGGAGATTAACGCATTTACGGGAGAGATTCTCTCCCAGCCAATGGATGAAGGAGTAGAGATACTCTGATGATCGTTGTCCTGGGTGGAGGGCCTGCGGGGCGGACAGCAGCAGTCCACCTTGCACTCAATGGCGAGGATGTTACCCTTGTCGAAAAGGGGGAACTTGGAGGCCAGTGTCTCCACCACGGGTGCATGATGGTCTGTGCCTTAAACGATGCAGCACGGGTACACGGCAGTGCCCGGAACCTCCGTGACCTGGGGATTTTCGGGACAGTTCCGGATATCAACTTCCCCCGCCTCCTGGAACAGATGAAAAGTGTCCAGAAAAAGATTGCCGGGATCCTTGATGAGGAGACGAGGGAGGCCGGGGTGAATATCGTTTACGGCAAGGAAGGACGGGTGGCAGGACGATCGGTCAGCGTCAATGGAGAGGAGTACCCGGCCGATTCGGTCATCATCGCCACCGGCTCACGCCCGAATGTACCCCGGGTTCCCGGTATCACCCTTCCCGGGGTCTTTTCACCGCAGACCGTTTTCCGGATGCCAGCACTTCCCAGGGAGATCGTAATCATTGGCGGCGGGATCATGGCCACAGAATTTGCCTACATCTTCCAGGAATTCGGAGCGGCTGTCCACCTGGTCAGCCGGAGCGGATTTTTAAAAGCCCTTGACCCGAAACTGGCCTCCCTTGCCAGGAAAGAACTGGGGGAGACCCGCATTTACGAACATTGCGATATCGAGGCAGTTGAGGGGAGAGAGATGGTTGAAGGAGTCCGCCTGAAGGGCAGGGCGGGGGTATCCACCATCCCCTGCGATACCGTTTTCATTGCGGCAGGATTGATCCCCCGGTCCGAAACAATTGACGGCATCAGGAAGGGGCCTGACGGTGAGATTCTGGTAGACCGGCAGATGCGGACGAGTATCCGGGAGGTTTTTGCCTGCGGGGATGTAACCGGATCCCCGCTGCTGACGCCGGTCGCCCGCCACGAGGGATTTGTAGCTGCCGAGAATATCCTGGGCCGGGAGGCCTTCATGGATTATGCCCGCATTCCGCAGTCCATGAATCTCTTCAACGAGTACGCTTTTGTGACGGCAGATCATCCCTGTGCCATTGCTGTTTCGATCCCCGGCCCGGCAGGCCCCGGCACATTCTGGTCAGTACCGTCAGGCATGACCGGATTTGCCAAGGTGGGTGTTGACCCTGATACCGGCAAGCTCTGTGGTATCCATGTGGCCGCCCCGTCAGCCGGCATTATTGCGGCCTACTATGCTTTCCTCATGCAGCAGGACATCGGGGTGAAAGCATTCGATACGTTCATCGAGGTCCATCCCATGGCCGATGGAGTTTATCCGCTGATGAAATTTGTTGCAGGGAAGCTCAGGGGTGGAAAGTTCCCCTGAACGGGACTCCGCATCCCCATCTTTCCACGCTGTTTCTAAAATTGGTTTCTCTCCGGTCTAGAACTGCATCTGCTGTTCCCATGCCCTGACCAGTGAGATGAGATCTACCGGTTTTTCTTCGGTAAACTCGACACTCCCGGTATAGACATTCCCGGAGTTTCCATCGATACTGATAACCTCTCCCTCACGCAGCTCCTGTCCGCCCAGGTTGCACCGTTTCCGGGAATGGTCAATTTCAAGACCGGTACAGTTCACCACGCAGATCTTTCCCATCTGTCGGGCTACCACGGCAGCATGGGATGTCCGTGCGCCCCGCATGGTCAGCAGGCCTTTTGCGGCGGCGATTCCCGGGAGATCATCGGGAGACGCGGTTTCCCGTACCAGGATCACGTCGTGTCCTTCAGCTGCATCCCGTTCGGCACGCTCCCCGCTCAATGCAATGGTGCCGGATGCCACACCTCCCGAGGCAGGGATTCCCACCGCTACCGGGTAATCACGGGAGGAAACCTTCTGGATGGCAATCGAGTCGATATCGATGTCACGGAGCATCCAGATGACATCGGCCGGTGTGACGATTCCTTCCTTGCAGAGATTGACGGCAATGGTGAGGGCCGCAAAGGGAGATCGTTTGCCTGACCGGGTCTGGAGGATATAGAGCTTCCCTTCCTCGACGGTAAATTCAAGATCCTGCATGTCACGGTAGAACGATTCGAGCTTTTTCCCAATATCATCGAGCTCCCGGAACACCTCAGGCATGGCATTCCTGAATTCAGCGGGCGATGCCGCAGACTGATCCCCTGACACGACATCCTCTCCCTGGGCCCCGAACTTGAAATCGATGAGGACGCCCCCGGTTCCCTTCCAGGGATTGCGGGTGAAGGCCACTCCTGCACCGGAACGGGATCCCATGTTTCCAAATACCATAGCCTGGACCGTCACCGCTGTTCCGCGGACATCCCTGATAAGGTTCATCTTACGGAATGCTTCGGCACGGGGATTTGTCCAGGACCGGATCACTCCCTCTGCTGCCAGTGCCAGTTGTTCATGAATATCTTCGGGAAACCGCCGTCCGATTCCGGCAGAAAAGATCCGTTCATAGGACAGGACCAGATCCCGCAGGTTCCCGCTGGAAAATTCCATCTCATCCTCCAGACCCTCCGCAGCAAGCGCATCCCTGAGGGCTGAACGGTACGGCTGGGGATCCTGCCGGAAGATCACCCGTGCAAATTCCTGGAGAAGACGCCGGTACGAGTCCCAGGCAAACCGCGGGTTGCCGGAAAGGGAGATGAGTCCCCGCAAAGTCTCCCGGTTCAATCCGACATTGAGCAGGGTATCCATCACCCCGGGCATAGAGACAGGAGCACCGGACCTGACCGAGACCAGGAGGGGGCGGCGGGAACCACCGAACGATGATCCGCTCGCCTTCTCAAGGAATGCAATACCGTTTTTGAGCAGGTCAGAGAAATCATCAGGGAGACGTTCTCTGGTAAGGTAGTACTCTTCACAGATCGCTACCGAGAGAGAGAATCCGGGGGGGACCGGAATCCCGAGCTGGGACATGGTTGCCAGGCCTGCGGCCTTATTTCCATATTCCGCTGCCGCAACCTCATCGCCAATCCCGGACCCGAACCTGACCATCCGTTCACCGATCTTCACCACTGCCCTCACCTCACCAGTTCATTCCCTCAAGGACATTGTCCCTGATGGTATAGACCGCTTTCATGAAGGAATTTGTAGACTCCTCGATCATGCGTGCAACTTCCAGAAAGACCTGCATCTCCTTGGCATCTGTGGATTCCATCAGGATAAGTTTTTCTGACCTGCGGAGTGCATCGTCACATTCGCGTTCAAGACCGATGACCCGGTCAACAGGGCGGAGGAAGTCCTGCATCTCCTCCCTGCTGTAACCCCTGCGGATATACTGCGAGGCCATCAGTGCCTTGAGAAACTCCTGGCTCGACCTGACTGCAATCTCGGCCAGGCTTGTTATTTCGGCAGTGACCTTGCGGGAGGAAGTCATGGTGGGGATAAGAGTGGCAAAGAAGGTGGCCTCCTCGAGGTAATCAATCGCATCATCGGCAACAAGGATGAGCTCCGAATAGAACCCGGCTGCCTCGATCCTCCGGGACAGCGACCTGACCTTGATCACCAGTCCGTCGGCTTCAGTCTCCCAGAGCTTGGCCCTCCTCGCACTCCGGACAATATACTCCCCGTCTTCACCCCGCTGGATCTGGAGCAGGGAATCCCGCAGAATACTTGCCACATCAATGGTGAGGATGGCATGCTCCTCGCAGATCTCCATCAGATTCTCGTGAGCGGTCCTGAAGTAGCGGAGGAGCTCAGCTTTGATACCGTCTTCAATCAATAGGCGGGAATGCCCGGCCAGGAGACCGGTGGAGGCAGTACGCAGCACGAATTCGACATACTCAACCGTCCGTTCCCTGCCGAGGATCTGGTGCAGCGGCTCTCCATACCGCAGGGGCATTTTTGCTGCCAGCTCCAGGGCGTCATAGATGACCTTTTCACCCCCCAGGAGGAGAAAGGCCATGTGGCCGTATTCATGGTCAGCAGCCCACTTGAGAACCCCGATTACATCCCGGTTCAGGAGGAAGTTTCTGAGCCGTTTCCGTGCCCTGTTCCAGTCGATCAGAAAGACGAGGCGTGAACCGAGGTGGGTCAGGAAACCGAGGAGATCCTGCCGGTTTTCTGCCGGATACCTCCCGACCGAGAGGTGATAGATCCGTTTTTCGAACTGGTCCCCGCCCTTGCGGGAGAGGGTGTCCTCCCACTGGATATCCCAGTCCTCAAAGAGGCTCTGGAAGAACTGGATCCTCGGCATATGGATGTCAGTATAGATGACGGAAACCGTTGATCCCTCAACATTGACCACCAGGACATGGGCATCAGTCATACCGATGTCATTCTGGATAACCAGTTTTTTCCCGGTTCTCGTAGCGGTCGTACCAAGTCCGGGATGTTCAAATTTGAGCGGCTCGGTCCTCCTCACCCCGGCCATGAATGCTGAGACGAGATCCTGGTCATCTTCTTCCAGAAGATAGGTCATTGCCCCGTCAATGATCTCGCTGGCCAGGTCCGCCTGCAGGGCGTTGAGAGCCTTGTGCAAATCGATCACCAGCAGGTGGACACTGTCACCGGCAGACGGGTCTCCTGCCGTGATCATCTGGATGACCCGTTCCTCCAGAATGTCCCCTTCAGGGTTCGGGATCCCGGGGTTCAGCAGTTCGAGCCTCGCCCGGAACATATCACTCTTTTCATCCCCGCGGGCGAGGACAGGTGCGGCCATATCCTCGAGGCAGGACCGTATTCCGGATATTATCTCTGCAGCATGGGGTATATGGAACCGGCCTTCACCTGCCGGTATACTCTCCCCGACAACCCGGTCAAGAGCAGGATTATCGATACCTGCTGCTTCCCGCTCTGCCCTGAGCATAGAGAAGTCTCTTCCCGGGTGACGGGCCCGGGACTGGGCGGCCTGGAGGAGGGTGAAATAGTACTTGATCCGGTCATTTGCGGTCAGTGCCGTATTCACCAGCGTCGGAAGGATGAGTTCTTCCTCTCCGAGCTCCCGGATCATGGTCTTCTTGGCCAGCATATCATTCTCCCTGATCGGTGTTTCGGGGTTCCTTTATCATGATTCCCAAAAACAGGACGTCAGTGTAAAACTTACCTTTGCAGCTGCGGGATAAATTATTTTCCTCCATAATTTACAGATTCTCCAGACACTGGAGAAAATTTGACCTGAGACATTCCCAGGGTACCTGAACCCTGGCGATATCCCCGGACGCCCTGTATCTTTATTGGCGGATACAAGCTATCATCTTGTGAGAGAAACTCTTACCTGAAGCATCCCCGTGTACCAGGAATGAAACCATGATCCTCCCGCTTATCCTTTTTTTTATCGGACTTTTCCTCCTCATCAAGGGGGCTGACCTGCTTGTTGAGGGTGCTGAACAGCTGGCAGCCCGGATGGGTGTTTCCCCTGCCCTCATCGGACTTACCGTCGTTGCATTCGGTACTTCTGTCCCGGAGCTCGTGGTGAGCACCGGGGCTTTTTTCACCGGATCGTATGAGATCGGCCTCGGGAACCTCATCGGGAGCACCATCGCAAATATCGGTCTCATCCTTGCCCTGTGCTTTCTCCTGATACCGTTATCCCCAGCCCTTGGGAAGGTATCCAATGCTCTTTATTCACGGGAGCGCCTGTTCCGTGACGCTGTCATGACCCTCCTCGCAACCCTGGTTTTTGCCTTTGTAACCCTGCGAGGGGTGCTTGACTTCCTCTCTGCTTCGGTATTCCTCCTGGTATTTGCATTAATTATTCAGCTCTACTGGAGAGCCAGCCAACCAATCGAACGACCATCTGAACCGGGTCCGGCCAGGAACCTTCTCCGTATCCCGGTCGGGATAGCCGGGGTGATACTCGGGGCATATCTCCTTTTAAACGGCGCCACCCAGATCGCAATCGCCCTGAACATCTCGTCGTATGTAATCGGCCTTTCCCTGGTAGCCATCGGAACCTCCCTCCCTGAATTATCGACGTCGATTGTTGCTATCTTCAAAAAGAACTACGATATCTCCATTGGAAACATCCTCGGAAGTAATGTATTTAATATTCTCTTTATTCCTGCCATCAGCTCGTTCTTCCTCACCATTCCTGTGGCAGATTACACGAGTATCATCATCATGATCGCATTCAGCCTTGGCCTTTTTCCCTTTTTCCTGAAATCCCAAAAAATAGTGAAAGTCTGGGCGCTTTTCCTCCTGGCAGCGTGGGTTACGTATATTGCGTTTATTTACGGAGTTTTCTGAACCAGGCAAATCATACCGGATTCGAAAAGCGCCAAATCTGTTGTTACAACTCACGATAGTGATTGGTGAACGGGAGAATATCCCCCTGGACGACACCCGTCTGGGAGAGATCGCAAAGTCTGTACCTGCCGATGGTCCGATACTCATTTTTTTTCGTTCCGGAAGTTCCTGATCGCGTCCGCTGCTTCCGAAAGCGTTCTTTCAGCCCGTATCTTCATAAGGTCCGTGAGGAGGAAATGCACCCTTCGTAAAGAGACATCCGGTTTGTTCCAGGACAGCCGGCCATCCTTCGTCATATTAACCCCCCGCCACCGCGATACTTTTCAAGACTGATGATAATCAAGCGTGTAGTGCCCCACCGGATCGAAGAATATCCGGTGGTCACCCACGCACTGTCCCTCGGATACAGCATCTCCCCTGACTCCTTTCCAAGAACGATTGCTGAGTCTCCGGGCCCGCCTGAGTAGGTGAATATCACTCCTGTCTCTCTCTTTTGACCGGCAAGATTCCTGAGCATGGTTCCCGGATCCACTGTGAAAAGCGTGTATCCGGGATCGAGGATGAGGTGGGGGATAAATTCGGTAGAGACTGTTCCTTCCCTGAGAAGAGGGTTAAGATCAAGCATGAAGAGAAGGGTTCCTGCAAGATCGGGGCTTATCCCGTGGTAAAGGAGAACTTTTTGTGAAACGGTCGATTTTGACAGGGCACAGTCCAGGTGTGAAATGAAGGCCTGGAAACTCCCCCATTCCTCCCTCTCCTGGATTGTACGGGGATTTCTGAGAATATGCTGGACATCGTCCATATAGGTCAGGAAAAACTTGACGGCCTCTGATTCCTGCTGATTCAGGTCGCACGTGACAACCCGGGCATGAGGTACGTTTCCAGCCATGACGGTCTTACAGTATCATGAAATTTCATAAAAAAGATTCCGGTTCAGCCGGGGGAAAAAACATAAAACAGGATGCTGCGGGTGGGACCAGGAACAGAGTGTTTTATGCTGTCCTTTTTCCAACCACTCAAAACCATTCGCCCCTGCGACCGACCTCTCCCTTGACCCCGCCCCTACCAATCCGAATGGGCGGGGCCTCCACCCCGGTGCTTCTCCACTCCGCTGCACTCGCACCATGTCCCTGGTTTTCTATCTCTAGTCCTGGTCATTAGACGCCTCCGGCTTTGTCGTAAACCACGACGCTATCATATCAGACTATCAGATGTCGTTCAGAAACTCTTGATACGGGCTGTAGGGAGCAATCGCATAGGAGAGAGGAAGGGATACGTTCTGGTATCCGGAGTATACCATAACGTATATGAGCCTATTCTCTGAGTATGAATTACGAGAACCTGCATGTCTCTCCCACGGCAGGGTCCAAACAGATATGAAGTGACAGAGGCACTCCGATGAATGAACAGACCCGTTATTATCTCGCAGGAATCCTGATTGTCCTCCTTGTATGTATATTAATCCTTATATTCTACAACCTCTCCACGAAGGATGTTTTTACAAAGGAGACTACACGTTCAGATCTCCTCTCCACTATCCAGTCACGTGGTAAACTCGTCACTGCAGTGGAACCCAATTATCCACCAAGTTCTGAGATTGTACCGAATGCGAACAGGACGCCCGGGACGAGGTGCAGCCCGTCAGAATACACTTTGAATGAGGTAAAGGGTTTTAACGTAGAAATCACCGCAGAGATAGCACGGCGCCTGGGTGTTGAACCCTGTTATATCATGCCCCCCCGATCCCAGACGAGGAGTGGGAACTGGGCAGATAATTGGGACCTCTACCCCATCCATTACATCACAGAAGAGAGGTTGAAGGACTACTATTTCACGCAACCCACATTCACCACACCTGCGGCATTCTTTGTGCATAAGAACAACACGGAATTTACACATATGAGCGACCTCTCTGGGCACCGTATCGGGGTATGTTCCGGATGCGTCCATGAGCTGTACCTGAAAGGTACCCTCGCCCTTCCCGGAGGGACCACCAACTTCGCCGTCAAGAATGCCACAACAGTGGCCTATATCAATGAAGTCCTCGCCATCGATGATCTCTCCACGGGAGGCCAGGGGAAGATAGACGCCATCCTGACAAGCCAGATGACAGGTCGTGATGCGATTCGCCGTGGCTTACCACTCAGGCAACTGGATGATCCGGCGTTCTTTGGGTATGTTGCACCGGCTATTGACAAGAAGGGTTCAATGGACCCCGAGACCTTTGTCAACAAGGTGTCTGAAGTGGTCCAGCAGATGCACAAGGACGGGACATTGCTGAACCTCTCCATGAAATATTTCTCCGCTGACTACACCTCTGAAGCAGAGAGGTTCAATATCAGCGCCCTTCACCAGTTTGACTGATGGGGAAAGACCTGATGTTGAAAAAGACGTGGAAACGGAGTCTGACCCTCCGTCTTGTCCTCTCTTTTTTATTCCTCTCCCTCCTCGTTGTGGGGATATTGGGGTTCGTCGCCGGAATCATTGCGACAGAGACCATCAAGCAGTCGGTTTTTGAACGGCTCGACACAAGCGTAAATCTGAAGGAAGACTCTTTCAACAAATGGGTTGATGACCAGATACCAAATGTCGTTCTCGTTAGCATGATGCCTGCCCTCTATGAAAATGTAGATGTCCTGGTCAGTTTCCCACCTCCTCAGAATGCAACTGGGGGAGAGCGGGCGGCATACAATGACCTCTCTGACCTGCTCAGCCTCATTGTCACTGAGTCTCCCTACACCGATGAGATCATGATCACCGACGGGAACGGCACAGTGATTGTATCGAGTGATCGCTCCCACGAGGGGATGTCTCTCTCCAATGCGCCCTACATCGAGCAGGGGCGGCAGCGGACATACGTACAGAGTATCCATCCCTCCCCCCTGACCGGGAGGAAGGTCATCACCATCGTGACACCGATTTTCAATGCCCGTGGGAGTCGCATAGGGATGCTTGCCTCTGACCTCTCGAAAGATCGCATCGACCGGATTATCATCGAGAATTCAGGCTTAGGAATGACGGGGGAGACCTACCTTATCGACAAATCGCACCATCTGGTGAGCGATCTACCCTTAAAACGACAGAATATCACCTCCCGCGAGGTCAGGTCGGAGGGTATCGACCGGGCCCTCACAGGTATTGACGGTTCCGGGGTGTACCTCAGTTATGGGGGGATCCCCGTCATCGGAGTGTATAGGTGGATTGACGAACGCGAGGTCGCACTGATAGCGGAAATGTCTGCAGAAGAGGCTTTTGAACCTGCTAACAGGCTTGCATGGACCATTTTCATCATAGGGGCTTTCCTTGCGGGAGTGCTTGCCCTCCTGATGTTAATCGTCGGCAGGCAGATCACGCGTCCCCTCCTTGCAATCACTGAGGCTGCCATACAGGTGACGGGGGGAGACCTCACAATCGAAGCTCCTGTGACCACTGAAGACGAGGTCGGTACCCTCGCGAAGGCTTTCAACCAGATGACAGATAACCTTAAAAGAACACTCCTGGGGCTGGAGCACAACATTGCCGAGCTGGAACAGACGCGGGATGCCCTGTCCATGGCGCGGAGCCATCTTTATACCATTATCGATTCCATCGCTGACCCTGTCTTTGTGAAAGACAGGCACCACCGTTGGGTTGTCCTCAATGATGCATTCTGCCGGATGGTTGGCCATTCCAGAGAGGAACTGATCGGCCGGACAGACAGGGACTTCTTCCCCGAAGGTGAATATCGTATCTTCTTGGAACGCGATGACAGCGTGTTCACCATCAGGAAGGAGGACATCAACGAGGAATCTCTCACCGATGCAACAGGAAAACGACATATCCTCCTGACGAAGAAGGCGGTCTTCAGAAGTCCGGACGGGGAAGATTACCTCGTCGGCGTCGCCAGCGATATCACCGAGATACGCGACGCAGAGGAGGAGGCACGGCAGCTGAACAGGCAGATAGAATTCATCCTTGGGGCGACCAGGACCGGCCTTGATATAATCGACGGGGATTTTAATGTCAGGTATGTCAACCCGGAATGGCAGAAGACGTACGGCAACTTCACTGGCAGGAAGTGCTTTGAATATTTCATGGGAAGGGACACCCCGTGTCCAGGATGCGGAATCCTGGAGGCCATCAGAACCAGGAGGACGATTGTGACCGAAGAAACCCTTGTCCGCGAGGGAGATCGGCCCGTTCAGGTCACGACGATCCCATTCCAAGGAGAAGATGGCGAATGGCTCGTCGCCGAAGTGAATGTCGACATCTCCGAAAGGATACACCATGAACAGGAGATACGGCGGTTCAACGAGGAACTTGAGGAACGGGTCAGGCAGAGGACCAGCGATCTCGAGCGTGCCACCAGGGAGATGGAGTCATTCAGCTACTCGGTATCCCATGACCTCCGGGCCCCGCTGAGGGCGATCGATGGATATTCTAGCATCCTCCTCAACGAGACCCAAGAGAGGCTCAATCCTCCCGATATCCGCCTCCTGACCCTGATCAGGCAAAATATCAACCAGATGGCCCTCCTCATCGAGGGCCTTCTCAACCTCTCAAAGATAGGAAAGCAGGCCCCCCAGAAGGAGCAGATCGACATGGAAGCTCTCGTAAGGGAGGTCTTTGACACGATGAAGGAGGAGCGGAAAGGCCGGGATATTACCCTTGAGATCGGAAAACTTTCCCCCTGTTTGGCAGATATGCTCATGATCAGGCAGGTATACAGCAATCTCCTCTCCAACGCCCTGAAATTCACTCGCTCCCGAAAGAAGACGGTTATCGAGGTGGGATCGTTCCAGAGGGAAGACGATATCGTTTATTTCGTACGGGATAACGGAATCGGCTTTGATATGAAATTTTATAACAAGCTTTTCGGCGTCTTCCAACGGCTCCATACGATCCCCGGGATCGAGGGGACAGGCGTGGGCCTCGCGATCGTGCACCGGATCATCCAGCGGCACGGCGGGAGGATCTGGGCAGAATCAGAGCACGACAAGGGGGCGACTTTCTACTTCACCCTGGGCAAGAAGGGCTGATCGATCGCTGCATGAACGTATTCGGGTTTCTTGCTCGCAAAATAGTTCTGTGTTTGATCTGTGGAAGGCATATACAAGAGTGGTCAGAGAAGGGAGTATATAAAGTAAAACCTGGGGATTCGAACCTTCCGTTAAAGTGCTGCGGGTGGGATCCGAACCCACGACCTCCAGATGTCTCAGATGACGGCGCCTCGAATTGCACAATAACCCTATGAGTCTGGCGCCCTAACCAGCTAGGCCACCGCAGCGCACAAAAGTGCATAATGAAAACGTTATAAACGGTATTAAAGGTTCTGATGTTCGTTCTGCCGGTGGAGAACGCGTTTCTTGTACGGGCGGAAAGATGGCAGGATACCCTGAACCTGTTGAAAAAAAGTTCTATGATTTCTTCTGGCTCTGGATATAGGCACCGACCGCTCCGGTGATTGCCGCAATCTCCTTACCCTGCCTGAGAGATGCCGCAAGCGTCTGCATCCGCTTCTCCTCTTCGCGGACGTACCGGTTCAGGGTCTTTAGGATGTGCTCCTCCTGGAGGAAGTGGGTGTGCGTATCCCCCTTGATGAAATGCGGGTTGTGCATGATGGCGTGGTGGAGGGGGAGCGTCGTCTTGACCCCGATAATCACGTACTCATAGATGGCACGCCTCATCCGGGCAATCGCCTCCTGCCGGTTCATCCCCCAGGCACAGAGCTTGGCAATCATGGAGTCATAGCTAGCCGGGATGGTATAGCCCATATGAATCCCCGAGTCTACTCTCATACCCGGCCCTCCTGGTGATCGGTACCGGACAATCTTTCCCGGGTCTGCAGCAAAATTATTCAGCGGGTCCTCGGCGTTGATCCGGCACTCGATGGCATGTCCCCTGATGGATATCTCGTCCTGTGAAAACGGGAGAGTCTCACCGGCAGCCACCGCAAGCTGTTGCTTTACGATATCGATCCCGGTTATCAGCTCGGTGACCGTATGCTCAACCTGGAGCCGGGTGTTCATCTCCATGAAGTAATAATTCCCGTCAGCATAAAGGAACTCCACGGTTCCTGCATTCCAGTAATCTGAGGCCTTTGCCACCGCAATTGCCGACTGGGACATGCTGCTGCGGAGTTCGGGGGTCATGATGGGACAGGGGGCTTCCTCGACCAGTTTCTGGTGACGGCGCTGGATGGAGCATTCACGGTCATACAGGTGGACGATATTGCCATGCTCGTCTGCCAGAACCTGGAATTCAATGTGCCGCGGTTTGACCAGATATTTCTCAATGAAAACCGTGGAATCTCCGAATGCTGATTCAGCCATCCGCATGCCGGCACCAATTGCCTCATCGAGAGCGCCCTCATCATTCACGATCTGCATCCCGATACCCCCGCCGCCGGCGCTTGCCTTCACGATGACCGGGTAACCGATCTCGTCTGCAACCTGCTTTGCTTCACGGGCATTCATCACTCCACCCGGAGTTCCGGGAACGACCGGGACCCCGGCATCCCGCATCATCTGTTTGCTCTCGATTTTAGAGCCCATGGCCCGGATAGTCTTCCATGACGGGCCGATGAATATAATACCCTCATCACTACAGCGCTTGGCAAACTGGTAATTTTCTGCCAGGAATCCGTATCCGGGATGGATAGCCTCACTCCCGCTTTTTTTGGCAATATCGATAATCCGGTCAACATTGAGGTAACTCTTCGAGGGCGGTGCCTCTCCTACCAGAAAAGCCTCATCGGCATACTTGACGTGGAGGGCATCTTTATCCGCGGTTGAATATATTGCCACCGTCTCGATATTTACCTCCCGGCAGGCCCGCATCACCCTGATGGCAATTTCCCCGCGATTGGCAATGAGGACCTTTTCAAAGTATTTCATTCCACCACCATGAGCACATCACCGCTCTGGACAACGTCCCCGGTGTTTACGAAGATATCTGCGACCTTTCCGTCATGGGGGGCGTGGATGGGATTCTCCATTTTCATAGCCTCAAGGACGATCAGCAGATCTCCCTTCTTCACCTCGGTTCCTCTGCTGACCGCAATCTCGAGAACCATACCCTGCATGTTCGACTTCACCCCGCCCTGGATATCCCCCCGCGGTATCTTCTGAGCTGGTGCAGCGGTCACCGCAACCGCGCTCCCGCCAACCGAGAGGATACGGACATTGAAGACTTCCCCATCCACCTCAACCTCCATGGCATGCGGAATATCGGCAGGTGCAGACACCGGCCTGGTTTTTGAAGGAAGTTCCTCAGGTTTGCGTTCCCCTCTGAGGAATGAGGGGGCAATAGCCGGGTAGAGGATGTAGGTAAGGACATCCTCCTCCCCCTTCTTTACCAGACCTTCGGCCCGGGCCTGTTCTTCCATCTTTTCGTAGACCGGCTCAAGGAGATCAGCGGGCCGGACAGTGATGACCGGTTCATCGCCGATAATCAGGTTCTGTATCTCGGGACTGATGGGGCCAGGTGGTTTGCCGTAGAGTCCCCGCACATAATCTTTTACCTCATTGGTGACATTCCGGTACCGCTCACCACCAAGGAGGACATTCAGGACCGCCTGGGTCCCGACAATTTGAGAGGTGGGGGTGACCAGAGGAGGGTACCCGAGATCCGCCCTCACGTGGGGGATTTCCGCAAACACATCATCCATCCTGTCGAGAGCATCCTGATCTTTCAGCTGGGAGACAAGATTCGATATCATTCCGCCAGGTAACTGGTAGACCAGAACATTACTGTCCACCCGCTCGGAGATAGGGTCCAGTATGCCCCCGTATTTGTCCCTCAGTTTGCTGCAGAAATCCCTGACTTCGAGAAGAGTATGAAGGTCGATTCCTGTATCCCGCGGTGTATCTTTTAGCGAGGCTACAATACTCTCAGTCGGGGGCTGCGAAGTCCCCAGAGCAAACGGGGACATCGCGGTATCGACGATGTCGACCCCAGCTTCGATTGCGGCCTGGTAGCTCATTGAAGCAATGCCGCTCGTGGAATGGCTGTGGAGGTCGACGATGACATCCATCTCGTCTTTAATCCCGGTAACAAGATCCCTTGCCGTGTGCGGCATAATCAGGCCGGCCATATCCTTGATACAAATGGAGTCACAGTCAAAGGAATATAACTCTCTGACCATCCCGATGAATCCCGGAATAGAATTGACCGGGCTCGTCGTGTAGCAGATTGAGCCCTGAAGGTGTGCCCCGACCTCCTTCACCATCTTCATTGATTCCTTCATATTCCGGATATCATTCAGGGCATCAAAGACCCGGAATATATCCACACCGATCTTATGGGCATGGGCTACAAACCGATCCACCACATCATCCGGGTAGTGGCGGTACCCCACCAGGTTCTGCCCGCGGAGGAGCATCTGGATGGGGGTGTGTTTCAGCTCTTCCTTCAGCTCCCGGACCCGATCCCAGGGATCTTCGGCCAGGAACCGGATACTTGAATCGAACGTTGCGCCACCCCATGCCTCAACCGAGAAGAACCCAACCTTATCGATGACCCGGGCAAGGGGGATCATGTCCTCGGTCTTCATACGGGTCGCGATAAGGGACTGGTGGGCGTCCCGAAGCGTGGTGTCAGTTATCAGCAGCTTCGTGGCTCGACTCATGGGGCTCCTCCGGTGAGGTTATAAAGGGGGAATGTATCCAAACCTCTAGAACCTTTATATCCGAAGTATAAAAATATCACGAACGGGAAAGAACGACAGGATGAGAATGAGAACTGCGCAGAATCCCGTGATAATATCTTTTTTTGTGGTTCGGAACTCAGGGCAGCAGCTTCCTCCCTGAACGTATCCCCTGCTGAGGAGGAGATCGGCCTGGTCATGTGCCCTCATCAGGCGGCTGTGAATGAGGAGAAAACCGACTGACGGGATGATCCTGATACCCGGCCGTATTCCTTTCAGGGTATGTGCGGTGAATATTCTCCGGAATTCCCGGGAGGCATCATGGAAACCCTGGATGCTCATTTCAACGGCAAGGCCGATATCAAATCCGGCTTTTTTCCCGAACAGCCAGACCGAGAGGTCGAGATATTCGCCCGGGCGCCATCCAGCGTAGACGGTGAATGCGAGGAGGATGAGGGCACTCATCCTGATGAAATATGATATCCCTTCCCCTCCGGTATACTGGCTTATGGATGCAATGATCCCGGTTATGAGGATGATGATCCAGAGTGCTGCAGACCTCAGGTGGGGAAGGAGAGAACCAGGTGAGAGAAAGAGCCAGATCAGGGTCAGGATCGCACCAAATACCGATGTGAATGCAGCGATGGAAAGGCAGATGACCGAGATGAGCCTCAGTCGTGCATCCTGCATGCTGCCTCCAGGATGTCCTGCCAGGTGAGATTTACCGGAAGAATTCCCTGTGCACGGAGTCTCCTGACCGGACCGGTTGCCGATTGCCAGGAGGGGATAGCTTCCGGGACCGGACCGAGATAGGTGAGGAGCCCGGACCGCATCTCCCACAGGAAATCTGTCCTGGGGAGAAAATGCTGTTCGTGGGTACAGACCAGGGTAATCTCCTTCTTCCGCTCAGAAATATTCCCTGATGCTGCCATTTTTCCCCTGCAGTCCAGTGCACTGAACGGTTCATCGAGGATGAGCAGGTCCCATGGGCGAAGGGAGAGGCAGGTGATGTGAAAAGCTTTCAGTTCTCCCCGCGAGAGCCGGAAGGGGTCCAGGGTTTTTCCCGCATTGATGCCTGCGAGATCGAGGGCGTGATCCGGTTCCACCCCATACGAGAACGCTTCCTCCTCAAGGCTGGACGTGGTAACATGATTCTCGGGATACTGGAACGAGAGTGTATGGGAATGGATTCCCTCATACTGCACGATACCCTTATCCGGCCTGATAACCCGGGCTGCAAGGAGAGCGAGGGTGGACTTGCCTGATCCGACCCGGCCTGTAATGAGGTGAACGCCAGGGGAAAAGGCGGCCCCCGCTGCACACTTCCACCCGCCAAAGCTCTTTTCAATGCCAGTGAGGCTGAGTTTCACCGCCCCTGCCTCCAGGTGAATGGATAGCAGCAGGTTGACCCGAGGGAGGGAAAGACCTTTTCCGGAGGTCCTGCATGCAGTACGGTTCCCTGATGAAGGACGATGACCCCCCCGCACCTCGCAGCAAGATCCATGTTCTGCGTGCACCGGACAACCAGGCCTGATCCCGATGAGGCAATCAGCTGATCTGCCTCTTTAAGGGTATCATAATCGAGGTGGGAGTCAAACTCATCAAGGATGAGGATCTCCGGGCTGGAGATGACAGCAGAAAGGAGCGCGATCAGTACTTTCTCACCACCTGAAAGGGTATCGATGGTCCGGTCGAGGTGGTGGTCAAGACCTGCGTTGCGGGCACCTTCCAGAACACGGCGCCGGACCTCATCACAGGAATAATTCCGGAACCGTAGCGGACCTGCCAGTTCATCACTCACCCGGGAAAAGAGGGCATTTTTATCAGGATACTCGTTGACAAAGCCTGCCTTCCCGGGAACCAGGGGTATCCCGTTGAGAGTAATGAAGCCTGATTTCGGCCGGGAAATCCCGGCAAGGAGGCGGAGCAGGGTGGTCTTTCCACTCCCGTTTCTCCCGATCAACGCGGTGGTGCCCGGATGAATCGTGAGGTCCGGAATACGGAGGTTACGGTAAACAAGGTTGTGGATCCTGATCATGAACTCCCAGTCCCTTCACCCAGATGTTCCAGCCGCCCGGCAATCAGGTAGACAGCATATCCTTTCACGACATCCCCGGGAATAAAGGGAAGCACCCCAATGAGGAATGCTGCGGAAAGGGAGATACCTGCAGAAAAGGAAAGCCATGCCATACCACACAGGAAGATGACGGATAGTCCCCCGGCAATGCCAATGACCCGGAGAAACGGTTCGCGGTGCTCATAGGCGAGACCGGTTACCAGTGCCCCGGGAAGAAATCCAAGAATATAACCACCGGTGGGGCCGAGGATGACAGCGATCCCTGCAGTACCGCTGTGAAAGACCGGGATGTTGAGTATGCCCATAAGGATGTAGAGACCATTGGGGAGCGCCGCATAGCGCCCCATCACCGCTCCTGACAGGAGGACAAAAAGAGTCTGGAGGGTGAGGGGAACGGGAACAAACGGGATTGCTATCCATGACCCGATAGCAATGAGGCTGGTAAAAGCAGCGGTCCCTGCCAGGAGAAACGGTCGTCCCGGTTTTTTCAACATCGTCAACCTAATATTAGGTTAAGGTTGACGATAAATGGCTATCGCTGGTAACAGTCGCCTCCGATGACCCGTTCAATCTTGCCGTTGTCTTTCCTGATGAGGAGCGCCCCGTATTCATCAATATCGATTGCCTCACCCTCGAAAGTCGCTTTCATGGTATTGATTTTTACCCGGTGTTCAAGCGTGCAGGAAAGAGTCTTCCATTCGCGTGTTATGGCTTCATACTCCCCGGCCTCGAGGAGGAGGTACCGGCTTTCGAATTCCTTCAGGAGACGTGCGAGGAACGAGGCGCGATCGACATCATACCCCATCTCTGCACTAATAGAGGTGACGGAACTCTTCACCCCTTTCAGATCTCCCGGGGCGATATTCACATCAACACCAATACTGAGCAGGCAGTAGTGGATCTGGTCAGCCTCGGCAAACAACTCGAGAATAAGACCTGCAACTTTGTTATCCCCGATATAGATATCATTTGGCCATTTGATGAGGGCGCCGAGGTCATACTCTTTCCTTATGGAACGGGCAACAGCCACAGAGCCGGCCATGGTAACCATGAAGACCCGGTCGATGGGAATATCCGGTTTGAGTACGATAGTTATCCAGACTCCCCCGGCAGGAGAGACCCATGAGCGACCGAGCCGGCCGATGCCCCCGGTCTGCTCTTCGGCAATGATGACCATCCCGTGTATCTGCTCAGCATCTCCCTCGCTTGCCAGCTGTTTGCCAACCCAGATGGTAGAAGGGGTATTCTCGTAGTACCGCATCTGGCTTCCAATGAAGCTTGTCCGGAGCCGTTTGTGAACTTCATACGGGAGGAGGCGGTTGCTCTTCTTGGTGAGGCGGTAGCCTTCTTTCTGTGATGCCGTTATCTCGTAGCCCATGCTGATGAGTTCTTTCACATGCTTCCATACCGCGGAACGGGAAATGCCGAGCCGGCCGCTGATGTATTCACCGGATACCGGTCCGTCATTCGTTTCAAGAACTTCAAGAACCCTGAATGCTGCTTCGTACATGGCAACCTACCTTTTTGCCCCGATCTGTTCCGTCGGAAGCGGGCAGGGATCCTTCCCGCATACCTGCTGGAGAATTGCTGACTGGTGCTCCATCAGGGTTGCCAGGTCAAAGATTCCGGTTATGTCGACAACCCCGATTGCCCCGATCACGTTCCCGCTGCTATCCCGTATCGGGCTTACGATGACGGGTACACCCTTGTATGCTCCCGATGCAGGGGTTGTTTTCAGGACAATATTATCCCGCAGAACTCGCTCGAGTACCGGTCCGCTATAGGATCGGTCAACGATCCTGCCCTCTTCAATCCTTATCCCGGGAAGATCCCGTGACCGTGCCGTAATGGGGAGGCGGTTCAGGAGGTCATGGACAGCCATCCCCAGCGGTTCAAGGTCATCGGCCGTTGAACCCGGGAAAATAACATAGCGATTCATCGGTACATCCTCATACATCCCTCTCTTTTTATCAAAATAATGTTTCCTCCGGTGCCGTGCAGAATAACTTCAGGAACGACCGTGACGGATACTCATGGATAGTGGTTACCACCACCTCACCTTTTCCAACTTTTTTTCCAATCATTACCGGATATCCCTTCGCCTTCGCAATAACGGTTCCATCAAAATCAGTAAAAAAACCGTCGCATTCAATACAACCGGTGTCATATCCCTCGACCAGGCATGCACCGGGATGGGAAGAGTCCAGCTCAAGTGAGACCGGCCCGTACTGGTGATGATACCGCACCGGAAACGGGAGCCAGTCATAGGCATCCTCGCGGACTGAAGCTGCGCCAAAGACCAGCAGGTTTCCGCCTGCTTCCACAAAGCGCTGTATCCGTGGAGCTGCTGCTCTCAGCGCAGGAAGAAGATTGGAAAAATCCGGGTTCGCAAACCCTGTGGGCACAATCAGGGTCACAAACCTTCCCCTGTAGAAAGGGGCGGCAACCATGTGAGGGGTGATATGGTCACAGCTCACCCCGCATTCCTCGACATAGCGGGTAAATACCAGCTTCTCGTCCCAGAGAAGTCCGGACCGGCTGATCACCCTTTAATCACTCCCAGCGGGACAAAGCGGGCAACACGGCGGGAAATTCCCGCTTCATGCACGACCCTGACCACTTCATCACTTGGTTTGTAGACATCCGGGGCCTCATCAGCAATAGCCCCGTTATGGTGAGCACGGATGAGAATTCCCTCCCTGGCCAGGGCTTCTTTTACCTCGTGTCCGGAAAGTTGTTTCTTTGCCTTTGTCCGGCTCATGACCCTCCCCGCCCCGTGGCAGGTGCTCCCGAAGGTGCGATCCATAGCCAGGTCTGTGCCATGGAGGAGATAGGATGCTGTCCCCATACTTCCGGGAATGATCACCGGCTGGCCTGTCGTTGCATATTCAGCCGGCAGATCCGGTGAACCCGGCCCGAAAGCACGGGTGGCCCCTTTCCGGTGGACGCAGACCTTCCTGCGCCGGCCGTCAATCTGATGCTCCTCGAACTTGGCTACGTTGTGGGCAACATCATAGATCAGGTGCATCTCTTCGTGGCCGATTGAAAACATCCTGGCAAACACTCCCCGTACCATATGCATGATAACCTGCCGGTTCGCCCACGCATAGTTTGCCGATGCAGCCATGGCGCCGAAATATGCCCTGCCTTCAGGAGAAGAGAGCGGGGCACAGGCGAGCTGCCGGTCGGGGAGGTTCATCCCGTACTTTTTGGTCGCCCCTTCCAGAATCTTCAAATGATCGGTGCAGACCTGGTGGCCAAGCCCCCGGGAACCGCAGTGAATCATGATGCAGACCTGTCCTGCAGAAATGCCAAATGCCCGGGCGGCTTCCAGGTCATAGATCTCGCGGACTACCTGTAATTCAAGAAAGTGATTTCCCGCCCCGAGTGTCCCGCTCTGGGGCATTCCCCTCAGGCGTGCTTTCTGTGAGACAGCTGAAGGATCGGCATTGGCCATGGCCCCCTGCTCTTCACAATGCCTTATATCCTCCTCTATACCGTAGCCGTGCTCCACAGCCCACCGTGCACCGCTGGTAAGCATACCCGACAGTTCCTTCGGTTCAAGGCGAAGCGTGCTCTTCGCACCAACGCCTGTCGGAACGGCAGTAAAGAGATCCTCGATGAGTTCATGTTTCTTTGAGAGATCCTTTACGGTTAGCGGAGTGCTGAGGATACGCACGCCGCAATTGATATCAAAACCAACCCCCCCGGGGGAGATAACCCCTTCATCCATACCAAATGCGGCAACTCCGCCGATCGGGAAACCGTAGCCCCAGTGGATGTCAGGCATGGCAAGAGAATTTTTCACAATACCCGGCATGGTGGCAACGTTCGCCAGTTGCTGGACGGCCCCCGGTTCAAGGGTCTCTGCCAGCTGGTCGGAGAGGAAAAATCTTCCCGGAACCCGCATGCCGCCAACATAGCCAATCGGAACCTCCCATTCGAATGGCCCGGTTCTCGTTATTCCCTGAAGCATGGTACGTCACACATCAAAGGTGACTTCAAGGGTATAAGTATGATTCCCGCTGGCAATGGAGAGACCTGAGAATGAGATTCCCTTCACCTCCATCCCTGAAAGGTGCTTCTCCCTGGAGAAGGGTTCCCCGAAGAGGTCCCCTTCGAGACCTGTCCCGGACAAGCGGACCTCAGCCCCCGACACCACCAGATCGTCAACTTCTGATACAAAAAGCACTTCGGAGAGGAATGCATGCATCAGGGAAATTATGTCCCGCCCCTCCACTTCCACATGCCGTCGCAGTATCCCGGGATCTGCCACACCATACATGATTACCATAAGGGCCCGGGCTGCCTCGGAGAAGAGATCTTCAAGCGACCCTGCTTTCACCCGCACCCTGATGTCAGCTGTATGTTCCAGTTCTTCAAAACTCATGACATCCGGGATGAGATGCATCGTCCATATCGTCCATGAAGAAAGGGACCATCCCCATGTGTACCGCAGACAGGTACCTGGCCTGGTGGATAGAGACGAAGATGACATGATCGCCTGCAGGGAGCTGGAGGTCGGTTGGTTTGGGAGGTTTGATGCTGACGGGCAGAAGGATAGGACCTCCACAGGAGGTGGATATGCGGAAATCCGATCCGCGTTGTGCTATATAGTCCAGTACCTCATCGGTGATCCGGATATCCTTGACGAGAGAATGATTGTTCGGTCGGGCGTGCATGCTATGCCCAATGCATATGCAGCCTTTGGTAAAAAAAGTAATCATCGGATGATTTCAGACTGCTCCTACAATCCGTGCGACTGTGTCAACGTACTGCTCCTTGAGGGAATAGATGCTGCAGGTGCCTTCCCGGTTCTTGCTTACATGGAGTATTCCGATTTTTGAGGCAATAATTCCAACCATGGCTGCAACGGAGTGGTAGCTGATAGAAAACTGTTGGTTGAGTGCTGCGAAGATTTCTGCAACGCTGAGTGATTTTAAACGCAGGAACAGCTGCAACAGGGCACGCCTTATCCCGGTCCTGTCGCGTGATATATAGTTCCTGAGCCGCTTCTCAATGACCGTCCGGATCTCTTGAGGAGATCTCATGGTGAGTACCTCACCCCCATGTTTATATAATATTTTTCTTTTTTTTATTTGACGGTCCCTACCGGGACTGATGGGATTATTCAGTCGGTATGCGTGCTTACCCAACCCGAAGGATTTTACCTCTGGGTCACGAATTTAGATGGCATGGGATTTGTCACCTATGATGTGAACCGGTATACACCAAGGCAGATGGTGGTACTTCCCGCAATCCTCCTGATCATATCCCTTATTGTCCTCGGTTATAGCATGGCCACAACCGGGATGCCCGTGAAGCCAGGTATGGATTTTTCGGGGGGCACGGCGATTACGATTTACACTGAAGATAGTCCTGATGTTCTTAAAACGGTCCTTTCAGAATATCCGATTATCTACCCTATTGAGAGCGGCATCAATAACGGGAAATTTTTAAAATTCGGACTCATGGACGAAGCCACATTTGATTCGCTTACTTCCATCCTCGATGAACGATACCCGGATGCATGGCAGTTTGCTCAAATTGATGCAACTTTTGGACAAACTCTTCAGCAACTTGCAATATATGCCCTTATCTTTTCTTTTCTCGGCATGACAATCGTGGTTTTCCTCGCATTCCGGTCGTTTGTCCCGGCCGGGGCAGTCATCCTCTCAGCATTTGCGAACATTGCCATGACCGCAGCAGTCATGGTCATAATTGGTATTGAACTCACTCTTCCAACATTTGCCGCACTCCTCATGCTCATAGGATATTCGGTGGACAGTGATATCCTCCTGACCATGCGAGTCCTGAAACGGCAAGGGAAGCTGGAAGAGAAACTTAGTGGCGCGTTCCGTACCGGAATCATCATGACCACCACAACACTTGCTGCTGTAGCTGCGATGGGAATAGTAGCCTACCTGGGCAATGTTCCGGTCATTCCGGCCATTGCAAGCGTGCTTTTCATCGGACTCATTTTTGATATGATGAATACATGGCTCACCAATGCCGGTATCATCAAGTGGTACGTTGAGAGGCAGGAATCCAGGCAGCGGAAAGAATCCGGAAAGAAGAGGGGTGTGAAATGAACAGGAAAGATCTGATCGGGCTTTTGAAGACCTGGCAGGTTGCACTCCTCATCATCCTCGTGGCAGCCTCCATAATAGCGATATACCCGCATATGGATGACGGAATTACTACCAACCTCCAGTATGGCCTCGATCTTCGAGGGGGGACATGGCTTCAGATGAGGTTCCAGGCTGAGGTTGTGGGATTTGAGACTGACCGTCCTGTCTCCGAGTTCCTGACCGAACTCCAGGAAACACTCGATGCTGAGATCTACCTTGTCGGAGACAATAAAATTGAAATCCGCAAGTTCTACAATGAGAGTGAACTGAAAACGGCATTCACAGCCGCAGGGGGAACCCTCACCAGTTATGAGCAGGGGGTTTCCCGTGAGACCGCCGACCAGGTGAAACAGATCCTCGAGCAGAAACTCAATGCCCTTGGTACCCGGGATGCCAAGGTCAACCTCCTCACTGGATTTTCAGGGGTTACCCAGTATGTAAGAGTTGAACTTGCCGGGGTCGGTAAAAGCCAGGCTGAAGATATCGTTGGAAAGCAGGGGAAATTTGAGATACGGATCCATACCGCGGGGAATGAGACCGAACACGTTCTCTATGGCGATACCATATCCACGGTAGGGATACCAAGCCAGGAACCAGGGAAAAACACATGGGGAGTTTCATTCACCCTATCAGAGGCGGGTGCAAACCAGTTCCGAGAGGCAGCCATCCGGTATGGGGGCACTACCGATCCCGATAACCATTGGCTGGATATGATCCTTGATGGGGAGACTGTGTATAGCGCACCGCTCAGCCCAGACCTTGCTGCAAAGCTCCAGGCCGGGCCGGTTCAGCAACTCATGGCATCAACAGGTACAGGCCAGGAAGGTCTATCAAAGGCCAAGAACCTTGAGATCCATTTACGGGCAGGGGCACTTCCGGTTGAGGTTTCTGTTGCCGGTACAAGTACCATACCAGCTCCTTTAGGTGAGCATTTCACCAGGATGTGTGTGTATGCTTTCATTGCTGCAGCCCTTGCCGTCGGGGTCGTCATATTCTACCGCTACCGCGAGCCAGCCATCGTGCTGCCCATGGTGGGGGTCAACCTTTCCGAGATTGTTATCCTGCTCGGCATCGCAGCCGTTATCCAGCAACAGCTTGACCTGGCGGCAATCGCCGGTCTGATTGCCGTGCTTGGGACTGGTATCGACCAGCTGGTAATCATCACTGACGAAGTACTCCATGAAGGGAAGGTACCTTCCCGCCAGCTCTATGAGAAGCGGCTCAGCCGGGCGGTTGGGATTATCATGGTATCTGCTGCAACCGTGGTCATCGCGATGCTCCCGCTTGCCCTGTTGCCCCTTCAATCTCTCCGTGGGTTTGCCGTCATCACCATCCTTGGTGTCCTGATTGGGGTTCTTATCACCCGGCCGGCCTATGGAAAGATAATTGCGGCAATCCTCTCCAAATAACCCGAACAACAATCTTTATCTCCTTTTTCCACCGACAACTCTGAAGGTAATGTACATGGGAAAACCGGTGGTACTTGACTTTTTTGCTGAATGGTGCGGGCCGTGCAGGAGACAGGGTCCTTATCTTGAACAACTGAAAAAGAAGATGGGTGACCAGATCGAGATAAAAAAGATCGATGTGGACCAGCACATGGAGCTCGCCAATAAGTACGAGATTCGGGTTGTCCCAACCCTTATTATTGAAAAGGATGGAAAGGTGGTGGAGATGCTGGAAGGGGTCACGAGCGCTGAATCGCTGGAGAGAATGCTCATCCCGCTGGTGGACAGGTGAACATAGGAATCGTTGGCGGAACCGGTGATATCGGTGAGGGGATCGCGATGCGGCTCTCTTCCCGCCACGACGTGGTTATCGGATCCCGTGAACAGGAGAAGGCAGTTGAATCAAGCACCACCTGCTACACCACGGTAACCGGACTCGGGCGCCCGTGCAGCGTGAGCGGTCTTTCCAACCAGGAGGCAGTCGACCGATCGGATATTGTTATTCTGGCCATACCGTTCCGGCATATCGGACCGACACTGGCCTCGCTGACCGGTCTTAAAGACAAGATCGTGGTCTCACCAATCAACCCCATGGAGAAGAGGGAGTATTTTGTCTATACCCCGCCCGCAGAGGGTTCGGCCGCACTGCTGGTGAAGAAACTCCTTCCCGAAGGAACCCGGATCTGTTCAGCCTTTAACACCGTTGCAGCCAACAAATGGAGGGCTTTATCGGAAGAGCTTGACTTTGCCATCCCGGTCTGTGGGGATGACCCTGGGGCAAAAGCAGTGGTAATGGACCTGATACGGACCATTCCCGGAGTGAAAGCCTATGATGCAGGTCCTCTTGCCGTATCCTGTATGGTCGAATGCCTGACCCCGCTGCTCCTCAATATCGCCCGGTTTAATAAGATGAGGGATGTAGGAATTCAGTTCAGGTGAGTACCCGATAATGCAAGGAAAGCCGGAATCATCGCACAAGGATAGCAATGATTCAGCCTGAGTTTGAGCGGATAGGGACAAGGCTTTTTGCCGAAGAACTGGTTGGCGGGAACTTTGGTAATATGAGTGTCCGGTCCGGCCCCGGGTTTTTTATCACCCGATCCGGATCATACCTTGATGCTCCGGGAACGCCAGTCTTTGTTTCTATGGACGGCGAGGTACCGGCAGAGGCATCGAACGAATATCGTGTCCACCGGGAAATATACCGGAATACCCGGCATGCAGCGATTGTTCATGCCCATCCGCTCCATGCAGTTGCCTGCTCGCTGCTGAGTGACCGCGTAGTTCCCCTTGATGCCGAGGGGCTGATGTTATCACCGGTCATTCCTGTTCTGGAAGGGAGGCCGGGGAGTGATGAGCTTGCCTCACGGGTTGCCAGTGCACTCGGGACTTCCCCTGTGGTGATTGCCCGCGGACACGGGACATTTGCCGCGGGAAAGACACTTGACGAAGCATACATATTTACATCTCTTGCCGAGCACAGCTCCCGCATCATCCTCCTTCTGAAACGAATGGACCGCTCCGGTATCAGCTGAAATGATACCCGATATACGGTCTGATTCCTGTCTCCGGAGAGTGGGTTTAATACTTTTCAGGTCAGAGAGTGATACAGATACGAGGTGCTACCCTATGGGATCGCTTGAAGAGAAAATAACCCGGCTCTCTCCTGAACAGCGCCATGAGGCTGAGCATTTTATCGATTTTATTCTGCAGAAGGGCACCGCCAGTGCACCGGAGATGTCACAGGAACAGTTCCTGGTTCCCGATGGTGCTACCTCCCCGAAAAACAGGATTATCCTGGCTGATGAAGTGCCTGTCGGACCGGCTGAACCGCCCCGGGATCCTCTTCCCGTGTTGAGCGATCTTACGATGAAAGGACCCCGCGGGGAACATCGTGAGCAGTCCAC
>Ga0209254_10000214_pt1 | contig 42146 bp, 34 predicted proteins | sample FrelakmetDIP11DI_FD_187148 | JGI IMG/M metagenome (GOLD analysis project Ga0209254, IMG submission 187148) | Freshwater lake sediment microbial communities from the University of Notre Dame, USA, for methane emissions studies - DIP11 DI (SPAdes)... | ecosystem: Environmental > Aquatic >... | reverse complement strand
TCGACGAGCGTTTCGTAGCCCTTCAGCACCAGCTCCGTGGCGCCACCGCAGAGCACTGCCTGCTCGCCGAAGAGGTCCGTCTCGGTCTCTTCCTTGAATGTCGTCTCGATGACGCCGGCCCGCGTGCCTCCGATGCCGTCGGCGTAGGCGAGTGCCTTCGACCGGGCCTTGCCGGACGCGTCCTGATACACGGCGATCAGGCACGGCACGCCGCGGCCCTGCTGGTACTGGCGACGGACGAGGTCGCCCGGTCCCTTGGGCGCGATCAGCACCACGTCGAGGTCCTTGCGCGGCTTGATCTGCTTGAAGTGGATGTTGAATCCGTGTGCGAACAGCAGCGTTGCACCCTTGGCGAGGTTCGGGAGGATTTCCCGGTAGTTCTCGGCCTGCGTCGTATCGGGCGTCAGGAGCGCGACGAGGGCGGCGCCCTTTACAGCCTCCGCCGGCGTGGCCACCTTCAGGCCGTCCCGCTTCGCCTTCTTCCAGCTCTCGCCCTTGCGCACGCCGATCACGACGTCGTGGCCGGAGTCCTTGAGGTTCAACGCGTGCGCGCGGCCCTGGCTGCCATAGCCCACGACGGCGATCCGGGCGCCTTTCAGGGCCCTCTTGTCCACGTCTTTCTTCGAGTACGCTCGCATGTAGGAACACTCCTCAGGTTCTGTCAGTCATCGATAGCGTCAAAAAATGAAGAACCCCGCCCGGCGCGAGTCCGGTGCGGGGTTCCTGGTGTCTGTCTGCGACTTGCGCCTTCAGCCCGAGGCCCCGCACCTCCGCAGGGGAAGCAGCACGAGCGGCAGGCCCGACGGTGCCGCGGTCGGGGATAGGGCAGAAGCGAATCGAGCCTTGAACTCCATCGTGAGCCTGCTTGCGGGCTGTCGGCGTGACCTCGCGATAGCAGCATAGCGGCGCCGTTATTGTCAACCGCACTGCAAAATGAAGTTCCGCTAAGCTGTCGCCACCATGTTCGAAGAACGAGATGTTGCGGCCGCCCGCCCGCTGTGGCTGGTCGCCGAGAGCGGTCTGGAAGGCTGCCTCGCAGCCCTTACGACGGCCGAGCGAGCCTGGCTGAAGTCCACGAGTTTCCGCGGTGAGCGCCACCAGGTCGGCTGCCTGCCGGACGGCGAGGGCGGTGTCCGCGCCGCGGTGCTCGGGCTCGGACCATTGACCACTCTGGAGGGACTCGAGCCCTGGCACATCGCGGGCGCGGCTGATCGACTGCCCGCGGGTATCTGGCGCATCGAAAACCCTTTGCCAGCAGCGGCCGCGACGACGGCGGCTTTGGGTTGGGCCTATGGCAGCTACCGCTTCGAGCGCTATCGCAGCAAGCCGCGCGCGGCGCCGACGGCGGTGCTGGTGCCGCCTCAACTTGCCGACATGGCGCACGTACGGCGCATGGCGGCGGCGCTGGCGATGGCACGCGACCTGATCAACATGCCGGCCGCGGATCTTACGCCGGAACGACTGGCTCACGAGGCGCTCGAGATGGCGACCCGCTGCGGTGCACACGGGCGCGTGGTCTCGGGCGATGCGCTGCGTGAAGGCTATCCGACGGTGCACGCCGTTGGCCAGGCGGCTGCCAGTGCGCCTCGGCTGCTGGATTTCAGCTGGGGCGATGCAGCCGCCCGCAAGGTGACACTGGTCGGCAAGGGCGTTTGCTTTGATTCCGGTGGTCTCGACCTCAAGCCCGCCGCCGGGATGCTGCTCATGAAGAAGGACATGGGCGGCGCGGCGTGTGCGCTCGCGCTGGCCCGTGTAGTGATGGAGAGCGGGCTGCCGGTGAGGCTTCGCGTCCTGGTGCCGACCGTGGAAAATGCCGTCGCCGGCAACGCTTATCGTCCCGGCGACATCGTGAGGACGCGCAAGGGGATCACGGTCGAGGTCGGTAACACCGACGCCGAAGGCCGCCTGATCCTCGCGGACGCGCTCGCGGAAGCCGACGCGGAGCAGCCCGACCTGCTGGTGGATTTCGCCACGCTCACCGGCGCGGCACGAGTCGCCCTCGGTCCCGAGCTGCCGGCGCTGTTCGGCAACCGCGAAGGCACGGTCGAGGCGTTGCTGAGTCACGGTCGGCGTCTGGCCGACCCGCTCTGGCCGATGCCGCTCTGGGACGGCTACGACGACGAGTTCTCGAGCAAGATCGCCGATATCAACAATGTATCGGGGTCGACGTTCGCAGGGGCGATCATTGGTGGCCTGTTCCTGCGCAGGTTCGTTTCGCCGGCCACCGACTGGCTGCACCTGGACCTGTTCGGTTGGAACCCGAAGGAGCGGCCAGGTCGTCCGGTGGGTGCCGAGCCGCAGTCGGTTCGCGCACTCCACGCGCTGCTCGTTGATCGCTACGGCTGAGGCGCCCGACACCGTGGATCTGCGTTCCGAGCGTCTTACCTGGACGCTCGTCTATCTCTGCCTGGGCGTGATCGAGGGCGGCACTGCCGCCGTGATGGTCCGCTCGCTGTTCAGCGAGGCCGTGGGCGGCGTCGCCGTCGACCTGGTGCTGGCGATCGTGAGCGCCGCGCCCGCCTGGGCCAACCTGCTGAGTCTCGCCTATGCGCGGCGGGCCCAGGGTCGGCCGAAAGTGCGGTTCCTGCGGCCGCTGCTCGTCGCCATGGCCGTCTGTGTCGGCTCGCTGGCGCTGTTGCCCGTGGGCGGGGTCGGACTCGTCGCGTTCCTTCTTTTATACGGCGTCGCGAGGCTGCTGTGGGCCGGTGTCGACACGGTCCGCTCGGTGATCTGGAGCGTCAATTACCCACGGCACCTCCGCGCGCGGGTGACCGGCCGCATCATGGTGAACGGATCGATTGCACTCGCGACCTCCGGGCTGCTGCTCGGTTGGCTGCTGGAGCACGACGATCCGTGGTACCGCGCGGCCATCGTGGCCGCTGCAGTCGCCGGGCTGGCCGGCAGCGTGGCCTGCCGCGGAATGCGGGTGCGGCAGGAGCAGCGACTGCTCGAGGACGAGCGGGCGCGAGTGAAGGCAGGCGCGCGTTTCGATCTTGCAGGGGTGCGGCAACTGCTCACCAGCGACACACGCTTCCGCCGCTACATGCTTGCGATGTCGGTGTTCGGCGCCGGGCACTTGATGCTCACGCCCCTGCTCGTGATCTGCATCGACGACGTGCTCCAGGCCCCCGAACTCGTGCAGGTCGCAATCACGGCGGCGTTGCCGGTCATCGTCATGCCGCTGGCGATCCAGCCCTGGGCACGATTCCTGGATCGGCATCACGTGATCGAGTACCGGTCGGTACACGCCTGGGTGGCCGTCTCGGGCGTGATCCTGCTGTGCATCGCCGTGCTGGCCCGACTGCCATGGCTGCTGTGGCCCGGTGCATTGCTGATGGGTATCTCGCAGGCGGCCGGCAGTCTCGGGTGGTCCCTCGGTCACAACGACTTTGCTCCCCGCGGCGAGGAGACCCGCTACATGGCACTGCACGTCACGCTCACCGGACTGCGCGGGCTGCTGGCTCCGCCCATGGCGATCTTCGCGTATCACGGCCTGCGTCGCGCGCTGCCGGGCCTCGAGCCCTGGACGATGCTGTTGCCCGCAGCATTGATCATCATCGGAGCGTGGCAGTTCACCGCGATGCGCAGCGAAATCCCGGCGGCGAGCGCGGGCGCCTGAGGGCCCGGTCGCTACGCTGCGCCATTGCGGTGGTTGCCGACATACCGGGAAGTGAGTTTTCGGCAGAATCGCACCAGTCTCAGGAGTCAACCGTATGCCCAAGTCCAAGGTAGACCCGCGCGCACACTCGCGGGTGGTGTTCGATGGCGCGAAGCAGACCCCGAGCAGAGCCATGCTGCGGGCGACCGGATTCACGGACCGCGATTTCCGTCGCACTCAGATCGGCGTCGCGTCGACCTGGAGTACGCTGACACCCTGCAACATGCACATCGACCGGCTCGCCGACGCGGCGGCCAAGGGCGCGGATGGCGCCGGCGGCAAGGCTACGGTATTCGGGACGATCACCGTCTCGGACGGCATCTCGATGGGAACGCCCGGCATGCGCTACTCGCTCGTCTCGCGCGAGGTGATCGCCGACTCGATCGAGACGGTGGTGGGCGCGCAGGGCTTCGACGGCCTCGTGGCGATCGGCGGCTGCGACAAGAACATGCCCGGCTGCATGATGGCCATCGCACGCCTCGACCGCCCGGCGGTGTTCGTCTACGGGGGGACGATCCGCCCCGGCGCCGAGCGACGCGACATCGTCTCCGTGTTCGAGGCGGTCGGCGCGCATGCGCGCGGAGCGATCAGCGACCGCGGGCTGCGCGAGGTCGAGAAGACCGCGATCCCTGGTGCGGGCAGCTGCGGGGGCATGTATACGGCGAACACGATGGCCTCGGCGATCGAGGCGCTCGGCATGAGCCTGGCGAACAGTTCTGCGCAGGAAGCCGTGTCCCGCACCAAACGCAATGACGCCGAGCGGGCGGGGCGCACGGCAGTCCAGCTCGTAAAGCGCGGCATCAAGCCGTCCGACATCCTCTGTCGGGAGGCCTTCGAGAACGCCATCGTGACGACGATCGCGCTGGCGGGTTCCACCAACGCGGTGCTGCACCTCCTCGCGATCGCGCATGCTGCCGGTGTGCCCCTCGAACTCGACGACTTCACGCGTATCGGCGGCCGGGTTCCGGTACTTGCCGACCTGCGACCCAGCGGCAAGTACTCGATGTCCGAGCTGATCCGGATCGGTGGTATCCAGCCGCTCATGAAGGCCCTGCTCGAGGCGGGTCTGCTGCACGGTGATTGCCTCACGGTCACCGGCAAGACGCTGGCCCAGAACCTGCGCCGTGTGAAGCCGTACCCGGCGGGCCAGCAGATCGTTCGACCGCTTTCCGATCCGATCAAACGCGACAGTCACCTGGTGGTCATGTACGGCAATCTGGCGCCAGAAGGCGCGGTCGCGAAGATCAGCGGCAAGGAGGGCTTGGCATTCTCGGGTCGGGCCCGCGTGTTCGACAGCGAGGAGGTCACCCTCCAGGCGATTCTCGACGGCACGATCACCGCCGGCGACGTAATCGTCGTGCGCTACGAGGGCCCGCGCGGCGGTCCGGGCATGCGCGAGATGTTGAGCCCGACCGCCGCAATCATGGGCAAGGGGCTCGGTGACAAGGTCGCGCTGATCACCGACGGCCGCTTCTCGGGCGGCAGTCACGGCTTCGTCGTCGGCCACGTCTCGCCTGAGGCCGCAGTGGGCGGCCCGCTTGCGCTGGTTCACGAGGGAGATGCCATCAGCATCGACGCCACGCGGCGTGAAATGTCGCTGCACGTCGATGAGGCGGAACTGCGCAAACGGCGCGAGGAGTGGACGCCTCCGCCCCGATTCGCGACGCGAGGCGTGCTGGCGAAGTACGCCGCGCTGGTGAGCAGTGCCTCCCTCGGCGCGGTGACCGATCGCGGACTGGCGGACCAGTCTCAGCCGGCGGTCCAGGGTGCGTAGCGGCCGCAGTTTCGACTTTGCACCTGACGTCGGCCGAGCCGGCCGACCAAAGTGTTGTCTTGAAGGGCTCGCGTCGGTAAAGTGCGCGCCCTCGCCGGACAGGGGGTTGCTAGGTCCGGTCGGCTCTTGCTAGTGTCCGTCGACGCGGTGCGGCCACGCACCGCTGCGTGACAAAGAGAACAGCGACCCCGCGGCAGTGGAGGGGATGTGGCGTACACGTACTCGATCGACGACCCGGCCAAGAACAGTAAGCGCATGCTCGCGTTTGCGCTGGTCGTCCTGATCCACGTCCTCTTCGTCTGGGTACTGGCGTCGGGCCTTGGCAAGAAGGTGGTGGAAGTGGTGATGGGTCCGGTGGAGACCCGCCTAATCGAGGAACTTCCGGAAGAAGACGAACCTCCGCCGCCCCCGCCGGAATTCGATACACCCCCGCCCTACGTGCCTCCCCCGGAGATCTCCATCGAGATTCCGGTCGATACTGGACCTTCGACGGCGATCAGCAACGTCACCAGCGAGCGACCGGTTGCTGCGCCACCGCCAGTGGCAGCGGCGCCCAAACCGGTCGAGCGCGAGGTGGTGCGGACCCCGCCGACCACGCAAGGCAAGGGCGCACGCGCCACAAAGCCCGAGTACCCGCCCGCGTCGCGTCGCGCAGGGGAGGAGGGTACCGTCACCCTCAAGGCGCTGGTGAGCGAGAATGGTCGGGCGACCCAGGTCGAGGTAGTGAAGAGCAGCGGCTTCCCGAAGCTCGACGAGGCCGCTGTCGAGGAAGTGCAGCGCAACTGGCGCTTTGCACCCGGCAAAGAGGATGGCAAGCCCGTCTCCATGTGGCACACGTTCAACGTCACGTTCAAGCTCGAGGACTGAGCGACCGGCACGGTTCTTCCGGGCATCGAATTCACACCACAAGACATCCACCGTTTCGCGAAAGGAATACCCCTCATGGCCACCGATACCGTCAGCGTCGACAACCCGTATGGACTCCAGGCCCTGTGGGCGCAGGGAGACTTCATCGCGAAGGGGGTGCTGATTCTGCTGGCCCTCATGTCGGCCTATTCGTGGTTCATCATCTTCACCAAGTGGTGGGAGCAGCGGCGTCTGCTCAGTCAGGCGTCTGAGACCGAGAAGCAGTTCTGGGCCGCCGAGAACATCAAGAGCGGCGTTGGCAAGCTCAGCGGCAAGGGCAACATCTTCAAGGCGATCGCCTCGGAGGCCATCGACGCGGCCGAGCATCACGATTCGCGAATGACCCAGGAAGTGCCGCTCCACGAGTGGATCGACAACGTGATCGCGCGCGGCGTTGCCCGTATCGGCAGCGCGCTGCAGACGCAGTTGCCGTTCCTCGCGACCACGGGTTCGACGGCGCCGTTCATCGGGCTGTTCGGAACGGTGTGGGGCATCTACCACGCGCTGGTTGCGATCGGCGTCGCCGGTCAGGCCAGCATCGACAAGGTCGCCGGCCCGGTCGGTGAGGCGCTGATCATGACGGCGATCGGCCTGGCGGTCGCGGTGCCCGCGGTGCTTGGCTACAACTATCTGCTCGGTCGCAACAAGCTGATCATGGAGCGCGTCAAGCTGTTCGCCAACGACCTCGAGCAGGTGATTGTCAGCGGTTCGCGGGTCTCGGGTTCAGCTGCTAAGGTTATCTCTGGCAGCAAGAAGTAACGGTCCCGCTTCGGGCCGGAGGACACCAGGATGTCTATCACCTCGGGCGGCGGCGCCCCCGACGACGACAAGCCGATGTCAGAGATCAACACCACGCCCCTCGTGGACGTGATGCTGGTGCTGCTGATCCTGTTCCTGATCACGATCCCGGTGATCACGCAGTCGGTGAAGGTCGACCTCCCGAAGGCCGCCAACATCCCGACCCAGACCAAGCCCGAGAACATCAACATCGCGGTGGATCCGGACGGGAACATCTTCTGGAATACGGCGCTGGTGCCGAACCAGGAGGCGTTGCTCGAGCGTATCAAGGCTATCGCTGTCATGGACCCCCAGCCGGAGGTCCACGTGCGAGGCGATCGTGCCACGATGTACGAGTACATCGGACGCGTCATCGTGACCTGCCAGCGCGGCGGAATCCAGAAGGTTGGCTTCATTACTGAGCCCGATCGCGGGCTGGGCCGCTGATCCGCGTGTTCCAAGCTAACGAGGAGACACTGGCATGGGAATGAGCATCGGCGGTGGCGAAGACGAGCCGATGATGGACATCAACATGACGCCGCTGATCGACGTCATGCTGGTGCTGCTCATCATGTTCATCATCACGATCCCGGTGATGACGCACGCCGTGAAGCTGGACATGCCGCGGGCCACGAACGCGCCTTCGACGGTACAGGCGGTCGTGATCAATCTGGAGATCGACTTCGACGGCACCGTGCTGTGGAACGGGACGCCGGTTGATCTGGAGTCGCTCGAGGGGTACTTCAGGCGCGAGGCCGCCATCGAGCCTCAGCCGGAGCTGCATATCCGGCCGAGCAAGCGCGCAAAGTACGACATCGTGGCTCGGGTGCTGGCGTCAGCTCAGCGCAATGGCATGCGGAAGATCGGCTTCGTCGGCAACGAGCAATTCATGTAAGCCGGCACCGTGTCGGACGCGGCTCGGTAGAACAAGCAGGCTGCCGGGGCGAGTGCCCCGGCGGCTTTTTACACTTTAGAGGGGCGCGACTGCCCCGCATCGAGGCGCATTGAAAATGAAGGTGACCTTGGTATTGTCCGCAGCACTGGCGTTTTCCGGGGCGATCGTAGCGACCGGTGCACTGCTGGTCCCGTCCGTGGCCGAGGCGCAGCAGAAGGTCGGACCCAAGGTTGGCGTCCCGCTCAAAGCAGCGCAGGAAGCCATCCAGAAGAAGAACTGGAATCTCGCGCTCTCGAAGATCAAGGAGGCCCAGGCGGTGCAGCCGCGCACGGCCTACGACGACTACAAGATCAACGACTTGCTGTGGTACGTATACCTGCAGCAGGGTCGTAACGCCGATGCGGCCCGCGTGCTGGAGCAGCAGATCGCCTCCGGACAGATGCCGGCCAACGAGCGGGTGCAGCGTACCAAGACCCTGGCGCAGCTGTATTTCCGCGCGGGCAGCTACGGCAAGGCCATCCAGATGGGCAACCAGTACCTCAAGTCGGTGCCGGGAGACCAGGAAACGCAGCTGCTGGTGGCCCAGGCGTATTTCCAGCAGAAGGATTACAAGGCTGCGGTCGCGGCGGCAGACCGCATCATGAAGGGTGGACAGCGACCCAGCGAGGACCTGCTGCAGCTGGTGCTTCGATCCAACTATGAGCTCAAGGACAAGGCAGGTACGTCGAAGGCACTGCAGCAGTTGCTGACCTACTACCCGAGCCCGGACACCTGGGGCCGTCTGCTGGATGGAATCATCCAGCAGACCAATCACGACCACGAGTTGCTGGCCTTGTATCGCCTTGCCGAGGATGTCGGCGCGCTTTCGAAGCCGCGGCAGTACCTGGACATGTCGCAGGCGCTGTTTGTCAGCGGTTTCGCGATCGAAGCCGAACGGATCATGGACAAGGCGCTCGCGGCCAACCTTTTCACCGGCGAGGATCTCGTGCGCGCGCAGCGCACGCGCGACACGGCCAAGCGAAAGGCGGACGAGGATCGCAAGGCATTGGCGGGTGCCGACAAGGCGCTCGCCGGCGCGAAGACAGCCGACGTCGCCTACAACCTTGGGAAGCTCTACTTCAGCGCCGGCGAGTATGCCAAGGCGGCCGCAGCAATGAGCAAGTCACTGACGCTTCCCGGCACTCCCGACGCCGACGACGCGAACATGGAAATGGGCGTTGCGTATGCCCGGCTTGGCAAGAAGGCGGAAGCAAACAAAGCGTTCGACGCCGTCAAGGATCCCGGGTTCGCCGAGGTCGCGAGCCTCTGGAAACTGCATCTGCGCTGATCAGTTCTCCTTGGTTGCGGCTCACCTCGGCCTCGCGGTTCCGAGCAGATGAGAAGGCCGCCGGAGTGTCACTCCGGCGGCCTTTTCGTCGCAACAGTCCCGCCCCGACCGTTGATCAGCCGCCCGGCGCAGGTGCCGGCACGGCAGGCGTGACCGGGGCCGACGCACCGCTGGTGGTTTCGACGTAGAGCTTCCAGAGACCGGCTATCTGCTTCAGCTTCGGATCATTGACTGCGTCGAAGGCTGCGACCGAACCCTGGCCCTTGCCAGCGCGCACCTCGGCGATCCCGAGCAATGTGTTGGAATCGTCCACGTCGGTGACTCCACCCCTGGCGAGACCCTTGCGGATCGCATCGGCAGCCTTGTCATACTCGCCGGCGCTGAAATAGAGCTTGCCCGTCGCCACCATCTCATTGCCGGTCTTGGCGGCGGCGAGTGCTTTCTCGGCGCCCGGGAGATCCTTGGCGTCCGCATCGGCGCCCGAACGCGCACGCGCCAGATCGCTCTGAGCGCGCGTCAGCGACTCGCCTGTGAACACGCCTGAGGCGATCCCCTGGTCGAGCACTCGCTTGGCTTCGGCGGGGAAACCGCCGGTCAGGAGCATCGCGGCCGCCTCCGAGTATTCCTCCGCCTTGTTCATCGTCTTGGTGTCGAACATCAGGCGGTACAGGGCCCGCAGGTCACGGTCGGTCTTGGTCTCGTAGAGCTGGTTGTTGAGCAGGTCTTCCCAGTACTTGGGTGCCGGGTAGTGGCGGACCAGGGACTCGATCGCGCTCCTGGTCCCGGCCCGATCGTCCATGTCAACGCTGCTGCGCAAGCCGATCATGAGCAGCTGCTCGTCCGGCTTGGCGACAACTGCGGCGGTCTGGTCCACGACCGAACGTGCGCCGGCGTAGTCCTTCTGCATGTACTTGCTCTGGGCAACCAGAGCCGCGGTGTCCTGGCTCTGAGGCGAGAGTGCCAGGGACTTGCCGCCGAACTCCGCGGCCTTGGCGTAGTCCTTGAGCTGGTAGTTGAGCTGGGCGAGCGCCTTGTAGCGCTGCCCGAGGTCGGCTTCCGCCACGAATCCGGAAGCGACCGCCTGCTCAAGGGACTTGGCAGCGCCCGCGTAGTCTTTCACCTGCAGCTTCGGGTACCAGGCGAGTTCCTCCACCATGTAGGCGTCGTACGGCGACTTGGGCTCGACGGCCTGGGCTTCGGCGATCGCAGCGAGGGCCGCCTCCCAGTTCTTCGCCTGTATAGCCTCCTGAGCGGCCTTGAGCGGCTTCAGCATCTTCGCGCTGACCTTGGGCTGCTCCGTAGCGGCGATCGACGTGACTGGGGTGAGCATCACGGCGGCGACGGTCGCCACGCCCGCGGCCGCCAACGCAGCCGCCAAAACCAGATTGGCTTTCTTCATGGTGGTCCTCTCGCGCCGGACGCCGGCGCCGACCGCATATTGTATGACGAGCCGAGGGCATCCTCAGCCGAACTCTGTCGATTCCCCTGGTTCCCTGGTCGTACCGGCATGGTGCGCAGCGGGACGCCGGCGAGAGCCTCCCAGGGAGATGGGTAGCGCCCCGTCGATTGGATCGGCCCGATCGCGCTTGTATGCTCGATCCGAAGCCGAAGGGAAATCATGAAACCGAAAGGGTTCATCAGCATTGTCGAAGTCGGGCCGCGCGACGGCCTGCAGAGCGAGCCTGTCGTGCTGCCGACGGCGGCCAAGGTCGAGTTCATTGAACGGGCGATTGCTGCCGGACTGAAGCGCATCGAGGTCGCCAGCTTCGTAAGCCCCCGTCGGGTGCCACAGATGGCGGACGCCGAGGCCGTGCTCGCGGCGCTGCCGAGGCGCGCGAGCGTGCAGTACATCGGCCTGGTGCTGAACATGAAAGGCTTCGATCGCGCGGCAGCCGCGGGTTGCACCGAGGTCGGCATGGCGGTCGGGGCGAGCGACACGTTCAATCGCCGCAACCAGGGTGTGTCGACCGGGGAGTCCATCGCCGCATGGCACGAAATCTCCGCTGCGGCACGACGGCTCGGTATCCGCGCGCAGGTCACGATTTCCACGGCTTTCGGCTGTCCCTTCGAGGGCGAGGTGTCGACGGTGCGCGTAGTGGACGTTGCGCAACGCCTCGCGGAAGCGGCACCACTCGAGATCGCACTCGCCGACACCATCGGCGTTGGTGTCCCGGCGCAGGTCGGTGAGGTGCTCGACCGGGTGCGCGAGGCGCTGCCTGGCATGTCGCTCCGCGGCCATTTCCACAACACGCGCAACACGGGACTGGCTAACGCCTATGCGGCGGTTCAGGCCGGCGTTACCACCCTGGATGCCAGCCTGGGTGGCATCGGCGGCTGTCCGTTTGCACCGGCCGCGACCGGCAATATCCCGACTGAGGACCTGCTCTACATGCTGGGGCGATCCGGGTACGACGCCGGGGTGTCGCTTGCAGCGGTCATCGAGACCGGCAGGTGGCTGCAGGACCAGCTTGGGCACGCCGTGCCTGGGATGCTCGTCAAGGCCGGAGACTTCCCGCCACCCGGGCCGCAGGCCATTTGAGCGGATGGACTCGGGCGGGACTCCGGGCCGCAGCGATCCGGGCGCGCTGCGGGTTCCGCTCCGGATCATGGACGCGGTGCTTGCGGTCGCGCCGCGGCGACGTCACCGCTGGTCGCCGGAGTCCGGGTCGTGTCGTCCAAGCAGTGTCGTCGCAGCGAGGTCCGCGGTCACGTTGCCGATCGTCCGAAAGATGTCCGGCACGATCTCCACTGCGATCAGGATGCCGAGCACTTCCACCGGCAGCCCGAGGGCGAGGCAGATCGGTGCGATGCTCGTAATGAAGGAGACCTGGCCGGGAAGGCCAACTGCGGCAACGCTCACGGCGAATGCGACCAGAACCGCGCCCGCGACCTGCGCGGCACCTGGCTCGAAACCGTAGAGGGCGGCGATGAAGAAGCACACCGCGAGATTTCCCACCGGGCTCGTGTAGCGAAACACCGCTACCGCCAGCGGCAGCACGAGGTGTGCCACGCGCGGCGGGACGTCGAGCCGCTCGCGTGCGCACTCGATCATCGCGGGCAGCGTGGCGAGCGAGCTCTGCGTGCTGGCAGCCACGACCTGCACGGGCGCCACTTCGGCCGCAAAGCGTCCCAGCGGCACGTGGCCCCACAAGGCCACCAACGGATAGAGCAGTACCGTCGCGACAATGATCACCAGCGACACGAAGGCCACGTACTGCACGAGCACGCCGGCTGCGCCGACCCCGGCGTGCAGGCCCACCCCGAGTGCAAGCGCGAACACGCCGACCGGAGCAGCGAGCAGCACCCAGTGCACGACGACGATCATCGCCTCGGTCACTGCCGTGAAGAATGTCGTCAGCGCGATACGCTGCGAGGCCGGCAGGCGCGTGGCCGCGAAGCCGAACAGCAGCGCGAACAGCACGAGTGGCAGGATCGCGTCGTTGGCCGCAGCCTCGACAACATTGGCGGGCACCAGCGATTCGAGCCACCCGGCCATGCCACCGACCGCGACCGGGCCCGACTCACCGCCCGCGGCTCCGGCCACGAAGGCCTGCGCATCCGCAGCATCGACGGGCCAGAGCGCCAGGAGTCCAGTCGATGCAGTCACTGCAAGCGCGCCGGCAAGCACCAGCAGCGCGGTGAAGATCATCACGGCACGCGTCGCGAGGCGGCCAGTGGCCATGGCGTCAGAGACGCTCGCGACCCCGGAGACCAGCAGCGCGAAAACGAGCGGCGCGACCGTCATGCGCAGTGCGTTCAGCCAGAGGCTCCCGATCGACTCGATCACCGGGGCCGCCGCGCGGAGTGACCCGCCACTGCCGTCCTGCAGCCATGCGCCTGCGAGGAGCCCCGCCGCGAGGCAGGCGAGTACGATCAGGCTGCGCGTGTGGCTCATGTCGACGCCCGATCCGTTGCGGCGCGAACCACCCGACCGGGGCAAATCTCGATCAAGGCAGGCGAGACGGCGACGGGCATGCGGCTCTCTTTTTCGAGCGGTGCGGCATGGTGGCAGAGGCGCGCTCCGCGGCCAACCAGCGCCGGCATGAACCTCCGGCCGTGTACCTTCTCCGACGTTGATTCGCCCGCAGTGCGAGCTGGCGAAACTGGTAGAGTGGCGCCCCGTAATCAAACCCGGGGATACCGACGGTGACCTACGCCGCCATCACCGGCTGGGGCAAGTGCCTGCCGCCGGCCGTGCTCACGAACGCCGACCTCGCGACAATCCTTGACACGAATGACGAGTGGGTTACCAGCCGTACGGGCATCCGGGAGCGCCGTGTCTCCCACGTGCCGCTCGAGGAACTGGGTTACGTCGCGGCATCCCGGGCGCTGGCCTGCGCCGGAGTCGATCCGTCCGAACTTGAGCTGATCGTGTTCGGAACCTGCAGCTTTGACGACCAGGTGCCGAACCAGGCCTCGGGGCTGCAGGTGCGCCTCGGTGCGAAGAAAGCCGCGTCGATGGACGTCAACACAGCCTGCACGAGCTTCCTCTATGCGCTCAGCTGCGCCAACGCCATGATCCGCACCGGCGTGGTCCGCAATGCGCTGGTGCTCGGCGGCGAGTTCATCAGCGCCTTCATGGACTGGACCAACCGTGGCGTCGCGGTCCTTTTCGGCGACGGTTGCGCTGCGGTCGTGCTCCAGGCCAGCGACAACGAGGAAGGAGTGCTCGTCGAGCGTCTCGGTTGCGACTCAGATGCCCGCGGCACGCTCGTGGTCGAGGGCATGGGCACGCGCTACGCAAACTTCACTCGCGTGTACGGCCGGACCGACTGGATCTTCGAGGGCCAGGAGATCTTCAAGCGTGCGGTGCTCGGCATGTCCGGCGCGTGTGCCGACGTGCTCGCATCGCGCAACATGGGTCCGGACGACATCGACCTGGTCGTGCCGCACCAGGCCAATCTGCGCATCATCGAGGCCGTCGCAAAGCGCTCCGGCGTGCCCATGGAGCGCGTGTTCTTGAACGTGCACCGCTACGGCAACATGTCGGCCGGCACGGTGCCGGTCGCCCTGGTCGAGGCCCTGGAGGAGGGGCGGGTGCGGCCAGGCAGTCACCTGCTGCTGCCGGCGTTCGGCGCGGGGCTCACCTGGTGCGCGCACCTGGTTCGCTGGGGTGATCGCATTCAGCCACTGGCCACGACCGACGTCGACCTGCCGCCCTGTGACATGACCGCACTCGAGCTCGTGAAGTCGCAAATCGCCAAGCGTGCGAGCTGCTTCGTCGGTCACTGAGCCATCGCGGCGGCCGCGTGCTGTCCGAGCGCAAGGCGCTGACGCAGATTCATTTCTGCGTATTGCTGTGGGGTTTCACGGCGATCCTCGGCAGGCTGATCAGCCTGCCGGCGCTCGATCTGGTGTGGTGGCGCATGCTGCTCGTCGTGGCTGTGCTGCTCGCCTGGCCTCCCTTGTGGCGGGAGTTCCGGAACACCGACGCGCGCACGCTGATGGTCTTCTCGGCCATCGGCGTGATCGTGGCCCTGCACTGGCTCACTTTCTACGCGTCGATCAAGCTCGCGAACGCGTCCGTGGCGGCCACGACCATGGCCGTCGGGCCACTGTTCCTCGCGGTCGTCGAGCCATTGATCGCGGGGCGACGATTCGACCCGCGCGAACTCGTCGTGGGCCTCATCGCATTGCCTGGCGTCGCCCTGGTCGTCGGCGGCACGCCGCCGGGCATGCATCTCGGACTCGCGGTGGGCGTGCTCTCGGCGCTGCTGGTCGCGATCTTCGGAGCGTTGAACAAGCGACACGTCGAGCGCGCGGGTCCGTTGCTGGTGGTCGGAGTCGAACTCGCGGCGGGGACCGCGTTCCTGACGCTCGTTGCGCTCGCCTGGCGCGGCGTAGCGCCCTGGACGGCCCTGCCTGGCGTCCGCGATGCGTGGCTGCTCGCGGCGCTGTCACTGGCTTGCACGCTGCTGCCGTTCGCGCTGATGCTGCGTGCCCTGCGGCACACCAGCGCCTTCACCGCGCAGCTTGCGGTGTGTCTCGAGCCCGTGTACGCGATCGTGCTCGCGATCGTGCTGCTCGGCGAGCAGCGCGTGCTCGACGCGTCGTTCTACCTGGGCGTCGCCGTCATCCTCACGGCGGTGATCGGCCACAGCTGGCTCATGCGCCGCCCGGCCAGTTGATCGCTCAACTGGCGTGAGCGGCTGCGACCGTCATCCGGCGTCGCCGGGAACGCAGCACCCGCCAGCCCAGCAGGATCGACAGCAGCGCGGCGTACACCGCGGGCTCGCGCCAGTCGGCCTTGACCTGCCACCAGAAATGCACGCAGCCGAGAATCGCCGCCGGATAGACGAGCCGGTGCAGGCTATGCCAGCGCGCACCGAGGCGACGCATCCAGCCGCGCGTGGACGTGGCGGCGAGAGGCACGAGCATCAGGAATGCCGCGAAACCCACGGTGATGTACGGCCGCTTCACGATGTCCATGCCGATGTCGGTCACGTTCGCCCACTGATCGAGTACGAACCAGGTCAGGAAGTGCAGGAGGAGGTAGGCGAACGCGTAGAGACCCAGCATGCGGCGTAAGCCCATCAGCCACGGTTTCCGCAGTGTCACCGCGAGCGGCGTCACGCAGAGCGTCGCCAGCAGAATGCGAAGTGCCCATTCGCCGAGACGATCCTGCAGCTCGTCGATCGGGTTGGCGCCGAGTCCGAGGCCACCGATGCCGAAGGCGCGCAGCAGGAGCCACGCCAGCGGCAGGGCACACAGCACGAACAACGCTGGCTTGAGATAGTGGCGCATGGCTCAGTAGTACCTAACCAGGTCCATGCCGCGGTACAGGCCGGCCACCTGCTCGGCGTAGCCATTGAAAGGCAGCGTCGGTACCCGCGGCGCGAACACGCCCGTGCCGATCCGTCTTTCCTTTGCCTGGCTCCAGCGCGGGTGGTCGACCTCGGGATTGACGTTGGCGTAGAAGCCGTACTCCTGCGGCGCCGACCGATTCCACGAAGTCGGTGGCTGCTGTTCGGTGAAACGCAGCTCGACGATGGACTTGATGCTCTTGAAGCCATATTTCCACGGCACCACGAGTCGCAGCGGAGCCCCGTTCTGGTTCGGCAGCGGTTCGCCATACACCCCGACTGCCAGGATGGTGAGCGGGTGCATCGCTTCGTCGATGCGCAGTCCCTCCACGTAGGGCCAGTCGAGCACCGGGAAGCGCTGGCCCGGCATCTCGCCCGGACGGAAGACGGTCTTGAAGGCGACGTACTTCGCACGCGAGGTCGGCCGGAAGCGCTTGATCACATCCCCCAGAGGGACGCCGACCCAGGGAACGACCATCGACCATGCCTCTACGCAGCGCAGCCTGTAGATGCGTTCCTCCAGCGCGTGCGGCCTGAGCACGTCCTCCAGCGAGAACGTACCGGTGACTTCGGCCTCGCCGGCCACGGTCAGGCTCCATGGCGTAGGCCGGAACTGCGCCGAGCGCTCTGCCGGGTCGGACTTACCTGTCCCGAATTCGTAGAAGTTGTTGTATGTCGTTATTTCCTCGAATGAATTGACCTTCTCCTGGGTGCTGTAGACGGGGTTCTTTCGAAACCTGAGCGAGTTGGCTGCACTGGCCAAGGAACCGGTGCCAGCCAGTGTCAGCGCCAGGGCGCCCTGCAGCAGCTGCCGACGGCTGACGAAAGCCTCGCGTGGCGTGATCTCGGACGGCAGTGGCCGGAAATCGGGTCGTCGTCGCATTGCTGGGCAATCTCCGTGAGGCGGTGAGCGCCTGCAGACACAGACCGGCACTTTGCTGCCGGGATTGCGGGTCCGACCTCAATTTCTGCCGATCAAGTCGAGCAGGACCGGAAGTATCGCGCCGGCCGGCCCTGCCAGGACCGGGTCGGCATGGGTCGTCAGTTCGGTCGGATTCGGATTGATCTCGATGACCGCGACGCCGCGGCTGAGCGCGATCTCCGCGAGGCCGGCCGCCGGATAGACGAGCGACGAGGTGCCCACCGACATGAAGACGTCGCAGTCCTCCGCAGCGGCGTCCGCCAGGCGCATCGCCACAGCCGGAATCATCTCTCCAAACCAGACGACGTCGGGTCGCAGCAGTCCGCCGCAGGAGGCGCAGCGCGGCAGGTCGCCACCGGCGTCGCGCGAGCGCTCGGCCACGATCTGCTCGGCGAGGCAGCGATCGCGCAGTATGTTCCCGTGGTACTCGATCACATCGACGCTGCCGGCGCGCTGGTGCAGGCCGTCAACGTTCTGCGTCACGAGCGTGAGGCGCGGCACGCGCCTGGCAAGCTCGGCGAGCGCGAGATGACCTGCGTTCGGACGAGCCTGTCGTACCAGTTCGCGGCGCCACTCGTACCACCTCCACACGAACGCGGGATCGCGCTCGAACGCATCGAGCGTGGCGAGTTCCTCCGGGCGGAAGCCAGCCCACAGGCCGGTGAGCGCATCGCGAAACGTGGGGATACCGCTCTCGGCGGAAATGCCCGCGCCGGTCAGTACGCACACGTGTCGCGCGGCGGCGACGGTGCCCGCCGCTCGCTGCATGGACAGGTGGGCAGAGGCGGGGATCTCGCTCGTCACGGTCCCCGCGCCCCGCTCGAGGCTCAGGCCGCCTTGCCGGCGCCGGCAAGCTGCCGCAGCACATACTGCAGGATGCCGCCGTGCTGGAAGTACTCACGCTCCTTCGGCGTATCGATACGCACACGCGCCTCGAACTTCACCGGTGTTCCCGACGCGGGCGTCGCGACCACCGTCACCATCTTTGCGGCACCCGCATTCAGGCCGATGATCTCGAAGCTCTCCTTGCCGCTGAGTCCGAGACTCTGCGCGTTCTCGCCGTCCTTGAACACCAACGGCAGCACGCCCATGCCGATCAGGTTGGAGCGGTGGATGCGCTCGAAACTCTCGGCGATCACGGCCCGGACTCCGAGCAGCATGGTGCCCTTCGCCGCCCAGTCGCGAGAGGAACCCGTGCCGTACTCCTTGCCCGCGATGACGATCAGCGGCGTGCCCTCGGCCTTGTACTTCATGGCTGCGTCGTAGATCGACATCTGTTCGCCAGTCGGGATGTGCACGCTCACACCGCCCTCGGTGCCAGGCACCAGCAGGTTGCGCAGCCGGATGTTCGCGAACGTGCCTCTCATCATGACTTCGTGGTTGCCGCGGCGTGCCCCGTACGAGTTGAAGTCCGCCGGCTGCACACCCTGCGCCATGAGGTACTTCGCCGCCGGGCTCGTCTTCGATATGTTGCCGGCGGGTGAGATGTGATCGGTCGTGACCGAATCACCGAGCATCGCGAGTACGCGCGCGCCACGGATATCCGGCACCGTTCCCGGCGTCATGGTCATGCCTTCGAAGTAGGGCGGATTGCGCACATACGTCGACGCGCTCTCCCACTTGTAGACCTCGCCCTTGGGCACCTGGATCGCGTTCCAGTTCTCGTCACCCGCGAAGACGCTGGCGTAGCCATGCTTGAACATGCCGGAGGTCACGCTGGCCGCAACCGTCTGCTGCACGTCCTGCGGTGCCGGCCAGATTTCCTTCAGGAACACCGGCTTGCCGTCCGCGCCCGAACCGAGGGGTTCCGAATTCAGGTCGATGTCCATGGTGCCGGCCAGTGCATAGGCGACCACCAGGGGCGGGGAGCCGAGGAAATTCATCTTCACCTCGGGATGCACCCGTCCCTCGAAGTTGCGGTTGCCCGACAGAACCGAGGTCGCGATGACGTCCCCGGCCTTCACCGCATCCGAGATCTCGGGGCGCAGCGGGCCCGAGTTGCCGATGCAGGTCGTGCAGCCGTATCCCACGAGGTAGAACCCCACGCTCTCGAGGTCTCCGAGCAGGTTGGCGGCCTTGAGGTAATCGGTGACGACACGCGACCCCGGCGCGAGGCTGGTCTTGACCCATGGCTTCGCGGTGAGGCCGCGCCGGCGGGCGTTGCGGGCCAGCAGTCCCGCCGCGACCATCACGGCGGGATTGGAGGTATTGGTGCAACTCGTGATGGCTGCGATCAGCACCGCACCGTCCGTGACCTCGAAAGACTTGCCACCTGCATCGACCCTGGACTTGCCGGTCGCTCCCGGATTCTTCTGGGCGCGTTCCTCGGCCATCCTCGCGTGCGCCTTGCGATAGATGTCCTTCGACGTGCGCAGCGGCACGCGATCCTGCGGGCGCTTTGGGCCCGCAAGGCTCGGTTCGACCGTGGCGAGATCCAGCTCCAGCACGTCCGTGTAGTCGGCCTCGCGCATGCCGTTGGTTCGCCACAGGCCCTGAGCCCTGGCATAGGCCTCGACCAGCGCGATCTGCTCGTCGCTGCGGCCCGTCAGTTCGAGATACCGGATCGTCTCCTCGTCGATGGGGAAGATCGCACAGGTGCTGCCGAACTCAGGCGACATGTTGGCGATGGTGGCGCGATCGGCGAGCGGCAGTCCCGCGAGTCCGTCGCCGAAGAACTCTACGAACTTGTCCACCACGCCCTTCTTGCGCAGCATCTCGGTGACGGTGAGCACCAGGTCGGTCGCGGTGGCGCCGGCCGGCAGCGAGCCCTTGAGGCGGAAACCGATCACCTGCGGGATCAGCATCGTGACGGGCTGGCCCAGCATCGCGGCCTCGGCCTCGATGCCGCCCACGCCCCAGCCGAGCACGCCGAGGCCGTTCACCATCGTGGTGTGCGAGTCGGTGCCGACCAGCGTGTCCGGATAGGCACGCCGGGAGCCGTTCTTGCCTTCGGAGAAGACGACGCGCGCGAGGTGCTCGATGTTGACCTGATGCACGATCCCCGTGTTCGGCGGCACGACGTTGAAGTTGCTGAACGCCGTCTGACCCCATCGAAGGAACGAGTAACGCTCGCCATTGCGGGCGAATTCGATCGTGTTGTTCTTGCGCAGCGCATCCGGGCCGCCGTACTCGTCCACCTGCACGGAATGGTCAATCACGAGTTCCGCAGGGGCGAGCGGATTGATCTCCTGGGGGTTCCCGCCGAGTCGGGTCATCGCCTCGCGCATTGCGGCCAGATCCACGATGGCCGGTACGCCCGTGAAATCCTGCATGATCACCCTTGCCGGGGTGAAAGCGATCTCGTGGCTCGGCGCCGCCTTGGCGTTCCACCGGAGCAGGGCTTCGATGTCTTCCCGGGTGACGCTTACGCCGTCCTCGGTGCGCAGCAGGTTCTCGAGCAGGATCTTGAGCGAGAAGGGCAACCGCCCGAGATCGTGGCCCTTGATCTCAGGGAGGCTGAAGATCTCGTAGGAGTGGCCGCCGACCGCCAGCGCCTGGCGGGTCTTGAAACTGTCGCGCATGGAACCTCCGGGAGACGAACGGACTCAATTCAGCCTTGGAATTATAGCTTTCGGGCGGCAGTGGCGTCAGTTTCGGCGGTGGTCGTCGTCGCGATGACGGCGCCGCCCAGGCAGACATCGCCGTCGTAGAACACGGCAGACTGCCCGGGAGTGACCGCGCGCTGCTCCAGTTCGGTGGTGACCCGCAAGCCGCCGTCCGGCCGCAGGCTCACGGTGCAGTCCTGGTCGGCCTGACGGTGGCGCGCCTTCACCGTGCAACGAAACGTCGGCGCGGGCGGGGTTCCGGCCAGCCAGTCCGCCGCCTCGGTATCGAACTCGCGGCACAGGAGGCGCGGATCATCGGACCGCTGGGTGACGATCAGGACGTTACGATCCAGGTCCTTCGCGGCCACGTACCAGGGAGCCTCGGGCGCGCCGCGCACGCCGCCCAGTGCGAGCCCCTGCCGCTGGCCCAGCGTGTAATACATCAGGCCGCGATGCTCCCCCACGACGCGACCCGCGGTGGTCTCGATCCGGCCGGGGCGGGCAGGCAGGTAATGCGCGAGGAACTCGGCGAAGGGTCGTTCACCGATGAAGCAGATGCCCGTGCTGTCCCGCTTGTCGTGCACCGGCAGGGCCCGCTCGTGCGCGAGGCGTCGCACCTCGGGTTTCGGCAGGTGACCGATCGGGAAGATCGTGTGCGCGAGCAGTTCGCCGGGAACAGTGTGCAGAAAGTAGCTCTGGTCCTTGCCGCGGTCTGCCGCGCGCAGCAGGCGAGCACGTCCGTCGACCACTGCGACGCGCGCGTAGTGGCCTGTCGCGAACCACGTCGCGCCGAGGCGACGAGCATGCTCGAAGCACGCCCCGAACTTGATCTCGCGATTGCATGCGACGTCGGGATTGGGTGTCCGCCCGGCGCGCAGTTCCGCGAGGAAGTGCGCGAACACGCGCTCGCGGTAATCGGCGGAGAAATTGACCGTGTGCAGCGGGATGTCGATTTCGTCGCAGACCCTTCTGGCGTCCTGCAGGTCGGCAGCCGCGGTGCAGTAGCCGTCCTCATCCTCGTCCCAGTTGCGCATGAAGAGTGCATGGACGTCGTAGCCCTGATCACGGAGCAGAACGGCCGCCACGGCCGAGTCCACGCCGCCGGAAAGAGCGAGGACAACGCGAACGGCGCGGCTCATGCGCGCAGTCCCGGCAACGCGTCCGACCGCCTCATCCGCTCGCGGCGAGCGTAACGGGAGCAGCGACGAGATGAGTGATCAGGGACAACGGGTGGCGCTTGCCCGCGAGATAGTCGTCCACGCACTGCGAGACGAGCGGGCTGCGCAACCGCAGGCGAGGAGATGCGAGCTCGGCGCGCGTCATCCAGCACGTGCGCAGGATGCCGCGGTCGAGCTGCCGGCCCGGCTCGTGCCCCAGCAACTCGCCCGCGAACGCGACGCGCAGGAAAGTCCGGGCCGAATGCTCGGGACGCCAGACGTACACGCCGACGACGACCCTCGGCTCGAAGTGCCACGCGGTTTCCTCCAGCGTCTCGCGTACGATCGCCTGCAGGAAAGTCTCGCCGTCCTCGAGGTGTCCCGCCGGCTGGTTGACCACCACGCGACCGCCGGCGCGTTCCTCCACCAGCAGGAACTTACCGTCGCGTTCCGCAATCGCGGCGACGGTCACGTCGGGCTTCCATGTCATGCCCGTCATTATACGAGGATGCCGGGAACGGCCCGCCGGGCCGTCAGAAGTCGATCGCCGTGGCCCGCATTTCCGGCTGGATCAGGCTCACGGCCCAGACCTCGTCGAAGTACGCGAGGTGGCGCCGCACAACGTTCTGGTCGTTGAACTCCGCGATGCCTTCCCACTTGGTGGCCTGCTGGCGGTAGGCGATCGCGCGGTCGTCCGCGACGATGAATGAGGCCGGGTTGTTGCGGTACTCGGGCGGTACGTTTCGCAGTTCGATGAAACTCGTGAGCCGGCGCGCCATCTGCATGAAGCGGTTGCCTTCGCGCTGCGCGCGTGCCGGGTCCGATATGAGAACCCGCAGGCGAACATGGCCGCGAGCGAGCACGAGTCGCTTCACGGGCTCCAGGAAGATGTCCTGGTCGTAGAGCATGGGCTCGAGATTCGGCGTGTAGATGGACATCGAGCGCTTGGCGCGCGTGGCGAGCTCGGCGACAGCCTCGCGGTACTCATCGAGCGTCGTGATGACGCTGCGGGTCGCCGTGCCGTCCTTCGGGTTGTCCATCGCCTGATCCGATCCCCATTCGCATCCGCACGTGCGGGATGCCAACCTCGTCGAAGACGGGCCCTTCGGCCCGGAACCCCAGCGCGCGGTAGAAGCTCTCCGCGGCCGACTGGGCATGAAGATAAACCGATCCGAACCCCGAATCTGTGGCGTGGTTCACGAGGCGACGCACGATTCCCCGGCCGAGGCCGGCACCACGCCAGTCCGGGAGCACCGCCACCCGGCCGATCTTGCCACTGGGCTCCAGCCGCCCGGTGCCAACCGGTTCGCCGTTCCGCGTCACGGCGAGCAGATGCCACGCCACCGGATCGGCCGCGTCCCACTCCTCGGCTTCGGGAACCCCCTGTTCCTCGATGAACACCCTGCGGCGAACCAGTTCGAGCGCAGCGCGGTCCAGATGCCAGCTCGCGGGTCGCAGTTCCACGGCCGGCCTTGCCACGGGCTCAGACGCTCCGGGCGAGTCGCGCCGCGAGACCCAGATACCGTGCTGGCGTGAGCGACCGGAGCCGTTGCTTCTCGCCGTCGGGTATCGGCAGGCTGTCCACGAAGGTCGCAATCGCCGCGGCGTCCACCCGGCGACCCCGCGTCAACGACTTCAACTGCTCGTATGCCTGTGGCACGGCGTAGCGACGCATCACCGTCTGGATCGGCTCGGCCAGCAACTCCCAGTTCGCATCGAGATCGGAGGCGAGCCGTGCGCGGTCCACATCGAGGCGCATCAGACCGCGCGCGACCGACTGGACGGCGATATCGGTATGGGCGAGTGCCACGCCGATGTTGCGCTGTACCGTCGAATCGGTGAGGTCACGCTGCCAGCGAGACAGCGGCAGCTTGTCGGCCATGAAGCGCAGCAGCGCATTGGCTACGCCGAGATTCCCCTCGGCGTTCTCGAAATCGATCGGATTGACCTTGTGGGGCATCGTGGACGAGCCCACTTCGTCGGCCACGACCTTCTGGCGGAAGTAGCCGAGCGAAATATAGCCCCAGAAGTCGCGGCAGAGATCGAGGAGCACCGTGTTGCAGCGTGCCAGTGCATCGAAGTACTCGGCCATCCAGTCGTGCGGCTCGATCTGGGTCGTATAGGCGTTCCACTCGAAGCCCAGCGATTCAACCAGATGGCGCCCGAGTGCGGGCCATTCCACGTCCGGATAGGCAACCGCGTGTGCATTGAAATTGCCCGTCGCACCGTTGAACTTGCCGCGAATCGTCACACGCGCCAGCGCGTCGCAGGCCTTGCGCAGCCGATGCACGAATACCGCGACCTCCTTGCCCAGCGTCGTGGGTGTCGCCGGCTGGCCGTGCGTCCGCGACATCATCGCGTCGTCGGCATGGGCATGCGCCATGGCCCGCAGCGAGTCCGTCAGGGAGTTGATCCTCGGCAACAGCACCGCGTCCCGGGCCTCGCGCGCCATCAGCGCGTAGGCGAGGTTGTTGATGTCCTCCGAGGTGGCTGCGAAATGAACGAACTCGATCCGGTCGCGCCAGGCCGCATGCTTTTCCAGGCGGCGCCGGATGAAATACTCCACGGCCTTGACGTCGTGGTTGGTCTCGCGCTCGATGGCCTTGACCTCGGCCGCGTCGCGCTCGCAAAAAGCCGAAACGATCCCGTCTGCGACCGCGAGATCCGCGTCTTTGAGCCCCTGCATTTCATCGAGCCCGCCGGGCTCGGCCATCGCACGGAGCCATGCCACCTCGACGCGCAGGCGCGCGCGGATGAGTCCGGATTCGCTGAACAGCGCGCGCAGTTCTTCACAGCGCGTGGCGTAGCGCCCGTCGACAGGTGAGAGCGCGGTAAGCGGCGTGAGGCTCATGGCCACATCCGGAGGTGATACGATCTGCGATCATACCGCAGGCCCGCAGGCCCGCGGGGCCGCGCCGGCGGAGCCTCTCGGAGCCCACTTTCCATGACCGACAATGAGTTTCGCGTCGAGCGCGACAGCATGGGCGAATTGCGTGTGCCGGCGCGGGCGCTCTGGGGAGCGCAGACGCAGCGCGCGATCCAGAATTTCCACGTCAGCGGGCTGGCGATGCCGCGTGCGTTCCTGCGCGCTCTCGGGCTGGTGAAATGGGCCGCGGCGGGAGCGAACCTCGAACTCGGTGAGCTCGACAAGGTGAGAGGCTTCGCGATCCAGAAGGCCGCGCTCGAGGTCGCCGAGGGGCGCCACGACGATCAGTTTCCGGTCGACGTGTTCCAGACCGGCTCAGGCACCAGCAGCAACATGAACGCCAACGAGGTCATCGCGCATCTCGCCACGCAGTACGCCGGGGGCGTCGCGGTGCACCCGATCGACCACGTGAACCGCGGCCAGAGCAGTAACGACGTGATTCCGGCCGCAATCCACGTCGCCGCGGCCCTGGCGATGACCGAGCAGCTGGTGCCGGCACTCAAGGAGCTGGTCGAGACGATCGCCCGCAAGGCCGCCGACGTGGGCGAAACCGTGAAGACGGGGCGTACCCACCTGATGGATGCGATGCCGCTCACGCTCGGGCAGGAACTCGGCGCATGGCGAGCCCAGATCGAGGACGGCATCGCGCGCCTGCAGGCAGTGCGACCGCGACTGCACGCACTGGCGCTGGGCGGAACGGCGGTGGGCACGGGCGTCAATGCGCCGCCCGAGTTCGCGGCGCGCGCGTCCAACCTGCTGTCCCGGCAGACCGGGCTCGATCTGCACCCGAGCCGCAATTTCTTCTCTGCGATCGCCACGCAGGACACCGCAGTGGAAGCCTCAGGCCAGCTGCGCACGGTCGCAGTCGCCATCATGAAGATCGCGAATGACCTGCGCTGGATGAACAGTGGGCCACTGGCGGGCCTCGGTGAGATCACATTGCCAGCGTTGCAGCCCGGCAGCAGCATCATGCCCGGCAAGGTGAATCCGGTGGCCCCGGAGTCTGCGGCGATGGTGGCCGCACAGGTGATCGGCAACGACCTGACGGTGACGGTGGCGGGCCAGTCCGGCAGTTTCCAGCTCAACGTGATGCTGCCGGTCATTGCCTACAACCTGTTGCAGAGCATCGAGCTGCTGGCGTCCGCCGCGCGGCTGCTCGCCCGCAGTGCGATCGCCGGCTTCGCGGTGAACACGCGCCAGATCGCCGCGACGCTGGACCGCAACCCGATGCTGGTCACTGCGCTGTCACCGGTCATCGGCTACGACAGGGCGGCCGCAATCGCCAAGCGCGCGCTCGCCGAGGGTCGGCCGATCCGTGACGTCGCGGGCGAGATGACCGACCTCGAGCCCGCGCGCCTCGAGGCGCTGCTCGACCCGGCGGCGCTGACGCGTAGTGGCGTGGCGCCGCCCGACAAGGACTGAGCTTCGAACCAGGTACGGATGAGCATTCGCGATCGCATCGAACGCCACCTGCGCGGCACCAGTCCCGGCGGCGATCCGCTCGCGGCGCTGGCCGCCCAGCTCTCCTCGTCGCAGATCGCGGAACTGCGCCAGCACCTGCCGGATCCGCTCACGCCGGCCGCAGTCCTGGTGCCACTGGTGGACCATCCGGCGGGCCTGACGGTGCTGCTCACGCAGCGCGCCTCGCACCTCAAGGCCCACCCCGGCCAGATCAGCTTCCCCGGTGGTCGTGTGGAGGCCGGCGATGCGGGTCCCTGGCAGGCGGCGCTGCGCGAGGCGGAGGAGGAGATAGGACTTCCACCGCAGCACGCGTCGCTGGTCGGCTATCTCAGCGATCACCTCGTGCTCACCGGCTTTCGCATCACTCCGGTCGTGGCCTTCGTGCGCCCCGGCTTCGATCTCTCGCTCGACCGTACCGAGGTCGAGGAGGCCTTCGAGGTACCGCTCGATTTCGTGCTCGATCCCGCGAACCGCGTGGCGCGGGAGCGGGTCTACGCGGGCCACTCGTTCAGGACCTACGACATTCCCTACCACGGCCGCCACATCTGGGGCGCGACGGCAGCGATGCTCCTGAGCCTCGCCGACCGGCTGCGCGAGGGCTGACGATGTCCACCAGCCGACTGCTCGAGATCATGGCCGCGCTGCGCGATCCTGAGCGCGGTTGCCCCTGGGACCTGGAGCAGAGCTGGGCGAGCATTGCGCCACACACGATCGAGGAGGCGTACGAACTTGCCGACGCGATCGAGCACGGTGACCCTGCGAAGGTCCGCGACGAGCTCGGCGACCTTCTGTTCCAGGTCGTCTTCCAGTCACGAATCGCCGAGGAGCGGGACCTGTTCGACTTCGAGGACGTGGCAGCGACGATCGCCGCGAAGCTGGAGCGACGCCACCCGCACGTGTTCGGCGACGCGACGGTGCGCTCATCGGCGGAGCAGACGGTCGCATGGGAGGCGCACAAGGCGGCCGAGCGTCGTGCCGGCGGTGCTGCCACCGGGGCTCTCGACGGCGTCACGCCTGGTCTGCCCGCGCTGACGCGAGCGGCGAAGCTGGGCCGGCGCGCGGCGGCGGTGGGCTTCGACTGGCAGCGCGCGATCGAGGTGCTCGACAAGGTCGAGGAGGAGTGCCGCGAACTTCGTGCCGCGCTCTCGGCGGGCGATGCGCACGCGAGGCAGGCCGAGCTCGGCGACCTGCTGTTCAGCCTCGCACAGCTCGCGCGCAAGCTGGACGCCGATCCCGAGGCAGCGCTGCGCGCGGCGAACGCGAAGTTCGAGCGACGCTTCCGCCGCATAGAGGCGTGGCTCGCGGCGAGCGGCCGTACACCGCGTGATGCCGCCATGGCTGAACTCGAGGCACTCTGGACTCGCGCCAAGCAGGAGGAAGGCTGAACCCGCGGCTGGGGTCGTTGCGCGAGCGGCTCGGCGAATGCACGATCCGCGACCGCCGTCGACTGGGTTCCTGGCTCGAGCGGCTGGCGCGGCGCCGTGCGCCGGCGGACGTGCGCGAGCTCGAGCGACTGGCGCAGGAAATCGAGGCGTCTGCGGCACGTGTTGCCGCGCGTCGTGCGGCGCTGCCCGGCGTGCGCTATGACGACAGTCTTCCGGTGCACGCGCGCCGAGACGAGATTGCGGCCACGATCTCGCGCGCACCGGTCACGATCGTGAGTGGAGCCACGGGCAGCGGCAAGAGCACGCAACTGCCGAAGATCTGCCTCGAGATGGGTCGCGGCGTCGCGGGGATGATCGGTCACACCCAGCCGCGCCGCATTGCGGCGCAGACTCTCGCCTGCCGACTGAGCGAGGAACTCGGCACGGCGCCAGGCGATCTGGTGGGCTACCAGGTGCGCTTCGTCGACCGCACGGGCCCACGCACGATGGTGAAGCTCATGACCGATGGGCTGCTGCTGCGCGAGCTCGAAGCGGATCCGCTGCTCGAGCGCTACGACACACTGATTCTCGACGAGGCGCACGAACGCAACCTGAACGTCGACTTCCTGCTCGGTGTCTGCCGACGACTCGTGACCCGGCGGTCCGAGCTGCGCGTCGTGGTGACCTCTGCCACGATCGAGACGCGTCGCTTCGCCGAGTTCTTCGGCGGCGCGCCCGTGATCGAGGTCGAGGGACGCAGCTACCCGGTTGAAGTCCGCTGGCGACCGCTCGCGGAAGAGGACGCGGAGGCGCCGTCGCTGCCGGAGGCGATCGCCGCCGCGCTGGACGAGCTGCGCCGGGACTCGCGCGGCATCGACGGCGACGCGCTGGTGTTCCTGCCCGGGGAGCGTCAGATCGCCGAGGTGCGTGATCATCTCGTGCGTGGCGATGACCGCGACTGGGACGTGTTTCCGCTGTACGCGCGGCTGTCGGCCACCGAGCAGGAACGCGTGTTCGAGCCGCATCCGCGGCGGCGCGCAGTACTCGCAACCAACGTCGCGGAGACCTCGCTCACCATCCCAGGCGTGCGATTCGTCGTCGACACCGGACTTGCCCGCGTGAGTCGCTACAGTCCGCGCGCCAAGTTCCAGCGACTGCCCATCGAACCGGTCTCGCGCGCGAGCGCCGAACAGCGCAAGGGTCGCTGCGGACGGGTGGGCGAAGGCATCTGCATCCGTCTGTACTCGGAGGAGGATTTCCTGGCGCGCAGCGAGTACACGGATCCTGAAATCCTGCGCACCAACCTCGCGAGCCTGATCCTGCAGATGGCCGCCCTCGGCCTCGGTGTGCCCGAGGACTTCCCGTTCGTGGACGCGCCCGACACACGGATGCTGAACGACGGCTACCGGCTGCTTCAGGAGCTCAGTGCGGTGGACGGCGACCGCCGCATCACACGCCTCGGGCGACAGATGGCGGCGCTGCCGGTCGACCCGCGCCTCGGGCGCATCCTCCTCGAGGCGGGCCGGCTGCGCTGCCTCGCCGAGGCGCTGGTGATCGCCGCGTTCCTGAGCATCCAGGACCCGCGCGAGCGGCCGGCCGACCGTACCGAGGCCGCCGACCAGGCCCACGCCGCGTTCGCCGACGAGCGCTCGGATTTCGTTGGCGTGCTGAACCTGTGGCACGCCTCGCGCGCGGTGGCCGCCCTCGGCCACCGCGCCTTGCGGCGCTGGTGCAAGGAGCAGTTCCTTTCCTTCGTGCGCATGCGGGAGTGGCAGGACCTGCATGCGCAGCTGGCGGACATCGCCGCGGCACAACGGCTCGAGACGAGCACTGCGCCGGCGCCTTCCAACCTGCTGCACCAGGCCATCCTCGCCGGCTTCCTCGGAGGCATCGGAGTGCTCGACGAGGCTCGCACCTATCTCGGCGCCCGGGACGTGCGCTTCGTGATCGCGCCGGGCACGCCGGTGGCGAGGAGAGCGCCGCGCTGGATCGTCGCGGCCAGTCTCGTCGAGACGCAGCGTCTGTACGCAAGAATGGTCGCGCAGGTGCAGCCCTCGTGGATCGAGTCGGCCGGAGCGCATCTCGTGCGGCGCAGCTACGGCGAGGCCCAGTGGGACGCGACGCGCGGCATGGTCGTGGCACGCGAGACGGTTTCACTGTACGGGCGCGTCTTGAGCAGTGGCCGACAGGTCAACTTTGCCGCGATCGACCCGGCGCTCGCGCGGCGCATGTTCGTCGAGGAGGCGCTGGTCCGCGGGAGATCTGCGCTGCGCGCCAGCTTCCTGCGGCGCAATGCCGGCCTGCGCGCGGATCTCGAGCGCTTCGAGGCCAAGCTGCGTCGCCGCGACCTGCTGGCCCCGGAGGACGCGCTCACCGACTTCTATCTCGAACGCATCCCGGCCGACGTCGCGAGCACCCGCGCTTTCGAGCGCTGGTGGCAGGCGGAGGAATCGCGCAATCGGGAGCGGCTCGACGTGCCGCGCGACGTGCTGCTGGCGATCCCGCTGCCGCACCTCGACCCGCACGACCTTCCCGACAGTTTCGACGTGGAAGGAAACCTGCTGCCACTCACGTATCGCTTCGATCCCACCTCCCCGGAGGACGGCGTGACGCTCGAGCTCCCGCTGGCGCTGCTCGGCAGTATCACGTCACGACGTCTCGAATGGCTGGTACCGGGCTACCTTCGCGACAAGCTCGTCGCGCTGTTGCGCGGTTTGCCGAAGGACCTGCGCCGCGAGCTCGTGCCGATCCCCGCGACGGCGAGCGGGTTCGTCGAGGCGCTACGACCGTTCGGGCAGGGCTCCCTGTACGAGCGCCTCGCGGAACTGGTCACGAATCGCGCGGGGTCGAAGGTGGATGCAAAACGGTTCTCCGACGTGTCGCTTGCGCCCTGGCTGCGCATGAACCTGCGCGTCATCGACGCAACGGGTCGCCCGCTTGCTCAGGGGCGCAACCTGGAGGCACTGCGTCGCGAGCTACGGCTGCCGGCCGAAATGTCGTCGCTGCCCCAGGCGACGCACGGCTGGATACGCGACGGGCTGCGCCGCTGGGAGTTCGGGGACCTGCCGCCAGAGCTGCGCGTTACGAGCGGGGGCGTGTCTCTGCGGATGTTTCCGGGCATCGAGGACGCGGGCAACGCCGTAAACCTGCGCCTCTACCCCGATGCGCAGGCGGCGCGCTCGGCAACGCGTCGCGGCGTGGTTCGGCTCGCGGCACTCGCGCTGCAGCAGCACGCGCTCGTCGCGCGCGAATGCGCGACGGATCGCGAGCTGGCACTCCTGACGGCCGCGGCCGGCCTCGACCCCCGACTCTTCGCCGATATCGCCGACCGCGCGGTCGGCGACGCGCTGCAACTCGACCAGGCGGGCCTCCCGGTCACCGCGGCGCAGTTCATCGCACGCCTGGACGCGGCGCGGGGCGAGGTCGCGATACGAGGCGTCGCCGTCCGGCAGGCGGTCAAGTCGGTGCTGATGGCCGCGATGGAGGCGCGTGCCGCGCTGGCTGCAGTGGATGCCCCAGCGTTTGCGGCCGGCCGACGGTCGATCGACCGTCAACTCGCGGCGCTGCTTGCGGCCGGCTGGGTGCGCGACACTCCCGCGACGGTGTTCCCGCAGCTGCCCAAGTACGTGCGTGCCGCCGCGCGCCGGGCGCAGCGCCTGCGCGAGGACGTCGTGCGCGACAGACGACTCGAGGCCGAAGTGGCACCGTACGAGGCGGCGTGGCGGGCACTCGCCACGGAGGTCACCGGCCGCGCGGACCGGCCGGAACTGGAGCGCCTGCGCTGGATGATCGAGGAGTTCCGGCTGTCGCTGTTCGCACAGGACCTGCGCACGCTGGGCCCCGTGTCGGCGAAGCGCCTCGAGGCGCAGGTCGTCCGCGCCCGGGGCGAGGCGGCGGGCGGCTGAGCGGGCGCGCCGGCTACTTGTTGTCGAGGAACGGCCTGATCAGGTCCATTGGCAGCGGGAAGACGATGGTGGTCGCCTTCTCGCTCGAGAGATCGGAAAGCGTCTGCAGGTAGCGCAGCTGCAGCGCCTTGGGATCCTGGCCGAGCGTCTGTGCCGCCTCGACGAGCTGCGCCGCAGCCTGCTTCTCGCCCTCGGCATGGATGATCTTGGCTCGACGGGTCCGCTCGGCCTCGGCCTGCTTGGCCATGGCCCGGATCATCGTGTCGTCGAGGTCCATCTGCTTGATCTCGACGTTCGCGACCTTGATGCCCCAGGCGTCCGTCGACTGATCGAGGATGTGCTGGATGTGCACGTTGAGCTTGTCGCGTTGGGAGAGCATCTCGTCGAGTTCGTGCTGGCCGAGCACCGAGCGCAGCGTGGTCTGGGCGAGCTGGCTGGTCGCCTCGAAGGGATTCGCGACCTGGATGATGGCCTTGGCCGGATCCACGATGCGGAAGTAGACGACCGCGTTGACCTTCACCGACACGTTGTCGCGCGAGATCACGTCCTGCGTCGGGACGTCGAGCACGACCGTGCGCAGATCCACCTTGACCATGCGCTGCACCAGCGGGATCAGGATGATGAGCCCGGGGCCCTTCACGCCGGTGAATCGACCGAACGTGAAGACCACGCCGCGCTCGTACTCGTTGAGGACCTTGAACACCTGCGTGGCGATCACCGCCAGCAGCACGACGACGAAGGCCACGATGGGCAGGTTACTGATCATTCTCTACTCCTAAAGGGCTCCGTCCGGTCATTTGCCGATCGGCTCGACTTGGATCACGAGTCCGTCCACGCTGCGCACGCGCAGCAGCTGCCCGGCGCGCACCGGCGCGCTGCTGACGGCGCTCCAGAGCTCACCGTGCACGCGCACCAGGCCGTGGCGTTCGAAGTCCTCGACCGCCTCGGCGGTCTCGCGCGTGAGTCCCTCGACGCCGCTCACGACGGGGCGACGCCTTGCGCGCACCGCGAAGGAAACGATCGCCAGCAGCACCAGGGCGCCGGCGAGCCCCATTGCCGCGATCAGCTGCCAGGCGATCGAGAAACCCGGTACCTCGCGGTCGAGGAGCAGCACGGATCCGATCACGAAGGCCACGATCCCGCCGAGACCCAGTGTGCCGAAGGCCGGCACGAATGACTCGGCGACGATCAGGATCACGCCGAGCGCGATCAGTGCGAGGCCAGCGTAGTTGACCGACAGCACCTGAAATGCGAACAGCGCCAGCAGCAGGGAGATCGCACCCACCACGCCGGGCAGCACCGCACCGGGGTTGTATCCCTCGAGCAGCAGTCCGTAGATGCCGATCAGCATCAGCAGGTATGCGACGTTCGGGTTCGTGATCAGCGACAGCAGGTTGGTGCGCCAGTCCGGTTCGACCTCGTGCAGGGTCGTGCCCTCGGTCGCGAGTGAGATTTCCTTGCTGCGGAGCTTGACCTTGCGGTCATCGAGCTGGCGCAACAGGTCCGGGATGTCATTCGCCACGATTTCGACGACGCCCGCCTCGAGGGCCTCGTCTGCGGGCAGACTCGCGCCTTCGCGCACGGCCGCCTCGGCCCATTCGACGTTGCGACCCCGTAGCTCGGCGAGGCCCCGGATGTAGGCGATGGAGTCGTTCAGTGCCTTGCGCTCGATTGCAGAGCCGGGCACTTCGCCGGCGCCGTCCGCCTTCTCGTTCTTGTCGTCCGTCGGCTGCGGCGTCGGGGACGGAGGGCCACCTGCACCGATCTGCACGGGCGTGGCGGCACCGAGGTTGGTCGCGGGTGCCATGGCCGCCACGTGGCTCGCATAGACGAGAAACGTGCCGGCACTCGCAGCACGCGCTCCGCTCGGGGAGACGTAGGTGACCACAGGCACCTCGGAGGCGAGGATGGCCTGGACCATGTCGCGCATGGCGGTGTCAAGACCGCCTGGGGTGTCGATCGTGACCACGATCAGATCGGCTCCCGACTCCTGAGCGTCGCGCAGCTTGCGTACGAAGAAGTCGCTGGTCGCGGGACCGATCGGTCCGGACACCGGCAGCAGAGTTGCGGACGGGGCGCCCGAAGTCGCGGCGACCGCCGCGAGTGCCCAGGCTCCGACGAGCGCGCTCAGCAGGACGCCCCAGGGGCGATGAGGCCGGTTGGTGCGGCGGACGTGGCTCATGCGGCGATCATATCAGCGAGACGTCCCCAGGCCTTGCGGCCGTATACTTCGAAGGACCCAGAAGAACCGTGCCCGGACCCGCCAGATGCCAAGACCCGATTTCAAGAGCGCAGCGCTCTCGGCACTGCTCCTCGTCAGCGCCAGCGCCGGTTCACAGTCCCCAGAAGGCATGCCCGCGACCGTCGAGGCGCAGCAGTTGGAGCCGGGAATCCACCTGCTGAGCGGTGCAGGCTGCAACATTCTGGTCTGGTCGGGTTCCGAGGGCACGGTGCTGGTGGACACGGGCACGGCGGCCGCCTCCGAGGCGCTGCGCGCAGTACTCGCCGAGATCGCGCCGGACAGCAGCACGCGCTTCGTCGTCAACACGCACTGGCACCCGGATCACACCGGCGGAAACCTGGCCTTGGCGCGCTCAGGCGCAGTGGTGGTCGCTCACGAGAACACCCGTGCCCGCATGAGCGCACCGCAGGACCTCGGCGAGTACGGCACGCGCGTACCGGCGGCGCCGAAAGGTGCATTGCCGGTCGTGACGTTTGCCGACACCCTGACGCTGAGCGTTAACGGAGGACGCCTGACGCTGCTGCACATGCCGGAGGCGCATACGGACGGCGACGCGATCGCCTGGTTGTCCGAGGCGAACGTCGCGCATCTCGGCGACCTCTATTACGCCGGCGAGTTTCCGTTCATCGACACGGCACACGGCGGTTCGCTGGCCGGCGTCGTGGCCGCAATCGAGGCCGTGCTGGCGCGCGCCAACGCGCGTACGGTGATCGTTCCGGGCCACGGCCCGGTCGGTACGCGTGCGGATCTCGTCGCCTACCGGGACATGCTGGTGGCGGTCGGCACGCGCGTTCGTGAGCTGGTGGAGCAGGGCGCGAGCCTCGCCGAGACGGTCGAGGCGAAGCCCACGGCCGACTGGGATGAACGCTATGGCGCAGGGGCCGTCAGCCCCGAACGGTTCGCCCGCATCCTCTACGAGGACCTCACCAGCCGTCGCTGATCGGTTCCCGGTCGTCTCAGCCGGACACGTCGAAATTGATGCCCTGGGCGAGCGGCAGGTCGCTGCCCCAGTTCACGGTGCAGGTCTGCCGCCGCATGTAGGCTTTCCAGGCATCCGAACCCGACTCGCGTCCGCCGCCCGTGTCCTTCTCGCCGCCGAACGCACCTCCGATCTCCGCACCCGAAGTGCCGATGTTGACGTTGGCGATGCCGCAGTCGGAACCCGAGGCGGCGAGGAAACGCTCGGCGTGCTGCAGCCGGTCGGTGAAGATCGCGGACGACAGGCCGTGAGCGACGTCGTTGTGCATGCGTATTGCCTCGTCGAGATCTCCGAACGGAATCACGTACAGCACCGGTCCGAAGGTCTCGGTCCGCACGATGTCCCAGTCGTGGTTCGCCACGACTATTGCCGGGGTGACGAAATGTCCGGCGCGGTCGAGCCGATGGCCGCCCGTGAGGAGGCGACCGCCGCTCGCCACCGCCTGTCGAACGGCAGCTTCGAATCTTCGTACGGCAGCCTCGTCGATCAGGGGCCCCATCAGCGTGCCGGACTCGAGCGGATCGCCGATGCGTACCTGAGCATAGGCGCGCACCAGGCGCCGCTCGAGCTCGTCGAGCCTCGAGCGATGCACGAACACGCGCCGCGTGCTGGTGCAGCGCTGCCCCGCGGTGCCCACGGCGCCGAACACGATCGAGGGAACGGCAAGGTCGAGATTCGCGTGCTCGTCCACGATGATCGCGTTGTTGCCGCCGAGCTCGAGCAGGCTCCTGCCGAGCCGCCGCGCAACCCGCTCGCCGACCTGCCGGCCGACTTCGGTCGAGCCGGTGAAGGACACGAGGTCCACGCGGCGATCCTCGACGAAACGCGTCGCGAGCTCGTGGCCGTGGTCGACGAACAGCTGGAAGATGCCCGGGTACCCGTGACGCTCGAGGACCCGGTTGCAGAGCTTCTGCACCGCGACTGCGCACAGCGCCGCCTTCGGCGAGGGCTTCCAGACCGTAACGTTGCCGCATACCGCCGCGAGGAACGCGTTCCAGGCCCATACCGCCACCGGGAAGTTGAAGGCACTGATCACGCCTACCACTCCGAGCGGATGCCACTGCTCGAACATGCGGTGGCTCGGGCGCTCGGAATGCATCGACAGACCGTAGAGCATGCGCGACTGGCCGACCGCGAAGTCGGCGATGTCGATCATCTCCTGCACCTCGCCATCGCCCTCGGCCTTGATCTTGCCCATCTCGAGCGTGACGAGGCTGCCGAGTGCCGACTTGTGAAGGCGCAGCTCCTCGCCCACGAGCCGCACGGCCTCGCCACGCTTCGGCGCCGGCACCCTGCGCCAGGCCTCGGCGACGGCCCGCGCCGATGACATGACCTGCTCGTACTGTGCGGCGGTGGTGGCGCGCACCGAGCCGATGGTCGCCCCGCTGGCGGGATCGACCGACTGGATCAGCGGGGCCGAGGCATCCTCGAGCCAGCCGCCGTCTGAAGCCCAGGTGCCGGCATTCACGGCCTCGAGGCCGAGGTCCTTCAGCAACGGCTTCATCGCGCGGCTCCAGCGACGCGCTGATGCCCGGCCTGGCCGGAAACCACCATGCGCGCCGAGATGTCCTTGGTGCCGCCGTTCGCAAAGTGGCGACCGAAACGGTTGTCGAGCACGTCCACCAGCCTGAAGTCCTCTTGGCGTACGAAACCTCGGTAGCGGCCGCGGTGGCTGAGCACGAGATCCACGACCGACGTAATGCCGGCCGCGGTCGTGACCTGGATCGCCGACCAGAGGCGCCCGGCGATCACCTGCGGGTAGATCTTGCTCACGTAGTTCTCCTCGCGCAGCTCGCCGTCCTGGCTGCCCGTCACCGCAACGTAAACGACCACCACGTCCTGCAGCGTCTGCGGCACGGCGTTCTCCAGCACGCGCTTCAGGGTCGCGCGGTCATGATTGAGTTTGAGGTCGTTCATGAGCAGCCGCATCTGGGCGCAATGGCCCGGGTAGCGGATGGTCTTGTAATCCATCCCCTGGGCACGGTCGCCATAGGTGTCGCCCAGCGAGCCGAGGCCGCCCGAGGTGTTGAAGGCCTCGTAGAGCGTGCCGTCGATCTCGATCTCCTCGAGGCCCTCGAGCGGCGCGACCTCGGTGGCGCGGCCGTCGACGATCGCCTCGCAGGGATTGCCGTACTCGTTGATCAGGCCCTCCGTGGACCAGGTGAGCGAGTACTTGAGAACGTTGTTCGGGTGCTGCGGCAGCGCGCCCACGCGCAGCTTCACGCTGCGCAACTCGTCGAAATGACCGATGAGCGCGTTGCCCGCGATGCTGATGAACCCCGGCGCGAGCCCGCACTGCGGTACGAAGGCGCGGTCGGAGCCGTCGGCGAGATGGCGCACCGCACGCGTCACGGCCACGTCCTCGGTGAGGTCGAAGTAATGGCAACCCGCCGCGCGAGCGGCTTCCGCCACGCCCACGTTGCAGTAATAGGGAAGGCTCGAGACCACAGCGTCCGCGGGGTGGCGCGCGAGGTGAGCGGCGAGCGCAGCACCATTGCGAGCATCGAGACCGTGCGCGTGCAGGTGGTCCAGGTCGTGGGCCGCGACAACGCCACGCGCCACCTTCGGGTCTACGTCCGCGAGATGGACCTCGTAGTCGCCGGACTCAGCCAGCAGACCACAGATCAGGGAGCCGATTTTTCCTGCGCCGAGAACCAGGACCTTGTGCACGATGGAACTCCGAAGCCATTGGCGGGCCGCGATTCTGACGAAACCGCGGCGCCGAGTCACATTTCGGGGCGGCTTCCGCGGTGGCGTCGGGCCTTTTCTTTTGCGCTGCAGCGATCCACGTTACGATCGCCGCATGGCACAGATGGCCCCGACCGCCGACGCCTGGACACCGACCAGCTGGTCCACGCGGACCGCCGAGCAACAGCCGGTCTACCGTGACCGGGCGCAACTGGCTCGCACCGTAGGCGAACTCGCCCGGCTGCCCCCGGTGGTGGTTTCGTGGGAAATCGATGCGTTGAAGCGCCAGATCGCCGAAGCCCAGCGCGGCGAACGCTTCCTGCTGCAGGGCGGGGACTGTGCCGAGACCTTCGCCCAGTGCGAGTCCGGGCAGATCGCTCGCACGCTCAAGATCCTGCTGCAGATGAGCCTGGTGCTGCTGCACGGCCTGAAGAAGCCCGTGATCCGAGTGGGACGCTTTGCAGGGCAGTACGCCAAGCCGCGCTCCGCCGATACCGAGACGCGCGACGGCCTGACGCTCCCGAGCTACCGGGGCGACCTGGTCAACCGTCCAGGGTTCACCCTCGCTGATCGCGAACCGGACCCCGAGCTGTTGTTGCGCGGCTACGAGCGCGCAGCGCTGACGCTCAACTTCGTCCGCGCGCTGGTGGATGGGGGGTTCGCCGACCTGCATCACCCGGAGTACTGGGACCTCGCCTTCATGCAGCACTCGCCGTGGCACGAGCAGTACCGCCAGCTGGTCGCTTCGATCTCCGACTCGCTCGACTTCTTCGAGGCGATCAGCGGCAGCCGGGTGCACGAGGCGAGCCGTGCGCCCTTCTACGCGAGCCACGAGGCACTGCACCTGCTGTACGAGCAAGCCCAGACGCGCTACCTGGAACGCTGGGGCCGCTGGTACAACCTCGCGACGCATCTGCCGTGGATCGGCATGCGCACGGCCCGGCTCGACGGCGCCCACGTCGAGTACTGCCGCGGAATCTCTAACCCGGTGGGTGTCAAAGTCGGTCCTGCGATGGACGCGGCCTGGCTGGCCGGCCTGTGCGAGATCCTGAATCCCACGCGCGAGCCCGGGCGGCTGGTGCTGATCCATCGACTCGGCGCGGCCCAGATCGAATCGCGACTGCCCGCCATGATCGAGACTGTGCGCGCGACCGGCGTGCCCGTGCTGTGGGTCTGCGACCCCATGCACGGCAACACCGAGACGACGCAGCGCGGAGTCAAGACGCGTCGTTTCGACAAGATCGTGAGCGAACTGGAGTCGGCGTTCCGCATCCACAGCCGGGCGGACAGCTACCTCGGCGGCGTGCACATCGAACTCACCGGCGAGAACGTCACCGAGTGCACCGGCGGGGCGCGTGGCCTCGGCGACGGCGACCTCGGCCGCGACTACCGTTCGCAGGTGGACCCACGCCTCAACGCCGAGCAGGCCCTCGAGCTCGCGATGCGGATCGCGGCGCACGCGCGGTCGGACTGATCCGACCGACCGCGAGGGCCACCTCGGCCTCGGCACGGGGAACTTCGCGCCATTGACCTGGCGCGAGTCCCGTGATGCCCCAGGGGCCGACTGCGGTCCGGATGAGACGCAGCGTCGGCAGGCCGACGGCGGCCGTCATGCGGCGCACCTGGCGATTGCGACCCTCTGCGATGGCGAGATCGAGCCAGGCCGTGGGTATCGCGATGCGATGGCGGATCGGCGGGTCGCGCGGCCAGAGCCAGTCCGGTTCGGTGACCTCTTGCACCTCGGCCGGCCGCGTCATCCCATCGGAAAGTGCCAACCCGCCGCGCAGCGATTCCAGGGTGCGCTGCGTCGGAGTTCCCTCCACCTGCACGAGATATCGCTTCCGCCACGGGCCACCGGGCTGGCTGATGCGAGCCTGCCAGGGCCCGAAGTCGGTCAGCAGCATCAGGCCCTCGCTGTCGTAGTCGAGGCGCCCGGCGGGGTAGACGCCCTGGATCGGCAGTACGTCACGCAGGCACCGGCGAGCGTCCGGGCTGGTGAACTGCGGCAGCAGGTGGAACGGCTTGTTCAGCAGGATCAGGCGCATTGCGGAATTTGCTATTGCCGGTGGCCGGATCCCAAGTCTATTCTCCTTATTGCGCTGCAACATCACCCGTTCAGCGGCGTGTCGTCGTCGCACCTCGGGAGCCCCCCTTGAGCAAACAGACCAATCTCGAACTTCCCCCGGGATGCGCGGTGAACGCTGCGCTGCGCCCGGGCTTCGAAACCATCCTGACGAGGGACGCGCTCGGGTTCGTCGCCGATCTGGCCCGCAAGTTCGGGCCGCGTGTCGAGGAACTCCTCGCGAGGCGCGAGGCGCGGCAGAAAGAGATCGACTCCGGAAGGCTCCCGGACTTCCTGCCCGAGACCCGGGCGATCCGCGAGCGCGAGTGGCACGTCACCTCGATTCCTGCCGACCTGCAGGACCGCCGAGTCGAGATCACGGGTCCGACCGATCGCAAGATGATCATCAACGCGCTCAACTCCGGCGCGAAGGTCTTCATGGCCGACTGCGAAGACTCCATGACGCCCACCTGGGACAACGTCGTGCAGGGGCAGATCAACCTGCGCGATGCGGTGGCCCGTCGCATCGACTTCACGAGCCCGGACGGCAAGCAGTACAGGCTCAACGAGAAGGTCGCGACGCTCAAGGTGCGGCCGCGCGGCTGGCATCTCTACGAGAAGCACCTGCTGGTCGACGGCAAGCAGGTGCCCGGCGCGTTCGTCGATTTCGGCCTGTACGTCTTCCACAACCACGCGGAACTGAAGCGCCGCGGCACCGGTCCGTACTTCTACCTGCCAAAGAACGAGAGCCACCTCGAGGCGCGCCTGTGGGCCGAGGTGTTCCGCCACGCGGAAGCACAGCTCGGCCTCGCACCGCAGACCATCAAGGCAACGCTGCTGATCGAGGTGATCCTCGCGGCATTCGAGATGGACGAGATCCTCTGGGAGCTGCGCGACTACATCGTGGGCCTCAACTGCGGGCGCTGGGACTACATCTTCAGCTTCATCAAGAAGTTCAGCCGCTACCCGGACATGGTGCTGCCGGACCGCGGCCAGGTGACGATGACGACGCACTTCCTGCGCTCGTACTCCAGGCTGCTCATCAAGACCACGCACCGTCGCGGAGCGTTTGCGATGGGCGGCATGGCGGCACAGATCCCGATCAAGAACGATGCGGTGGCCAACGACGCGGCGATCGCCAAGGTGCGCGCCGACAAGGAGCGCGAGGCGGGCGACGGCCACGACGGCACCTGGGTCGCGCACCCCGGCCTCGTGCCGGTGGCGATGGACATCTTCGATCGGCTGATGCCTACGCCGAACCAGCTCAACCGGCGACTCGACGACGTCGAGGTCAAGGCAGCCGACCTGCTCTCGATCCCGGCGGGCACGATCACCGAGGCCGGCCTGCGCAACAACGTGGACGTGTCCATCCGGTACATGGCCGCATGGCTCGGCGGCAACGGTTGCGTGCCGATCCACAATCTCATGGAAGACGCTGCAACGGCCGAAATCGCCCGCGCCCAGGTGTGGCAGTGGATCCGGCACCCGAAGGGAGTGCTGGACGACGGGCGCAAGGTGACCGTCGAGTTGTTCCGTCAGCTCACGCGCGAGGAACTCGCGAAGCTGCGGAGTGAGCTCGGTGAAGCCGCTTTTGCTGCCGGAAACTACGAGCGTGCGGCGAAGATCCTCGACGAGATCACGACCGCCGAGAAGTTCGAGACGTTCCTGACGCTGCCCGCGTATCGGGCCATCGATTGATAGAATTCGCACACGAGAGGATCGAAAAATGACCGACAAGGTTGCGACCGAACTGCGCAAGGACTGGCAGAACAGCCCGCGCTGGAAAGGCATCAAGCGGCCGTACAAGGCCGAGGACGTGGTGCGTCTGCGCGGCAACGTTCAGATCGACCACACGCTTGCGCGCCTCGGTGCAGAGAAGCTGTGGAGGCTGGTGAATACCGAGCCGTACATCAACTGTCTCGGCGCGCTCACGGCGGGCCAGGCGATGCAGCAGGTGAAGGCCGGCATCAAGGCGATTTACCTGTCCGGCTGGCAGGTCGCCGCCGACAACAACAGCTACATGGCGATGTACCCCGACCAGTCGCTGTATCCCGTCGACTCGGTGCCTAAGGTCGTGGAGCGCATCAACGCTACCTTCAAGCGCGCCGACGAAATCCAGTGCTCGCGCGGCATCGGCCCGGGGCACAAGGACTACGTCGATTTCTTCGCGCCGATCGTTGCCGATGCCGAGGCCGGCTTTGGCGGCGTGCTGAACGCCTTCGAGCTGATGAAGGCGATGATCCGCGCCGGCGCCGCCGGCGTGCACTTCGAGGACCAGCTCGCCTCCGTGAAGAAGTGCGGCCACATGGGTGGCAAGGTGCTGGTGCCGACCCAGGAAGCGGTCCAGAAGCTGGTCGCGGCGCGATTCGCTGCCGACGTGATGGGCGTGCCGACGATTGTGCTGGCGCGCACCGATGCCGAGGCGGCCGACCTCCTCACGAGCGACGTGGACGAGAACGACAAGCCGTTCTGCACGGGCGAGCGCACGCCGGAGGGTTTCTACAAGGTGAAGCCCGGCGTCGAGCAGTCGATCTCCCGCGGCCTCGCGTACGCGCCGTACGCCGACATGGTGTGGTGCGAGACGGGCAAGCCGGACCTCGGCTTCGCCAGGACATTCGCCGAGGCGATCCGCAAGAAGTTCCCGGACAAGCTTCTCTCGTACAACTGCTCGCCGTCGTTCAACTGGAAGAAGAACCTCGACGACGCGACGATCGCGAAGTTCCAGCGCGAGCTGGGCGCGATGGGCTACAAGTAC
>Ga0209254_10000213_pt1 | contig 42250 bp, 34 predicted proteins | sample FrelakmetDIP11DI_FD_187148 | JGI IMG/M metagenome (GOLD analysis project Ga0209254, IMG submission 187148) | Freshwater lake sediment microbial communities from the University of Notre Dame, USA, for methane emissions studies - DIP11 DI (SPAdes)... | ecosystem: Environmental > Aquatic >... | reverse complement strand
TCGTTCCGCTCCATGCAGTTCGTGCTGCTGCTCGCCGTGTTCCTCGTCTACCTCGTGATGGCCTCGCAGTTCGAGTCGCTGATCCACCCGTTCGTGATCCTGCTCACCATCCCGCTGGCGATCACGGGCGCGGCGTGGGCGCTGTGGCTCACGGGCACCACCGTGAACGTGGTGGCCTACATCGGCATCATCATGCTGGCCGGCATCGTCGTGAACCAGTCCATCGTGCTGATCGACGCGGTGAACCAGGCGCGCGAGCGGGGCCTGCCCAAGCACGAGGCGATCGTGGAGGCCGGCAGGCTGCGCCTGCGCCCGATCCTGATCACCAAGCTCACCACGATCCTCGGCCTGCTGCCGATGGCGCTCGGCATCGGCGAGGGCGCGGAGGTGCGCGCGCCGATGGCGATCACGGTGATCGGTGGCGTGCTGCTCACGACCTTCCTGACGCTGCTGGTGATCCCGGTCGTCTACGCGGTGCTCGACCGCAAGAGCTATCCCCAGGCCGGCAACGCGCCTGCGCCCGTCCCCGCCGAAGCGCCGGCCGCCGGCTGAGGCCACGCCCATGCGACACACGCGAATCGCGCTCGAGCGTCCGGTGACCACGCTGATGGTGGCGATGGCCGTGCTCGCGGTGGGCCTGATCTCCTCGCGGCTGCTGCGGCTCGAGGAGATGCCGGACATCACCTTCCCCGGCATGCGAGTGGTGATCCCCTACCCCGGCTCGACGCCCGAGGAGATGGAGCAGCTGGTGGTACGACCGGTCGAGGAGGCACTCGCGACCCTTTCGGGCATCGAGGAGATCCGCGCGACCGCCGACGCCGACCAGGCCCAGTTCACGGTGCTGTTCAGCTGGGACCGCGACCCGGACACCGCGGCCTTCGAGGTGCGCACCAAGATCGACTCGATCCGCCCGCAGCTGCCGACCGGGGCCGACCGCGTGCTGATGTTCTCCTTCAGCGCCTCCGACGAACCGGTCGCCGTGATTCGCATCGCTTCCGAGCGGAACCTCACCGACGAGTACGAGTCGCTCGAGAAGTTTCTCAAGCGCCCGATCGAGCGCCTCGACGGCGTGGCGCGCGTCGAACTGCAGGGCGTCGAGCCCCGCGAACTGCGCGTGCTGGTGGACGCGGACCGCCTCGCCGCCTACGGCGTGAACGTGCAGGACCTGCGCATGCTGCTCGAGCGTGCCAACTTCTCGGTGAGCGCCGGGGAGATCACCGAGAACGACCGACGCTTCACGGTGCGGCCGGTGGGCGAGTTCCGCACGCCGAGCGACGTCCGCAACCTGCTGGTGCGCGGCGGCGTACGCCTCGGAGACGTCGCACAGGTCGAGCTCGTCGCGCCGGAGCTGCAGGTGGGTCGGCGCATGGACGGCCGGCCCGCGGTGGGCATCGACGTGTTCAAGTCCACGCAGGCCAACGTCGTGGACACGGCCGACCGCGTGCTCGCGGCGGTCGAGGAGGCACGCAAGGCACCCCAGCTGCAGGGCGTCGACATCCTGGTGGTGGGCAACCAGGCCGACAGCATCCGCCAGTCGCTGCGGGAACTGCGCAACGCCGGCCTGGTCGGCGCGGGCCTGAGCTTCCTGATGCTGCTGCTGTTCCTGCGCCACCTGCCCACCACGCTGATCGTCTCGCTGGCGGTGCCCGCCTCCCTGCTCGTGACGCTCGGCGCGATGTACTTCATGGGCTTCACGCTCAACATCCTCACGATGATGGGCATGCTGCTCGCCATCGGCATGCTGGTGGACAACTCGGTGGTCATCACCGAGAGCATCTTCCGCCACCGCCAGATGACGCCGGACCAGCCCGTCGAAGCGACGGTCGCGGGCGTGCGCGAAGTCGGCGTCGCGACGCTGGCGGGCACGTTCTCCACGATCATCGTCTTCCTGCCGCTGGTGTTCGGCGAGAAGAATCAGATGTCGTTGTTTCTGGTGCACGTGGCCGTGCCGATCGTGGTTGCGATGCTCGCCTCGCTGGTAGTGGCGCAGACCCTGATCCCGATGCTCGCCGCGCGCATGTCTCCGCCCCCGCCGGTGGCCGAGGCCTCGCTGTTCGGGCGCCTGCAGCGGCGCTATACGCGAACGCTCGGCTGGGCCATGGACCACCCGAAGATCATGGGCCTCATCACGCTGCTGCTGCTGCTGTCGCCCGCGCCGCTGTTCGTCTTCAAGCTCGCCAAGGTCGACCCGTTCCCGCAGGAGGCGAGCCGCACCCTGATGCTCGTCTACCACCTGAACGGCTCCTACCCGATGGACCGTGTCGAGGAGGCCGTGAAACGCATCGAGGCCTACATCGAGCAGAACAAGGAGCGCTTCGACGTCGACACCTACTACACCTACTGGCTTGCCGACGAGGCGATGACGCGCCTCTACCTCAAGCCCAAGGACGAGGCCACCGTGCCGCCCGCCGAGGTCATGAAGCGTGTCACCGACGGCCTGCCCGAAATCATAATCGGCAAGCCGAGCTTCCAGTTCGACGACAACGCGGCCGGCTCGACCTCGTTCAGCATGCAGCTCTCGGGCGAGTCGACCGAGCGGCTCGCCGACATCTCGCGCGAGGTGGCGCTGCGGCTGTCGTCCGTGCCGGGCCTCGAGGCCGTGCGCTCGGAGGCCGGCACCGGCGAGGAGGAAGTACAGGTCATCGTCAACCGCGACCGCGCGTCGATGTTCGGGCTCACCACCCAGCAGGTGGCCCTCACCGTGGCTGGTGCCATGCGCGGCGACAGGCTGCCCGAACTGCGCGGCACGGAACGCGAGATCACCATGCGCCTCGCCTTCCGCGAGAGCGACCGGCAGTCGGTCGAGGACCTCGCCAAGTTGCCGATCACGCTGTCCGACGGGACCCGCACCGAACTCGGCGCCGTGGCGGAGTTCGTCGTGCGCCCGAGCGACCGTTCGATCGAGCGCGTCAACCGGCTCACCACGGTAGGCATTGCGGCCAATCTCGCCAAGGGCACGACCATGGAGGACGCCCGCAAGCGCGTCGAGCCCATCATGAAGGACTACCCGCTGCCAGCGGGGTACTCGTGGAAGTTCGGCCGCGGATTCGACGAGAACGACAAGGCCGTGCAGACCATGGCGCAGAACATGATCCTCGCGGTCGTGCTGATCTTCCTGGTGATGGCCTCGCTGTTCGAGTCCGTTCTCTACCCGCTCTCGATCATCACCTCGATCCTGTTCGCGATTGTCGGTTCCATCTGGTTCCTCGCGCTCACCGGCACGACGATCACCATGATGGCGATGATCGGGTTCATGATCCTGATCGGGGTGGTGGTGAACATCGGCATCGTGCTGATCGCGCACGTCATCGACCTGCGCGAGGCGGGACTGCCACGTCGCGAGGCGATCCTGCAGGCCGGTCGAGACCGCCTGCGGCCGATCATGATGACGGTTCTCACCACGCTGCTCGGGATGCTGCCGCTCGCGATCGGCGACGCGCAGGTCGGCGGCGGCGGCGACGGTCCGGCCTACCACCCGATGGCGCGCGCCATCATGGGCGGCCTCGGGTTCTCCGCGCTCGTCTCGCTGCTGATCGTCCCGATGTTCTACGTCTGGTTCGACGACCTGAACGAGTGGCGGCGACGGGTATTCGGCCGCGGGTCCGTGACCAACGTCGCGGGTCGCGACGGCCTGCCGGCATCGCCCGAGGCGGCGACGCTGCGCACAGGTTCCTGAGGCCCGGGACCGCCGCCAGCGCGCCTCGTGCGACAGGGCTGTCGCCGGATCCTCAGCGAACCAGTGCCTTGTAGACGTCCCAGTACTCGTCGAGCAGCACGGCGCCGGACGCTTCGAGACTGTCGGGCAGCGGCACGGTCTCGTCCTCGCCCCGGTAGCGTGCCGTACGTCGCAGGCGATCCGACAGGACCTTCAGGTCTGCAAGATTGTCCTGAAGCCGGTCGAGATCGGCGAGTGCGGCGCTGGCGCGCCGGATCAGCGCGTCGCACCGCGCCGTCCCGCCATAGTTCGCGTCATAGACTCGCAGCAGCGTGCTCTGGCGGACCTGCTCGGCCAGTCCGTCGGCGGACAGCTGCTCGAACAGCCACTCGGCATAGGCGATCACGGCGAGATTGACGGCGCGGCGCCCGTCGCGACTCAGTCCTTCGAACGCCGGTGGCGCCTCCGACTCCACCTCGTGGCGCCGGTCACCGAGGTCGGTCAGCTGCGTGAGCGCTGCGTCGATGCGGGTCCGCCGCGACGCAATCTCGCCCTCGAGTCGCTTGCGCCGGAAGTGATTCCAGAATCCCCCAAGCGAGGCGAGCCGCCGCTCTGCGGCCTGCTGCTCGGCCTGCAGTTGCTCCGCCAGAACGCGTGCCTCGACGAGCTCGCGGTCCACGTCCGCAACCCGGCTGCGCTTGTCTCTTTCGAAGGCAGCAATCTCCTCGCGACGTTCACGATCCTTCTGCTGGCGCACCAGCTCGGCTGCGAACTTCTCGACCCGACCCGATGCCGCGCGCCACACCGCGCGCAGCTGGTAATGCGCCAGGCATTTCTGGCCTTCCTCAGGACGGCCGAGATATCGCTCGAGCGCGGCAAGCTGCTCCTCGACGCGCATCGTGGCACCTTCCTGGAGCTTCAGCCGATCGAGCAGCCGATGCCGCTCGTCGTCGAGCACATGAAGTTCCTTCTTCAGCTCGACCCGATTGCGGAACAATGCGATGAGACGTTCGTCCTCCGTGGACGCGCGCTTCCCGCGCAGCCGGTCCAGCCACCGGCGCACGCCCTCCGTTGCGCTCATGCAGTCGCGGGCACGCCCGCCGGCGGGAATCGGTGGCCGCGCTCGGTGCAGTAATCGAGCCACTTGTTCAGAAGCATGTTGCGCAGCCAGCGCTCGCCCAGGCCGGCCGGCATCGCGGCGCGCAGCCCCGCGAGGCCCGGATGCCGCGGGCGCGAAACACCGCGAGTCGCCTCCGCAAGCCTCGCGTCGTGGTAGATACGAACCTCGAGATCCGGCTCGGCCGCGGCACCGGACGCGTCGCCGAAGATATAGGTCATCCGGAGGATGGTCGTGTAGCGGCAGTGCTCCAGCGCCTCGACATGCAGGTCGAGATCGCCGGGCGTGCTCGACACGTTCCGGCCCATCAGCCGCCGAGGATCGCCGACGAGCGCATGCAACCGGATGTAGTTGCTTTCGTACAGCGTCATCAGGCTGACGAAGCTCACCGGCCGGGCACGCCACGACGTGATGCAGAGGCTATCGGCGATCATTTTTTCAATATAGCACAGGGGTTTCGCGCGACCGTGACGCAGCGCACGGCGCGCGCCGGAGTCACGGCCGCAACCTTCGCTCGATGCCCTTGCGGTCGATTACGCGGCTCGCGATCTCCTCGATCGAGCATTCCGTAGCGTCGACAACGGGCACGCCGTGGCGCTGCAGCATCGTCTCGGCAGCGCGCACCTCGTACTCACACTGCGAAAGCGTCGCGTAGCGACTGCCCGGGCGGCGCTCGTTGCGGATCTGCTGTAGGCGCTGCGGCGAGATCGTGAGCCCGAAGAGCTTCGCCGCGTAGGGTCGCAGCAGCACCGGCAGCTGCTTGCTCTCGAAGTCGTCCTCTGTGAGCGGGTAGTTGGCCGCAAACACCCCATACTGCATCGCCATGTAGACGCAGGTCGGCGTCTTGCCGGACCGGGACACACCCACCAGCACGACGTCCGCCTTGCCATAGTCCGCGGTCGTTCCGCCGTCGTCCGCGGCAAGCGCGAAATTGGTGGCCTCGATGCGAATCCCGTACACCTCGCGGTCGGCGATGCCGTGCGCCCGGCCTTCGCGCTCCGAGGACTTCACCTGCAGTTCATGTTCGAGCGGTCCGAGAAACGCGTCGAAAAAGTCGAGGAACAGGCCGTCGCTGCTCTTGACCAGCGAGCGCACGTCGCCCTTCACCAGCGTGCTGAAGACGACCGGGCGTGCGCCGTCTGCGATCGCCGTGGCATTGATCCTGCGCACGGCTTCCTCTGCCTTGTCAGTACTGGAGATAAATGGCAGAGTCACCTGCTTGAAATCAAGCCCTTCGAACTGCGTGAGCAGGCTGTGTCCCAACGTCTCGGCGGTCACTCCCGTCTGGTCCGAGACAAAAAAAGCAGTTCGTCGGGGCATTCGCGCAGCGCTCGGCATGGCACTTACTGCGCGCAGTCTTCCATCCGCATGCTGACGTCGCAAGGGGCCCGCCGCGATGCGTTACACGATCCCGTTCCAGGAACTCGGTCGCCACGACGTGGCACTCGTAGGCGGCAAGAATTCCTCGCTGGGCGAGATGATCGCGAACCTCGCCGCGCTTGGCGTGACGGTGCCCGGCGGCTTCGCGACCACGGCGGACGCCTATCGCGAGTTTCTCGCCCACGATGGCCTCGCGGACCGCATCAACGCCCAGCTCGCAGCCCTCGATGTCGATGACGTAGCGACGCTGGCGGAGACCGGCGCGCGTATCCGCGCCTGGGTCCTGGCCACGCCCTTCCCCGAACGGCTCGAGCGCGAGATCGTCGCCGGCTACCAGGCGATGTGCGAGGACGGCGTCGAGGCGTCGGTCGCGGTTCGCTCCTCGGCCACAGCCGAGGACCTCCCCGAAGCCTCTTTCGCCGGACAGCAGGAGACGCTGCTCAACGTGCGCGGACCCGACGCCGTGCTGCGCGCGGTACACGAGGTGTTCGCGTCGCTCTTCAACGACCGCGCTATCGCCTACCGCGTGCACCAGGGCTTCGACCATGCACAGGTTGCGCTCTCGGCCGGCATCCAGCACATGGTGCGCAGCGATCTCGGCGCCAGCGGCGTGATGTTCACGCTCGACACCGATTCCGGGTTCCGCGACGTCGTGTTCGTCACGGCCTCCTGGGGACTCGGCGAGACTGTCGTGCAGGGTGCCGTGAACCCCGACGAGTTCTACGTCTACAAGCCGGCGCTGCGCGCGGGACACGAGTCGATCCTGCGCCGCACGCTCGGCGCCAAGGCCATCAGGATGACCTATGCAGCGGCCGACCAGGAGCACCAGCGAGTCGTCACGACCGACGTCCCCGAGGCCGATCGGCTGCGCTTCTGTCTCGACGACGCCGACGTCCTGGAACTCGCGAAGCAGGCGCTCGTCATCGAAGAACACTATGGTTGCCCCATGGACATCGAGTGGGGCAAGGACGGCGAGACCGGACGGATCTTCATCCTTCAGGCGCGCCCCGAGACCGTGCAGAGCCGCGCCGGCCGGACGCTGCAGCGCTACACGCTCAAGGACAAGGGCAAGGTGCTCGCGGAGGGCCGCAGCATCGGCCACCGCATCGGCTCGGGACCCGCGCGCGTCATCCGCGGCGCGCAGGAAATGGCGCGCGTGGAGACCGGTGACGTCCTGGTTGCCGATATGACCGACCCCGACTGGGAGCCGGTGATGAAGCGCGCGTCGGCGATCGTCACCAACCGTGGCGGGCGGACCTGCCACGCCGCGATCATCGCGCGCGAACTCGGCATTCCCGCGGTCGTGGGCTGCGGCGACGCCACAAAGGTGATCCGCGAGGGCCAGCCCATTACCGTGTCCTGTGCGGAGGGCGACACGGGTTACGTCTACGAGGGTGCGCTCAGGTTCGAGCAGACACAGATCGAACTCGATGCCCTTCCCTCCCTGCCCGTCAAGATCATGATGAACGTCGGCAACCCCGACCGCGCCTTCGACTTCGCCGCGATCCCGAACTGCGGCGTCGGACTCGCCCGGCTCGAGTTCATCATCAACCGCATGATCGGCGTGCATCCGCGCGCACTGCTGGAGTTCGACCGCCTCGACCCCGATCTGCAGGACACGATCCGCCGCCAGATGGCCGGCTATGCCGGCCCCGTAGAGTTCTACGTCGACAAGCTCTGCGAAGGCATCGGCACGATCGCGGCGGCGTTCGCGCCCGAGCCCGTGATCGTGCGGCTGTCGGACTTCAAGTCGAACGAGTACGCGAACCTGATCGGCGGCCGGAAGTACGAGCCCTCCGAGGAGAACCCGATGCTCGGGTTCCGCGGGGCCTCCCGCTACGTGGACGAGTCCTTCCGCCCATGTTTCGAGCTCGAGTGCCGCGCCTTGAAGCGCGTGCGTGGCGCGATGGGACTGAAGAACGTCTGGGTGATGGTGCCCTTCGTTCGCACGCTGAAGGAGGCGCAGCAGGTCGTCGAGCTGCTGGCCGCCAACGGCCTCAGGCGCGGCGAGGATGGACTCAAGGTGATCATGATGTGCGAGATCCCGTCGAACGCACTGCTCGCCGAGCGCTTCCTCGAACACTTCGACGGCATGTCGATCGGGTCGAACGACATGACGCAGCTCGTGCTGGGACTCGATCGCGATTCCGCGATCATGGCCCGCCACTTCGACGAGCGCGACGACGCCGTGAAAGCTGTGCTCGCGATGGCAATCAAGGCATGTCGCAAGGCGGGCAAGTACATCGGAATCTGCGGACAGGGTCCGTCTGACCACCCGGACCTCGCGCGCTGGCTGCTCGAGCAGGGCATCGAGAGCATGTCGCTCAACCCGGATACGGTGATCGAGACGTGGCTGTTCCTCGCGGGAGAGAGCCCGGCAAAGCACTGACGTCGCGAGGGCGCGCTGCTGAGGGCCCTCTCACGCGTGGCGCGAGCTCGCGCTGCGGGCAACCGCCACTGTCGACGGCCATGGATAGGACTACCGCTGCCGCAACGCAGCGGGCCGAGCGCGTCAGGAAACGACCTGCCGCCCGGCCAGCGCATGCGCCAGCGTGCCGCCGTCCACGTACTCGAGCTCACCGCCCACCGGCACGCCGTGCGCGATGCGCGAGGCCCTGAGGCCCTGCCGCGCCACGACCTCTGCGAGGAAGTGGGCCGTGGCCTCGCCCTCCACCGTCGGGTTCGTGGCGAGAATGACTTCGTGCACCTCGCCCTCGGCGAGCAGACGCTCGAACGCGTCGATGCCGATCTGCTCGGGCCCGATGCCATCGAGCGGCGAGAGATGGCCCATCAGCACGAAGTAGCAACCGCGGAAACTCCCTGACTGCTCGATCGCCACGACGTCCGCAGGTGACTCGACCACGCAAAGCAGTGACCGGTCGCGGCCCGGTGCGGCGCAGACCGGGCACAGCTCACCTTCCGCGAACATGCGGCAGCGATGGCAGTGACCGAGCTTCTCGCTCGCGGAGACAATCGCCGCGGCAACCTCGCGCGCGCCGTCCCGATCGCGCTCGAGCAGGTGGAATGCCATGCGCTGCGCCGACTTCGGCCCGACCCCGGGCAGGCAGCGCAGCGCCTCGATGAGTCGACTCAGCGAGGGCGGGTAGAGCATCCGATGGTCAACCGAAGGGCAGCTTGAGCCCCGGCGGCAGGTTCATGCCGCCCATCAGTCCCGACATGCGCTCCTGCGTCGCCGTCTGCAACCGATGCACCGCATCGTTGAATGCTGCGGCGACGAGATCCTCGATCATCTCGCGATCGTCGAGCGGCACCGACGGGTCGATGCTCACGCGCCTGGCCTCGTGCCGACCGTTGATGGTGACCTTCACCATGCCGCCGCCCGACTCGCCCGTGACCTCCATTGCGGCGATCTCCTCCTGTGCCTTCTGCACGCTGGCCTGGAGCTGCTGCGCTTGCTTCATCAGGTTGCCGATACCGCCTTTCATCATGCTCGTCTCGACTCCTTGCGTCGGTCAGTTGAGGGGCTTCACGGATCCGGGCTGAACGGTGGCGCCGAACACCTCGCGCAGCGTGCGCACATTGGCATCCGCCTCGATCGCCTGCTCGGCCGAGCGCTGACGCTCGTCGGCCGCCTGCGCCTGTGCACGCGCGGGCGTCGGTTCCTCAGTGTCGCTTGCCGCGATCGACAGCCGCACCACCGCACCGTAGTGCCGCGACAGCGCCTCGGCCAGCTTCTGCTCGAGCTGCGGGCGCCGGAACGTGGAGCCGCTCGGGTCGAGCCGCAGTTGCACTACGTCGCCCTGGCGGCCCACCAGCACGCAGTGGGCCGCGAGCTGGGTAACGGGGCCCTGCAGACCGAGCCCGGCGACGATCGCGGACCACTCGCCCGCGCCGGCCGCCTTCGAGGCAGTGACCGAGGCCGGTGCGCGGGTCGGCTCGCTGCCCGTCGCGGCACGAGGCGATGCAGAGCGCGCGTTGGCACTTGCCGCCGGTGCCGTCCCCGTCGGGGCCGGCCTCGAATCAGCCCGCTCATCCGGCGATTCCTCGCCAACGGACTCGGGCCGGAACGCCAGCATTCGCAGCAGCGCCATCTCGAAGCCGCCGCGCGCGTCGGGTGCGAAGTCGAGGTCGCGGCGCGCCATGATCGAGATCTGGTAGAAAAGCTGCAGGTCCTCGGGGGTGAACCTGGCGGCCAGCGCGGCGAGCTGGGCGTCATGTTCCTCGTCCTCTCCGCGCAGGTCCGGCAGCGCCTGCAGCAGCGCCATGCGCTGCAGGGCCGCGGCCAGTTCGCCGAGCGCCTGGTCGTAGTCGGGTGCACGCTCGTCGAGTTGCGCGACACAGGTCATCAGCGCCGCGCCGTCACGGGCAGCCAGCGCATTCACGATCGCCTCGACGTGACGACGCTCGAGCGTACCGAGGAGCGCCCGCACCTCGTCCTCGCGCACGCGCCCGCCGCCGAACGCGAGCACCTGGTCGAGCAGCGACAGCGCGTCACGCATGCTGCCTTCAGCGCCGCGCGCTATCGTCCGCAGCGCGGCCGCCTCGAACTCGACCTTCTCCGCCTCGGCAATCGCCGTGAGTCGTTCCTGGATCAGACCGAGCGGCAGGCGCCGCAGATGAAACTGCAGGCAACGCGACAGCACGGTCACGGGAAGCTTCTGCGGATCAGTGGTCGCGAGCAGGAACTTCACGTGTGGCGGCGGCTCCTCCAGCGTCTTCAGCAACGCGTTGAAGGAGTGCGTCGAGAGCATGTGCACCTCGTCGATGAGGTACACCTTGTAGCGCCCGCGCGCCGGGGAGTACTGCACGTTGTCGAGCAGCTCGCGCGTGTCGTCCACCTTGGTCCGGGAGGCCGCGTCCACCTCCAGCATGTCCACGAAGCGCCCTGCGTCGATGTCCCTGCAGGCGCCGCACTCGCCACAGGGCTTCGACGACACGCCCTGCTCGCAGTTGAGCGACTTGGCGAAGATCCGGGCGATCGTGGTCTTGCCCACCCCGCGCGTGCCGGTGAACAGGAATGCGTGGTGGATGCGGCCGGAATCGAGGGCATTGACCAGCGCGCGACGCACATGTTCCTGCCCCACCAGTTCGTCGAAGCTGCGCGGGCGCCACTTGCGGGCGAGGACGAGGTAGCTCATTTGGAGGGACACGGACCGATGGAGGCGGCCCGCGCCAGAAGGCCCCCGGCACCCGGTGTAACCGCTGCCGCTGCTCCCTTCCGGGCCTGACGGGGTTCACGGCTGACCGTCGCGAGGGATCCGACGCGAGCCACCATGGAAGGCGGGGAATATAGCACGCGGAACCTCAGTCCTTCGGCACCGGTGGCGGGCCCGGCGGGGCGTAGGACTGATAGGCGACCTCGCCACGCTTGGACTTGAATTCGGCCTGCACGGCCGAGAGCGTGCCCGGCTGCTCGTAGAGATCCACCATCGTCGCTGCGAGCACCTTTGACGCCCGCAGCAGGCCCTTGTGACCGATGGACATGCCACCGGAGGCGACCACGGGCCAGCCGTGCCACGGTGCATCCACCGGCGAGGTCGCGACGCTCACGTGCAGCGTCGGCGCAATCCAGCTCACGTCGCCGACGTCGGTGGAGCCGCCTTCCAGCGGCTGGCCCTCGAGCGGCTTCACGCCCTCGAACATGCCGACCTCCGGCACGCCCGTGGCACGCTGGATCTGTTTCGCGAAGGCCTGCTCCTCTGCCGTGTACACCGCAGGTCCGAGCCACAGCAGGTTGGCGTGCAGGAGCTTCGCACCGGTCTCGTTGACGAGCACTTCCCAGTTGCCGCCCTGCACCGTCACCGTCGCGGTCGTCTCGGTCATCTCGGCTGCACCGCTCGCCAGCAGTCGCACGCGCGCAAGCAGCTGCTCGACCTCCGTGCGCTTCCAGTCGCGCAGCCAGATCCAGACTTTGGCGTACTCCGGGATGACGTTCGGCACGTCGCCGGCAGACGTGATCGTATAGTGCATGCGCGACGTGGGCCGGATGTGCTCGCGCATCAGGTTCACGCCGTGCGTAAAGATCTCCAGCGCGTCCGCCGCGCTGCGGCCGTTCCAGGGATCGGCCGCAGCGTGTGCCGAGCGGCCGCGAAACTCGACCGCAAGATCCACCATCGCCTGGCTCGATACCATGTCGGCCTGCGTGTCGTCGGAGGGATGCCAGGCGAGCACCGCGTCCACGCCGTCGAACAGCCCGTCGCGCGCCATGTAGATCTTGCCGCCGTAGTCCTCCTCGGCCGGTGTGCCGAAGAAGATCACCGTGCCGCGGAGCTTGCCCGCGGCGATCTGCTCCTTGATGGCGATCGCCGCGCCGAGGCTTGCCGCACCGAACAGGTTGTGCCCGCAGCCGTGCCCCGCAGCGCCCGGCACCAGCGGCACCTTCTCGGGCAACGCCTTCTGTGACAGCCCAGGCAGGGCGTCGTACTCGCCCATTACGCCGATCACCGGATGTCCCTGCCCATAAGTCGCAACGAATGCCGTGGGCATGCCGGCGACGCCACGCCGCACGCTGAAGCCCTGCGTCTGCGCGTAGTCGGCCAGCGCCGCGGCGGACTTGTGCTCGCGCAACGCAATCTCGGCGTAGGCCCAGATGCGATCGGAGATCTCTTCGAGGTCGCGCGCATGGCGGTCCACCGAGCTCACGGCCGCGAGCTTTGCCGGGCTGGCATCGGCGGGCATCACCGAAGTGGTGCCGCTCGAGGTCGTTGTGGGTCGCGTTGCGGCGTGCACGTCGGCAACCGCTGGAGCCGCGCCAGCGAGAGCAGCGCTCAGAATGGCGGCTTCGAGCGCTGCAGTGACCATCGGGGAATTGCGCATGCGATCTCCTCTACCTGCCCGTCAACCGCGGCCCCGGTATGGGGCGACGCCGGTTTCCGGAATCCACAACCCGGACGGCGGCCTGCCCGTCTGCCAGAAGACGTCAATCGGCATGCCTCCACGCGGATACCAGTAGCCCGCGATGCGAAGCCAGCGTGGCGAGAGTCTTTCGACCAGCCGCCCGGCGATTGCGAGCGTGCAGTCCTCGTGGAACGCGCCGTGGTTACGGAAGCTCACCAGGTAGAGCTTGAGTGACTTGCTCTCGACCAGCCAGCGCCGCGGCGCGTAGTCGATCACGAGATGCGCGAAGTCCGGTTGGCCGGTAATGGGACAAAGACTGGTGAACTCAGGGGCCGTGAAGCGCGCGAGGTAGAGCTTGCCCGGATGCGGGTTCGCGACGCGCTCGAGCGCCGCATCGCCCGGCGAGGCGGGGATCGCCGTCGGCGCGCCGAGCTGCGTGAGGCCCGGGTAGCGGCGCCTGGATCCCTTGGTGGATGCTGCCATTTAACACCTTGCACGGCGCCGGCCGGCGCCGCGCCTCAGACCAAAGTCGAAAGCTTCGCGCAGGCGGTGCCCTCCCCGCAATGGCGCGGGACTGTTAAGCTCGGGCAGGACCGCACTAGAAAGGCGACACCACGATGAGTGCCGCGACCAGGACCGGCAACGGCCATGCTTCAAACGGCGCGCGGGCGCCGAAGCTAATCTATTCGCTGATCGAGGGCCGGGCGGTCCTCGAGATGGCGATGCTTCCCGCGCTGGCGCCACTCCTGGCTGCGACTCCGAAAGGTGACGGCCATCCTGTGCTCCTGATACCCGGCTTCACGGCCGGCGACGCCACGCTGGTCGCGCTGCGGCTGTTCCTGAAGTCACGCGGGTATCACGTCGAAACCTGGGGATTCGGGCAGAACACGGGCTTCAAGCTGAAATTCAGCCAGGCGCTCGAGCAGAAGGTGCGCTTCATGCACCACCGCCACGGCCGAAAGGTGAGCCTGGTGGGCTGGAGCCTGGGCGGCGTCTACGGGTTCTACACTGCCCACGGTGCCCCGGAGTGCGTACGCACCGTGATCTCGCTGGGCAGTCCGATGCGATTCTCGCCCGAGACCTTCCAGACGCGCGCAGTCGTGCGCGCGGTCTATCGCTATTTCGCACACCCGATGGGTCCGGTCGCGCACCTGGCGCACGTGCGCTCCAAGGTGCTCAAGGCGCCTCCACCGATGCCCTCCACCTGCATCTATTCGCTGACCGACGGAGTGGTGCCGCCCCAGGCAGCACGCATCGAGACCGACGACGCCGGCCACGAGAACATCTGGGTTCCCGGCAGCCACCTCGGCCTCGGCTTCAATGCCGCCGTCATGTGGATCCTTGCCGACCGCCTTGCGCAGCCGGAAGGCGACTGGCGGCCGTTCCGTGTCGACGGACGGCTCGGTTCGCTCTACGGCCGCTGCGCGGATCTCGTCGCCCGCACCGCGTGACCGTCCCTGCGCCGCTCAGGCGGCGCTGCGACGCGGCCGTGTCCCGAGCTTGCCGTTCTTGGCCGCAGCGCCTTTCGTCGAGCGCGTACCCTTGCCGGTCTTCGCAGCCTTGGTGGACTTGGCACTGCCCGGCTTCCCGCCCCGTCGCCTTGCGGCGCGGTCGGCGAGCGCGAGGTACTCCTGGAAGGACTCGCGGATGCAGAGCGCAAAGAACTCGGGGTCCGGAATCTGCTCGCGGCAGGAGGTCGGCGAAATGATGATCCGGCCGTCGTAACTCGTGATCGCGAACACGAGCCCCATGCCGTCGGAAATCGGCATGATGGCCGAGAAGTAGGTCATCCGCGCGCCATTCAGGTACAGCGGAATCGCCGGCCCGGGCACGTTGGTGACCGTGCAGTTCGCCAGCGGCGCGCGCTGGCCGAAGCCCAGCGCCGACCCCGCCATCAACCGCGCGGAGACGGCCAGTGTCGCCGCCGGCGCATGCTTGGTGATGTCGGTGAGTTCCTTTGCGCCCACGGCCTGGTCGATGTCCTGGGCATTCGCCGTGTGCTGCCTTATCGACCGCAGACGCTCCACCGCGTCCTCGATGTCCGTCCCGAGCGGTACGCGCAGCAGACTGAATCCCGACTCGCGCCGTCCCGGAATGGTGTCGGCATTGCGGATCGACAGTGGCGCCATCGCCACGAGGCTCTGCCCCGGAAGCTCATCGTGTGTGAGCAGGTAACGTCGCAGGGCTCCTCCGCAGACAGCCAGCACCGCGTCGTTGATCGTGGCATCAGACACCAGCGCGCGGATACGGCGGAACTCGTCGAGCGTGAAGCGCCGCGTCTCGAAAATGCGGTGTGGGGATACCTCGGCATTGAAGCGCGTGACCGGCAGGCGCTCCTGGTGCAGCCAGATCTCGCTGATCGTACCCAGGATCGCGGGTGCGACACGGCGCACCGCGCGCGCGAGCGGTGCGGCCACCATGAAAGGCTGCACCGCGTTGCGCAGCGCGGCCCGCGCGAGCAGCGACAGCGAGCCCGGGGGCGACTCCGGGAACCACGGCTCCGGCGGCTCCGGGTGCGGCGGAAGCGGCGTCGTGTCGTGCAGCAGCGTGGTGATCTCGGCACCATTCTTCACGTCGATGGCGGCGTGATGGATCTTGGTGAGGATTGCGAAGCTGTCGGGCGGCAGATCGAGAAAGGCATCGAGCCCCTCGACCAGGTACAGCTCCCACAGCGGCCGCGACAGGTCCAGCGGCCGGGCGTGGATACGCGAGACCTGGATGCAGAACTGTCGCCAGTCACCCGGCCGCGGCAGGGCGACGTGGCGCACGTGGTACTCGAGGTCGAAGCGCTCGTCCTCGATCCAGTAGGGATGGTCCAGATCCAGCGGCACGCGCAGCAGCTTCTGGCGGAAGATCGGCGAGAGGTGCAGGCGGCTCTCGATGTACTTCAGCAGCCCCTTGAATCGCACACGCCCGCCCGGTGCGGTCGAGGGGTCGTAGATATAGACGAGCGTGATGTTCGAGTTCGAGTGACCCGATTCCACGTAGACGAAGCGGGCATCCTCTCCGCGCAGCTGGCGCATCGGTCCGTTGCCTGTGTGTCCAGACCTCGATAGTCCGCCCGAGTCTAGCATCGCGTGCGTGGCGTCACCTGTTGCGGATATCGCATACTCGGGGGCACATGCTGCGGCCCATTCCACTGCTGGACCTTGCGTTCCTGTGGATCGACCGGCCGGAGACGCCGGCCAACGTCGGTGCACTGCTGCTGTTCGACCCCCCGGCGGGACAGGATCCGACCCGGCTGGCGCGCCAGGCAGTCCGGGCCTACCGGTCGAAGCCACCGACGCCGCCTTTTGACAGTATCCCCGACCTGCCGACCCTGGGCCTTCCTCGGTGGCGTCGCGCCGATCGAGTGGATCTGCGGCGTCACGTACTGCTCGACAAGCTCGATCCCCCGGGCAACCTCGAGCAACTGCACCGGCATGTCGCGCGACTGCACGAGCGGCTCCTCGACCGGTCACGCCCGCTGTTCGAGGTGCATCTCATCCATGGCCTGGCCAGCGGGCAGTTCGCGATGTACCTGAAGTCGCACCATGCAAACTGGGATGGCCGCTATGCGATGGAACGCGTATTCGGCAACCTGCCACGCGAGCCGGGTGCGATTGCGCCGGCATTCTTTGCGGTTCCCGACCCCGGCGCGGTGGTTGAGCATTCGGGCGGCGTGATCGCGGATGGACTGCGTGCGCTGCTCGCGCGGGCAGCGGGATTCAAGGAACTCCTTGCGTCACTGTCGGCAAGGGCGCGGGCCACGCTGGATGCACAGCACGGCGCCGGGAACCGGCCGTTCGCCGGTCCGCATACGCGACTCAACGATCCGGTTGCACCCGAGCGCTCCTTTGCGACCTTCGAGCTGCCGCTCGAGGCCATGCGAAGGGTCGGACGTGCCGCCGGCGGGACCCTGAACGACGTGGCGCTCACGGTCGCCGACGCGGGTATCGGGCGCTACCTCGCCGATCTCGGTGAGCGACCAGCCGAACCGATAGTGGCGATGTGTCCCGTGTCCATGCGCGATCCGGGCGACCATGAAGCCACCACCAAGAGCGCGACCTACTTCGTGCCGCTGGGCGCTCCGCGCGCCGGTGCTGCAGCTCGCCTGCACCAGGTCGTTGCTGCGACGCGCGCTGCGAAAGACGAGTTCCGCGGCCGTTCGCTCGCGGCGATGCAGGACTACGCGATGCTCGCCTTCGGTCTGTGGCTGGCATCAAGCACCCTGGGCCTCGGTGCCGTGACGCGCCCGGTGATCAACTTCGTGCTGTCGAATGTCGGGGCGATCGACGGTCCGCGTTACCTGGGCTGCTCGAGGCTCGCCGCCGCGTACCCGGTTTCGATGCTCGCCGACCCCACCGGTCTCAACATCACGACCATGACGCTCGACGGTCGCATGCACTTCGGCATCGTTGCGAACGCCGCCGCGGTCGATGCCGTCCGGATCTCGCAGGCCTGCACGAAGGCCTTCGAGGACCTGTCACGTGCCATGGCGCGCGCTGCCCGGACGGGCGCCCTGCCCCGGGCCGGCTCGCCTCAGGCCTTGGTCCTGAGGAAGGCGCCTTTGCGCAAGCCGTCCCGCACGCGACGCATGCCAGACAGCCAGCGGTCATAGTCAGCGGTCTTGCGCTGAAGGTATCCGAGCACCTCCGGGTGCGTGAGGATCAGGAAGCCGCCGCGCTCGATGCCATCGGCAATTGCCGTCGCGGCCTGCGCCACGGTGAGCACGCCGGGCAGCGCGCCTTCGGGCGTCTGCTCGTCGAGCCCCGTGATGGCGGTCGCGACGTACTGAGGGCAGGCAACCGCGACCTCGATGCCACGATCCCCGTAAGTGATGGCGAGCGACTCGGCAAGCGCCACCGCGGCGTGCTTGGTGGCGCTGTAGGCGGTGTCGCCCGCCTGGCTCAGCAACCCCGCGGCCGACGCCACGTTCACGAGCGCTCCCGAGCCGCGGGCCAGCATGCCGGGCAGCAAGCCCCGGCACGCCAGGACATGGGCCATCACGTGCACGTCCCACATGCGCTGCCAGGTCGCATCGGGCGCCGAGAGCGCATCATCGAGGTCGAGAGCGCTCGCGCCGAAGCCGGCGTTCGAGACCAGCAGGTCGACGCGACCGTAGTGCGCTTCGGCGGCGCGCAGCATCGCCTCGACTGCAACCGGATCGGCAACATCGCACTGCAGGCCGAGGCCGCCCAGTTCGGCGGCCGTCGCGCCGGCGAGCGCGCCATCCAGGTCCGCAACGACGATGCCGGCCGCCCCTCGACGCGCGAACTCGCGGCAGAGGGCACGACCGATGCCCCGTCCCGCGCCCGTGACCAGCGCGACCTTTCCATCGAGTTTCATCGTCTGGCCTCAGCGCGTCAGGAAGCGCCCCAGCTCGATCTTCGCGATGTGGTTGCGATGCACCTCGTCGGGCCCGTCCGCGATGCGCAGCGTGCGCGAGTTGGCGTACAGCCAGCCGAGGCCGAAGTCGTCCGACACGCCGGCGCCGCCGAACAGCTGGATCGCCTGGTCGATCACCTGGCAGGCCACGTTCGGCGCGACAACCTTGATCATGGCGATTTCCTTCTGCGCCGCCTTGTTGCCGGCGACGTCCATCTTCCAGGCCGCGTGCAGCACCAGGAACCGCGCCTGGTCGATCTTGATGCGCGCATCGGCGATGCGCTCGCGCCACACGCCCTGCTCCGCCAGTCGCTTGCCGAACGCCGTACGGCTGATCGCTCGCCTGCACATGAGCTCCAGCGCGCGCTCCGCGGCGCCGATCAGGCGCATGCAGTGGTGGATGCGGCCCGGGCCGAGACGCCCCTGCGCGATCTCGAAACCGCGACCCTCGCCAAGCAGCACGCTCGTCGCAGGCACGCGCACGTTCACGAAGTCGACCTCGGAGTGGCCGTGCGGAGCGTCGTCGTATCCGAACACCGGTACCTGCCGCAGCACCTTGACGCCCGGTGTGTCCATCGGCACCAGGATCATCGACTGCTGGCTGTGACGGCTCGGGTTCTGCGGATCGGTCTTGCCCATGAAGATGAGGATCCGGCAGCGCGGGTCCCCGGCACCCGAGGTCCACCACTTGCGGCCGTTGATCACGTACTCGTCGCCGTCGCGCACGATGCTGGCCTCGATGTTGGTCGCATCGGACGAAGCCACGGCGGGCTCGGTCATGGCGAAGCCCGAGCGGATCTTGCCCTCGAGCAGCGGCGCGAGCCACTCGCGCTTCTGGGCCTCGTTTCCGTAGCGCACCAGCACCTCCATGTTGCCGGTGTCGGGCGCCGAGCAGTTGAAGGGCTCGGGCCCGATGTGCGAGCGGCCCATGATCTCGCAGAGCGCTGCGTACTCGAGGTTGGTGAGCCCGGCGCCGTACTCGGACTCGGGCAGCCACAGGTTCCACAGACCCTGGGCCCGCGCCTTCTGCTTCAGTTCCTCGACCACCCTGGTCGGCACCCAGGCATTGCCGGCGGCGCGGTTGGCTGCGATCTCCTGATGGAAGCGCGCCTCGTTCGGGTAGACGTGCTGGTCCATGAAGGCGCCGACGCGCCGCTGCAGTTCCTTGACCTTGGGGGAATACTCGAAGTCCATGCGGATCTCCTCAGGCTGACTTGAGCCGCTCGACCTGGCGCCAGGCCATCTCGGCGAGCGGACGGGCCGCGCGGCCGGTCTCGAGCGCCTGCGCGCTCGAGGCGTTGCCCTGCAGGGCGCGCGCCATCACGCCCTGCACGATCGCGGCGATGCGGAACATGTTGTAGACGATGTAGTACTCCCAGTCGCGCGGCTCGATGCCGGCGCGGCCGGTGCGGCGGCAGTAGGCCTCGACGTACTCGCGCTCCGTCGGAATGCCGAGCGGCGCGAGATCGAGTCCGCCGAGACCGCGGAACACACCGGGTGGAATGCGCCACACCATGCAGTGGTAGGCAAAGTCCGCGAGCGGGTGCCCGAGCGTCGAGAGTTCCCAGTCGAGCACGGCCAGGATGCGCGGCTCGACGGAATGGAAGATCACGTTGTCGATGCGGTAGTCACCATGGACGATGCGCGTCTCCTCCGCTGCCGGGATGTTCTCCGGAAGCCACGCGATGAGATTGTCCATGGCCTCGATCTTCTCGGTCTCAGAGGCCTGGTACTGCTTGCTCCAGCGCGACACCTGGCGGGCGATGTACTCGCCGGTGCGGCCGTAATCTGCGAGGCCGACCGCCCCGGGATCGACGCCGTGCAGCGCCGCGATCACGCGGTTGATCTCGTCGTGGATGGCACGACGCTCGGCCACGGCGAGATCCGGCAGCCGCGGGTCCCAGAACACGCGGCCGCCCACGTACTCCATGACGTAGAACGCCGTGCCGATCACCGACTCGTCCTCGCACAGCGCGAGTGCACGGGCCACGGGCACGCCCGTGCCGGCGAGGGCGCGGATCACGCGATACTCGCGGTCCACGGCATGCGCCGACGGCAGCAGCTTGCCCGGCGGCTTGCGCCTGAGCACGTAGCGCTGTGCGCCGGCCGCCAGCAGGTAGGTCGGATTCGACTGGCCGCCCTTGAACTGCGCGGCCTCGAGCGGGCCGGCCAGCGGTGCGACGCGAGTTTCGAGCCAGGCTGCGAGGCGCTCGAGATCGATGGCGTGCTGGAGTGAAACGGGACGGGTGTCGGCGGGCAACTGCGTCATCGGGCGGACATCCTCAGGACCTGCGGCGCGGCGGCGGGGCAATGAACCGCGTCGGCACGAGCTTCACCAGCGGCGCGACCAGCGTCCAGGGCCACGCGGGCACGTAGCGGTGTCCGACGCCGCGCTCGATCATCCGCGCCATGATCGCCCCACCCCGCTCGAGCGGGATCACGAACGGCCGGCTCTTCACGTCGCGGTTCATGTCGGTATCGATGTAGCCGGGCACCAGCTCGGTCACGGTGATCGGCTCGTGACGGACCTCGGCGCGGAGCGCCTGAACGTAACGATGCAGCCCGGCCTTGGCCGCGGCATAGGCGCCCAGGAACGGCAAGCCGCGAGATCCTGCGACCGAGGTGATGGCGACGATCTGCCCTCCGCCCTGCGAGCGCAGCCGCGGCAGCGCGAACTCGATCGTGGCGATCGCCGCGGTGAGGTCCGTGTCGATGGTCCGGCGCATCTGGTCGAACTTTCCTCGCCCGACCGGCAGCGACCAGCCGACACCAGCGTTCGCGACCACGACGTCGAGGCGCCCGAACTCCTCTGTCGCGCGCGCAAGCGCCGCGTCAATTGCCTGGAAGTCCGTCACGTCAAGGGTGATCGGCAGCACTCTCGCGGCGCCACCGGCGGACAGCCGCCGGGCAAGCGCCTCCAGTCGATCGGTACGCCTTGCCGCGATCGCGACGTCGTAGCCACGTCGGGCGAACTCGAGCGCCAGCGCCTCGCCTATCCCCGAGGACGCTCCGGTGATGAAGATGGATCGCGACACCGCGGGCTCAGAACCAGGCATCGCGCATCGCGAGCGTCGTGTCGTCGAGGCTCTCGAGCAGCGCGAACTGCGCGGCCGTGCGCGGCAGTTCCCAGCGGAAGAAGTAACGGCAGGCCTGGCGCTTGCCGTCGTAGAAGCCTCCTTCGCTCCCGTGCGTGGCGATCGCCTGTTCGAGCCAGATCCACGCCATCACGACGTGACCGAAGGCCTCGAGGTAAACGGTGGCGTTGGCGAGCGTGCGCTGCGGGTCGCCTGCTGCGAACAAGGCCCTGGTCACGCCCATGGTGCGCGCCACCGCCGACTCGAGCGCAGCGGCGAAACCAGGCAGATCGCCGTCGCCGATGCCGCGGGCACGGTCGATCGTCGCCGCGATCCGCGCGGCGAGCATCGTGAGCGCCCGTCCGCCCGACATGCTGACCTTTCGGCCGAGCAGATCCAGCGCCTGGATGCCATGCGTGCCCTCGTGGATCGGATTGAGGCGGTTGTCGCGATACAGCTGCTCGACCGGGTAGTCCCGCGTGTAGCCGTATCCGCCGTGCACCTGGATCGCGAGGTCATTGGCGGCGAGGCACCACTGCGAGGGCCAGGACTTTGCGACGGGCGTGAGAATCTCGAGCAGCAGGTGAGCCTCCGCGCGCTGCTCTTCCGCGGCGGCCGTGCGCTCCTCGTCCACGAGCCGCGCGCAGTACAGCGCCAGCGCCAGGCCGCCCTCGACGTACGCCTTCTGTGCAAGGAGCATGCGTCGCACGTCGGGGTGATCGACGATCGGCACCGGGGCGGAGGATGGATCCCTCGAGGCCACCGGCCGTCCCTGCGGGCGGTTGCGCGCGTAGTCGAGCGCCTCGAGATAACCCGCGTAGCCGAGCGCCACCGCACCGAGCCCAACCCCGATGCGCGCCTCGTTCATCATGTGAAACATGCAGGCGAGGCCCTGGTGCGGCTGGCCCACGAGGTATCCGACCGCCCCCGCTCGGCCCTCCACCGGAAAGCGCCCTTCGCCGAAGTTGAGCAGCGTGTTGACCGTGCCCCGATAGCCCATCTTGTGGTTGAGGCCCGCCAGCGCCACGTCGTTTCGCTCCGCGGCCGAGCCGTCGGCCGCGACCAGGCGGCGCGGCACGATGAACAGCGAGATCCCCTTCACGCCGGGCGGCCCGCCGGGAATCTTCGCGAGCACGAGGTGCACGATGTTGTCGGTGATCTCGTGCTCACCCCCCGAGATCCACATCTTGGTGCCGAAGAGGCGATGGCGGGACCCCAGCGGCGAGTCGCCATCGGGCTCCGCCCGCGTGCGGACGTCGGCGAGCGAGGAGCCGGCCTGCGGCTCCGACAGGCACATCGTCCCCGACCATTTCCCCGCGAGCATCGGCCGGACAAAGGCATCGATCTGAGCCGGGGAACCGTGCGCGAGCAGCAGGTTCGCGTTCGCAGCCGTCAGCAGCGGATAGCCCGCGCTGCCGACGTTGGCCGCGAGCACGTAGGCGAAGCAGGCCTTGTCCACGACGACCGGAAGCTGCATCCCGCCGTACTCGTAGTCCTGCTCGGCGGCGAGCAGACCGGCCTCCGCGAATGCGTTCCACGCGGACTGGATCTCGGGAATCAGGTGCACCCGCTCGCCGTCGAACTCCGGCTCCTCGATGTCCGACTTGCGCCGGTGCGGCAGGAAATGCTCGGCGGCGATCCTCTCCGCGGTGTCGAGCGCGCCGACGAAGGTCTCCCGGCTGTGGTCAGCGTAACGGGGTCGATCGCAGAGCAAGGCCACGTCCAGCCACTCGAAGAGGAGAAACTCAACATCACGGCGGGAGAGGAGCTTGTGGTTCATCCCGCGATCATATGTCGCTGTGCACACCGGACCAAAGCGGAGGCGGCACGCCCGTCATTGCCAGTCTTACGGACGTGCCATCCGCGCCCGCATCTGCTAGCGTCAGCGGCGGCATGAAAACCCCCAGTCTCCTGGACCTTGTCGGCCTCCTCCCGTCGGGGGACGTCACCAAGGTCGCGAAGACGCTCGGCCTGACGCCGGCCGGGCTCCTGAAGCACGTCGAGTCGCTGGAATCCGCATTCGGTACCAAGCTGGTCGATCGGGCCACCAAAGTCCTCAAGCCCGGACAGGCGGGGCAGCTCGTGATCGATCATGCCTCCCGGATCTTCTCGCAGGCCCGCGACCTGACGCGCGACCTCGAGGAACTCGCCGGGTTGCAGGCTCCCGAGATCTGCTTCGGCGTCGACATGTTCGCGGCCGAACTGCCGCTGGGCATTGCGCTCGGTCGCATGGCGACGGTGAACTCACGCCTGCGCGTGCGCGCCGTCCTCGGTGATTTCGACGAGCTGTGCCGCTCGGTGCTCGCCGGCAGGCTCGAGTTCGCCATTTCCGACACTACGAGCGCCGAGCGGCATCCCGCACGGCTCGCCATCGAGCCCGTAGCCGAGCACCGCGTGTTCTTCTTTGCCCGCCCCGGCCACCCGCTGACGGCGGGTACCGGGCTGTCGCTCGACGCGGTCCTGGTGTTCCCGCTGGTGGCCTCGCGCATCCCCCAGCGCATCGCCGTCCACGTATCGAAGTCCATGCCGCTCGCGAAGGTCGACCGCGATACCGGCGATCTCTCGCCCAACCTCATGCTCGACAGCTTCACGGTCGCGAAGGCAGCGGTCATGGCCGGCGACGCGGTCGGCCTGGCGCCGCTCACTGCGATCGAGCCGGAGCTGCGTTCCGGCAAGCTCGCGCTGGTACCGTTCGAAGCGCCCTGGCTGCACCTGAGCTACGGGTTGTTCTACCCGCGGAAGAAGGCGCTGTCGCGAGCCGCCCAGTTGTTCGTGACCCAGCTGCGCCAGGTCGAGACGGCGCTGCAGGTCCGCGAGCAGCGGGCTGTCGCGCGTCTCCAGCCGAAGCGCAAGACCCGCAAGACGACGGGTACGGCGGGCTCCAGGTCGAAGCGTTCAGCCAAATCCGGATCGCGGCGCGCCAAAGCCCCGACACGCCGGGGGCAGTGAGATGGCGCACGGGCGCCGTATCCCGGCCGCTGTCGGCGCGCTGGCAGCATCCGCAGCGGGGTGCGACGCGCCATGAGCGAGGCCATTGCCGTGGCACCGGTCGTGAGCGTCGAAGTCGTGTGGAACTTCGCCACCGCGCTCCTGGTCGGCGCCATGCTCGGCATCGAACGCGAGCGCCACCGTCGCGAGCACGACGAGCAGACCATCGGTGGGCTGCGAACCTTCATCCTGTTCGCGCTGATAGGCGCGCTCGGCGGCTGGCTCACCCTGGTCCTCGAGTCTCCGTGGATACTCGCGGCCACCCTGTTCGCAGCGCTCGCGCCGGTACTCGCGGGCTACGTGATCTCGACTCGCGCGCAGCCCGACGCGCTGGGACTCACGACCGAGCTTGCCGCGATCGCGGCCTGCCTGCTCGGCGCGATGACCATGCTCGGCTATCGCGAACTCGCCGTGGGACTCGGCGTCGCAGTAGCCGCCGTGCTGGCCTACAAGCAGCCGTTGCACGGCATCGTGTACCGGCTCGACCGCGAAGACGTGTACGCGGGCCTCCGGCTGCTGATCGCCACGTTCATCGTGCTGCCGCTGCTGCCTGACCGCGCCGTCGATCCATGGGGTGCGCTGAATCCGCGCTCGCTGTGGATGCTGGTGCTGCTGATTTCGAGCCTGTCGCTGGTGGGCTACGTCGCTACACGGCTGCTCGGCGCCGGCCGCGGCATCCCGCTCACCGGGCTCACGGGTGGCCTGGTCTCCTCGACCGCGGTGACACTGGCGTTCTCACGCCAGAGTCGCGAAGCCGCCTACGCCGCGGCGGTCCCGGCGCTCGCGAGCGGCATCCTGCTCGCCTGGGGCGTGATGTTCGTGCGCGTGATCGTCGAGGTGCTGGTCGTGAACCGCGCGCTGCTGCCGGGCCTCGCCCTGCCCTTCGGCGCCATGGCAGCGGTGACGGCGGCGTGCGCGTGGTGGTTGTGGCGCCGTACGGCACGCGCACCACACTCGCAGGACGTGCCGCTGCGAAACCCCTTCAGCCTCACCGCGGCGGTCAAGTTCGCGGCCTTTTTCGCACTCGTCCTGCTGGTGGTGAAGCTCGTGCAGACCTATGCGCCGGGGCGCGGGCTGTATTTCGTGGCGGCGCTCGCCGGCACGACCGACGTGGACGCCATCACGCTCTCGATGGCGCAGTACGCGCGCACCGGCAGCGCCGCGGTCGCGACGCAGGCGATCATCATCGCGACGCTGGCGAATACACTGGTGAAGGCCGCGATGGTCGCGGGGCTGGGCAGTCCGGCGCTGCGCCGCCCGATACTGCTCGCGGCGGCCGCGGTGATCGCGACCGGCGCGGGCGCGATGCTGCTGGGCGGCGCATACCCGTAGAGACATGGCTAGCCTCGAGGTGCATTCGTGCCGACGACCCACTCCGCGCTGATTCTGCCCGCGCTCACCTCGCCGTTGCGCCGTCCGCGGTTCGCGCGCGCAACGGCGACCAGCCTCGGCATCCTGCTGCTGATCGCCGTGCTCATCATCTGTGCCGTGGTCACCGGACTGGGCTCCGAGGCGATGCACGTGTTCCTCACCGCACTCGCGGTCTCCTCCGCGCTGTCGTTGATACCGGTGACGATCCTCTGGTACCTGGATCGGCGGGAACGCGAGTCGCCGTGGCTGTTCGTGGCCGCGTTCCTCTGGGGCGGGCTGATCGCCACCGCATTTGCGCTGCCCGCCAACACGGCGGTGATCATGGCGATCGCCAGCTGGCTCGAGCACAACGCCGCGCTCAAGGAGATGCTGGGCCCCGAGGCCGCGATCATGATCGGCGCGCCGGTCGCAGCACCCATCGTCGAAGAGACACTGAAGGGCGCGGGCATCGTGCTGCTCTTCTGGCTGGTCCGCGGCGAGTTCGACAACCTGCGCGACGGCTTCATCTACGGCGCGCTGGTGGGCGCAGGCTTCAACTGGTTCGAGTCGGCGCTGTACGTGCAGCAGAATTTCGCGCAGTTCGGCACGGCGCCGTACGGCTTCCAGCTCGGCATGCGCTACGCGTGGCTCGGGCTCGCCGGCCACGCGATGTTCTCCGGCATCTTCGGCGCATCGCTCGGACTCGCGCGCATGGGACGGCGGAAGTGGTGGCGATGGCTCATCCCGCTTGGCGGATACCTGCTCGCGATCCTCGGTCACACCTGGAACAACGCACTGCCGCTGCTCATGGCGCTTGCGGCGGCGCAGTCCGGGGAGGCGCCGCCAACCGAAGCGCAGGTGCCGCCGGACATGGGACTGCTCGCGGCCATGACCGCGGCAAGTGTCTCGAACCTGGTGATCTTCCTGCCGTTTGCGCTGCTGCTGGTGTGGATCATCCGCCGCAGCGGTCGCTGGGAGCGCGACGTGATCCGCGAGGAACTCGCCGACGAGGTCGGTCGCAGCCTCACGCCCGGGGAGTTCGAGGCCGTCGACCAGGACCGCACCTTCCGCACACGACGCATCGACGCCCGCAATCGCGAGGCTTCCACCGCGCTGGTGATCGCGCAGAACGAGCTGGCGTTCCGCAAGCGGCGACTCAAGGACCGGGGATTCAACCCGGAGGGGGACCCCGTGGTCGCCAGGCATCGTGCGGAGATCGTGGTGCTGCGGGATCGACTGCAGGCCTGAGTCGACACGGCGAGCGACGCGTTTTCCGAAACTACGTATTCATCTGCGAGCCATCTCAGCCAAGCTGCGCGTCATGACACCCGCACACGCGGGACGTATCTGGCAACAGCTCGAGGTCCTCGCATGATCACTACACGTTTCGTCCTGGCCGCCACGGCGGTCGCACTGTTCGGCCTGGGGGCCGGTGCAGCGCAGTCTGCGGAATCCGTCTACAAGGCCGTATTGAACGGCGAGGCGAACACGCCCGATCCGATCAAGACCCCGGCCACGGGCGAGCTCACGCTCACGGTGAGCGCGGATGGGCGCTCGATGCGCTACATCGTGACCGTGAAGGACATCCTCAACGTGGCGGCGGCGGACCTGCACGTCGGCCCCGCAGGCGCGAACGGCCCTCTGGTCGTGAAGCTGTTTCCGACGCAAGGGGCCAAGGCCAAGAAAGGCCCCGTGAGCGGCGTGCTCGCGGAGGGCACCATCGACGCCGGCGACCTGACCGGTCCCATGGCGGGCGGCAAGTTCCAGGACCTGATCGACGAGATCAAGTCCGGCAACGCCTACTGCAACGTGCACACGAGCGACGGCGCGGACCCGCCGAACTCCGGACCCGGCGACTACCGGCTTGGCGAGATCCGCGGGCAGATCCTGCCGTAGACGACCGGGCTGATCGCGCTCAGAGCGCGAAGACGCGCGCTGCGTTGCCGGAGAGGAACGCCGCGCGCCCTTCGCTCGACAGCCCCAGCTCATCGAGCCCCTCGAGCGCCTTGCGCGGGGCAATCATCGGCCAGTTGGTGCCGAACAGCACTTTGCCGGCCCCGTGCGAACGCAGGTAGGCCACCAGCTGCGCGGGGTAGCGACGCACCGTGTAGGCCGACGTGTCGATGTAGACGTTCTCGTGCTTGGTAGCGACGGCGATCATCTCCTCGGTCCACGGATAGCCGATGTGCCCGCAGACCATCACCAGCTCGGGGAAGTCGATCGCGACCTGGTCGATGTATGGGATGGGCCGTCCCACCTCGGAGGGCATCAGCGGGCCGGTATGACCAACCTGCGTGCAGAACGGCACTCCGAGCTCGCAGCACTCGCTCAGCACCGGATAGAAGCGCGCGTGCGTGGGCGGCAGTTCCCAGAGCCACGGCAACACGCGAATCGCCTTGAAGCCGAGTTCGCGCACGCAGCGGCGGATCTCGCGCACGGCTTCACGCGGACGGCTGATGTCCACCGAGCCCACGCCGACGAGGCGTTCGGGATCCTCGCGCACGAACGCGGCCACCTCGTCGTTCGAGATCAGCGAGCCGCGCGGCCCTTCCCAGGCGGAGAGCAGGCTGCGCGTGACGCCGCCCTCGTCCATCGCGGCGAGAGTGACCGCGACCGGCCACGGCTCCGCGCCGGCCACCAGGCTGCGCGAGGACGCCTCGCCGCGCGTCCAGCGGCGCAGCGAGTCGAACATCGGGTGAGCCATGTGACGAATGGTCGGGTGCTGGGCCCAGGCGTCGATGATCATCTGTTGATCCTGGCAAACTCGGTGGACGTCTGCCGCTGAGTCATGCCGCGATCGCCGAATTGTACCCGCGCACGCGACGACGGCCCGGCTCCACGGATGAGCGCAGCGCCCCATTGGGTGCCGGATCTTGCATAACGGGCGGTGAGATGGCGGAGAGGGTGGGATTCGAACCCACGTGGGGCGGTTATGCCCCCATCCGATTTCGAGTCGGCGCCGTTATGACCGCTTCGGTACCTCTCCGGCGGCCGCGTATTCTATAGGAACGATGAAGGCCCTGCTCGCACTGGTGGCGACGCTGCTGCTGGCGACCTGCACGCAACCCCCGGGGTTGCTCGAGCAGGTGCTCGCCGCGGGCGAACTGCGCGTGGTGACGCGCAACAGCCCGGATGCCTACTACCTCGGCAGTCACGGTCCCGAGGGACCCGCCTACGAGCTCGCCAGCCGCTTCGCCGAGGACCTCGGCGTCGCGTTGCGCCTGTACACGGTGCGCACGCGCGAGGCGGCGATCCGAGAAGTGGCCGAGGGCCGAGCCCATCTCGCTGCCGCCGGCCTGACCACCGGCATCGACCTCCCCCGCGGCACGACATTCGGTCCCGGCTACCAGACGGTACGCGAGCACCTCGTATACCGCCGGCGCGCATCGCGCCCGGACTCGATCCGCGAGGCCTCGCTCGGCCAGATTGAAGTCGTCGAGGGCAGCGCCCACCAGCGCACTCTCGAGGAACTGCGCCTGCGCCATCCGGACGTCGTCTGGGTAGAGCGGGCCGACAGCGACAACGAGGAGATCCTCGCGGGCGTGTCGCGTGGCGATGTTCAGTACACGCTCGCGAGTTCCACCGAGTTCGCGCTGAGCCGAATCACGAATCCCGAGATCGCCATCGCGCTCGACCTCTCGCCCGAGCGCGCGGTCGCGTGGGTGGTGAGTACTGCGGCGTACGACCGCACGCTGCTCAATCGCGTCAGTGCCTACTTTGTCGGCGCGCGTGGCGATGGAACCGTGGCGCGGCTGCTGGACCGCTACTACGGCGACCGGGAAGAGATGGACTACCTGTTCTCACGCAACTTCCTGGGGCACGTGCAGACGCGCCTGCCGAAGTACGTCGACTGGTTCCAGGAAGCCGCCACCCTGCACGACGTGGATTGGCGACTGCTCGCCGCGATGGGTTACCAGGAATCCAAGTGGGACCCATCCGCCGTGTCGTACACGGGAGTGCGTGGCCTGATGCAGCTCACCGAGGACACCGCCGCACTGATACGCGCCGGCAATCGCCTCGACCCGCGGTCGAGCATCTTCGGCGGCGCGCGCTACCTGGCCAGCCTGATCAGGAAGGTGCCGCCGAGGATTCCCGAGCCGGACCGCACCTGGTTCGCAGTGGCGGCTTACAACGTCGGATTCGGCCATGTCGAGGACGCGCGCATCCTCGCGCAACAGGCCGGCCGCAACCCGGATCGTTGGGAAGATGTTCGGGAGTTCCTGCCGCTCCTCGCGCAGGAGCGCTGGTACACACGGACGCAACGCGGCTACGCGCGCGGATGGGAGCCGGTCGCGTACGTCGATAACGTGCAGGCCTACTTGAACATCCTTGCCGTGGCCGGAATCGGCCTTGCGCCTCCCGAGCCGGCACCGACCGAACCCGTGGCGAGCGGCCGCACTCCGCGAAAAGAGACTGCCGCGCGTCGTTGACTGATCGGGTGCGATCAACGCCGCGCCATGAAGAAGCCTCGCAGCAATGCTCCGCACTCCTCTGCGAGCACGCCGCCGGTGCACTCGACGCGGTGATTGAGCGACGGGTGCTGGACGATGTTGAACACCGATCCGGCCGCCCCGGCGCGCGGGTCGGTCGCGGCGAACACCAGTCGCTGCACTCGCGCGTGCACGATGGCCGACGCGCACATCGCGCAGGGCTCGAGCGTCACGTAGAGGGTGGTTCCGGTCAGCCGATAGGTGCCCAGGGCCTGACCTGCCGCGCGCAGGGCGACGATCTCGGCGTGTGCGGTCGGGTCGTTCGACCTGATCGGTCGATTCCACCCTTCCGCCACTACGAACCCGTCGCGAACGATCAGCGCGCCGACCGGCACCTCACCGGCAGCCTCCGCCACCCGCGCGAGTTCGAGCGCCCGGGTCATGTAGTCAACGTCCGTCAGGGCCATGTGCGCTCACTGGGGACGGTCGAGCCGCCGCGCCTCGAGATCACCGGGCGGTCGCCGCGCGGCGCGCATTGTCCCCGGCAACAGGACCTCGCGCCACCCTGGCGGCCGGGTGCTTCACCCTTGCCAGGATTGGCCTCAGCGAGTGCCTGATTACTTTCTGTACAGGCCCATTTGACTTGTACGCCCACTGTGTATAGGGTTTGTATGGCAAACGATAGTCACGGCGTCGTTCGGCATCGACACCGGCGTCGGTTTCTGCTGGGCTCTGGCCTCGAAGGGGCCATGTCGGCCACTCTTTTCTCGTAGTCATCCCACAGGAGCGAACGACGTGAGCCAGGCCACGCGACTTGCAATCGACTGGGTGGAGCAAGGTCTCGTCCCCGACGCCGTGGTGCGCGCCGGCATCCGCCGCCTGTGCGAGCAGCGCTTGCGCGATATTGAGGCGGACGACTGCGAGAGTGCCTCCGCCGCAATCGAAGCCTTTGTCGCCGCCATGGACGCGGCCGAACTGGCGCCCGTGCCCCACCTTGCGAACGAGCAGCACTACGAGGTACCGGCCCGGTTCTTCGCTCTCGCCCTCGGACCGCACCTCAAGTACTCGAGTGCCTGGTGGCCCGAGGGCACCAGGACGCTCGGGGAAGCGGAAGCCCGCGGCCTCGCGGCGACCTGCGAACACGCCAGTCTCGCCGACGGCCAGGACGTGCTCGAGCTCGGCTGCGGCTGGGGCTCACTCACGTTGTGGATGGCGGCGAACTACCGCGGCAGCCGCATCACCGCCGTGTCGAACTCGTCGACGCAGAGAGCCTGGATCCAGTCGGAGGCGCAGCGGCGTGGCCTCGCGAACGTCACGGTGATCACGGCGGACATGAATACGTTCGTCGCACCCGGCCGTTACGACCGCATCGTCTCCGTGGAGATGTTCGAGCACATGCGCAACTGGCGCGAACTCTTCGGCCGCGTGCACGACTGGCTCAAGCCGGGCGGACGTTTCTTCATGCACGTCTTCTGCCACCGATTAACCCCCTACGCGTTCGTCGACGGCGGACCGTCGGACTGGATGAGCCGGCATTTCTTCTCGGGCGGCATGATGCCCAGCGACGAGCTCGCGCTGCGCTTTCAGGACCGGCTGCGTTTCCTCGCCCGCTGGCGCTGGAATGGCACCCACTACGAGCGAACCGCCAACGCCTGGCTCGAGAACGTCGACGCACGTCGCTCGGCGGTGCTGGAAGTGCTGCAGGCGACCTACGGCGACGCAGCGCCGCAGTGGCTGCAGCGATGGCGTGTGTTCTTCATGGCCTGCGCCGAGCTGTTCGGCTATCGCGGCGGACAGGAATGGTGGGTGAGCCACTACCTGTTCGAGCGTCCCGCGGAGGAAACCCGGCGGTGAGCGCTGCCTGGACCTGGACTGCGGCGATGCCCGCCATCGGCGTGCTCGCCTTGACCGCGTGGGCGGTGTGCACGATGCGCCGCAACGTCGGTCTCGTGGACATCTTCTGGTCGTTGTTCTTCCTGGTCGCGGCGGTCGTCTACGCCGTCGTCTCGGCGCCGGCCGGGCCGCGCACCGCCCTGGTACTCGTGCTGGTGACGGCGTGGTCGCTTCGCCTCGCCGTCTATCTCGCGGCGCGCAACTGGAACGCGCCGGAGGACCATCGCTATCAGACGATCCGCGCCCGCAACCAGCCCAACTTCGCGTGGAAGAGCCTGTACCTGGTGTTTGGGCTGCAGGGCTTGCTGGCCTGGCTGGTGTCCGCGCCGCTTGCCGCGGCGATCGCCTCCGAGGCTCCACTGCGCGCACTCGACTGGGCGGGCGCGCTGCTCGCGATCTTCGGCATCGTGTTCGAGTCCGTCGCGGATGGGCAGCTCGCGCGTTTCAGGCGTGACCCCGGGAGCGACGGGCGCGTGCTCGATCGAGGCCTGTGGCGCTGGTCGCGGCATCCGAACTACTTCGGGGAGTGCTGCGTGTGGTGGGGCTTCTATCTGCTCGCGGTTGCGGGCGGCGGTGCCTGGACGGTGTTCGCGCCGCTGCTCATGACGCTGCTCCTGTTGCGGGTCTCCGGCGTGGCGCTTCTTGAAAAGGACATCGGCGAACGTCGTCCCGACTACCGCGCATACGTCGACAGCACCAGCGCCTTCGTCCCATGGCCACCGAGGAAAGCCAGATGCGCGTCATGATCCTGCTCGCAGCGTTGGCCTCGAGCGTGGTCCCCGTCGCCTGGGGCGCCAGCGAGTCTGCGCCCGCCTCCGGCCGCGAGTGGAATTTCCGAGTGCTGCTCGACGGCAAGGAAGTCGGCTGGCATCGCTACGCGGTACGCGGCGACGGCGAGGCAACCGAAGTGGAGAGCCGCGCGCAGTTCGACGTGCGTGTGCTGCTCGTGAACGCCTACCGATACCGGCACGAGGCAAGGGAGCGCTGGCGCGGCGCGTGTCTCGATGGACTCGAGGCCCGTACCGAGACCAACGGCGAGGTCGACGAAGTCGAGGCGACTGCACGTGGCGACGCGCTGGTGGTCGCCGGCCCGGCCGGGGACGCGCGCCACGCAGGGTGCGTCATGAGCTTCGCGTACTGGGACCCGCGCATCCTCGGCGCGTCGCATCTCCTCAATTCGCAGACGGGGGAGCTGCTGCCGGTGCGCATCGCCGACCGAGGTACCGAGCTCGTGCATGTTTCCGGCCGCAGCGTTTCGGCCGCGCGCCACCGGTTGTCGGCACCGGGGCTGCAGATCGACCTCTGGTACGCTGACGGCCGCTGGATCGCGCTCGAGGCGCCAACGCCGGGCGGTCGCGTGTTGCGCTACGAGCTCAGGTGAGTACTCATCCGATGATCAACAGGACGATCCTGGCTGCGCTCGCGGCCGTGCCCCTCGTGGGATGCAGCAGCGTCCCGCATCCACCGTTGCCGACCGTGGAAAGCGTGGATCTCGAGCGTTTCATGGGCGACTGGTATGTGATCGCCAGCATCCCGACCTGGATCGAGCGCGACGCCTGGAATGCAGTCGAGTCCTACCGCCTGGATCCCGACGGCACGATCGCCACGACGTTCACGCTGCGCAAGGGTGGCTTCGATGGTCCCGAGAAGCGCTACACGCCGCGCGGCTATGTCGTGGACCGCCGCACGAACGCGATCTGGGGCATGCAGTTCGTGTGGCCGATCAAGGCCGACTATCGGATCGTCTATCTCACGGACGACTACGGCCAGACGGTGATCGCGCGCGAGCAGCGCGACTATGTGTGGATCATGGCGCGCACGCCGCAGATGAGCGAATCGGACTACGCGCGCCTCACCGCCCTCGTCGCCTCGATGGGCTACGACACCACGATGCTCCGCAAGGTGCCGCAGAGCTGGCCCGCGCCCGCCGACGCGGGCGGAGGCACGCCGTGAGGGGCCGCCTCGCCGTCGCGCTGCGACGCTGGGTGGACAGCACCGCCGCGGAAGACGAAACGCGGGAGGACCCGCGGGGCATCGACTGGCCGCGGGTGCTGCCCTTCGTCGCCCTGCACCTCGGGTGCCTCGGCGCCGTGTGGACCGGCACGAGCCCGTTCGCGATCGCGGTTGCCGTGGCGCTCTTTGCGCTGCGCATGTTTGCGATCACCGCCTTCTACCATCGCTACTTCTCGCACCGCGCATTCCGCACCTCGCGTGGCTGGCAGTTCGTGTTCGCGGTGATGGGTGCCTCGGCCGTGCAGCGCGGGCCGTTGTGGTGGGCCGCGCATCACCGCCACCACCACGTGCACTCCGACCAGCCTGACGATACGCACTCCGCGCTGCAGGACGGCTTCCTGTGGAGCCACATGGGCTGGTTCCTCGCGCGCCAGAACTTCGCGACCAGGACACGGCTCGTGCGCGATCTCGCCCGATATCCGGAGCTCCGCTGGCTCGACAGGTACGACGTCGCGGTACCCGCCGCACTCTTCGTGGCACTCTGGACGCTCGGGGCCTGGCTGGAGTTCGCCTACCCGGCGCTCGGTACCGGACCCTGGCAGCTCATCGTCTGGGGCTTCTGCATCTCGACGGTGGTGCTCTTCCACACGACCTTTCTGATCAACTCGCTTGCCCACCGCTGGGGGTCACGCCGCTATGAGACGGGCGACGAATCGCGCAACAACGCGCTGCTCGCGCTCCTCACCTTCGGCGAGGGCTGGCACAACAACCATCACCGTTATCCGGGCGCGGCGCGCCAGGGCTTCTACTGGTGGGAGGTGGACCTGAGCTGGTACGGACTCCGGCTGCTCGAGGCGCTGGGGATCGTTCGCGACCTGCGACGGGTTCCGGCATCCGTGCTCGCGGCTGGCCGCCGCGAGGTGAGCAGGCCATGAAGGTAGCGGTCATCGGGGCCGGAATCGCCGGCAACGTCGCCGCGCGTGAGCTCCATCGCGAACACGACGTGACGGTGTTCGAGGCGGGAGAGCACGTCGGAGGGCACACGCACACCCACGACGTTGAACTGCACGGCCGTCATTGGCAGGTGGATACCGGCTTCATCGTCTTCAACGACCGCACCTATCCGAACTTCATCGAACTGCTCCACGAGCTCGGCGTTTCCGCACAGGAGAGCGGCATGAGCTTCTCGGTGCGCGACGAAGCCACCGGGCTCGAGTACAACGGGACCTCGATCAACACGCTCTTCGCGCAGCGACGCAACCTGCTGCGGCCATCGTTCCTCGGCATGGTGCGGGACATCCTGCGCTTCAACCGCGAGGCCCCGCGCCTGCTCGACGAGCCGGGCGGTGAACTGCCACTGCGCGACTTCCTCGAGCGCGGTCGCTATGGCCGGCATTTCGTCGATCAGTACGTCGTGCCCATGGGTGCGGCGATCTGGTCGACCGACCCGGCCTCGATGATGCGTTTCCCGGCCCGCTTCTTCGTTCGCTTCCTGCACAACCACGGCATGCTGACCGTGAACGACCGGCCGGTGTGGCGCACGATCAAGGGCGGCTCGGCGCGCTACGTGGAGCGGCTCGTGGCGCCGTTCCGGGATCGCATCCACCTCGCGACGCCGGTGGAACTGGTGCGTCGCATTCCGGGTGGCGTGCTCGTGAAGCCGCGTGGCCACGAGTCGCTGCGCTTCGACGCCGCCTTCCTCGCCTGCCACAGCGACCAGGCGCTCGCGATGCTCGCCGATGCGAGCGATGCGGAACGCGAGGTGCTGGGCGCCATTCCGTACCAGGCGAACGAGACCGTGCTGCACACCGACGCGACACTGCTGCCGCGCCGGCGCCTCGCCTGGGCGGCCTGGAACTACCACCTGCGCCCGGACGGCGGGCCGGTGGCGCTCACCTACAACATGAACATCCTGCAGCGCCTCGATGCGCCTACGCCGTTTCTCGTGACGCTGAATCGCACTGAGGCGATCGATCCGGACCGGATCATCAAGCGCATCACCTATCACCACCCGCTCTACACGCCGGCATCCGTGGCGGCGCAGGCGCGACACCGCGAGATCGATGGTGCGAATGCGACCTACTACTGCGGCGCCTGGCTGCGCAACGGTTTTCACGAGGACGGGGTCGCAAGCGCGCTTGCCGCCATGGCGCACTTCCGCGATGACCATGCACAGCGCGCTCTATACCGGTCGGCTTAGCCACCACCGGCGGCGCCCCGTGCCGCACGCGTTCGACTACGCGGTCTGCTATGCGTGGCTCGACCTCGTTGAACTGGACGTCGTTTTCCGTGGACGCTGGCTGTGGTCCACTCGTCGCCCGGCGCTCGCCTGGCTGCGCCGTGCCGACTATCTTGGCGATCCCGGGGTGCCGCTCGAGGACGCAGTTCGCGACCGCGTCGAGGCGGAGACCGGCCGGCGTCCCACCGGACCCGTGCGGCTGCTGACCCAGTTGCGCACCTGGGGGCACTGCTTCAACCCGGTGAGCTTCTACTACTGCTTCGACCGCGACGGTCGTGAGATCGAAACCGTCGTCGCCGAGATCACCAACACGCCCTGGGGCGAGCGACACGCCTACGTGCTGCCGGCATCCTCCGGCACGCGCGATGCCGGCGGGCTGCGCTTCCGCTTCGGAAAGCAGTTCCACGTGTCGCCCTTCATGCCCATGGACCAGGAGTACGACTGGACCTTCGGGGAGCCCGGCACGACCCTCGGCGTGCGCATGATCAATCGCCGTGCAGGCGAGCGCGTATTCGATGCGGCGCTCGCGCTCGATCGCCGCGAGATCACCGGTCCCAGCCTCGCATGGACTCTGGCGAGGCACCCGTTTGCGACCGTCAACGTGCTGCGCAGGATTTACTGGCAGGCCTTTCGCCTGTGGCTCAAACGGATTCCCTTTCACGCACACCCGGCCGAGCGCCCCACGGAGCGAACGACGTGAACGACACCACCCTGATTGAACTCGCGCCGACCTTGTCGCGCCCGAACCCGCTCGGTGCCGCGGCCCGGCGTCTGGTGCTCGGACGTCTCGAGTCACTGCGGTGCGGGACGCTGCGCGTCCAGGACGGCGACGTCGTGCATGAATTCCGCGGCGCAGCCCCGGGACCCGGGGCGACGCTGGTGGTGAGGGACCCCGCCTTCTACTCCGAACTCGCCTACGGCGGTTCGGTGGGTGCCGCCGAGTCGTACATGCTCGGACACTGGTCCACCCCCGAGCTCACTGGACTGCTGCGCCTGATGCTCGCGAATCGCGAAGCGCTCGATGCGCTGGAAGGCGGCCTGGCCAGGGTCTCCTCCCCGCTGCGGCTGCTCGCGCACTGGCTGCACATGAACACGCGTGCCGGAAGCCGGCGCAACATCTCCGCGCACTACGACCTCGGCAACGATTTCTTCCGCCTGATGCTCGACGAGACCATGATGTACTCGTGCGCGCTGTTCGAGCGACCGGACATGAGCCTCGCCGAAGCCTCTCGCGCCAAGCTCGACCTCGTCTGCCGCAAGCTGGGGCTCGGCCCCTCGAACCACGTGATCGAGATCGGCACGGGCTGGGGCGGCTTCGCCATTCACGCGGCCGGACGCTACGGGTGCCGCGTCACCACGACCACCATTTCGCCCAGCCAGTACGAGCTCGCGAGGGAGCGCGTGCGAGCCGCGGGCCTCGACGACCGCGTCACGGTCCTGCTCGAGGATTATCGCGACCTGCGCGGCCAGTTCGACCGGCTCGTGTCCATCGAGATGATCGAGGCCATCGGGCACAAGCAGTTCGGCGAGTTCTTCCGGCGCTCGGCCGAGCTGCTCACGCGGGACGGACGCATGGTGCTGCAGTCCATCACCATCGCCGACCGGCACTTCGCACAGGCACGCGACGAAGTCGATTTCATCAAGCGCTACATCTTCCCAGGCTGCTGCATCCCGTCGGTGGGAGCGCTCACGGAGGCGATGGTCGCCGCAAGCGACCTGCGTCTCGTGCACCTCGAGGACATCGGGCCCCATTACGCGACCACGCTCGCCACCTGGCGGCGCAACTTCCACGCGCGTCTCGACGAGGTGCGGGCGCTCGGCTACCCGGACACTTTCATACGGATGTGGGAGTACTACCTCTGCTACTGCGAGGCGGGCTTTGCCGAGCGGACGCTCGGCGACGTGCACATGGTGATGACCCGCGAGGGGTGAGCGGCGGCGGCGCTCACCGCTTCGCGACCACACGTCGGCGGTCGGCTTTCGGCGCTCCGGGCTGATCTGATCACCGGGCTGGATTGCAGCGCCAATGCGCGGATTGCGACTGCGCGCGACATGGCCGCGCACTTCCGGCGCCACAGGTGATGGAGAATCCGCCCGTCCTCAGGTGTTGTCGTGCACCGGCTGGCCGAGCATCTCCGGCGTGATCAGCACCGTGCCCCCCCTCGTGACGTGGAAGCGTGCCGCGTCTTCCGCACGGTCGTAGCCGGCTCGGAAGCCGTCCGGCAGCGAGCAGAACTTGTCGACGACCGCACGCCTGAGGCGCACGTTGCAGCCGATGCGCACCTCAGGCAGGACGATCGTGTTCTCGATGAGAGAGCCGCGCTCGACCACTACGTCAGTGAACAGCAGCGAGCGGATGACCGACGCTCCGCTCACGATGCAGCCAGAGGAGACCAGCGCCTCGAAGGTCTGCCCGCGGCCGTCCGCGCTGTCGAACACGAACTTGGCGGGCGGCAGGTGTTCTTCGAGCGTCCGGATCGGCCACGACGGGTCGTACATGTTGAGGTCGGGCTGCACCCGCGTCAGGTCCATGTTCGCGTCCCAGTAGGCGTCCACGGTGCCGACGTCGCGCCAGTACGGCTGGCCGTCCACCATGTTGACGCAGCTGTCGCTGAACCGGTGCGCGTAGACCCGCGCCCCCTCGGCCAGCAACTGCGGGATCACATCGCGGCCGAAGTCGTGGCTCGAGTCCTCGCGACGCGCATCGGCGCGCAGGCAGGCGTAGAGCGCGTCGGCGTCGAACGCGTAGATACCCATGCTCACGAGAGAATGCGACGGATCGTCCGGCAGCGGCGCCGGTTCGTCCGGCTTCTCGGCGAACTCCAGCACGCGGCCGCCGGCATCGACGCGCATCACTCCGAAGGCGGACGCCGACGCGCGCGGCGTCACCGTACAGCCGATCGACAGAGCCGCGCCGCGCTCGACGTGCTCCGCCAGCATCAACCCGTAGTCCATCTTGTATATGTGGTCGCCGGCGAGCACGAGCACGTAGCGCGGCGACTGCATGCGCAGGATGTCGAGGTTCTGGTAGAGCGCGTCGGCGGTGCCGTCGTACCAGCCCTCGCGCACGCGCTGCTGCGCCGGCAGCACGTCGAGGAACTCCTGCAGGTGAGCGTCGAGGAAGCTCCAGCCGCGCTGCAGATGCTGGATCAGGCTGTGCGCCTTGTACTGGGTCGCGACACCGATGCGCCGCACGCCCGAGTTGATGCAGTTACTGAGCGCGAAGTCGATGATGCGGTGCTTGCCGCCGAACGGCACGGCAGGTTTGGCACGCCACGCCGTGAGCTGCGCGAGGCGCGTACCGCGCCCGCCCGCCAGCACGACGGCGTAGGTGTCGCGCACGATCGGGGCAATCGACGGGCGGCGATGGTGCCCGGCCGCGAACGTCGGGACGCGCAGGCGCCCGGTGTCGACTGTCGAGCGCGAGTCAATCATCACGGCCCCCCGCCTGCCGGCCTGCTGTGCTCCGCCGAGCCGCAGTCTAGTCCGCGGCGCGCGCCGGGCCCGCCCGGGATTGTCGCAGCCCGATGCGCGTGCTCCGCAGCGCGGACGCGCTCATCCCCTACACGGCTACGCGACGCGCCGCGGCGAGTCTGCCTCCGCGGACCATCAGTCTACTGGCAACCCGACAGCCCCTGGATCCACTGCCGCAGCAGTGCAACCCCCTGCGCATCGACCAGCGTGCTGCCGATCGGCGGCATCGAATGCTGGTCCCGGCGGTTCACCCGCGCCGGCAGCACTGATCGATCCGGCTCGCCGGGAGCGATCAGCCGCGCGTTCGCGACTCCGAGGGTCGCGCCGGACGGCGCGACGTCGCAGGCATTGGTCTGCGCGAGCGGCGTCTGCCAGCGCAGGTCCAGCGTCGACGGCGTGCCGCCGTTCGGTCGGTGACAGTTCGAGCAGTTCGTGTGAAGGTAGGCTCGCGCGCGCTCGTCGACCGTGCCGGTCATGCCGTACGGATCGGGCAACGCTGGCAGGGTACCCGTGACTGGCGGGCTCAGCATGCCGATCGAGTTCAGCGTCGTCACCTGATTTGCAGTCCGGCCGGTCTGCGGGTAGCCGAGGAGTCCATTCAGCTGCGCGGTCTCGAGACCGAGGCTGCGACCCGCGGCCGTCGTGTGGCACTGCAGGCACTGCACCTCGCTCGGATAGACCCAGGTCTGCGAGCCGAACAGACGCGTCTTGCCGCTGACGACGCGCGTCGCGGCGGTCTGCGCGTCGTTCCATTCGTACGTGTAGCCGGCCCACTCGCCGTCCGGATGGCGCATGAGCAGCCGCGTCTCGATCAGCTGGTTGTTGAGCCGGAAGCTCTTCATCAGCACGGTGCCAATCGGGAACGACCAGTCGCCGTCCACGCCCGCGGCGACTGTGTTCGGCGCGGCCTGCGGCAACCCGATCCAGCGCTCCTTCACGGCGCCGTCCGACCAGAACGGCGCGCTCGGCGCGTACGGGATCATGCCCGAGGACGGACGCGTCGGTTGCGCGGGGTCGACGCAGCCGGTGTCGATGAGGCTGGCCGGAATCGTGTCGGTACCGCCACTCGCCGGCTGCAGCGAGTAGACGAAGCCGTTGCCATAGCCGAGCACGAACAGCTCGCCGTCCGGTGCCTCGGCAAACGCAGACGGCTGCTGCGCGGTCGCGATCGCGTCGGACGGCCCAAGCACGCGCGCCGCCGAGCCGGGCACGTGCTCGAACACGCGCCCGGTGCCGAAGTCTGCGAACAGGTACCGGCCGGCGAGCGACCCGAGCCGCGTGCCGCGGTAGACGAAGCCGCCGGTGATCGACACGCCGGCGTCGCGCCCGTACTCGACGACCGGCGCGACCAGTGAGTCGCCGTTGGCACCGACGCTCGGGCAGTTCGCGCCCGGTTCGAAGCACAGCGATCCTTCCCGCAGCTTCCAGCCGAGGTTGGCACCGTTGGTGACGACGTTCACCTCCTCGCGCCTCGATTGCCCGACGTCGCCAACCCACAGCTCGCCGGTCTGGCGATCGAAGCTCCACCGCCACGGGTTGCGCAGTCCGTAAGCGTAGATCTCGGCACACGGCTGCGTGCCGGTGCCGGTGCCGCCGCAGCGCGCGTTCGCGGCCCACCGGTTTCCGGGCGGGATCGAGTAGCCGGTCGTCGTGCCGACGTCGATCCGCAGCATCTTGCCGAACAGCACGTTGAGGTTCTGCGCGTTGTTCTGCGGATCCCCGCCTCCGCCACCGTCGCCCGTGCCGATGTACAGGTAGCCGTCGGGCCCGAAGGAGATCTGGCCGCCGTTGTGATTCGAGTCGGACTGGTTCTTCGTCAGCGTCAACAAGCGTTCTTCGGTGGCGGGATCGAGCGTCGAGCCGCCATTCGTCGAACGGAAGCGAGAAACGATCAGCTGGTTGCCGTTCGCCGTCGATGTGTAATAGACGAAAGCATGCGGCACCGTCGGCCAGTTCGGATGGAACGCGAACCCGAGCAGTCCGCGCTCGCCGCCGCTGGTCACGCGCGCGGTCAGGTCGAGGTACGTCTGCACCTGCGCCGCCTGGGCGCCCGGATCGTTCGGGAACGTCAGGATCACCCCGCCCTGCTGCACGACGAACCAGCGGCCGGTGTCGCGGGGCGCCTGGTACATGCCGACCGGCGAAGTGAACGACAGGTTGGCGAACGCCCGGACGAGTTGCAGCCCGGAGCCGGCGGTCGGGCGTGCGGGCGCGACGCAGGTCGTGTTCAGCGGGCGTGAATCGAGACCGGAAGTCGCATTCGCCGGTGTCGTGACGATCGCGGCAGTCGAATCGCCGGAGACATTGGGGGGATTCGCCGCGTCGAACGTGCGTACGGTGTAGGTGTACTGCGTGCCGGCCACGACCGTCGTGTCGGCGTAGGTCGTCGCCGGTGCATTCACGGTCGCGATCTGCACGCCGCCGCGGTACACGCGGTAGCCTGCCAGGCCACTGCCGCCCGAATCGGTCGACGGGTTCCATTGCAGATCGACCCGTGTCTGACTGGCAGCCGTGACGCTCAGGCCGGTGGGC
>Ga0209254_10000211_pt1 | contig 42329 bp, 36 predicted proteins | sample FrelakmetDIP11DI_FD_187148 | JGI IMG/M metagenome (GOLD analysis project Ga0209254, IMG submission 187148) | Freshwater lake sediment microbial communities from the University of Notre Dame, USA, for methane emissions studies - DIP11 DI (SPAdes)... | ecosystem: Environmental > Aquatic >... | reverse complement strand
CGGTGACGCTTGAGCACGCCTATCCGGAGGTCCTTCGCGGCGTGGAAGAGCCTACGGGTTGCCGATCACGTCCGCGCCCTTGGGCGGCGTGAAACCGAAGAGCGACGGCTCGAGCTGCGGATTGCGCTCGAGGCGAGTGAATCGCAGCGACGTCCGCTGACCGAAGCTGTCGGTAAGCTCCATCGCATCCAGTCCGTTGGGGCCGAAGCCGATGCGGATGCGCTCGAAGTTGCCGTCGCGGTCGCGCGGAATCGCCTCGACCCATTCGAGCCCGTCCTGCGTGCCCGCGTCCTTGAGGTCGAACGCCTTGAGCGCCTCGTTGTTGCCTGCGAGCAGCGCCGCGGGTGTCGAGCCGAGCGCGACGTCGAGCTTGCGCACCGTGACCTGGTTCAGGTCCTCGTCGTAGATCCACACGCGCGATCCGTCGCCGACGATCAGCTGCGGATACGGCTTCGCGTAGCTCCAGCGGAACTTGCCGGGCCGCGCGAAGGCGAGCGTGCCCTTCGACTCCTGGATGACCTTGCCGTCGCGGCTGACGATGCGCTGCTCGAAGTCGCCGCGGGCGGTCTTCGTGCGTGTCATGAACTGGTCGAGGCGGTCGAGCGCGGCGGCGTGCAAAGGGCCGGCGGTCACCGCAAAGACGCAAAGGACGCAGAGGAGGCGCAAAGGAGACATGTGGAACGCCCGCAAGAGGGGAATTCGATACGGGCAGAGGAGCGCGGCGCCGATCTGCCGGTCCATCCGAAAGCGGGGCGTTGACGGCCCGCGCCCGAATTATCGCCCTTTGCGCCGCTTTGCGTTCTTGGCGCCGTTGCGGTGAAGAGCCTCAGCTCTCCACGCGGCTCGGCACGATCACCTCGCGGTTGCCGTTCGCCTGCATCGGCGACACGAGGCCCGCGATCTCCATCTGCTCGATCAGCCGCGCCGCACGGTTGTAGCCGATGCGCAGGTGCCGTTGCACGAGCGAGATGGAGGGCCGGCGCGTGCGCAGCACGATCTCTACCGCCTGGTCGTACATCGGATCGCTCTCGCCGCCCTCGCCTGCCACCGCCTCGTTGGCGGCGAGCTCTTCGGGGCTGTCGAGGACACCGGAGACGTAGTCCGGCACGCCCTGCTGCTTGAGGTAGTCGACCACCTTGTGCACTTCGTTGTCGGCGACGAAGGCGCCGTGCACGCGTTGCGGCAGGCCGGTGCCCGGCGGCAGGTAGAGCATGTCGCCCTGCCCGAGCAGCGCTTCGGCACCCTGCTGGTCGAGGATCGTGCGCGAATCGACCTTGGACGACACCTGGAAAGCGATCCGCGTCGGGATGTTCGCCTTGATGAGGCCGGTAATGACGTCCACCGACGGCCGCTGCGTGGCGAGGATGAGGTGAATGCCGGACGCGCGCGCCTTCTGCGCGAGCCGAGCGATCAGCTCCTCGACCTTCTTGCCCGCCACCATCATCAGGTCGGCCAGCTCGTCGATGATGACGACGATGTACGGCAGCTTGGTGAGCGGGATCGGGTTGTCGGCACTCAGCGTGGCCGGATCGTTGAGCGGCTCGCCGCGCTTCTCCGCTTCCGCGATCTTCGCGTTGTAGCCGGAGAGGTTGCGCACGCCGAGCCACGACATGAGCTTGTAGCGCCGCTCCATCTCGCCCACCGACCACGAGAGAGCGTTCGCGGCCTGCTTCATGTCGATCACGACCGGCGCGAGCAGGTGCGGGATGTCCTGGTAGACCGAGAGCTCGAGCATCTTCGGGTCGACCATGATCAGCCGCACGTCGCGGGGCTCGCTCTTGTAGAGGAGCGACAGCACCATCGCGTTGATCGCCACCGATTTGCCCGAGCCGGTCGTGCCGGCGACGAGGAGGTGCGGCATCTTCGCGAGGTCCGCGACCACCGGGTTACCGGAGATGTCCTTGCCGAGCGTGAGCGCGAGCGGCGAGTGCATGTGGTGGTAGACCTGCGACGAGAGGATCTCGGAGAGCCGCACGATCTGCCGCTTCGGGTTCGGAATCTCGAGCCCCATACACGACTTGCCCGGGATCGTCTCGACGACGCGGATCGACACCACCGAAAGCGCGCGCGCGAGATCCTTCACCAGGTTGACGATCTGGCTGCCCTTCACGCCCACGGCAGGCTCGATCTCGTAGCGGGTGATCACCGGCCCCGGGTAGGCCGCGAGGACCTGCACCTCGACACCGAAGTCCTTGAGCTTGCGCTCGATCAGACGCGACGTGTATTCGAGCGTCTCCGCGCTCACCGTCTCGCGATCGGCAGGCGCCTCGTCGAGCAGGGCGAGCGGCGGCAGCGGTGTGTCGGGCAGGTCCTGGAACAGCGGGACCTGCTTCTCCTTGATCACGCGCTCCGACTTCGGGATCTCGACGACCGGCGCCTCGATCTTGATCGGCTCGTGCTCCTCGATCCGCTTGCGCTCGACCTCCACCACCGCCTCGCGCTCGACCGCGGCCGCCTCGCCCGCCTTGCGGTCGATGCGCTCCTCGCGCGCGCTCCGCAGCGCGAGCCACGCCCACTCGAGCGCGGCGCCGATGCGCTCGGTCACGCCGATCCACGAGAGCCCGGTGAAGAGGCTGAAGCCGACGCCCATCAGCGTGAGCAGCGCCAGCGTCGCGCCGGTGAAGCCGAAGGTGCGAAACGCCCACGCGCTCGCGACGTGGCCGAGCATGCCGCCGGGCTCGTAGGGAAGGCTCGCGTTGATGCCGTAGAAGCGGAGCGCCTCCAGCGCGCTCGACGCGATGAGCAGCGCGAAGAATCCCGCGAGGGCGACGGCGAGCGAGCGGCGGTCGCTGATGGAGCTGCCGTCGAGACGACGATAGCCCCAGACGACGATGTAGACGAACAGCAGGACCCACCACCACGCCGACACGCCGAAGAGGTAGAGGAGCAGGTCCGCCATCCACGCGCCGGCGCGGCCGCCGGCGTTGTGCACGCGCTCGACGACCGCGTTGTGCGACCAGCCGGGGTCGGCGCGGTGGAAGGTGCCGAGCGCGAGCGCCAGGTACAGCGCGACCGCGACGAGCACGAACCAGCGCGACTCGCGCAGGAGTCCGGCGATCTTCGCGGGCAGCGGGGCGGTGTTGGACTTCACGATACGACGGGGAGCGCGCCGCGCAAGGTCGGGCCGGCGCTCCAGCGCGGCATTCTAAGGCCCGGCGGGCAGCGCCGCGAGGTGCCGCACGGCTTGGCTTGCGCCCGCTCGGCTGCTGCGCCAGCGGGGCTCGAGAGCGCAAGGTCGGTGCCTGCGCCCCTGCGTGGTCTTCGCCGGGGGGGCCCGCCTCCCCTTGCGGAGTGCTCCAGGGACGGCCGCCTCCGGCCGCGCCGTCCCCGCGGGCTCAATGCGCCATCAGGATGTTGTCGCGGAGGAAGATCGCGCCGGCCTTGACCTCGATGTAGCCGCCGGTCTGCAGATCCTTCATCACGCGGCTCACCATCTCGCGCGAGGCGCCGATCATCTTCGCGATGTCCTGCTTCGGCAGCTTCTTCGTCACGACCTTCTGGCCGTCGATGGTCTCGGACATCTCGAGCAGCAGGCGGGCGACCCGGCCGTACACGTCCATCAGGGCCAGGCTGCCGATCTTCTTGTCGGCGTCGCGCAGGCGCTTCACCAGGCCGCGCATCACCCCCGTGCAGATGTCGAAGTTCTCGGCCAGGCATTTCTTGAAGTCGGCCTTCGACATCACGAGCAGCTCGCAGGGCTCGATCCCGATCACGGTGGCCGAGCGCGGCGCGTCGTCGACGAGGCCCATCTCGCCGAAGAACTCGCCCTGGCCGAGGATGGCGAGGATCACCTCGCGGCCCTCGTCGTCGCTCATCATGACCTTGAGCCGGCCGGAGATGACGATGTAGAGCGCGTCCGTGGGATCGCCCGCGTTGATGATGGTGGTGCTGCGCGGGAACGTCTTGCGCGTGACCACCTTGGTCAGCAGCGCGAGCTGGCCTTCGGGGAGCTGCGAGAAGAGCGGGACGTTGCGCAACAGCAGGGTCGAAACGACTGCAGGACCGGCCATACTTCCTCCCAAGATCGCGATGCTTCTTTGTCGTTGAGGATGGTATCAAACGCATTCCGACGTCATGCCGGAGCCGGCCGCATGTTGCTCTCCCGTCGGCCGAATGTTGCGATCATGCACCGTCATGCGCACGATTGCGCGTGACCTTTTCGACACTGTCGGAGATTCGGCTCGCAAGGGCCTGCCGCGGCGAGGTATTCCGACGGCATATCGACGCGTTGCGGGGCGCCGCGTGCGGCACGTGACTTTCGTCCTTGCCGGCGCGCGCCGCGGCCGCACCGTCGTCTTCGCCGGCAGGGGCCGCATGACGTTGTCCTGAGGCGCGGCCGCCGTCGCCCGCGGCCCAGTCCCGCCGCCCCCGCGGAGCACGCCTGACTTTGCACCGCGAAGCCGACCCGCGCCACCTCGCGGAGGGACGCCGCCACGCCGGCGGCGCGCGCGGTCGCGGCGCAGTCCACTGCAGGCTCACGCCGGCGAGCAGCGGCCAGGGGGTGCGGCGGCGGAAGGCGCTTCTCGATTGGTGCGCTGGCCAGCGAAGCACGCACGTGCCCGAATTTTATTGGTTTCGCTTCGCCTTCACAACGACTTGGGCGACGAACCTCGCGTGGGACCAAACGCCCGGGTCGGCCCGGCGCACCCCGATATAATCGCAGCAATACTTGCCCGATCGGCTTCTCGCCCGTTTCGCCATGGCCTCCCGCACCCACAAGCACTGCCGCCTGCTCATCCTCGGTTCCGGTCCGGCCGGCTATTCCGCGGCGGTCTACGCTGCGCGGGCCAACCTGAAGCCGGTGCTCCTCAGCGGCCTCGCACCCGGAGGTCAGCTCATGACGACGACGGATGTGGACAACTGGCCGGCCGATGCCGACGGCGTGCAGGGCCCCGACCTCATGGACCGCTTCCGGCGGCACGCGGAGCGCTTCGAGACCGAGATCGTCTCCGATCACGTTCACACGGCAGCGCTCGCCGAAAAACCGATCCGGCTCGAAGGCGACGCAGCCGCCTATACCTGCGACGCGCTCGTCATCGCCACGGGTGCGAGCGCGCGCTACCTCGGGCTCGAGTCCGAGGCGAAGTTCATGGGCAAGGGCGTGTCGGCCTGCGCGACCTGCGACGGCTTCTTCTATCGCAAACAGGACGTGGCGGTGATCGGCGGCGGCAACACGGCCGTGGAGGAAGCGCTGTACCTGTCCAACATCGCGCGGCACGTCACGCTCGTGCATCGCCGGGACAAGCTGCGCGCCGAGAAGATCCTGCAGAAGAAGCTGTTCGCGCGCGACAACGTCACCCTGGTGTGGAACCACGTCGTGGACGAGGTGCTCGGCGACGCGAGCGGCGTGACCGGCATGCGCATTCGCGACGTCGGCTCCGGCGAGAAACGCGACGTGCCGATCCAGGGCTTCTTCGTCGCCATCGGTCACACGCCGAACACCGCCATCTTCGAGGGCCAGCTCGAGATGGAGAACGGCTATATCGTCACGCGCGGCGGCCGCGAGGGCAACGCCACGGCGACGAGCATCGCCGGCGTCTTCGCCGCCGGCGATGTGCAGGACCACGTCTATCGGCAGGCGGTCACGAGCGCGGGATCGGGCTGCATGGCGGCGCTCGACGCCGAGAAATACCTGGACGACCTGGGTTAGCGAGTTGCACGCCACGAGGGGGCAAGAGCCCCCTCGTGCACCCCGAGCCCAGGGAAAACGCGGTAGGGCGCGTTTTCTCTTTGGATCTGGACACGCGGCTGCGCGCCGGAACCGCTGCGCACGGCTTCGGTCCGAGCAGGGAGTGCAGGCTGGGCGAGGCGCTCGGTCTCGCGGATCGCCTGCGGCAACAGGGATGGCATGAGGGGGCAGCATGACGCGGCGCAGCCGGGTGACGGAGATCGCGGCCGACGACGTCGACCTGTTCCGCGAGGCCGTCCGCGACGCTGTTCCGCTCGCCCAGTCGGCGCGACGCGTGACGCACCATCATCCGCTGCCGCCGGTGCCGGTGCAGTCGCTCCTGGACGAGCTCGAAGCGTTGAGCGAAAGCCTCGCGCGACCGATCGACCCCGACGAAGCGCTCACGACCGGCGAAGAGGAAAGTCACGTGCGCCACGGCGTGGCGCGCACGGTCCTGCGCAAGCTGCGGCGCGGACAGTGGGTGGTACAGGACGAGCTCGACCTGCACGGCATGACGCGCGCCGAGGCGCGGATCGCACTCGCCGACTTCCTGCGCGCGTGCGTACGCCGCGAGCTGCGCTGCGTGCGCGTCATCCACGGCAAGGGGCTCGGCTCGAAGAACCGCGAGCCGGTGCTGAAGGGCGAGGTGCGTGCGTGGCTCGCGCAGCGCGAGGAGGTGCTGGCCTTCTGCCAGGCGCCGCCGGCTTACGGCGGCGGCGGAGCGCTGCTGGTGCTGCTGAAGTGATCGGCGGTCGGCGGTCGGCGGTCGGCCATCAGCCGTCAGCTATCAGCTGCCAGCGGTGAGCGGTGGAGTCCGAGAGCTGAAAGCTGACAGCTGAAACCTGACAGCCGATCAGACCGCCGCTTCGCCGGTCTCTCCGGTGCGGATGCGGATGACCTGTTCGACGGAGGTGACGAAGATCTTGCCGTCGCCGATCTTGCCCGTGCGCGCCGCGCGGATGATGGCCTCGATCGCCTGGTCCAACAGCCGCGCGGGCACGACCACCTCGAGCTTGACCTTGGGCAGGAAATCGACGACGTACTCGGCGCCGCGGTAGAGCTCGGTGTGGCCCTTCTGGCGTCCGAACCCCTTGACGTCGGTGACCGTGAGCCCGGTGACACCGCATTCGGCGAGCGCCTCGCGCACCTCGTCGACCTTGAACGGCTTGATCACGGCCTCGATCTTCTTCATGACGCTGTCCTCGCGTTCCGCGCTCTCGGCGAGTATAGCAGGCGCTTCAGTCCCATCGGACAATCACGGGCGCGGGACGCATGCGCCATCCGGCGAGCCGCTTGCCGGTCCCGTCGCGGTCGCGAATAATCGCCGCGCCCGCTGGCGCGCTCCACCCTCTGCGCCCCCTCTGCGCCCCCTGCCCTTCCCGGTTGGCTCCGATTCGCCGTGACCCCAAGCCTGCGCGTCGTCGATGATCTCGCCCGCGTCGATCCGGCGGCGTGGAACGCCCTCGCCGGCGGCCAGCCGTTCCTGCGCCACGAGTTCCTGCACGCGCTCCACGAGACCGGCTGCGCTTCGCCGCGCAAGGGCTGGCTGCCGCAGTTCCTGATCCTCGAGCGCGGAGGCGAGCTCGTCGGCGCGATGCCTCTGTACGCGAAGGGCCACTCGTACGGCGAGTACGTGTTCGACTGGGCGTGGGCCGATGCCTACCAGCGCCACGGGCTCGACTACTACCCGAAGCTCCTCGGCGCAATTCCGTTCACGCCGGTGAGCGGACCGCGCCTGCTCGCGAGCGACGCCGCGGCGCTCGAGGCCCTCGTGGCCGGTGCGAAAGCGCTTGCGCGCGACTACTCGTCGCTGCACGTGCTGTTCCCCACCGAGCGCGAGGCGCGAGCGCTGGAGCAAGCGGGCTTCATGCTCCGGCGCAGCGTGCAGTTCCACTGGACGAACGCCGGGTACGGCACCTTCGACGCCTTCCTCGGTGCGCTGAGCCACGACAAGCGCAAGAAGATCAAGCAGGAGCGTCGCAAGGTGCGCGAGGCCGGCGTCACGCTGCGCCGGCTCGTGGGCGCCGCGATCACGGGCGAGCACTGGAAGTTCTTCACCCGCTGCTACACCGCCACCTACCGGGCGCACCACTCGTCGCCGTACCTCAACCTGGCGTTCTTCGAGCGGCTCGGTGCAGCGCTCGGCGAGCATGTGCTGCTCGTGCTCGCCGAGCGCGACGGACGCCCGATCGCAGCGGCGCTCGACCTCTTCGACCACGAACGGCTCTGGGGACGCTACTGGGGCGCAGTCGAGCACGTGCCCGCACTGCACTTCGAAGCCTGCTACTACCAGGCGATCGAGTTCGCGATCGAGCGCGGATTGCGCGTCTTTGAAGGCGGCGCGCAGGGCGAGCACAAGCTCGCGCGCGGCCTCATGCCGGTGCAGACGTGGTCCGCGCATCGCATCGGCAACCCGGGCTTCGCCGAGGCGATCGGCCGCTTCCTCGAGCGCGAGTCGGACGGGATCGGTCGCTACGTCGACGAGCTGGCCGAGCACGAGCCGTTTCGCCGCGAGGACCCCGTCTGAGAAACTGAACGAACGCTGCACGCCCGCTCGTGACGCCCGAACAGCGCCACTCGGCGTTGCGAATGAGATCGCCTCCGCACCGAGGCGCAGCGACCGCGGCATGGATTCTCCGGCGCGTCTTCGGCGCAGGCCGCGCGCGAGGACGAGCTCCGCAGGTGGCGATCCCCGGCTCCCGCCGGTTCGCCCTTACGCGGCCGGCCGGCGACGCTTGTTCTCGCGGGTGTAGCGGCTCACCGACTCGAGGATCTCCTTTTTCGCCTCCTCCGGACCGTGCCAGCCGAGCACCTTGATCCACTTCTTCGGCTCGAGATCCTTGTAGTGGGCGAAGAAGTGCGAGATCAGGTCGAGCGTCGACTGCGGCAGGTCGCGCGGCGTCTGCACGTCGCGGTAGATGCGGCACACCTCGTCGAGCGGCACCGCGAGCACCTTCGTGTCGTCGCCGGCCTCGTCCTCCATCTTGAGGATGCCCACCGGGCGGCAACGGATCACGACCCCGGTCACGAGGGGCACAGGGGATAGGACCAGGACGTCGGTCGGGTCGCCGTCGCCGGAGAGCGTGCGCGGGATGTAGCCGTAGTTGCACGGGTAGACCATCGACGTGTAGAGGAAACGGTCGACGAACACCGCGCCGGTTTCCTTGTCGACCTCGTACTTGATCGGCTGCCCGTTCATGGGGATCTCGACGATCACGTTGAAGTCGTTGGGCACGTCCTTGCCGGCAGTGACGCGTTCGAGGTTCATGCGGTCTTCCTGGTCTCCCTATGAGCGAGGCGGCGATTATAGCGGCGGGCCGACGCGGCTCTCTTGTGCAGCCGCAAGGAAGACTCGCGCGCTGCGTCCGGCGCGACGGCGACGACGCCACGCTCGGACCGAACGACGAGCGGATAATCCGCGGAACGCCGGTTCGCGACGACGGCGGGCACCGCGAAGCGCGTTGAAGGAAGGTCCGCACAGACTCGGCGCAAAGCGGCTCGTGCGCTTGGGATGGAGGGTTCGCAAAGGGAGGTCATGGCCACCTTTGCCGAGCTGCCGTAACGGAGGTGGCGATATGCGACTCCCGGGCAAGGTCACCATCGTCACCGGCGCGGGTTCCGGCTTCGGAGCGGCGATCGCCACGCGCTTCGCGGCCGAAGGCGCGCACGTTGTCGTGAACGACCTCCAGGCGAGCTCCGGCGAGCGGGTGACCGCGGCGATTCGTGGTGCCGGCGGCGACGCGCGCTTCGTCTGCGCCGACGTCACCCGTGACGCGGACTGGGCAACGCTCGTCACGGAGACGCTCGCGGCGCATGGGCGCATCGACTGCGTCGTCAACAACGCCGGCTGGACGCATCGGAACAAGTCGGTGCTCGACGTGAGCGAGGACGAGCTCGATCGCGTCTACGCGGTCAACGTGAAATCGCTCTTTCTCTCCGCGAGGCACGTCGTGCCGGTCTTCCGGCGTCAGGGCACCGGCAACTTCGTCAACATCGCGTCCACCGCCGGCGTGCGGCCCCGCCCCGGACTCACGGTCTACAACTCGAGCAAGGGCGCCGCGATCGTGTTCTCGAGGTCGCTCGCCGCCGAGCTGGGCCCGGATGGCATTCGCGTGAACTGCGTGAACCCGGTGTTCAGCCCGCACACTGCCCTCTCGGCGGAGTTCGCCGGAGGACCGCTCACGCCCGCGCTCGAAGCGAAGTTCCTGGCGACGATCCCGCTTGGCCGTATGGCCACGCCGGAGGACATCGCCAACGCGGCGCTGTTCCTCGCCTCGGACGAGGCAAGCCTCGTCAGCGGCGCTTGCCTGGAGGTGGATGGCGCGCGCTGCGTGTGAGTGCGCCGATCGGCGTGAGGCTCGCGAGGTGTCGCGCGTTCGCAGTTCCGCGGGCCGTCGAAGAGCGTTCGCAGGTAGTGCCGCTCGCGGCCGCTGCAGCGCGTGCATGCCGCGGCCCAAGAGCACGCGACCCGCGCAGGAGCAGTGCGGTTTGATCTCAGGGCCTGCGATGGGCGCGCGGCCCTCCGGGGGACGCGAACGCACTGTCGCCACCGCGGGATCGTGGCGATACGCGAACGGTGGAGGCCATGGCGTAAGCGGGCTCGACCGTCCTCCTTCCCCTGTCTCATGGGGAAGGTCGGGACGGGAGCGGGCAGGGGGAGGGTGCCGTGTGGCCTACCCTTGCTTGCGCAGCCCGCCGAGGAGCGCCGCGACCTGCCGCTCGGGCTTGCGCTTCTCGTGATCGGCACTCTCGTCGCGCACGGCAGTCTCCGGCGAGGGCTCGTACGGCTTGAAGAAGATATCGTCGACGGGCGCCGCCGGCTTGCGCGTCGGCACAGCGGCGGCCTGTCGCTCGGGGCGGTCGCCGCGTTCGGTGCGCGGCGGGCGCTCCGGGCGGCGGCCGGCGCTCCCGGTGAGGCTCGCCTCTTCCCGCTCGCGGCGATCGGACCTGCGCTCGGGCATGAGCGAGGAGGTGCGCGCCGCGCCCGGGCCGAAGCCGGGCACGATCTCGCGCGGGATCTGCTTGCGGATCGTCTTCTCGATGTCCGCGAGCTTCTCGTGCTCGTCCGGCGACACGAGCGACACCGCCTCGCCCGACTTCCCGGCACGGCCGGTGCGGCCGATGCGATGCACGTAGTCATCGGGCGTGTTCGGCAGCTCGAAGTTCACGACGTGCGGCAGGTCCTCGATGTCCAGCCCGCGTGCGGCGACGTCGGTCGCGACCAGCACGCCGACCTTGCCCGCCTTGAACTGGTCGAGCGCCTCGAGCCGCTCCGCCTGGCTCTTGTCGCCATGGATGGCGGCGGCATGCACGCCGTCGCGGTTCAGCTGGTAGGCGAGCCGGTTGGCGCCGAGGCGGGTGGCGCAGAACACCAGCACCTGCCGGATGTCGCGGTCGCGGATGATGTGGATCAGCAGTTCGCGCTTGCGCTCGCGGGAGACCGGGTAGACCTTGTGCGTCACCATGTCCGCGGTCGCGTGCTTCGCTGAGACCTGCACGGTGACCGGGTTCGACAGCAGCGAGGCGCAGAGCCTGCGGATCTCGTCGGGGAAGGTCGCGGAGAAGAGCAGGTTCTGCCGCTTCGGCGGCAGCAGCGAGATGATGCGCTTGACGTCGGGGATGAACCCCATGTCGAGCATGCGGTCGGCTTCGTCGAGCACCAGCACCTCGACCTGCGACAGGTTGAGCTGCTTCTGCTGGTGATGGTCGAGGAGGCGGCCGGGGGTCGCGACGAGGATCTCGACCCCGCGCCGCAGGGCGTCCGTCTGCGGCTCCATAGCCACGCCGCCGAAGACAACCGTGCTGCGCAGGGGGGTGTACTTGCCGTACTCGGCGACGCTCTCCGCCACCTGGGCGGCCAGTTCACGCGTGGGTGCGAGGATCAGTGCGCGCACCTGGTGGCGCGCCGGCGAGGCGCTCGTATTCGCGTGCGGCAGAAGCCGCTGCAGGATCGGCAGCGCGAACGCCGCGGTCTTGCCGGTGCCCGTCTGCGCGCCGCCCATCACGTCGCGCCCCGCGAGCACCACCGGGATCCCCTGTTCCTGGATCGGGGTGGGCTGCGTGTAGCCCTGCTCCTCGACCGCACGCAGGATCTCGGGCGCGAGGCCGAAATCGGCGAAGGTGGTCAAGCAGCGTTCTTCCGCATGCGGCGCGCCGCAGCCGTACGCCGCTCCCGGGGAGCGTTGCGCGTGTGATCGGCTGGGCGAACGGGAAGGATGACGAAACCGGACGGAGGCGCGCGGAGGGCGCCGAATCAAGCTGTCAGTATAGCAGGAAGGTTCTGCCCGCCTGATGACCGTCCGCTCTCCCGCGCGACATCGACAGACCTCGGCAGACCGCTCCGGCGCACCGCTTCGGCGCGTGCCCGGGACTGCGGCGGCGCAGCCCGAATGGACTCGATGCGGCCCCGCAGGTGAGCCGGTATGCCTCGCAGACAGCGGGCCCGCTTCCGGCGTGCCGAAGATCGACCAAGGCGCGCTCGCTGTCCCTGCTCGGGCGGGAGCCTCGCGGAACGCCATCGCTATAATCCGCCCGCCATCGACGCGCCCATGAGCTCGGCGCGACGCGCCTGCCGCCCGCGGCCTCGCCTCCCTCCCGCTTGCCCCGATGATCTCCCTGCGCAACGTCGTCATCGCACGCGGTGCGAATCGCCTGCTCGACGGCGCGAGCGCGACGATCCACGGCGGCATGCGCGTCGGCGTCGTGGGGCCGAACGGCTGCGGGAAGTCGACGTTGTTCGCGGCGCTGCGCGGCGAGCTCGCACCCGAGGGCGGCGACCTCGACCGTCCGGCGGGCTGGGTCATCGCCGACGTCGCCCAGGAGACGCCCGCGCTGCCGATCCCCGCGGTCGAATACGTCCTCGACGGCGACGCCGAGCTGCGCGCGATCGAGGCCGAGCTCGCGGCGCTGGAGGCGCGGCACGCCACGCACCCGGAGGATCATGCGGCCGGCGAGCGCGTCGGCGTGCTGCACGACCGCTATCGTGCGATCGAAGGCTACTCGTCGCGCGCTCGCGCGGCCGAGCTGCTCGGCGGCCTCGGGTTCGCGCCCGAAGACCACGCGCGCCCGGTCGCCGATTTCTCCGGCGGCTGGCGCATGCGCCTGAACCTGGCCCGCGCGCTCATGACGCGCTCGGACCTGCTGCTCCTCGACGAGCCGACGAACCACCTCGACCTCGACGCGATCGTCTGGCTGGAAAGATGGCTCGCGAGCTACCCCGGCACGATGCTGCTGATCTCGCACGACCGCGAGTTCCTCGACGCGACGGTCGGCCACGTCCTGCACTTCGACCGCGCGAAGCTCAAGCTCTACACCGGAAACTATTCGGCGTTCGAGCGCGCGCGATCCGAGCAACTGGCCCGCGAGCGGGCGCTCTACGACCGGCAGCAGCGCGAGATCGCGCGCCTCACCGCCTTCGTCGACCGCTTCCGCGCCAAGGCCACCAAGGCGCGCCAGGCGCAGAGCCGCGTCAAGGCGCTCGAGCGCATGGAACGTATCGTGCCGGCGCACGTCGACTCGCCGTTCGCGTTCCACTTCCGCGACTTCCCCGGCTCGCCCGACCCGGTGCTGCGGCTCGAGGAGGCTGCAGCCGGATACGGCGATCGCACCGTGCTCGCGGACATCGAGCTCACGCTGCGTGCCGGCGCGCGCATCGGTCTGCTGGGGGCGAACGGCCAGGGCAAGTCCACGCTGATGAAGCTGCTCGCGGGTCGGCTCGCGCCGCAGGCGGGAAGCCGCATCGAGGGCAAGGGACTGCGCGTCGGCTATTTCGCGCAGCACCAGCTGGAGGATCTCCGCGAGGACGCGAGCCCGCTCGGCCACCTGCAGCTCATGGACCGCGAGACGCGCGAGCAGGAGCACCGCGATTTCCTCGGCGGCTTCGACTTCTCGGGCGACGACGCCACGCGCCCCGCGGGCACCATGTCCGGCGGCGAGCGGGCGCGCCTCGCCCTCGCGCTCATCGTCTGGCAGCGCCCGAACCTGCTGCTCCTCGACGAGCCGACCAACCACCTCGACCTCGACATGCGCGAAGCGCTCGCGGTGGCGCTGAACGAGTTCGAGGGCGCGATGGTGCTCGTGTCGCACGACCGGCACCTGCTCGCCACCGCCGTGGACGAGCTGCAACTCGTCGCCGACGGTCGCGTGACCGCGTATGCCGGCGACCTCGACGACTACCGCAACTGGCTGCTCGAGCGCCGCGCGCCGAAACGCGAGAAGGGCGAGTCCGGACAGGACCGGAGGGAGCAGCGCCGCAGCGAGGCGCAGGCGCGGCAGGCGCTCGCCGACCGGCGCAAGCCGCTCGCGAAGCGCCTCGCCGCGCTCGAGCAGGAGCTGGCGAAGCTCGGCGAGGAGAAGCGCAGGCTCGAGGAGCAGCTCGCCGCGCCGGACTTCTACACCGGGAACGACCAGAACCTCGTGACCCGGACCCTGCGCGAGCAGGGCAAGGTCACCGCGCGCCTCGACGGGCTCGAGACCGAATGGCTCGAGGTCTCGGCGGAGCTGGAGGCGATCGTCGAGGCGTGATGCGCGGGTGAGCGTAGTCCATCGTCGCCGGCACGCGTGGCGCCGACCGCGTGCCGGCAGACGATCGAGGTGCGGCGAGTCGTCGAGGGAGACTCGGACTGGCGAGCGCGCTCACCTCATCCGCGTGCCTGCGCAACCGCTCCGCTCAGAAGAACCCCGACATCGAATACGCCGTCTTCTGGAACATCAGCTCCTCCGCCTCGGGCAGCGTGAGGTTCACCTTGTTGGCCGTGGTGACGATGCGCGTGCGGTACTCCTTGCGGTCCGAGACCTCGGAGCTGGTCTGGCGCGCGGCGCCCGCATCGGACACCTTGGTGTCGACGCGCGTATCCTTGCGCACGATCACGCCCTTGGCCGCGCGCTCCTTGATCTGCACGTCGGTCACGAGCATGTAGGTCACGTCCTTGACCGCGGCGCCCGCGATCAGCTCGGCCGCGCCGCCAACCACGCCCCCGACGCCCGCGCCGGCCCAGCTACGCGTCGCCACGGCGCCGATCGCCGCACCGCCCGCGATCGCGCCGCCCTGGTAGCCCACACCGAGCGCCTGCTGCGCGGCGGTGGGGCTCGCCTTCTCCAGGTTGAGCACGTAGACCACCATCTGGAACTGCGCCGCGTCCGGATCGTCGACGACGCGATAGCCGTTCGCGTTCTGCGCGAACTGCTGGATCACGAACTGGCGGAAGCGGTTGCGATCGAACTCCATGACGCCGCTCTTGACGTCAAGGTAGACGGTGCGCTTGTCCTTGGGCACCGGGTCGACGAAGATCGCCGTCGACGTGCGCGCCTGCACGTCGAGGTCCTTCTTCGCGATCATCGTCTCGGTCGCCGCACAGCCCCCGAGCGCCACCACCATGACGGCCACCGACACCCGCAACCCCAAGCGCTTCATCACTGCCTCCACGATGTTGGGCCGCCGCTCGCGCGGGACGGCCGGGTTCAGTACCAGTAACGACCGTAGTAGCGGTGGTAGTAGGAGCAGTCCGCGTAGGGCCGCCAACCCCAGCCGCGGATCGAGTCGCAGGTGTAGCCGGGCCGCCAGTAGGACGGGGGCCTCTGAACCGGCTTGAGGTCCTTCTGCATCGCGTTCTTGACGTAGGCGTCGATCCGCGCCTGGTCCTCGACCGAGAACGGCGCGTCCATGACCTGCTGGTTGAGTTGCTGCTGCATCCGCTCCATCTCGGTGGGCTGCGCCGCAACCACGCCGCTCGTCGCCAGCAGGGCTAGCGACCTGAGCCATGCTCGGGTAAGCGCGGAAGTCTTCATGTCCGATGCTCCTCGCGTGCCGAGCGCCTCCCCGCGCAAATAGCCCCACGGGCAGAGCTCGAGTTGCGGAGTCTCGTTCGCACCGTGCAAGTTGACAACTAGACTTTGGGAGTAGTGGGCTCTGCAAGCGGCACCAAGACCGAAGTTCACAAAGCGCACGTGGGATGTACCACGGGCGATACATGCGAATCATCCGCCCGTGGTCCGCCTCGCTCACGAGCGGCAGCGAGCGGGCTGCCGGCGAAGAGCCGCGCGAGGGCACAGCGAGGCGCCAGAGTGGCATGCCGGCGCTTTCTCGGTGCGCCGTGCGCCCGCTAGTCACCGCGCGAACTACCCCGAAAGCAAGCGCGTCACGACCTCGAAGAACTCGTTCGGCCGGAACGTCGTACCCTGCCCGCCTTCGGCGCGGACGGCTTCGCGTCGGCGCGCGAGCTCATCCGGCGAAACGACGGCGTGGTACACGACGAAGGGCACCTTGATGCCCGCGCCCCGCATCGCGTGCAGGAGTCGCAGCCCTTCGGCGCTGCCGCGGAGCATCGAGCGCAGGCTCGGGCGCGACCAGTCCGAGATCACGACGTCGTAGCGGGCAGCCGGCGCATTGAGAAGCAGAAGCGCCTCGTCCGTCGAGGTGGCCGTGACCACCTCGATCTGAAGGCGGTTCAGCGCCGCGATCTCGAAGCAGTTGTTCTCCGGGCGGTCGTCCACCCACAGGACGCGCTTCCAATCCGCGATCGCCGCGATCCGCTCGGCGATCCGCCACGACTCCGAAGGGCGCAGCGCTTCGCCGGGGGCACGCGCACGCATCGCCTCCACCATTTCCTCCTGGAAACCGGCAAGTGCGCGCTCGAGGGCGATGTCGGCACGGCGTTCAGGAGTGGAAGCGAGGGACAGGCCGCCCGAAACCTCGAGGGACGCTGTATGCGTCGCATCCTCGGGTGTCGGCGACGGCTGTGACTTGTCAACCGGCGGCGCCTTTGGCCTGGGGAGCTCGTGCGGGACCTCGCTGATCGCTGCAGGCGGCGACGGGGCCGTCGGCGCTCCGGGCCGGTTCGACGTCGCGGGCGCCGCGAGCCCCTCTGCGAGCCTTCGCACCCCCTTGGCGACGTCCGTCCACGCTTCGTCGCGATTCGGCCAGGTGGTCACCGGCTTCGCGTCCTTCGGCAGCGCCTGCACGTCGGCAAAGGGCGCACCCTCGAGATCGACGGGGCGCGCGATGACCGGCACCACGGCCGCCTCGCGGCTGCGGTGACGCTCCATCGCCCGCTTCATCTCCACGTCGTAGCAGTAGTCCGACGCGAGGAAGTCCGGCGACACCAGCAGCAGGATGAGCTTCGCATGCTCCAGGTGCTCGTCGATGCCCGCGCGCCAGTCGTCGCCCGCGGCGATGCGCCGGTCGTGCCAGGGCGCGATCACGCCGCGGCGGCGCAGCAGCGCGAGATGCGTGTCGAGCTCGTCGCGGAGCGGCTCGTCCTCGTGCGCGTAGCTGTAGAAGAGCTGGAGCGGCATGACGTCGGCGTGACGCTGCGAGTTTAGCGGGAACCGCGCGGCGTCATGGGCGGGATGCAGCGTGCGAAAAAGCAGCGGTTCCTTCGTGCCCGCGCGCGTCGCCGCTACACTTGCGGGTGATGCAGCCGGCCGCGGACGACGAGACGCTGATGCTTCGCTACCGCGACGGCGACGCCGCCGCGTTCGAGGCGCTCTTCGCGCGGCACCGCGGGGCCCTGTACCGCTTCCTGCGCCGTCAATGCGGATCGGCGCCGCTCGCCGAAGAGCTCTACCAGGAGGCCTGGATCCGAGTCATCGACGCGCGCAGCCGCTACGAGCCACGCGCGCGTTTCACCACCTGGCTCTACACAATCGCGCACAACCTGCTCGCCGACCACTACCGGCGCACGCGCCGCAGGCCGCAGGAAGCGACGCTCGACGACGAGGACGATGCGCTTGCCGACCCGTCCGGCGACCTGCGGCGCGAGCCGCTGTCGATGCTCGACCGCAAGCGGCTGACGGAACGCCTCGTCGCAGCGATCGACGCGCTCCCCGAGACGCAGCGCGAAGCATTCCTGCTGCAGCAGGAGGGCGGCCTCTCGGTCGAGGAGATCGCAGCCGCGACCGGCGTCGGCTTCGAGACCGCGAAGAGCCGCCTCCGCTACGCGTTGACGCGCTTGCGGCAGTCGCTCGCGGACCTGCAGCTCACGGATTCGCCATGAGCACCCGCGACCCGCGCGATCACGAGCTCGAGGGCCTCTACGGCGACCTCGACCGCGTGGAGCCCCCGCCCCGCCTCGACGCGGCGATCCTCGCGCGCGCGCGCGACGACGCCGGGCAACCGGACGCGCGTGCGGCTGCGTCGGCCGCGAACGTCGTGCGCGAGCCGAAGCCGCGGGGCGACGTCGATGCGCGTCGATCCCGCGCCCCGCAGAACGGCCGGCGCGACGCGCAGATGCCCGGCCGACCCGCGGCGGACGACGACGAACCGCCGAGCGAGCTGTGGCCGATGCGCGATCCGCACGGTCCCCTGATGCGCTGGCGCGTGCCGATCGCCGTTGCGGCCACGCTTGCGATCGCGGGCAGTCTCGTGTTCCTCATGCAGGCCGACGACAGAACCGACGTGCTGCTCGCGCCGCACGAATCGCTCCGCTCGAGCACGCCGCCCGCGCAGGCGACACCCTCAGCCGCCAAAGGCGCTGTGCCCGGCGAGGACGCGGTCGGTAACGCCGCAGGACCCGTGCCATCTGCGCCGCCGTCGTCCGATTCCGCGGTCGCAGCGGAGAAGCCGCAGCTCCGTGAGCGCGCCACGGCTGCACCCCGTGCGGCACGCGAGGACGCGGATACCGGCGACGGCGCGAACGTCTCCCCACGGCTCGCGCAAGAGGCACCGCGTGCGCCGGCGCCGGGCGCCATGGCCGGATCGCGCGAAGCACAGGCGGTCGCACCGGCACCGTGGTCGGAAGGCGCACAGAAGCGCGAAGAACCCGCCACGTCGCCAACGGCCATGGAAAGTGCCGATCGATCGTTGCCACGCGCGCAACGCGAGCCGCCGACCCAGTCCACCGGCACGGCCGATGAGCTCGTCGAGCGCATCCGTGCGCTGCGGCGCGAGGGCCGCGACGAAGAGGCCCGCAGGCTGCTGCGCGAGCTCACCGAACGCTACCCCGCGTTCGAACTGCCCCGGGATCTGCGCGACCTGCGGTGAAGTTGCGCGCCCGAGGCCGCCGCGAAGCGCGCGGATCGCGTCGCGCCGTCGCGAAGTGCCCGCCTGCCCGGGCACGAAACCCGCGGGCCACCGACCGTTCGTCGGCGCATGAGCCGGCCCTGACCCCGATGCGCAGCCCGCGGCGTTCAAGCCCGCGAGTCCAGGCGAACGAAAGGATCAGGCCATGCAACGCTCGAAGTTGTTCCGCTTCCTCCTCGCCGGCATCGCCGCGCTCGGCGCCTCAACGGCGCTCGCCGGGGCGCTCGGCGACCTCGCGGTCGTCGACACCTCCACGGGCGAACGCCTGACCGTCTACCAGCACGGCGGCCGCCACTACGTCGCCGGCGCGCCCGGCCGCCGGTACGCCGTCGAGGTCACGAACCGCACCGGTGGACGCGTGCTCGCAGTGGTCTCGGTCGATGGCGTGAACGTCGTCAGCGGCGAGACCGCGATGCCGGCGCAGTCGGGTTACGTGCTCGCGCCTTGGCAGCAGCTGCAGATCGCAGGATGGCGCAAGAACCTCGGCGAGGTCGCGGCGTTCTACTTCACCGCCGTTCCCGACAGTTACGCGGCGCGCACGGGCCGGCCGCGCAACGCCGGCGTGGTGGGCGTCGCGCTCTTCCGCGAGGCGCCGTCACCGGCGTCCGGACTGTCGGGCGGGCGGTTCGAGGAGCGATCCGCCGCGGAGTCGCCAGTGGATGCGCCGGCCGCACCTGCGGCGACGGCGCAGGGTCGCGGTGAAGCGTCGGCGCCGACGCAAGCGGCGGAAGCTTCGGCGTCAGCCGAGCCGCGCCCACGGAACGGCGATCAGTCGCGCGCCGACGCCTCGCCCGCGGGCGGCGCCCTCCAGCGCCCGGCCGAAGCGAATCGTGCTGCACGCCTCGGGACCGGTCACGGCGAGCGCCTCGCGTCGCAGGCCGAGCGCACGGCCTTCCGCCGCGCGACGGAGGCGCCCGAGGAGACGCTCGTCATCTACTACGACAGCCGCGCCAACCTCGTCGCGCGCGGCGTGATCCCGACGCCGGCGCCGATCCGCACGCCGCAGCCGTTCCCCGGCGGCTTCGTGCCCGATCCACGCGGCTGAGGCGCATCGAAGCGACGCGTGCTGCAGCTACTGCTCGCGCGCGTGCCGGGCGAGCGCCCACGCGACGTGCTCGCGCACGAGAGGCGAGCCGTCCTCGGCACGCGCGCGCAGCGCCGCGACCACCTCCGAGCTCGTCGGCGCGTTGCCAAGGCCGACGGCGAGGTTGCGCAGCCAGCGCTCGTAGCCGATGCGGCGGATGGCGCTGCCCTGGAGACGCGCCTCGAACTCCTCGCGCGTCCACGCGAAGAGATCGACGAGCCGCGCGGCGTCGAGACCGTTGCGCACGGCGAAGTCCGGCTCCTCGCTCGGGCGCGCGTACTTGTTCCACGGGCAGACGAGCTGGCAGTCGTCGCAGCCGTAGACGCGATTGCCGACGAGCGCGCGCAGCTCGACCGGAATCGGTCCGTGCAGCTCGATGGTCAGGTACGAGATGCAGCGACGGGCATCGAGGAGCTGCGGCGCGACGATCGCCTGTGTCGGACAGATCTCGATGCAGCGCGTGCAGGTGCCGCAGTGCGCCTCCACCGGCGCGTCGACCGGCAGCGGCAGGTCGGTGAAGATCTCGCCGAGGAAGAAATACGAGCCCGCTTCGCGCGCGAGCAGCAGCGTGTGCTTGCCGCGCCAGCCGAGCCCCGCCCTGGCCGCGAGCTCCACCTCCATCACGGGCGCGGAGTCGCAGAAGACGCGGTGCCCGTACGGTCCGATCGCCTCGCCGATGCGGTCGGCGAGCCGTGCGAGCCGGGCGCGCACCACCTTGTGGTAGTCGCGACCCAGGGCGTAGCGCGCGACGAACGCGCGCTCGCCGTCCTCGAGCACGGCTTCGCTCCCCGCCGCCGCGCGCGGCAGGTAATCCATGCGCGCCGCAATGACGCGCACCGTGCCCGGATGCAGCGCCGCCGGCGACGCGCGGAGGCGCGCGTGGCGGGCCATATAATCCATCCCGCCGTGGAAGCCGCGGTCGAGCCAGTCGCGCAGTCGCTGCGGCGCTTCGCCGAGATCCACGTCGGCGATGCCGACGGCGCCGAAATCCAGCTCGCGGCCCCACGCCTTGATCGACGCTGCGAGCCGCGCAAGCGCCGCACCGTCCGGCGCCTGTCGCGTCGATTCGCTGCCCGCCCCGCTCACGCGCCGATGTTAGCAACGCTCGCGCTGCACCTTCCCGACGAAGCGGCCACCCTCGCCTTCGGAGCGCGGCTCGCGCGAACGCTCGAGCCGGGACTCGTCATCCACCTCTCGGGCGAGCTGGGCGCAGGCAAGACGACGCTCGCGCGCGGAGTCGTCGCGGCGCTCGGCCACCGCGGCAAGGTGAAGAGCCCGACCTATACGCTGGTTGAACTTTATCCGCTTTCGAGCATAGACTTGTACCACTTTGATTTTTTTCGCCTCCGAAACCCCGATGAATGGCAGGACGCAGGCTTTCGCGATCACTTCGGCACGCACGCGGTCTGCCTGGTCGAGTGGCCCGAGCGCGCCGGGACGCATGCACCCGCGGCTGACCTGCTCGTTCGCCTCGCGAGCGGCGGAACCGGCGGTCGCGATGCGACCCTCGCCGCACTGAGCGAGCGAGGTCGCGCGTGCATCGATCGACTTCGCGCCGGAGGCGACTTGCCGCCGGCATAGCCGGTGCCGCGCGGGCGTTCGCGGTCCTCTTCGCCGCGCTCGGATTGCTGGCCGCGCATGGCGCCGCGACCGCGCAGGAGCTCGTCCGCTCGATCCGCATCTGGCCGGCCCCCGACTACACGCGGGTCACACTCGAGTCCTCGCGCCCGATCCGCCACAGCATGACGGTCGTCGGCGAACCGGAGCGGATCGTCGTCGATCTCGAGGACGTCGACCTCGGGGAGGTGCAGCGGCAGCTCGCGGGGAAGCTCTCCTTCACCGACCCGTACATCGCGAAGATCCGCGCCGGCCAGTTCAAGCCGAACACCGTTCGCCTCGTGCTCGATCTGAAAGGCGAGGTGCGGCCGCAACTCTTCCCACTCGCGCCTGTGGGCGAGTACGGGCATCGCCTCGTGCTCGACCTCTATCCGCTCGTGCCGCTCGATCCGCTGATGGCCCTGCTCGAGATGCAGGGCCGGGCCGGCGCGCCGCTCGCGAAGGCACCCGACGGCGCGCGCGACACGCGCGGCGGTCCGGAACTGCTGCGCTCGCCGATCGATGGGATGAGCCCGTCGCGGCGTCCGGCGGACAGACCCGCGGACCGCGGCCAGCCGCAGATGACGCGCATGGTGACGCTCGTCATCGACGCCGGCCACGGCGGCGAGGATCCCGGCGCGCGCGGTGCGGGAGGCACCTACGAAAAGGACGTCACGCTCACCGTCGCGCGGCGCCTGAAGTCGCTCGTCGATGCCGAGCCGAACATGCGCGCCGTGCTCACCCGCGACGGCGACTACTTCATCCCGCTGCCGATGCGCGTGGAGAAGAGCCGGCGGGTGAAGGCCGACCTCTTCGTGTCGATCCACGCCGACTCGTTCGTGCTGCCGCACGCGCGCGGTTCCTCGGTATTCGCGCTCTCGGAGCGCGGTGCGACGAGCGTCGCGGCGCGCTGGCTCGCGAAGCGCGAGAACGAGTCCGATCTCATCGGCGGCGTGAACCTCGGCGCGCGCGACCGCTTCGTCGCGCAGACGCTGCTCGACCTGTCGCAGACGGCGCAGATCAACGACAGCCTCAAGCTCGGCGGCGCGGTGCTGCAGGAGCTCGGCACGGTGAACATGCTGCACAAGCCGCGCGTCGAGCAGGCGGGTTTCGCGGTGCTGAAGGCGCCCGACATCCCGTCGATCCTCGTCGAGACCGCCTTCATCTCCAACCCGGAGGAGGAGAAGCGGCTGAACGACCAGGCCTACCAGGACCGCCTGGCACGCGCGATGCTCGCCGGCATCAAGCGTTATCTCGCGAAGAACCCGCCGCTCAACAATCGCGCGACGGTGGCGAACTACGATCCGGACCTCGCGCCGCCGGCCGGCCAGCCCATCCGCACGCGCTACTGAGCGCGCGAGCGCGCCTGCAGCGGGCCGTCCGCGGCTGCCGAAGTGCGCAAAGCATGCCCGCCACCGCGACGACGGGAGGAAATCGATCCGCCCTCGGTCGCGATCAGATCAGCGAGAAGATGAGCGCAGCGCGTCGAGCACCGGTGACGGGCAGGCCGTCCGCCGCGAGGCGCACCGTCAGCTCGCGCGTCGCGCGCGCAGCCACTCCACCACGATCGGCATCAGCGACAGGCCGATGATCGCGAGGATCACGACCGTGAGGTTGTTCCTGATGACCGGAATGTTGCCGAAGAAGTACCCGGCGTAGACGAGCAGCACCACCCACAGCACCGCGCCGATCACGTTGAAGGCGAAGAAGCGCGGATAGTGCATCTGCCCGATGCCGGCGACGAACGGCGCGAACGTCCGCACCAGCGGCACGAAGCGGGCGATGATGATGGTCTTGCCGCCGTGGCGCTCGTAGAACTCGTGCGTGCGGTCGAGCGCCTTGCGGTTGAAGAAGCGCGACTGTTCGAAGTGGAACGCCCGCGGGCCGATCCAGCGTCCGATCGAGTAGTTGACGGTGTCGCCGAGGACGGCGGCGATCAGCAGGACGACCACGAGCAGGTGCACGTCCATGCCGCTCGCCGCCCAGATCGTGCCCGCGACGAAGAGCAGCGAGTCGCCGGGAAGGAACGGCGTGACGACGAGTCCGGTCTCGCAGAAGATGATGAGGAACAGGATCGCGTAGATCCAGGTGCCGTACTGTGCGACGAGCTCGCCGAGGTGCTTGTCGAGGTGGACCAGCAGGTCCCAGAACTGCAGCAGGAGGTCCATCGGAATCCGGCGGATGCGGGCGCCGCGCGGGGGAACCGGCGCAAGCGACTGGAGTCGGCCGCATCCGCGACGCGGCGGACCGACGCGACGCGCGCGATTGTACAAGGGCCGTCCTGCCGCGCCGATATAATTGCGTGAACTTTCCTGCGCGCCGCTGCGGCTCGCACGCACGCTCCTTTCCTTCCGTGTCCCAAAGCGAAGCGGTCCTTTACTCACCCGCCGTCGCGCGCGTGCGCGCCGCGCTCGATGCGTGCAGCGTCGCCGCCGAGATCGTCGTCCTGTCGGATGCCGCGCACACCGCGCGCGCCGCGGCAGCACAGCTCGGTTGCAGCGTCGCGCAGATCGCGAGCTCGCTCGTCTTCCGCACCGTGGAAACCGCGCGGCCGGTCCTGGTGATGGCGAGCGGCGCAGGACCCATCGATCCCGCCAAGGTGGCACCCTTCGTGGGCGAGGCGGTCGCCAAGGCCGACGCGCGGTTCGTGCGCGAGGCCACCGGCTTCGCCATCGGCGGCGTCGCGCCGACGGGCCACGTGTCGCCGCCGGTCGCGGTGCTCGATGCGCGCCTCTTCGCGTTCGAGGAGATCTGGGCGGCGGCCGGGCATCCGCGCACCGTCTTTCGCCTCACGCCAGCGGACCTCTTCACGCTGACGCGCGGCGCGGTCGGCGAGATTGCGCGCGACTGATGGGCGCCATCCGCCTCCTCCCCGACACGCTCGTCTCGCAGATCGCCGCCGGCGAGGTGGTCGAGCGGCCCGCGTCGGTGGTGAAGGAGCTGCTCGAGAACAGCGTCGATGCCGGGGCACGCGCCATCACGCTCGCGCTCGCGCAGGGCGGCGCGAAGCGCATCCGCATCACCGACGACGGCCGCGGCATCGCCGCCGAGGACCTGCCGCTCGCGCTCGCGCGCCACGCGACGAGCAAGATCGCGTCGCTCGACGACCTGGAGCGCGTCGCGACGCTCGGCTTTCGCGGCGAAGCGCTCGCAAGCATCGCTTCGGTTGCCCGCGTCGCGATCACCAGCCGGAACACCGGGGCCGGGCACGCGGCACGCGTCACGGCGGAGGGCGGCCCCCCCGGCGCGGTCGAGCCCGCCGCGCATCCCGTCGGCACCACCGTCGATGTCGCGGATCTCTACTTCAACACCCCGGCGCGCCGCAAGTTCCTGAAGAGCGACCCGACGGAGCTCGCGCATTCGAGCGCCGCCTTCGACCGCGTCGCGCTCGCGCGTCCGGACATCGCGATGACGCTCAGGCACAACGACCGGGTCGTCGCGCACTACCTCGTCTCGGAGGCGCACCAGCGGGTGGGTGCGGTGCTCGGGGACGATTTCCAGCGCCACGCGCGCGAAGTCCGCGCCGCAGCCGGCCCGCTGCGGCTCTCGGGCTACGCCGGCTCGCCGACGCAGGCGCGCGGCTCGCGCGACGCCCAGTATCTCTTTGTCAACGGCCGCTTCGTGCGCGACCGTCTGCTGACGCACGCGCTGCGCGAGGCCTATGCCGATGTCCTGCACGGGGACCGCTTCGCATCGTACGTGCTCTTCCTCGAGATCGACCCGGGCGCCGTGGACGTCAACGTGCATCCGGCGAAGGTCGAGGTGCGTTTCCGCGATCCGCGGCCGGTGCACCAGTTCGTGTACCACGCCGTGCAGCGGGCGCTTGCGCCGGCAATACCCGTCGCGGCACCCGCCGTCCGGCCACCGGCGGCAAGCGCGCACGCTTCGCCGTCCTTCGGCTCGCTCCCGGCACGACAGACGGCGCTCGCGATCGAGCAGCCTGTCGCCGCCTACACGGCCATGTTCGCTGCTGCGCGCGATGCGGAGTCGGCCGAGGCGGAGGGCGTCGCCGTCACGGCGCGCGCGGTAGCGAGTCCGGCCACGCTTTCATCGTCGGCCGCCCACCCGCTCGGGTTCGCGATCGCGCAGCTGCACGGCATCTATGTGCTGGCGCAGAACGCCGCCGGCCTGGTGCTCGTGGACATGCACGCGGCGCACGAGCGCATTCTCTACGAGCGGCTCAAGGCCTCGCTCGATGCGCGCCGCTTCGTATCGCAGCCGCTGCTGATCCCGCTCACCCTCCAGGTCGCGCCCATCGACGTCGCGACCGCGGAGGAGAACGAGGACACGCTCGCGGCGCTCGGCTTCGAGATGACCCCGAGCTCGCCCACCTCGATCGTCGTGCGCGCCGCGCCCGAGCTGGTGGCGGGCGGCGATCTCGCCGCGCTCACCCGCGCGCTGCTCGCCGACCTGCGCGAGTTCGGTGCGAGCCGCGTGTTCGCCGAGCGGCAGGACGAGCTCCTGGGGACGCTCGCCTGTCACGGTGCGGTACGCGCAAACCGCGCCCTCACGCTTCCCGAAATGAACGCCCTGCTGCGGCAGATGGAGGAGACGGAGCGCTCGGGGCAGTGCAATCACGGCCGGCCGACCTGGTATCAGCTGACGCTCGCGGACCTCGACCGGCTGTTCATGCGCGGGCGGTAGCGAAGGGCATTCGACGCCGAAACCCAGAGAACGCGGAGGACAGGAAGGTCTTGCCGGGGCGGGTTGCGCGCGCTGAGAGCCGGGCAGCCACGGGAACGTCAACAGACGCGACCGCACCGCTGGCCCGACCGATCCCGATCTGTCCGTCCTCGGCGCCTCCGCGTCTCCGTGTTGAAGCCTCTTCCCTCCATCGCCCTCATGGGCCCCACGGCGAGCGGCAAGTCGGCGCTCGCGATGGCGGTCGCCGCCGAGCTGCCGGTCGAGATCGTGTCCGTCGATTCCGCGCAGGTCTATCGCGGCATGGACGTCGGCACCGCGAAGCCGTCGGTCGCAGAGCGGGTGCGCGTGCGGCACCACCTGATCGACATCGTCGACCCCACCGAGGCGTATTCGGCCGCGAGGTTCCGCGCGGATGCGACGCGGCTTGTGTCCGAGAGCTCTGCGCGCCGCCGCATCCCGCTGCTCGTGGGCGGCACGATGCTCTACTTCAAGGCGCTCGCCGCAGGGCTCGCCGACCTGCCGCCGGCCGATCCTGCCTTGCGCGCGAGCATCGACGCAGAGGCGGCTGAGCGCGGATGGCCCGCGTTGCACGCGGAGCTCGCACGCGTGGATGCGGAAACGGCCTCGCGTCTTGCGCCGAACGATGCGCAGCGCATCCAGCGGGCGCTCGAGGTCTTCCGCCTGACGGGTACGCCGATGTCGCGTCTGCTCGGTTCCGGGAACGTCGCGACTCGCCGCGAACCGCCGCGCGACCTGCCCTCGCTGTCGATCGCGCTGATCCCCGCCGACCGCGCCGCGCTTCACGCGCGCATCGCCGCGCGCTTCGACGCGATGCTCGCGGCCGGCCTCGTGGACGAGCTGCGCGCGCTGCGCGAGCGCCACGCGCTCCACGCCGGCCTGCCCTCGATGCGCTGCGTCGGCTATCGCCAGGCATGGGAGCACCTCGAAGGTCGCTACGACACCGCCGAACTGCGCAGCCGTGGCATCTACGCGACGCGGCAGCTCGCGAAGCGCCAGCTGACGTGGCTGCGCTCATGGCCGGAGGTGATGGCGTTCGACCCGTTCGAACCCGAAGCGAGAAAGCGAGTTCTCGCCGCCGTGCGCTCGCTCGCAGGCATGTGATCCGGACGGCCTCGGTCTTCCGCAGCGATCTGCGTCCGTCAGTCGCCCTGCGCCGCCCCTTCGCGCCGCGGGTCCGCCGCCCCCCGCCAGCTGTCCGGCGTGCGCTCGATGACATTGAGCCCGCTGGTCATGTCGACCGTGCGCGTCTCGTGGCCGAGCGCCTGAAGGCGTGGCGCGAGCGACTCCGCGGCGGTGCCTCGCTCGAGCTCGGTCGGCCCGTTGCGGCTGCCCACGTGCGGCAGCGCGACCGCGTCGGCGGCCGGCCTCTTCCAGTCGAGCGTCGCGACGAGCGCACGCGCGACGTAGTTCGGGATCCACGGCCCGCCGGGTGACCCGGCGACGAGCACGACGCGACCGGCGCGGTCGAACACGATCGTCGGCGCCATCGCGCTCCGCGGCCGCTTGCCGGGCTCGCCGCGGTTCGCCACCGGTACGCCGTCCCGCTCGGCGAGGAACGAGAAGTCGGTCAGCTGGTTGTTGAGGAAGAAGCCGCGCACGAAGCGCCGGCTGCCGAAGGCGCTCTCGATCGACGTGGTCATCGCCACCGCATTGCCCTCGGCGTCGACGATCGAGAGGTGCGTCGTACCGCCGGCAGGCTGGGGCAGCATCGGGGCACGCGCCGGCGCACGGCGGAGCGCGCCCGGCTGCGCCCGGGGCATGGCGGCATCGAACCGGATCGATTCGGAGCGCCGGCGCAGGTAGGCACGATCCACGAGGGCCGCGACCGGCACGTCGGCGAACGCCGGGTCTGCGTAGTAGCGATCGCGATCGGCATACGCGAGCTTGCCCGCCTCCGCGAAGAGGTGCGCGCCCATGAGCGTCTCGGGGCCGAACTGCGCCATCGGGAAGCGCTCGAGCGCGCCGAGGATCGCGAGCACGGTGCCGCCGCCGGACGAGGGTGGCGGAACGCCGCACACACGGAGCTCCCGATAAGTCCCGCACAGCGCGTCGCGCTCGATCGCGCGATAACGCGCGAGGTCCTCGACCGTCATGCCCCCCGGAAGCGGGGGAGCCTGCACTGCCGCGACGATGTCGCGCGCGATGTCGCCGCGGTAGAACGCTGCCGCACCTTCGCGCGCAACGGTTCGCATCACTTCTGCGAGCGCGGGATTGCGCAGCCGCACGCCGGCGGGCAGCGGCCGGCCGTCGGCGCCGAACAGATAGGCGCGGGCGGCGGCGTTTGCAGGCAGCAACGGGTCGCGCGCGACGAGCGCAGCGAGGCGCGGCGAGATCTCGAACCCCTCCTCGGCAAGCCGGATCGCCGGCTCGAACAGCGTCGCCCACGGAAGCCGCCCCTGCGCACGGTGGGCGCGCTCGAGCATGCGCAGAAGGCCGGGCGCGCCGACGGAGCGGCCGCTCGCGACCGCCTCGAGATACGGCAGCGGCCTGCCGTCCACACCGAGAAAGAGCGCCGGCGTCGCGCCTGCAGGTGCCGTCTCCCGGCCGTCGAACACGACGAGACGCCGCCCGTTCGTGCGCCAGCTCAGGATGAAGCCGCCGCCGCCGAGGCCGGACGACTGCGGCTCGACGAGCCCGAGCACGAGCTGCGCGGCGATCGCGGCGTCGATGGCCGAGCCGCCGCGACGAAGCATCTCGAGCCCGGCGTCCGTGGCGCGTGCATCGGCGGTGACCACGATCTGCCGGCGCGCCTCGACCGCGGACTTCGGCTCGAACCCGGTCGCGCCCTCGGGCGCCGGCTGCGCGAACGCGAGGCATGCCTGCGCGGCAAGCACAGCGGCGAGCAGGCGGCGCACGAGGGGAGGTGCGAACGCGCGATGCGCGCGCGGAATCGCCGGGCGTGCGTGCCGGGGCACGCTCGGAAGTGCGCGAGCCGCGCCGCCGCCGGCAACATCGCCGCGGCGTGCCGACGGAGCGCGCGCGTGTCGCGCCATGGCCATCACCAGGCCTGCGCCATCATGAAAAAGGCCCGCTCCCGGGCGGGCCTTCTTCACGCGCATCACCCGACCACGATCACGACCCGGGCTTGATCTCCACGCGGCGCGCCTCGGCGTCGTTGCCGGAGCCGGTCACGTAGGCCGGCGGCTGCATCACGATCGCGCTCTCCGCGACGCCCTCGGCGATCAGCGCGTCCTTCACCGCCTTGGCGCGGTTCTTCGCCAGCTCCTCGTTCGCCGCGATGTCGCCGGTCTTGTCGGTGTAGCCGGTGATCTCGACCTTGCCGACATTGCCCTGCTTCACCGCGACCGCCGCGGCGACGATCTTCGCCTTGCCCTCGTCGAGGATCACGAACTTGCCCACCTCGAAGAACACGGCAGCCGGCAGCGCGCCGGCGGCGGCCGCCCCCGTCGTGGCAGGCGCCGCGGCGACCGCGGTCGGCGCGGCAGGCGCCGGCGCCGCCGCCGGTGCAGCGGGAACGGCAGGCGCGGTTGTCACGGGGCCGGTCGCCGTCGCGGGCGCCATCGGCGCCGTGGCTGCGTTCTCGGCACGGATCGCGGTGCGCTCCGCTTCCGCGACCGCCTTCTTGTCGCCGACCCCGCCCACTGCCATGAGCGGCACGATCAGCAGTGCCACGATGTTGATGATCTTGATGAGCGGGTTGACCGCGGGGCCCGCCGTGTCCTTGTACGGGTCGCCGACGGTGTCGCCCGTGACCGCCGCCTTGTGCGCCTCGGAGCCCTTGCCGCCGAAGTGGCCGTCCTCGATGTACTTCTTCGCGTTGTCCCACGCGCCGCCGCCCGTGCACATCGAGATCGCGACGAAGAGGCCGGTCACGATCGTGCCCATGAGCACGCCGCCGAGCGCCTGCGGGCCGAGGATCAGGCCCACCGCGATCGGCACCAGCACCGGCAGCAGCGACGGCACGATCATCTCCTTGATCGCCGAGCGCGTGAGCATGTCGACCGCGGTGCCGTATTCCGGCTTCGCGGTGCCTTCCATGATCCCCGGGATTTCCTTGAACTGGCGGCGCACCTCCACCACGACCGCGCCCGCCGCGCGGCCCACCGCCTCCATCGCCATCGCGCCGAAGAGGTAGGGCACGAGACCGCCGATGAACAGGCCGATGATCACGCGGTAGTCCGAGAGATCGAAGGTGAGCGCCTGGCCCTGCGCCTCGAGCGCGTGCGTGTAGTCGGCGAAGAGCACGAGTGCCGCGAGGCCGGCGGAGCCGATCGCGTAGCCCTTCGTCACCGCCTTGGTGGTGTTGCCCACCGCGTCCAGCGGGTCGGTGATCGCGCGCACTTCCTTCGGCAGCTCCGCCATCTCGGCGATGCCGCCGGCGTTGTCGGTGATCGGGCCGTAGGCGTCGAGCGCGACGATGATGCCCGCCATCGAGAGCATCGAGGTCGCGGCGATGGCAATGCCGTACAGGCCGGCGAGCTGGTAGGAGAGCAGGATCGCCGCGCACACCGCGAGCACCGGCCAGGCCGTGGACTTCATCGACACGCCGAGGCCGGCGATGATGTTGGTCGCATGGCCGGTCTGCGACGCGGAGGCGACGTGGCGCACCGGCTGGTACTCGGTCGCGGTGTAGTACTCGGTGATGATCACCATCAGCGCGGTGAGCACCAGGCCGATCAGCGCGGCGCCATAGAGGTGCCAGACGGTGATGAACTTGCGCCCGCCGGCGATATCGAAAGGCACTTCCTTCAGGACGTCGCCCATCACCCACATGGTGATCGGGATGAACGCAATGGCGGCAAGCACGCCGGCGACAATCAGGCCGCGGTACAGCGCGTTCATGATCTTCTTGCCGGGCGTCGCCTTGACGAACATCACGCCGACGATCGACGCGATGATCGAGAACCCGCCGAGCACGAGCGGATAGATCACGGCCGCCGGCGAGGTGGTCTTCACCATCAGCGCACCGAGGATCATGGTCGCGATGATCGTCACGGCGTAGGTCTCGAAGAGGTCGGCCGCCATGCCGGCGCAGTCGCCGACGTTGTCGCCGACGTTGTCCGCGATCACCGCCGGGTTGCGGGGGTCGTCCTCGGGAATGCCCGCCTCGACCTTGCCGACGAGGTCGGCGCCGACGTCCGCGCCCTTGGTGAAGATGCCGCCGCCGAGTCGCGCGAAGATCGAGATCAGCGAGCCGCCGAAGCCGAGGCCGATGAGCGGCTTGAGGATGTCGACCTGCGAGGCGCCGTGCTTGGCCGCGTTGAGCAGGATCGCGTAGAAGCCGGCGACGCCGAGGAGGCCGAGGCCGACCACGAGCAGTCCCGTGATCGCGCCGCCGCGGAACGCAACGCCGAGCGCCTCGTTCAGCCCCTTGCGCGCAGCCTCCGCGGTGCGCACGTTCGCGCGCACCGACACGTTCATGCCGATGTAGCCCGCAGCGCCGGAGAGGATCGCGCCGAGCGCGAAGCCCCACGCCGTCGCCCAGCCGATAGCGATGCCGATGATGATGAACAGCACCACCCCGACGAGGCCGATCGTCATGTACTGCCGGTTGAGGTAGGCCTTGGCGCCGGCCTGGATGGCCGCGGCGATCTCCTGCATGCGCGCGTTGCCCGCGGGCTGCCGCGTGATCCAGCCGATGGAGACGAAACCGTAGATGATCGCGAGAACCGCGCAGGCGAGCGCGAACCAGAGACCTGCCATGGGGACTCCCTATGTGTGCTGTATTGGAGGGGTGCGCCCGTCGGGTTTCGGGCGACGAATCGTTTAAAAAACGCGACATTATAGCCGCGCACCCCTGCCAGCGTCTAACCCGATCAGGGGGGTGGAGGCGATCCGGGCGACGCGTGCACTCCCCGCGGCACCCGCGGCGTCGCGGCTGTAACGGAGTGCGTAGCGAGAGCGGCCGAGCGCCGCCCCGTCGCCGCAGATCGGTACGTCACTCGATGCTGAAAGGGGTGGCGAGCTACTTCGGCACAGCGCGGATTTGGGCTGCACGCAGCGCGGCGCCGCCTCGCCCATGACGAGCGGCCCCAGGTAGCGGCGGTGCCGCTTGCCCCGCCCCCGCCCGGCGACGGTCAGACGAGCGCAGCGAAGGCGCGAACGTTCAGACGAGCGCGGCGAAGGCCCGCGCCCTGATCTCCTCGACCGGGCCGAGCCCGGAGAGGCGACGGCACTTCGGCGCCGCTGCGTCGCCGGTCGCAGCCCACTTCGAGTAGTACTCGATCAGCGCCTTGGTCTGCGCGTGGTAGACCTCGAGGCGCTTGCGCACAGTCTCTTCGCGGTCGTCGTCACGCTGCACGAGCGGCTCGCCGGTGACGTCGTCCTTGCCCTCGACCCGGGGCGGGTTGAACTTGACGTGGTAGGTACGGCCGGAGGCGAGGTGGGCGCGCCGCCCGCTCATGCGCGTCACGATCTCCTCGTCGGGCACGTCGATCTCGAGCACGTAGTCGATGCCGACGCCCGCAGCCTTCATCGCGTCGGCCTGCGGGATCGTGCGCGGGAAGCCGTCGAAGAGATACCCGTGCGCGCAGTCGGACGCCTGCAGGCGGTCCTTGACGAGACCGATGATGATGTCGTCGGAGACGAGCCCGCCGGCGTCCATCACCTTCTTCGCCGCCAGGCCGAGCGGCGTCCCGGCCTTGACCGCAGCGCGCAGCATGTCGCCGGTGGAGATCTGCGGGATGCCGAAGCGCTCCTTGATGAAGGTCGCCTGCGTTCCTTTGCCGGCCCCCGGGGGGCCGAGCAGGATGAGCCGCATCGGGTGGGTCTCCTCTCTGGCGTTTCTTCTGGTCGATCGTGAAAGGCGCGTCGCATTTCCAGTCGCGCGCGGCTCGTTTCGAACCTACCGTGTTTGTCCGGGTCGGTCAAACCGCGGCGCGAGATGGAGCGCTCGTCCCGCATCAGGTCGAACGCCTTGCGGCGGGCGAGCCTCGCGCCCGTAATCGGGCGCTCGCCGGGCGGCCGGCGTCAGGCAGCGAAGGTGCGACGCACGCGCTCGAGATCTTCGGGCGTGTCCACACCCGGCGGCGGCGCCACCGCGGTGATCGCGACGGCGATGCGATGGCCGTGCCAGACGGCGCGCAACTGCTCGAGCGATTCGAACCGCTCGATGGGCGCGGGCGCGAGCGCCGCATAGGTGCGCAGGAAGCCCACGCGATAGGCGTAGAGACCGATGTGTCGCAGCGCCGGCAGCCCTTCCGGAATGGCCTGCGGAGCGGCCCCGGGGCGCAGCGTGGAGAACGCGTCCCGCGCGTAGGGTATCGGCGCGCGGCTGAAGTAGAGGGCATAGCCCTGACGGTCGCAGACGACCTTCACCGCGTGCGGGCTCCACAGCTCGGCGGCGTCGGTGATGGGATGCGCTGCGGTGGCGATCGCAGCGGAGGTGCGCTGCGCGAGCGTGTGCACGACTTCGGCGACCAGCACAGCAGGCATCAGCGGCTCGTCGCCCTGCAGGTTGACGACGATCTCGTCGTCGGCGAGGCCGAGCCTGGCGACGACCTCGGCGAGCCGGTCCGTCCCCGACGCATGGTCGGCGCGCGTCATCATCGCCGCGAAGCCGTGACGCTCGACCGCGTCGCGCACCTCTTCGTGGTCGGTCGCGACGACGACGGCGGCGGCACCGCATGCGGATGCGCGCTCCGCGACGCGCACGACCATCGGCTTGCCGTGGATGTCGGCGAGCGGCTTCGCGGGAAGGCGCGTCGAGGCGCGACGCGCCGGGATGATGACGGTGAAGCGCAGCAGCCCGGCCACGAGCCCCGCCGCCCCCTCAGACTTCCTCGAGCGGATCGAGGCTGCGCGCCTCGTCCTTGAGCATCACCGGGATGCCGTCGCGGATGGGATAGGCGACGCGGTCCGCCTTGCAGACGAGCTCCTGCTCGGCCTTGCGGTACGCGAGCGGCCCTTTGCAGACGGGGCAGACGAGGATGTCAAGGAGCTTCGCGTCCACGCAGCTTCTCCACGATGCGCTCCGCGAGCTGCGGATCGACTTGGGCTTCGACGCGCAGCACGACGATGTCGTCGCGGCGGAAACGGCGCAATTTTACTGCATCCTTCTCCGTGACCACGATGCAGTCGCAGTCGGGGAACGCGAGGTCGCGCGCCGCGTAGGCGTGATGATCGGGGAACGCATGCGCAACGAACTCGAGCCCCATGCTGCGCAGGGTCGCGAAGAATCGCTGCGGGTTGCCGATCGCGGCCGCGGCGTGCAGGCGCAGTCCGGCGAGCGCCTGCGGCGCGACGCTGCGCGCCGGATCGTCGAGCGCGTACAGCCCTGCCGGCGCGAGCCGCATGGCGTAGGTGCCCGGGCGCGGCGGCGCGTCGTTCAGCACCGTGGCGTCGACCTCGCGACTCGCCGGCTCGCGCAGCGGTCCGGCGGGGAGCAGCAACCCGTTGCCGTCGCCGCGCGCGTCCTCGACGCAGATCTCGAAGTCGCGCGCGAGGCGGTAGTGCTGCAGCCCGTCGTCGCAGAGCACGACGTCGCACTCGGGATGGTGGCGCAGCAGTCCGCGCGCCGCGGCGACGCGATCGATCCCGACCCACACCGGCACGCCGCTCCGCTCGGCAAGGAGCACCGGCTCGTCACCGTAGCGAGCGGCGTCTGCCTGCACCGGCACCTCGCGCGGCGCGCGCACGCTCGCCCCGTAGCCGCGTGAGACGATGCCCGGCCGAAAGCCGCGCCCGGCGAGCTCGCGCGCGAGCCGGAGCACGAGCGGCGTCTTGCCCGCACCGCCGACGATGCGGTTGCCGACCACGACGACCGGCACCGGCAGGCGCTCGGCCGGGAGCAGACCACGGCGATAGGCGAAGCGGCGCGCAGCGACCACGCCGCGCATCAGGAGGGCGATGGGCGCCAGCGCGACCGAGAGTGGCGAAAGCCGGTACCAGTGGCGCTCGAGAAAATCCTGCATCGGCGCCGCCCGGCGCGAAGCAGGCCTCAGGGGCGCGGACGCCTCGTCGTCGGTCCGCACGCCCGGTCTCGGGTCGGGCCTACCTGGCTGCGGCCTGGGTGGTGAACGTCACCTGCGTCAGGCCGGCGAGGCGGGCCGCCTCCATGACGTGGATGACCGACTGGTGGGTGGCGTTGGCGTCGGCGTCGATCACCACCACCGGGTCCTTGCGCCCGCTGGCCGCCTTCTTCAGATCCTCCGCGAGACCCGCGACGTCGCGGAAAGGCGCCTGGCGCTTGTCGATGACGTACTGCCCGGCGCTCGTGACGGCGACGGTGATCTCGTTCGGCCGATCCAGCTGCTTCTGCGCGTCGGCGCTCGGCAACGTGATGTTGAGCTCGGCGAAGCGGCTGTAGGTGGTGGTGATCATCAGGAAGATGAGGATCACCAGCAGCACGTCGATCATCGGGATCAGGTTGATCTCCGGGTCTTCCTTGTGCAGGCCGCGGAAGTTCATCGCGCCGGCTCCACCCGCGGCCGCAGCTCGCGGTCGCCGTGGACGACGTCGACGAGCCGCGCCGCCTGCTGCTCCATGTTGACGACGAAGTCCTCGACCTTGCCGCGGAAGTAGCGGAAGAAGATCATCGCCGGGATCGCGATCAGGATGCCGAACGCGGTGTTGTAGAGCGCGATCGAGATGCCGTGCGCGAGCTGCTGCGGGTTCGTGCCGCTCGGCGACTGCGAGCCGAAGATCTCGATCATGCCGATGACGGTGCCGAACAGGCCCATCAGCGGCGCGATCGACGCGATCGTGCCGAGGGTGGTGAGGTAGCGCTCGAGGTCGTGGGTCACCGCGCGGCCCTCTTCCTCGATCGCCTCCTTCATGACCGGCCGCGGGCTGCGGTTGTTGCGCAGGCCGGCCGCGAGGACGCGCCCGAGGGCCGAGTCACGGCCGAGGTTGTCGATCAGCTGCGGGCTGACGCCCTGGCGCTCGTAGGCATCGACGACCTTGTCGAACAGTCCTGCGGGCAGCACCTTCTCGCGCCGCAGCATGATGAGTCGTTCGATGATGAGCGCGACGGCGATGACGGAGGCCACGAGCAGCGGCCAGATGGGCCAGCCGGCCGCCTTGATGATGTCGAACAACGACTTCCTCCCCGCGAAGCGAAGCGCGGAATGTAGCCGCAAGGTGCGCGCTTCGGCAAGGATGCCGCCGGCATGGAAGCGGCACGGCTTCCTTATCCACAGTTGCTGTGGATAAGTCTGTGCGTAGTCTGTACAGATGACGCATAAGTGACGCGCTGGTAAAGGAATTCATTGCTCTGCCGCTTTTTTGAACTGCGCTATTTGTTTTCAGAATCAATGATCTGCCCGACGCCTCCGGATAGGGGCAAGGCTCGTCTTGCCAGTCGCCGGGCGCATGTCCAGGGTTGTGGATAGGCTAAGATTCGAGTCATGTTCGAGCGCCCCGGGCCGCGTCCGGCCCGCCCTGCCGACGGCGCCCTGGTGCTCACGGTCTCGCAGCTCGCGCGCAGCGTCCGCGACGCGCTCGAGCACCGCTTTCCGCTGCTTTGGGTGAGCGGCGAGGTCTCCAACCTCACGCTCGCCCGTTCCGGGCACGTCTATTTCTCGCTCAAGGACCGGCTCGCCCAGGTGCGTTGCGTGATGTTCCGCAACCGTGCCCAGCTGCTCGACTGCCGCATCGAGGAAGGCCTGCAGGTCGAGGCGCGGGCGCTGGTGAGCTTCTACGAGCCGCGCGGCGATTTCCAGCTGGTCGTCGAGTACCTTCGCCCCGCCGGTCTGGGCGCGCTGTACGAGGCGTTCGTGCGCCTGCGCGACCGGCTCGAGCGCGAAGGCCTCTTCGACGAAGCGCTGAAGCGCGAACTGCCGCGGTTCCCGCGTGCGATCGGCATCGTGACGTCGCCGCAGGCCGCGGCCCTGCGCGACGTGCTCACCACGCTCGCGCGCCGCAACCCGTCGATCCCGGTCGTTCTGTATCCGGCGCAGGTGCAGGGTGCGTACGCGCCCGACGAGCTCTGCCACGCGCTCGCGAAGGCCGGCCGGCGCCGCGAGGTGGACGTGCTGCTGCTCGTGCGCGGCGGCGGCAGCATCGAGGACCTCTGGGCGTTCAACGACGAACGCCTGGCGCGCGCGCTGCGCGCCTGCCCGATTCCGGTCGTGTGCGGCGTCGGTCACGAGACGGACGTCACCATCGCCGACCTCGCCGCGGACCGGCGCGCCCCGACGCCGACGGCGGCGGCGGAGCTCGCGAGCCCGGCACGCGCCGATCTCCTCGCGCACCTGTCGGCGCTCACCGGGCGGGTGTCGCGCTGCATGCGTCGCGACCTGCAGGGGCGCATGCAGCACGTCGATCACCTCGCGCGGCGCGTGGTGCATCCCGCGCGACGCATGGAGGCGCAACGGCGCGTGCTCGAGCAGCTCGAGCTGCGTCTTGCGCGCGCCTCCGAGCTCGCGCTCGACGAGGCGCAGTGGCGCGTCGCGCACCTCCTCGAGCGCAGCCGTGCCCGCCTGCCGAACGTCGACGCGCTGCGCGGGCGGGTCCAGGACCTCGGCGAGCGCGTCGAGCGTGCAACGCAGCGTCTGCTCGCCGCACGCGCGGCACGGGTCGACGCGCTCGCGCGCGCGCTCACGCATCTCGGGCCCCAGGCCGTGCTCGAGCGGGGCTATGCCATCGTGCGCGCGGCCGACGGGTCCGTTGTGCGCGATGCGACGACGCTCGCACCGGGCGACCGCGTGCGACTGCGCGTGGCGCGCGGCGATGCGGAAGCGCAGGTCATCCGGGCGGGCGACGCGTAGCGGCCCCGGCGACACGCGGAGCCGCCGCGTCCGGCATCTGCCGCCGGTGCGGACGACCGCGCAGCGGCGCGCGTCCCGGCGCAGCGTCGGCTACGCAGCTGGGCGTCGTTCCTGGACGGGCCTCCCTGTTGCTCGCCGCGGGACAAGCCCCTCCGCGAAGCGCGGTTGCTTCGCCTCCGCGCGACTCCGTAGAATGGCCCGTTCACCCCCAGCATCCCAGGAGCCCCGAATGGAACACAAGCTGCCCGAGCTTCCGTACGCGATGGACGCGCTGCAGCCGCACGTCTCGAAGGAAACCCTCGAGTTCCACTACGGCAAGCACCACCAGGCCTACGTCACCAACCTGAACAACCTCATCAAGGGCAACGCCGAGCTCGAGAACGCGTCGCTCGAGGACATCGTCAGGAAGGCGCCGGCCGGCGGCATCTTCAACAACGCCGCGCAGGTCTGGAACCACACCTTCTTCTGGCACAGCATGAAGCCGGGCGGCGGCGGCAAGCCCGCCGGAGCGCTCGCCGCGGCGATCGACAAGAAGTGGGGCGGCTACGACGCCTTCAAGGAGGCGTTCACCAAGAGCGCGGTGGGCAACTTCGGCTCGGGATGGACATGGCTCGTCAAGAGGGCGGACGGGTCGGTCGACATCGTCAACACCTCGAACGCCGGCACGCCGCTCACCACCGCCGACGCGCCGCTCCTCACCGTCGACGTGTGGGAGCACGCCTACTACATCGACTACCGTAACCGGCGCCCCGACTTCGTCGGCGCTTTCCTCAACAGCCTCGCCAACTGGGATTTCGCGGGGAAGAACTTCGGCTGAGGACGCGCAGCAGCGCGCCGGGCGCTCGTTCAAGCCTGGGCGCGAGCGCGGCGAAACTGCTCGCCCAACGTTCTTCGGCCTCCCCCGCGCGCCTTCTTCATACGGCGGTCAAGCCCGGGCGCCTAGAATCGGCGGCTCGGCACAAGGTACCGCGAGCGTTCCAGGCCCCGAAGACAAGGAGAAATTCGCATGGCGCAGCTGGTGGTGGTGGTGTTCAACGACGAGTCGACTGCGTTCGAGGTGCGCGCCGCGCTCGCGAAGATGCAGAAGGAGTACCTCCTCGACATGGAGGACTGCGTGGTCGTGACCAAGGAGCAGGACGGCAAGGTGAAGCTGCACCAGGCCACGAACATGACCGCCGCCGGCGCGGTCGGCGGCGGCTTCTGGGGCATGCTCGTCGGGCTGATCTTCCTCAATCCGCTGCTCGGTGCGGCCGCCGGCGCGGCGGGCGGCGCGATCGCCGGCAAGTTCACCGACATCGGCATCAGCGACAAGATGATCGAGGACGTGGCCAAGTCGTTCCAGCCGGGCACTTCCGCGGTCTTCGTGCTCGTCCGGCGCGCCACCGAGGACAAGGTGCTCGCGGGGCTGAAGGAGTTCGCCGGCAAGGGACAGGTGTTCCAGACCTCGCTCAGCAAGGAAGACGAGGCGGCGCTGCGCGCCGCGCTCGAGAAGAGCGCCTGAGCGGAAGAGCGCCTGAACGCCCGCGGGCGCGCTCGCGCCCGCGCGAGCGTTCGCCGAAGAGGCCCCCCCCTGCGGGCCCCTCTGCTGTCTCGCGACCTTCGCAGTCGGCCGCGGCCGTCGCCGCGCGGTGCGCCGGCGCGGCCGAGCGGTTCCGCGCCGCCGCTTCGCTACTCGATCTCCACCTCGGAGAGCAGCGGGCTGAGGCGCGTGGCGCCGAGCCGGTAGCGCTCGCCGAGCGAGAAGCGCTGCTCGGCGCCCACCGCCTCGGGCGAGAGCGCCCGCGAGTAGCGCAGCGACTCGGGATACGGGAAGAAGTCCGCGAACTCGCCGGAGCGGATCTTGCGCTGCGCTTCCTGCCAGGCGTCGGGCTGGAACAGGTCGGCGTGGTGGCGCATGAACGCGTCGCGGATGCGCGGCGAGGCGAGGAGGTAGTTCGCGAACTCCTCCGGAAACACGTCGTTCCGCGCCACCGAGTACCAGGCCTCGCCGGAGAGCTCGAAGTCGTCGTAAGGGGCCGGCGGGATGCGGCGGAAGTTGCAGTCGGTCAGGTACTCGATCTCGTCGTAGTCGTAGAACACCACGCGGCCGTAGCGGGTGATGCCGAAGTTCTTGAACAGCAGGTCGCCGGGGAAGATGTTGGCGTACGAAAGCTCGCGCAGCGCACGGCCGTAGTCCTGCACGGCGTGCTCGATCTCCTCGGGGCCGGCGTTGTCGAGGTAGATGTTGAGCGGCTGCATGCGCCGCTCGATGTAGCAGTGCTTGACGATGACGCGCTCGCGATCCTCCTCGATCATCTGCGCGCAACGGCTGCGCAGCTCGCGCAGCAGCGCCTCGTCCATGCGCGACAGCGGGAGCGCGACCTCCGAGAACTCCAGCGTGTCCGCCATCCTCCCTGCGCGGTCGTGCTGCTTCACCAGCAGGTACTTCGCCTTCACCGTCGCGTGATCGACTTCCTTCGGCGGCGCGAAACGGTCGCGGATCACCTTGAACACGTACGGGAACGAAGGCAGCGTGAACACGACCATGACCAGCCCCGGGATGCCGGGCGCGAGGATGAACGCGTCGCGCGAGTGCTTCAGGTGATGCGCGAGGTCGCGGTAGAACATGTTCTTGCCCTGCTTCTGCAGGCCGAGCATCGTGTAGAGGTCCGCGCGCCGCTGCCACGGCATGACCGAACGCAGGAACTGCACGTAGGCCGAGGGCACCGGCATGTCGACCATGAAGTAGGCGCGCGAGAGGCTGAACACCATGCCGATCCGCCACGGGTCGAGCAGCACGGTGTCGACGTAGATCCGGCCGTCTTCGCGGCGCAGGACCGGGATCGCGAACGGATACTCGTGGTGGCCGTTGACGATCTTGCCGATCACGTAGGCGCCCTTGTTGCGGTAGAAGGGCGAGTTGAGCACCTGGATCTGCAGGTTCGCCTCGGCGTTCGGCCAGCCGCCTAGGTACTGCTCGAGACTCGCGCAGATGTAGGAGGCGTCGCGCTCGAGGTCGACGAACGGGCAGGTCCAGCGGAAGTCGCTCAGCATCTCCTTGACCGTCGCCCGGAACGCGGCCCAGGTCGGGTAGTAGCTCCGGTAGGTGGGCGGGTCGGACTCGATGTACTCGGTGGAGATCGCCGGGCGGAAGAAGATGAAGTCGTTGTGGAAGTAGGTCCGGTGCATGATGCGGCAGAAGACCGAGTTGAAGAAGGTCTCCGCCAGCTCCGGCTGCTTGTGGTTGGTGAGCAGGCCGATGTACTGGAGCTTCACCTGCTGCCAGGTGAGGTCGTCGAGCGACTGCGCGTGGAACTCCGAGCGCAGCCGGTCGACCGCCTCCTTCACGCGGTCGTCGTACCAGCGGATGCGTTCGCGCACGGAGTCGCGCATCGCCGCCCACTCCCCCGCCTCGAAGCGCTGCTTTGCCACCGCGCTCGATTCGCGGAACAGGCGATAGTGCTTGTCGAAGCCCTGCAGCATCGCCTCGGCGATCTTCTGTGCGACCGACGGTGTCGTGGTGATGGTGTCCATGGCGTGAGCTCGGAAGGGATGCGGGCCGGCGCGGAAAGCCTCCGTCGTCACCGTGCCCGGAACGATCCACGAGGTGTTGATCCGGCGCAAGCATCGGGCGCGCCTCCCGCGGCGCTCCCCGGGGACGTCCGAGAACGGTGCGCCCGGGTGGCCGGCCACGGCGGTGTTGGGAGATAATCCCGCCCTGCCGCGCGGACGGTCGCGGCGCCGGCGCGCCCGCTGCCCGGCGCCTCCAGGTCTCCCCGCTCCAGAGCCCCCCACCGCAACTACGGACCCGCGATGACTACTGCGTCGAAGATCAAGGTGCCGTCCGACGGCGCGAAGATCGTCCCCGGCAAGCCGGTGCCGGACAACCCGATCATTCCCTACATCGAAGGCGACGGCACGGGCGTCGACATCACGCCGGTGATGATCAAGGTGATCGACGCCGCGGTCGCCAAGGCCTACGGCGGCAAGCGCAGGATCCACTGGATGGAGGTCTACGCGGGCGAGAAGGCGACGCGCGTCTACGGCGGCGACGTCTGGCTGCCCGAGGAGACGCTGCAGGCGGTCAAGGACTACGCCGTCTCGATCAAGGGCCCGCTCACGACGCCGGTCGGCGGCGGCATCCGGTCGCTCAACGTCGCGCTCCGCCAGGAGCTCGACCTCTACGTCTGCCTGCGCCCGGTGCGCTACTTCAAGGGCGTGCCCTCCCCGCTCAAGGAGCCCGAGAAGACCGACATGGTCATCTTCCGCGAGAACTCGGAGGACATCTACGCCGGCATCGAGTACCAGGCGGAGACGGACAAGGCGCGCAAGGTCATCAAGTTCCTGCAGGAGGAGATGGGCGTCACCAAGATCCGCTTCCCGAACACCTCGGGGATCGGCATCAAGCCCGTCTCGCGCGAAGGCACCGAGCGGCTGGTGCGTGCCGCGATCGAGTACGCCATCAAGCACAAGCGCAGGTCGGTGACGCTAGTGCACAAGGGCAACATCATGAAGTTCACCGAGGGCGGGTTCCGGGACTGGGGCTATGCCCTCGCGCGGCGCGAGTTCGGCGGCGTCGACCTCGACGGCGGTCCGTGGCTCAAGCTGCCGCAGGGCGTGGTGATCAAGGACGTGATCGCCGACGCCTTC
>Ga0209254_10000210_pt1 | contig 42335 bp, 33 predicted proteins | sample FrelakmetDIP11DI_FD_187148 | JGI IMG/M metagenome (GOLD analysis project Ga0209254, IMG submission 187148) | Freshwater lake sediment microbial communities from the University of Notre Dame, USA, for methane emissions studies - DIP11 DI (SPAdes)... | ecosystem: Environmental > Aquatic >... | reverse complement strand
CAGTGTGCCATTGCGACAGCACCAACGCAGGGGCGAATCCTCATGGCGGTATTCAACGTGACCCGAGCCTTTGTCGCCGTGACCGCCGGTCTCCACGCGGTCCTGTTCGCCGCCGGCGCCCCCGCCCAGGTGCAGGGTCAACCGGCGCGACCGAACATCGTGGTCATCCTTGGCGACGACCTCGGGTTCGCCGACATGGGTTCGTTCGGCGGCGAGATCAACACGCCGAACCTCGACTCGCTGGCCAAGGAAGGCGTTCGCTTCACGAACTTCTACACGCACGCGAGCTGCTCGCCCACCCGATCGATGCTGCTGAGCGGCGTGGACACGCATCGCAATGGCCTCGGCAACATGGACGAGTGGGCCGCGCCGAACCAGTGGGGCGTGCCCGGCTACGAGGGCTACCTCAACCAGCAGGTAGCAACGCTGCCGCAGTTGCTCAAGGACGCCGGCTACCACACCTACATGGTCGGCAAGTGGCACCTCGGCAAGCAGCCCGACCTGATTCCGCGCGCACGCGGATTCGAGCGCGACTTTACGCTGCTCGACGGCGCGGGCAGCTACTGGGACATGACGAACTTCACCGCGGCGGCCCCGAAGTCGGTCTTCACGGAGGACGGGCGCTACCTGACCAGCCTGCCGAAGGACTATTACGCGACCAAAACGTACACAGACAAACTGATCGGCTACATCGACGCCAACCGGGGCGACGGCAAGCCGTTCTTCGCCTACGTGTCGCACCAGGCGCCGCACGATCCGTTCCATCTGCCGCGGGAGTGGCGCAACCGGCACGTCGGGGCATACGACAAGGGCTGGGACGCCGTGCGCCAGGAACGTCTCAAGCGGCAGATCGAGCTCGGCATCATGCCGCAAGGCACCGAACTCGCCGAGCGGATGTGGTTCGTGCCCGATCCGATCGTGCTCGCGCCGGCCAGCCGCGCCATCCTCGGCAAGAAGATGGAACTGTACGCCGGCATGGTCGAGAACCTGGACCACCACGTCGGCCGGCTGATCGATCATCTTAAGAAGATCGGCGAGTACGAGAACACGATCTTCATCGTGTTCGGCGACAACGGCGCGGAGGGCACCGATCTCTTCAAGATGATTGCAGGCTCGCCGGGTACCCGTGACTTCCTGTTCTCCGCGATCAACTGGTCGCAGACACACCCGAACGCTTGGGGCGACCCGGGCTCGTACGTCGGGTATGGCCCGATGTGGGCGCAGGTGTCGATGACGCCGTTCAGCCAGTACAAGGGCTGGACGGCCGAAGGCGGCATCCGCAACGCGTTGATCGTCAGTGGTCCGGCCGTGAAGCGACCCGCGGGCAGCATCAACCACGGCCTGATGCACGTCGCGGACATCATGCCGACCTTGCTCGAGATCGCCGGCGCCAGCTATCCGCAATCTCGCGATGGGCGTGAGCTGCCGCCGTTGGTGGGCAAGTCCTGGGGTCCGGTGCTGGCAGGAAAGGTCGACTCCGTGCGGACCGACCAGGACTATCTCGCGTGGGAAATCTTTGGCAATCGCGCGGTGCGACAGGGCGACTGGAAGCTGCGCTGGGGGCACAGGCCCTATGGCAAGGGCGAGTGGGAGCTTTTCAACGTCGCGAAGGATCCCGCGGAACGCACGGACGTCGCTGCGCAGAATCCCGACAAGGTGAAGGCGTTGCTGGCGCTCTGGGACGATTACGTCAAGGCCAACAACGTGATCGTGCCGAGCCGCTCGATGTTCGAGACCCTCGAAGACCAGCTGCCCTGGCGCGTCCCCGTGGAGTCGGGCTTCCCGCCGCTGCTCTTCAAGAAACAGTTCGTTCCGCCGCAGGAGATGCTTGCGGAGCCCAAGCCGTGAACGGCGTCGGTTGGCGAATCAACGAGACAAATGAGGACGGCCACTCCATGAACATCGTGCGAGGCTTGAGGAATCCGTTCGCCGGTTTGCGCTCCATCGCGCTGACGTTACTCGTCGTTGGCGTCCTCTGTCCGTTGCAGGCCATGTCGCAGGTGCCGCCGCGCTTCTACTGGAAGACCCTCTCCGGCGCGAACGCGGTGCCGCTGATCGTGACCTCCATGAGCGGCAATACGAATCCCTTCGACGCCGCGCATACGGTGACGCCGGGGGCCGAATTCGACGGCACGCTCGCCCTGGCCGGGTATGCGCGCACCTTCGCTTTGTTCGATCGCTCGGCCATGGCAGCCGTCCTGCTGCCCATGGGGCGGATCTCGGGAGACGTCATCACGCCGGGCGGCCAGGCGGTTTCGCAGTCGGTGAGCGGCTTTGGCGACCCGACCGTCGAGTTCAACCTCAACCTGATCGGCCCCAAGGCGCAGAAGAGCATTCCGGACGTCCTTCGGTACGAGCCGGGGTTCTCGCTCGACGTGCTGGCGGACCTCGCCATCCCGATCGGCGAATACGACAGCAACCAGTCCTTGAACGTGGGCCAGAACCGGTGGTACGGCCGCATCGGCTTCCCCATCGTGTGGCAGCTGGGAGCGTGGGTGCCGGGCCGCCGCACGACCCTGGAATTCCTGCCGGCCCTGTGGATGTTCGGCGACAACACGGATTACGTCGGCAAGACCCTGGAGACCGACCCGCTGTTCCAGATCGACGCACACCTGACACGTGACTTCACCGAGCACCTGTGGGGGTCGCTCGATGCCGCCTGGTACAACGGCGGCGAGGCGACCATCGACGGGGTCACGGGCGAGGAACTGGACAACTACGGCTTCGGCCTCACGCTCGGTTACCAGATCAACGACAACCTGGGCCTCACGTTCAGCTACAAGTCGACGGCCAGCGACGACGCGCCCGACGACCTGCAGATGGACGTGTTCATGATCTCGCTCGTGTCCGGGTGGCACCCGCTCATCGAAGGATCGAAGCGGCTGTCGAGCGAGTAGGCCTCTGGCGCGCTCAACCGGGCAAGGGATGTCGCCCGGCCGGGCATGATCTGTCCGACTCGTGCCCGGCTCACGCGGCCCAGTCTAGGATCACCTTGCCCGACTGGCCGGTGCGCATGATCTCGAAGCCCTCGCGGTACTCCGCGATCGGCAGCCGGTGCGTGATGATCGGCGTGATGTCGAGCCCGCTCTGGAGCATCGCGGCCATCTTGTACCAGGTCTCGAACATCTCCCGGCCGTAGACGCCCTTGAGCACGAGGCCCTTGAAGATCACGTCGTTCCAGTCGATCGCAGTGTTGTCCGGCGGGATGCCGAGCAGCGCGACGTTGCCGCCGTGGTGCATGGTGCGCAGCAGGTCGCGGAACGCCGAGGGGTTACCCGACATCTCGAGCCCCACGTCGAATCCCTCGACCATGCCGAGGTCCTTCATGGCCGAGTCGAGCGACTCGTGGCTCACGTTGATGGCGCGCGAGGCCCCCATCTTCCGGGCGAGGTCGAGGCGGTAGTCGTTCACGTCGGTGATGACGACGTGCCGCGCGCCGACGTGCCGGGCGATGGCCACGGCCATGATGCCGATCGGCCCGGCGCCGGTGATCAGCACGTCCTCGCCCACCAGGTTGAAGGACAGTGCGGTGTGGGTGGCGTTGCCGAAGGGGTCGAGGATCGAGGCCACCTCGTCGGTGATCGAATCTGAAAGCTTGAAGGCGTTGAAGGCAGGGATCACGAGGTACTCGGCGAAGCAGCCAGGCCGATTCACGCCTACGCCGACCGTGTTGCGGCACAGGTGGCGTCGTCCGGCGCGGCAGTTGCGGCAGTAGCCGCAGGTGATGTGGCCTTCGCCCGAGACGCGGTCGCCCACGGCGAAGCCCTGCACCTCGCTGCCGATCTCGACGATCTCGCCCGCGTACTCGTGGCCGACGTGCATCGGCACCGGGATGGTCTTCTGCGCCCACTGGTCCCAGTTGTAGATGTGGATGTCGGTGCCGCAGATCGCGGTCTTGCGTACCTTGATGCGCACGTCGTTCGGGCCGACCCTGGGCTCCGGGATTTCCTCCATCCAGATGCCGGGCGCACGCTGCGACTTGACCAGTGCCTTCATGGTTTCTGCCTCGGCGGACCGACGGGTCCGCCCGTCGATATCAGTGAATCACGCCGAGTTCACGCCCGACGGAGACGAAGCCGTCGATCGCCCGATCGAGCTGCTCCAGCGTGTGGCCGGCGCACATCTGGGTGCGGATGCGCGCCTTGCCCATCGGTACCACCGGATAGGAGAAACCGATCACGTACACGCCGCGCTCGAGCAGGTGCTCGGCGAACCGGGCCGCGAGCGCCGCATCCCCGATCATGACCGGCGCAATCGGGTGCTCGCCCGGCGCGATGGTGAAGCCGGCCTCCGTCATGCGGCCGCGGAAATGCGTAGTGTTGCGCCGGAGAATCGCACGCAACTCGTCGCCCGATTCGACAAGATCGAGCACGCGCAGCGTCGTCGCGGCGATCACCGGCGGAATGCTGTTCGAGAACAGATAGGGCCGAGAGCGTTGCCGCAGCCAGGCGACGATCTCGCGGCGAGCGGCGGTGAAGCCGCCGGCGCCGCCGCCGAGCGCCTTGCCGAGCGTGCTGGTAATGATGTCGATGCGGCCCAGCACCTGGCGGTGCTCGGGTGTCCCGCGGCCGCCCGGTCCCATGAAGCCCGTCGCGTGCGAGTCGTCGACCATGACCAGTGCCCCATAGCGGTCGGCGAGGTCGCAGATGTCCTTGAGGCGCGCGATCACGCCGTCCATGGAGAACACGCCGTCGGTGGCGATGAGCTTCACGCGCGCGCCGGAGGCCTCGCGGAGCCGCGTCTCGAGCTCGTCCATGTCGTCATTCGCGTAGCGCAGCCGCCGCGCCTTGCAGAGGCGAATTCCATCGATGATGCTCGCGTGGTTCAGGGCATCGCTGATGACTGCGTCCTGCTCGTCGAGCAGCGTTTCGAACAGGCCGCCGTTGGCATCGAAGCAGGACGAATAGAGGATCGCGTCGTCCATGCCGAGAAAGGCCGCGAGGCGCGCCTCGAGTTCCTTGTGCACCGATTGCGTGCCGCAGATGAATCGCACCGAGGCCATGCCGTAGCCGTAGCGGTCGAGCGCACGGTGCGCTGCTTCCCGGATCGAGGGATGGTTCGCGAGCGCGAGGTAGTTGTTGGCGCACAGGTTCACGAACTCGCGACCGTCCGTCAGCCTGACGACCGGCTGCTGTGGCGAGGCGAGCACGCGCTCCGGTTTGTAGAGACCCTGTGCGCGCAGCTCCTCGCACTGTCGGTTGAGTCGTTCGAGGAACGGTTGGTCCACGCGGTTATCTCCCGGCGAGGTCGCGATTATACGGGCCTATAATCCGGCCGTGAGTCCGCACCCGGAACAAGGCAGACCGACGCCAGCCGACGCCCTGCGCATCGACAAGTGGCTGTGGTGCGCGAGATTCTTCCGGAGCCGCGGGCTCGCGCAGGCGGCGGTCGAGGGCGGCCACGTGCAGGTGAACGGCGAACGCTGCAAGGCAGCGCGGCTGGTGCGGGTGGGCGACCGACTTCGGATCACCCGTGGGCGCGAGCGCTTCGAGGTCGAGGTCACTGGCATCCCGGTGCGCCGTGGACCGGCGAGCGAGGCACGCCTGCAGTACCTCGAGAGTCCGGAGAGCGTGGCGGCGCGCGCCCGCGCCAGGGAATTCGATCGGCTGGGGGCGCCCGTGAGCAGCGGCCGACCCGACAAGCGCGACCGGCGGGAGCTGCTGCGCACCGTCAAGGGCCGACCGTGACCGGGCACGCCCTCGCCGACCGGCCAACCCGCCTGTTCGTCGTACTCGCGGGGCTCTTCGCCGCGAACGCCATCATCGCCGAGTTCGTCGGCGTGAAGATCTTCGCGCTCGAGACCACGCTCGGCCTGCCGCCCTTCGACTGGAACTTGTTCGGACAGACCGGCTCGCTCAGTTTCACTGCCGGCGTGCTGCTGTGGCCGGTCGTGTTCGTGATGACCGACGTCGTGAACGAGTACTTCGGGCGCCGCGGCGTGCGCTTCATCTCCTTCCTGGCGGTCGGGCTGATCTGCTACGCCTTCCTGTTCGCCTATGTGGCCATCCGGCTCGCACCGGCGGCCTGGTGGGTGACCGTGAACGAGCCGCGCGGCGTGGACGACATGCAGGCTGCTTTCGCTGCGGTGTTCGGGCAGGGACTGTGGACCATCGGTGGCTCGCTGGTCGCTTTCCTGGTCGGCCAGTTGATCGACGTCGGCATCTTTCACCGCATCCGACGGCTCACCGGGGAACGATGGATCTGGCTGCGGGCAACCGGTTCGACGGCGGTATCCCAGCTCGTCGACAGCTTCGTCGTGCTCTACATCGCCTTCGTGCTCGGGCCGCAGCAGTGGCCGACGTCGCTGTTTCTCGCGGTCGGCACCGTGAACTACCTCTACAAGATGGCTGCCGCGATCGCGCTGATCCCGCTGCTCTACGGGATGCGGCGTGCGATCGAGCGCTACCTGGGTGCCGCCGATGCCGCAAAGCTGCGACGCGAAGCGGCGGAATAGGGGACATTCCCGATTTGTCGCGGACGCCACGGCAGGCGCGTGCCGTCGGCGGTCCCGAACCGCCGGCCGGTCCTCCCGGACTACTGCACCAGCTGGTTCAGCTGGAAGATCGGCAGCAGCATCGCGAGCACGATGACGAGTACCAGGCCGCCCATCACCAGGATCATCAGAGGCCCCAGCAGCCCCACCACCGCCTGCAGGATCGAGTCGAGCTCGCGTTCCTGGTGCACCGCCGCGCGCTCGAGCATGGTGTCGAGTTCGCCGCTGGTTTCGCCGCTTGAGATCAGATGGATCATCATGGGCGGGAACAGCCGGCTTGCGCCCAGCGAGCGGCCGATCGGCGCACCTTCGCGCACCTTCACCGCGGCTTCCTCGACGGCGGCCTTCATCGGCAGGTTGCTGACGACCTCGCTCGAGATGCGCAGCGCCTCGAGCACCGGCACGGTACTCGCGGTCAGCGTGCTCAGAGTGCGCGCGAAGCGCGCCGTGTTGCCGCCGCGAACGACCTTCCCGACCAGCGGCAGCCTGATCAGGAAACGGTGCCAGCGGCGGCGGTTCGACTCGATCCTGAGCCAGCGCGCGAACATGAACCCTGCCAGCACGAGGCCCGCGATCAGCCAGAGACCGTACTCGCGCATGAAGTCGCTGCCCGCGATCAGCAGCTGCGTCAGCAGCGGCAGCTGTGCGTCGCTGCTGCGGAACACCTCGACCACCTTCGGCACCACCGAGACCAGCAGAAAGAACACGATCGCGACGCACACGACGAAGAGCATAACGGGATAGAGCATGGCGCTCAGCGTTCGGCTGCGAAGCTGCTGGCGGTTGTCCGTATAGTCCGCGAGGCGCTCGAGCACGGCGTCGAGGTGTCCGGACTGCTCGCTCGCCGCCACCGTCGCACGGTAGATCTCGGGAAACGAGCCTGGAAAGTCCGCCAGTCCATCCGCGAGCGCGTGGCCTTCCATCACCTTCGAACGCACGCCGAGCATGATGCTGCGCACGCGCGGCTTGTCGGTCTGCTGCGAGCAGGCGAGCAGTGCCTCCTCGAGGGGCAGGCCGGACTTCACGAGGGTGGCGAGCTGGCGCGTCACCAGTGCGAGGTCGGCCGCACTCAGGCCACGCTGGAGCCCGAGCTGCAGCGGCCGGCGCGGGCCCTCGCGCTGCTTTTCCTCGACCTCGCTGACGTTGACCGGCAGCAGTCCCTGCTCGCGCAGCAGCTGGCGGACGTGACGAGCGGTGTCGCCCTCGATCACGCCCTTGCGTTCGCGGCCCGTCGCGTCGACCGCGACGTAGTCGAAGGCTCCCATGGATCAGTCCTCGCGCGTGACCTTGAGGACTTCCTCGATCGTCGTGACGCCCGACAGCACCTTTGCCCGGCCGTCGTCGCGAATGCCAGGAGTACGCGCGCGGGCCGCGCGCTCGAGGTCGAGCTCGGAGGCGCCGTCGTGGACCATCGCGCGCATCTGCTCGTCGACCAGCACCAGCTCGTAGATGCCGGTGCGTCCCTTGTAGCCGCCTGACGGGTCGCGCCGGCCTGGACGGTACAGCGTGGGGGAGGGCGCATCGTCGGGGAGGTTCAGCAGCCGGCGTTCGTACTCACCGGCAGGGTAGGCCTCGCGGGTCGCCGGGTTAAGAACCCGCACGAGGCGCTGGGCGAGCACGCCGATCAGGCTCGAGGCCAGGAGGAAAGGCTCGATGCCCATGTCACGCAGACGCGTGACCGCGCCGGCGGCGGTATTGGTATGCAGCGTCGAGAGCACGAGGTGGCCGGTGAGCGAGGCCTGCACCGCAATCTGGGCTGTCTCGAGGTCGCGGATTTCGCCCACCATCACCACGTCCGGGTCCTGGCGCAGGATGGCGCGCAGCCCGCGGGCAAAGGTCATCTCGACGCGGGTATTGACCTGCGTCTGGCCGATGCCGTCGATGTAGTACTCGATCGGGTCCTCGACCGTCATGATGTTGCGCGTGCGGTCGTTGATGCGGTCGAGAGCGGCGTAGAGGGTGGTCGTCTTGCCGGAGCCGGTGGGGCCCGTGACCAGCAGGATGCCGTTCGGCTTGTGGATCAGTTCGTCGATGTGGTGCTGGGTCACGCCGTCCATGCCGAGCGAGCCGAGGTCGAGCCGGCCGGCCTGCTTGTCGAGCAGGCGCAGCACCACGCGCTCGCCATGCCCGGCGGGAATGGTCGAGACGCGCACGTCCACCGCGCGGCCGGCGATGCGCAAGGAGATCCGTCCGTCCTGCGGCAGTCGCTTCTCGGCGATGTCGAGCCGCGACATGACCTTGATGCGTGAGACGATCAGCGGCGCGACGGCACGCTTGGTCTGCAGCACCTCGCGCAGCACGCCGTCCACCCGGAAGCGGATCACGAGCCGGTTCTCGAAGGGCTCGATGTGGATGTCGGAGGCGTTCTCCTTGACCGCCTGCGTGAGCAGCGCATTGATCAGCCGGATCACCGGCGCCTCGTCCTCGCTCTCGAGCAGGTCGGAGGGCTCCGGGATCTCCTGGGCGAGGCTGCCGAGGTCGGTATCCTCCTCGAGCCCGCCCATGGCATCCATGGCGGCGCTCGAGCCGCCTTCGTAGGCCTGCCGCAGCAGCAGCTCGAAGCGCTCGGCATCCACGCGCTCGATATTCAGCGGCCGGTGCAGGTGCCGGCGGACCTCGGCAAGCGCGAGCGGCGAGGCGCCGGCGCGCAGCACCACGTCGGCACCTTCTTCCGTCAGCCCGCGGACCAGCACGCCGTGCCGCTTCGCGAACACGAAGGGCAGTGGACGCGGCGGTTCGACGACGCGTCCGGCCGCAGCGATGATCGCTTCGTCGGTGGTGGCGGTGCTCACGGCAGCGGCTTGTCCGGGGCAGGTGCAGGCGTGGTGCCGAACGGCGTCGTGGGCGTGACGGGCTTCGGCGGGGTGGTGCCTGAAGGCGTTGTCGGCTGCACCGGAACCGTCTGCGCAGCTGCTGCGTTGCCCTCCGAGACCACAGCGCGCTCTGCCGGCGTCGTGCCGGGTGGAGCGGCGTACTGCGCGGGATTCAGCAGTTCCGGCGGCACCAGCGCCTCGAGCGACGGCAGCGTCGGCTGCCGCTCGTTTGGCATCAGCATCACCTTGCCGTCATTGTGCTTCAGTTGCTGATCACGGATGTAGTTGTATTTCGCGTTGGTCTCGATCGCGGCGTCCACGCCGTCGCGCAGGATGCGCGGCCGGATGAACACCATCAGGTTGGTCTTCACCTTGTCCACGCTGCGGGTCTTGAAAAGCTCGCCCAGGATTGGAATCGAACCCAGGAACGGCACCTGGGACTGGCCCTCGCGCACCTCGTCGGAGATCAGGCCGCCAAGCACGATCAGGCCGCCGTCCTCGACCAGCACATTGGTCGAGATCGTGCGCTTGTTCGTGATGAGGTCGGTCTGGCTCACCTGCTCGGCGCTTGCAGCGATGTTCGAGGCCTCCTGCGAGATCTTCAGCACCACCGCATCGCCCTCGTTGATCTGAGGAGTGATCTTGAGGATGTTGCCGACTTCCTCGCGCTGTACGGTCTGGAAGGGGTTACCGAACTGGCCGTCGCCACCGCCAGTGGTGACGTACTGGCCGGTGACGAACGGCACTTCCTTCGCGATCTTGATCTCCGCTTCCTCGTTATCGAGCGTCACGATCGAGGGAGTGGCGATGATGTTGGTGTTGCCGGCGCCGCCGATGGCGCGGATCAGGGCAGCCCAGCTGAAGCCGCTCGAGACGATCTGCCCGACGCCGAGCGTCAGGCCGCTCGGCAACGACTGGATGCTGTCCGGATTGAGCACGCCTTGCAGGATCTCGCCGATTCCGGTGCCGTCCACGGGACGCACGAAGCCGGCCGCCGGGAGTATGTTGCCCTCCGCGTCGCGGTCCCCGAGCAGCCAGTTGATACCTAGATCCGCCGAGTCTTCAGCCGACAGCTCCACCAGGATCGCCTCCACCAGCACTTGTGCGCGGCGGATGTCCAGGCGGTCCACGATCGACATGATCGAGCGCATCACCTTGGGGGGGGCGGTCACGACCAGGGCGTTCGTCTGCGGCTCGGCCCAGATCGTGACGCCTTTGTCGGCGGCCCCACCGCCGCCCACCATCACGGGCGCCCCCGCGGCGCCGGGCGCGCCGCCGGACGGAGCGGCCGCCGCCGTGATGCCCGTGATCTGCTCCCGCAGTTTCTGCGAGATCTTCTCGGCATCGGCGTAGCGGAGGTAACGCACCTGGGTGTCGCCGCCCGCCTCGAGCGGCGTGTCGAGATGGGTGATGAGCGTCTTCAGGCGCAGGCGCTGCGAGCTCTCGCCGCTCACCAGCACGCTGTTGGTGCGCTCGTCGGCGACCATCTTCACGGTCGGCACGCCGCCGCCTTCGGCGCCGCCCGTCGTGTACAGCGAATTGACGATCCGCACCACCTCGGCCGCGCTCGCGTGCTGCATCGGGATCACGTCGATGTTCTCGTCGCCCGTCTGGTCGATGCGCTGGATGATCCGCACCATGCGGCTCACGTTCGAGGCGCGGTCCGAGATGATCAGCATGTTGGAGGCGGGGTAGGCCGCAAGGTGACCATACTGCGGGATCAGTGGCCGCAGGATCGGCACGAGCTGCGCGGCGCTGACGTTCTTGACCGCTATCACCTGGGTGACGATCTCGTCCGAGGTCGAGCTGACGCGCGAGGGCAGGTCGTTCGCCGGGAGCTGGCGGGCGTTTGCGTCCGGGACGATCTTCACCACGTCGCCGGATGGCACTGCGACGAAGCCATGCACCTGCAGGATCGACAGGAAGGCTTCGTAGAAGGCCTGCGGGGACATCGGCGTCGAGGAGAGCATCGTGACCTGGGCCCGCACGCGCGGATCGACGATGAAGTTCTTGCCAGTGACCGCGCTCACCGCCTCGATGATCTGGCCGAGGTCGGCGTCCTTGTAGTTCGGGGTGATCGACCCTTGCGACTGGGCCGGCGCCGCGGCGGGCACGCTCAGCGCCAGTGCCGCGGTCAAGGCGGTGGCGGCGAGCCTGGCTGCGAGGCGTTCCTTGAGATGCTTCATCGTCACTCCGTGGACTCCTCGTCGTCCGGGGTCTCGGGGACCTCGGTGACCGGAATCGCCACTGGCATCGCCTCCGCGGCGGCCGCTTCGGCCGCGACGAGGGCGTTGTTTATGTTGACCTGCGTACTCTGGCCGTTGCGCTCGACTGTCACCGTGACCTGCGTCGCGCTGTTCATGGACTGCAGGATCTCCATTCCCCGGGCCGGATCGTCAAGTGGGGTGCCGTTGATCGCGGTCACCAGATCGCCCGGCATCAGCCCGAGCTTCGAAAACTGCTCCCTGTTGCGCCCCGGGTACACGCGATAACCTCGCTGCTCCCCGTTCGCGAACACCGGCTGGGGACGGATGATCTCGGTGATCGCACTCGGGTTCTGCGCCGCGAGGTTCTGCAGGCGCTCGCCAAGCATCGGGTCGGGCGCCATGCTCGTCGCGCTTGGCAGCGGAGCGGTGCCGCCGGCGAACTTCTTCGGCAGCATCAGGGCCTCGAGCTTGCCGTTACGATCGAGGATCACGCGGTCCGGGTACACCGAGTGCAGCTTCGCTCCACCCGCGACCGTGCGACCTACAGGGTACACCCGTGCCGTGGCGGCGCTGTCGCCAATGATCGCGAAGCCCTGGAGGGGGTCGGTTCCGGCGATCGTGCCGGCGAGCACCAGGTTCAACTGCGTGGCGGCCACCGCGTTCGGGTCCGTGTCCTGGCCGTCGGTGGCGCCTGCGAGGCCGAACAGGTGGGCATTCACGATCCGCCCGACGTTGTACGCAGGCCCGCTGGGTGGCGCCGGGGGTGGCGTCGACGCGGCCACCGGCGCGGTCCCCTGTCGCGCGCCGAGGACGGTCCAGACGAGCTGTACTGCCTGCCACGCGAGCAGCACGACCATGGCCGCCGAAACCAGCAGCGGCGCGTACCGGCCCAGCGACGCGGGCGCGAGGCCGGCGGCGGTCCCGGCCATGGATCTGAATCGTTCCTGGAGCTGCATCGATTGGGGGGACTCGGTCACCCGCGGGGGAGAGCTGAAGCCCGGGCATGATACGGACTCGTGGGACATAGCCTCAAGACAATCGCGCAAGTATCGGACTGCGCAAACCGTGCACGGATCCCGTTTCGGCGCTTGTCACCGGCCGGTCGTGGCCCTATATAGGGATGGCGACCGCGACCCCGAAAGATGAGCGAGGAACCCACACAGCAGAGCCACGGCCTGGTCGTGGAGGAAGCGCAGCCGCGTACCAAGCGGCCGCCGCTCTACCAGGTCGTGCTCCTGAACGACGACTTCACGCCCATGGAGTTCGTCGTGGACGTTCTCGAGCACATCTTCGCCATGGACCGGACCACTGCCACACGCGTGATGCTCGAGGTGCATACGCGGGGCAAGGGTGTCTGCGGCGTCTTCACCTACGAGATCGCCGAGACCAAGGTCGCGCAGGTGACGACCTACGCCCGCCAGAATCAGCATCCCCTACTTTGCACGATGGAAGAGGCCTGACGCCGTGTTGAGCAGCGAACTCGAGATGTGCCTGAACGAGGCCTTCCAGACCGCCCGGGAGGCTCGCCACGAATTCATGACCGTCGAGCACCTGCTGCTCGCGATCATCGATACCACGCGGGTCCGCGAGATCCTGCGCGCCTGCGGTGCCGACGCGGCTCGCCTGCGCAAGGAGCTCGCCGAGTTCATCGACCAGACGACGCCGCGGCTCAAGCAGGACGACGACCGCGAGGTCCAGCCCACGCTCGGGTTCCAGCGGGTGCTGCAGCGCGCCGTCTTCCACGTCCAGTCGAGCGGCAAGAAGGAGGTCTCGGTTGCCAACGTGCTGGTCGCGATCTTCAGCGAAAAGCATTCGCACGCCGCCTACCTGCTCACGCTGCAGGACGTGTCCCGCCTGGACGTGGTCAACTACATCTCGCACGGCCTCGTGAAGCCGGGCGACGAGCGCGAGACGCGCAACGAGGAGTCTTCGCCGTCGGAGGGCGAGCGCGAGAGCGAAGGCAGCTCGGCCCTCGAGAAATACGCGACCAACCTCAATCGTCTCGCGCTCGAAGGTCGCATCGATCCGCTCATCGGCCGCACGCTCGAGATCGAGCGCACCATCGAGATCCTGTGCCGCCGGCGCAAGAACAACCCGCTCTACGTCGGTGAGGCCGGAGTCGGCAAGACGGCGCTGGTAGAGGGGCTCGCTCGACTGATCATCGAGCGCAAGGTGCCTGAGGTCCTTGCCGACAGCACGGTCTACTCGCTCGACCTGGGGTCGCTGATCGCCGGTACCAAGTATCGCGGTGACTTCGAGAAGCGGCTCAAGGGCGTGCTTGCCGAGCTCAAGAAGCTGCCGGGCTCGATCCTCTTCATCGACGAGATCCACACCGTGATCGGCGCCGGCGCCGCATCGGGCGGCGTGATGGACGCCTCGAACCTGATCAAGCCCGCGCTCGCCAACGGCGAGCTGCGCTGCATCGGGTCGACCACCTACCAGGAGTTCCGCGGCATCTTCGAGAAGGACCACGCGCTGACGAGGCGCTTCCAGAAGATCGACGTCGTGGAGCCGACCGTTGCGGAGACCGTCGAGATCCTGCGCGGCCTGCGCGCGAAGTTCGAGGAGCACCACGGCATCCGCTACAGCGACGAGGCGCTCGCCGCTGCCGCGGAACTCTCCGCGCGACACATCAATGACCGTCACCTGCCCGACAAGGCCATTGACGTCATCGACGAGGCGGGCGCCCGCCAGCGCGTCAAGCCGGCAGCTGCGCGCGAATCGGTGGTGGACGTGGGGCAGATCGAGGATGTCGTGGCGCGCATGGCGCGCATCCCGCCGAAGACGGTCTCGTCGAGCGACCGGGACGTGCTTCGCAACCTCGAGCGGAACCTCAAGCTGGTCATCTACGGCCAGGACAGGGCGATCGAGACGCTTGCCTCGTCCATCAAGATGTCGCGCTCAGGCCTCGGCGATCAGCACAAGCCGGTGGGTTCCTTCCTGTTCGCGGGCCCGACGGGCGTCGGCAAGACCGAGGTCACGCGGCAGCTCGCCGCGGCGCTCGGCGTGGAGCTGGTCCGCTTCGACATGTCCGAGTACATGGAACGCCACACCGTCTCGAGGCTGATTGGCGCACCGCCGGGTTATGTGGGTTTTGACCAGGGCGGCCTCCTGACCGAGGCCATCGCCAAGAACCCGCATTGCGTGCTGCTGCTCGACGAGATCGAGAAGGCTCATCCGGACGTCTTCAACCTGCTGCTGCAGGTGATGGACCACGGCACGCTCACCGACAACAACGGCCGCAAGGCCGATTTCCGCCACGTCGTGATCGTGATGACCACGAACGCAGGCGCCGCGGAGATGAGCCGCGCCTCGATCGGCTTCGTGGCCCAGGACAACGCGCCCGACGGCATGGAAGCGATCCGGCGCCTGTTCGCGCCCGAGTTCCGCAACCGCCTGGATGCCATCGTGCAGTTCGAGCCACTCGACGAGCGGACCATCCAGCGCGTGGTGGACAAGCTGGTGGTGGAGGTGGAGACGCAGCTCGAGCAGAAGGGCGTGGCGCTGCACGTCGAGGACGACGCACGCACCTGGATCGCGCAACGTGGCTATGACCCGAAGATGGGTGCGCGCCCCATGGCGCGGGTGATCCAGGAGTACATCAAGCGGCCGCTCGCCGAGGAGTTGCTGTTCGGTCAGCTCGTGAAGGGCGGACACGCGTTCGTGAGCGTCGGGCCCGACGACCAGCTGAAGATCGAGACACGTTCTTCGGAGGAACCGGCGCTGCTGGAGTGACGGATCGCCGCGGCACGCGAGCGGAAGCGCCCGCCGCAGCCTCAGCGACCGCGATAGACGATCCGGCCCTTGGTGAGGTCGTAAGGGGTCATCTCGACCGTCACGGTGTCGCCGGTGAGTATGCGGATGTAGTTCTTGCGCATCTTGCCCGAGATGTGGGCGGTCACGATGTGACCATTCTGCAGCTGCACCCGGAAGGTCGTGTTCGGAAGGGTCTCCACGACCCGGCCTTCCATCTGAATTGCATCTTCCTTCGCCATGCAGCCTCTCAGCGACCCCGCGGGCCGCGCGGATTCTGCCCAATGGCCTTTGTCAATGCAATTGATGCATCCCGCCATGAATCGTCGGGCGCGGGCGGGCCGTTGATCGCCGCTGCGAGTTCGCGCAGGAACTCGGTTCGCGGCATGCTGCGCGCCCCGAGCTTCATCAGGTGTTCGCTCGCGAGCTGGCAGTCGATGAACCGGTATCCGCGTTCGCGCAGGCTCGCCGCCAGTGCGCAGAGCGCCACTTTGGAGGCGTCGCGCGCCGTGCTGAACATCGACTCGCCGAAGAACGCCCTCCCGAGCGCCACCCCATAGAGCCCGCCCACCAGCCGTCCGGCCTCCCAGGTCTCCACCGAGTGCGCGAATCCGAGCTGGTGGAGTCGCTGGTAGGCCTCCTTCATCTGCGGGGTGATCCATGTGCCCTCAGGTCGCAGTGCCCGGTCGGCGCAGTGCTCGAGCACCTCGGTGAAACCGCGGTCCATGCTCGTCTCGTAGCCGCGGTTGCGCAGCGCCTTCGCAAGACTGCGCGACACCCTCAGCTCGTCGGGGTACAGCACCGTGCGCGGGTCAGGCGACCACCACAGGATCGGCTGGCCCGCCGAGAACCAGGGGAAGATCCCACGGCGGTAGGCTTCGAGAAGGCGCTCCGGCGAGAGATCTCCTCCGGCGCACAGCAGTCCGTCGGGATCCGCGAGCGCGGTCTCGACGGGCGGGAAGGCCGTGGGCGGGTCGCCGGGGCGCAACCACGGGATCATTCCGCCGAGCCTCGCTGGAACGGCAGGTGACGCGCGGCGTTCGCCGCATACTCGACCACCGCGTTGCGTTCGCGCTCGAGGTAACGCGCAACCGCGGCACGGAAGCCCTCGTGCGCCAGCCAGTGAGCCGAGGAGGTGAGCATGGGCGCGAAACCGCGGGCCAGCTTGTGCTCGCCCTGCGTACCCGGGTCGAAGGAGCCGAGCCCCTGCTCGATGCAGTACTCGATGCCGCGGTAATAGCAGATCTCGAAGTGCAGGCAGTCCTCGTGCCGCGCCGCGCCCCAGTAGCGGCCGTAGAGGGTTCCGCCGCCCTGGAGAAAAATCGCAGCGGCGAGCGGCTCGTGCTCGCGCTCGGCGAGCACGACGATGACCGTGCCTGGCATGCGTTGCGCCACGTCTGCGAGGAATGCCGCACTGATGTAGTGCGCGTTTCCGTGCCGCAGAAAGGTGCGTTCCGAGAAGCCGAAGATCACCTGCCACAGGGATTCGTCGATCTGCTCGCCACGCAGGATTCTCGTGCCGATGCCTGACTCGACGACGCGCCGTCGCTCGCGCTTCAGCTTCTTGCGCTTCTCGGAACGGAACCCGTCCAGAAAGTCCTCGAAGTCGCGGTAGCCGTGGTTGCGCCAAAGGAAGCGTACGTCGTGGCGTCGCAGGAAACCGGCGTCCTCGAGTGCTGCCTGGTCCTCGGCGGTCGTGAAGTTTGCGTGTGTACCCGAGACGGACGCATCTGCCGCGGTCTCGCGCAGCAGCGAGGCGAGCACGCCGCGCGTCTCCCGCAGGTCGCCATCCTTCCGCACCAGCAGCCGTGGCCCCGTCACCGGCGTGAACGGCACGGCGGCGAGCTGCTTGGGGTAGTAGGGCAGGCCGGCGCGGAGGTAGGACTGCGCCCAGCTCCAGTCGAAGACGAATTCGCCCCAGGAGTGGGACTTCTCGTATCGCGGCACGGCGCCGATGAGCCGCCCGGCGCCATCGCGCAGCAGCAGGTGACTCGGTGTCCAGCCGGAATCGCCACCGACGCAGCCATGGCGCTCAAGCGCGTCGAGGAATGCGTGCGCGAGGAAAGGATTGCCGGATGCGTCGAGCCGATCCCAGTCCGTGGCGGGCACGCCCGCGATCCGACTGACGATCTCCGCGCGGTCACCCACGGGATACGGGCACGGTGCGCTCAGTGACCGGCGTCGAGCTGCTCGAGGTACTTGTCTGCGTCGAGCGCCGCCATGCAGCCGGTGCCGGCGGAGGTGACCGCTTGCCGGTAGACGTGATCGGCGACGTCGCCCGCGGCGAAGACTCCCGGCACGCTCGTGCCGGTTGCACCGCCCTCGAGGCCCGTGCGCACGACGATGTAGCCACCCTTCATGTCGAGCTGTCCCTCGAAGATCTGCGTGTTGGGCGTGTGGCCCACCGCGATGAAGACGCCCGAAACCTTGATGTCGCGCGTGCCACTGCCGTCGGTCGCCGCGATGCGCACGCCGGTGACACCGGAGTCGTCGCCCAGGACGTCCTGCACGTTGTGGTTCCACACGATGTCCACTACGCCCGCGCGCTGCCTCTCGAACAGGCGGTCCTGCAGAATCTTCTCGGCACGCAGCTTGTCGCGGCGGTGCACAAGCGTCACGTGCGAGGCGATGTTCGAGAGGTAGAGCGCCTCCTCCACGGCAGTGTTGCCCCCGCCGATCACGGCCACGCGCTGGCCGCGGAAGAAGAAACCGTCGCAGGTCGCGCAGGCCGATACCCCGCGACCGCGGAAGCTCTGTTCCGACTCGAGCCCGAGATAGCGGGCGCTGGCTCCCGTGGCAATGATCAGCGCGTCGCAGGTGTACTCGCCGCGGTCTCCTCTCAGCAGGAGCGGCCGCCGCGAGAAGTCGACCTCGTTCACGTGGTCCATCACGATTTCGGTGTCGAAGCGCTCCGCGTGCTCGCGCATCCGCTCCATGAGCCCTGGCCCGGTGAGCCCGTGCGGGTCGCCCGGCCAGTTGTCCACCTCGGTCGTGGTCATGAGCTGGCCGCCCTGCTCGGCTCCGGTCAGCAGCAACGGCTTGCGGTTGGCACGGGCCGCATATACCGCCGCCGAATAGCCCGAGGGGCCGGAGCCCAGGATGATCAGCCGCGAGTGACGGGGGGTGCTCATGTATACTGCCTCGCGCTCATGCGCATCGCGTCCGGGTGGGGCGCGGCATGGTAAGCAACATCCCGACCGGCAGCAAAGATGACCGAGACGCGTGGTACTCGGGGCTTGGTGATGGGCCCACGATGGTCCCGCGTGGCGCCGCGTAATCGCATAGAATTCATTGGCTTATTAAAAGCTCCTGATCCCTCAGGTGAACCGATTTGGCCAGGACTGAAGCAAAGCGTGAGGTCACATCAGACGCGACCCTGATCGCCCGTGGGTTGCGCGAGAGCGCACTGTGGATCTTCGGGGCGCTGGCCCTGATCCTGTTCGCGGCGCTGGCGAGCTACGAGCCCAACGACCCTGCCTTCTCCTCGACGGGCGAGCAGGGCCCGGTCGCGAACCTGATCGGACCGTTCGGGGCGTGGTTGTCCGACCTCTTCTTCGTGCTGTTCGGCGGCCCCGCCTATCTGTTTCCGCTGATGCTGGCGCTGACCGGATGGACGCTGTATCGCGAGCGGGGCGAGCGCCCGCCCCAGAGCCGGCAGTCCTTCGGCGTACGCGGTCTGGGTTTCGTACTGGCGCTCGCGACGAGCTGCGGCCTTGCCACGCTGCACTATGCCGCCGGCATGCTGCCGAGTACCGCCGGCGGAGTGCTCGGGTCGCTCGTGGGCGAGGGGCTTTCCTCGGCCATGAGTCCGCTTGGTGCGACCCTGCTGCTGCTGGCAGTCTGGCTCGCCTCCGTCTCGCTGTTCACGGGTGTCTCCTGGGTCCAGGTGATGGACCGGATCGGCCATGGAGTGCTGTCCGCGATTGCCTGGGCACGCGATCGCATGAGCACGGCGCGAGACGTGAAGGCCGGCCGTGAGGTGAAGCAGGCGCGCCAGGAGGTCGTGCGCGAGGAGCAGAAGCGGGCCGCCGAGCGCAAGCCACCGAAGATCGAGGCGGCTGCGCCCAAGGTCGAGAAAAGCGAGCGCGTCGAGAAGGAGAGGCAGGTCGCGCTGTTCGAGCGGCCGGGCTCGACGGAGCTGCCGGAGCTCTCGCTGCTGGATGATGCGCCGCCGCGTGGAGGCGGCTACTCGCCCGAGGCGCTCGAGGCGATGTCGCGGCTGGTCGAGCTGAAGCTGCGCGACTTCGGCGTCGAGGCCGAGGTCGTCGAGGTGCATCCTGGTCCGGTGATCACGCGCTTCGAGCTGCGGCCCGCGCCGGGCGTGAAGGTGGCGCAGATTTCGCACCTCGCCAAGGACCTGGCGCGCGCGCTTTCGGCCGTGAGCGTGCGTGTCGTCGAGATCATTCCCGGCAAGTCCACGATGGGCCTCGAGATCCCGAACGAGTCGCGCGAGATCGTCACGCTCGGCGAGATCATCAAGTCCAGGGCCTACGACGAGATGAGCTCGCCGCTCGCCCTGGTGCTCGGCAAGGACATCGGGGGCAACCCGGTCGTCGCGGACCTGGCGCGCATGCCGCACCTGCTGGTAGGCGGCACGACCGGCTCGGGTAAGTCGACCGCTGTGAACGCGATGGTCCTGTCGCTGCTCTACAAGTCTTCCGCGGAGCACGTGCGACTCATCATGATCGACCCGAAGATGCTGGAACTCTCGGTCTACGAGGGTATCCCGCACCTGCTCGCGCCGGTCGTGACCGACATGAAGCAGGCTGCGAACGCGCTGCGCTGGTGCGTCGCGGAAATGGAGCGGCGTTACCAGCTGATGGCGCACGCGGGCGTGCGCAACCTCCACGGCTACAACCGCAAGGTCAGGGAAGCTGCGGAGGACGGGAAACCGATCAAGGACCCGATCGAGATGAAGCGCCTGCAGCCCGGCGGCGATCCCGACTCGGTGCCTGTACTCGAGCCGTTGCCTTACATCGTCGTCATCGTCGACGAGCTCGCCGACCTGATGATGATCGTCGGCAAGAAGGTCGAGGAACTCATCGCACGGCTCGCACAGAAAGCGCGCGCCTCGGGCATCCACCTGATCCTCGCCACGCAGCGCCCGTCTGTCGACGTGATCACCGGCCTCATCAAGGCCAACATCCCGACGCGCATCGCGTTCCAGGTGTCCGCCAAGGTCGACTCGCGCACCATCCTCGACCAGAGCGGCGCCGAGGCGCTGCTCGGCCACGGCGACATGTTGTTCCTGCAGCCTGGCACCTCTTTGCCGGTTCGGGTGCACGGGGCATTCGTGTCCGACCAGGAAGTGCATCGGGTGGTCGCCAAGCTCAAGGTGATGAGCCCGCCCGTCTACCTCGACGAGGTGCTCGATGGCCCATCGGCGCCGATTCCTGGCCTCCCGGGCGAGCCGAACGGAGGCGGCGAGGAGGGTGGCGGCGATCCGGAGCAGGATCCGCTGTACGACGAGGCCGTGAAGATCGTGACCGAGAGCCGCAAGGCCTCGATCTCCGGTGTGCAGCGGCGACTCAAGATCGGTTACAACCGCGCCGCCCGCATGATCGAGGCCATGGAGGCCGCGGGTCTCGTAGGGCCGCTGCAGTCCAACGGCAGCCGCGAGGTTCTCGCGCCACCGCCGCCCGAGGCAGACTGAGGCATGCCGGGCAGCAACCGTGCCTGGCCGCTTCGTGGACCCGCGAAGGCGCAGCGCTGGCTCGCCACGGCTTTGCTGGCACTCGCCGCAACGGCCGCTCCCGCGTTGCCAGCCTACGCGAAGGATCCGCTGGACGCCGTCGCGCGCATCGACGCCTATCTCGGCTCGTTCCGCACGCTGTCGGCGGAGTTCGCGCAGACGGTGCGCAATCGCGACGGCCAGCCGACCGAGCGCGCCTCGGGCACCCTGGCGCTGTCGCGGCCCGACCGGTTCCGCTGGGACTACCGACAGCCGTACCTGCAGACGATCGTTGCCGACGGCGAGCGGCTGTGGCTTTACGACAGCGACCTGCAACAGGTCACGGTACGCGAACTCGAGTCGGGCCTCGGCTCGACGCCTGCAATGCTGCTGTCGGGCTCGGGTCGCGTCGCAGATGCCTTCGGGTCCGCCGGGGTCGAGCGCAAGGGCGACTGGACGTGGTACCGCCTCAAGCCGCGCGATACAGCTTCCGACTTCGAGTCCGTGAGCCTGGCGCTGGACGAGCGCGGCGAACTCGCCGGAATGGAGCTGCAGGACAAGCTCGGACAGCAGACCGTCATCGAGTTCACCGCCGTCCGTCGTAATCCTACGCTCGACCAGTCGTTGTTCCGCTTCACGCCTCCGCCCGGTGCCGACGTGATCGGGCGGGCCGCGAACTGATTCCATGCTGCCGCTTCAGCGCCGGAGGGCGTGGCTCGCCGGCAGCACGCTGCTGGTCCTGCTCGTCGTGGTGGCAAGCCTGGCACCGTCGGGAACCGTGCCGATGCCGCCGGTCAGCGGCTTCGACAAGGTCGAGCACTTCGTTGCCTACGCAGTCCTCGCGGCGTGGTTTGCCGGGCTTTACCCGAGGGCCAGCTATCCATGGATTGCGCTCGGCCTGGCGACGCTCGGATTCGTGATCGAAGTGCTGCAGCAATACATGGGGCTCGGTCGCGAGGGTGACCCGCGCGACATGCTGGCCGATCTCGCCGGCATCGCCGTCGGGCTCTGGCTGGGCGGCGCGGTAGCGGGCGACTGGGCGCTGCGGGTCGAGTCGTGGCTGGCGCGACGATGAGGACGAACGGGACACAGTCGCCGGGTCCGAGCGAGGTTGCGACTGCGGAAGGCTGGCGACCGCTCGCCGACCGCATGCGGCCTGCGGCGCTCGAGGAGTTCGTGGGCCAGCAGCACCTGCTCGCACCCGGCAAGCCGCTCCGGCGCATGCTCGAGGGTCGCAACCTGCACTCGATGCTGCTGTGGGGACCGCCGGGCACCGGCAAGACGACGCTGGCACGGCTGGTGGCCGGCACCTGCGACGCGGAGTTCGTGTCGCTGTCCGCGGTGATGGCGGGCGTGAAGGACGTACGCGCGGCGGTGGAGCAGGCGCAGGCGCTGCGACGCGAGCGCGGCCGTCGCACCGTGCTGTTCCTGGACGAGGTGCACCGCTTCAACAAGTCGCAGCAGGACGCGTTCCTGCCCTACGTCGAGGACGGCACCCTGTGCTTCATCGGCGCGACCACGGAAAATCCGTCGTTCGAAATCAACTCGGCGCTGCTCTCGCGGGCACGTGTATACGTACTGCGCGCGCTGACGCTCGAGGACGTGCGCGAGGTGCTGACCCGCGCGCTCGAGCGCGAGTCTGCCGGCGCGACGGTTGCCGTCGAGCCCGAGGCGCTCGAGACCCTGGCACGCGCGGCCGACGGCGATGCCCGGCGCGCACTCAACCTGCTCGAGGTCGCGCTCGACCTCGCGCGCAGCAGCGAGGGCACGATCACCGAGGCGATCGCCGCAGAGGTGTCGGCCGGTGGCTATCGCCGATTCGACAAGAAGGGCGAGCAGTTCTACGACCAGATCTCTGCCCTGCACAAGGCGGTGCGCGGGTCGGATCCGGATGCCGCGCTCTACTGGCTGTGCCGCATGCTCGACGGCGGTTGCGACCCGCGCTACGTCGCCCGGCGCGTGCTGCGCCTGGCCTCGGAGGACATCGGGAATGCCGACCCTCGTGCGCTGGCGCTGGCGCTGCAGGCCTGCGAGACCTACGAGCGCCTCGGCAGTCCCGAGGGCGAGCTCGCGATCGCGCAGGCGGTCGTGTTCATGGCCTGTGCCGCCAAGAGCAATGCCGTCTACCTGGGTTTCGGCGCGGCGATGGCGGACGCCCAGCGCAACGGCACGCTCGAGGTGCCGCTGCGGCTGCGGAATGCACCGACTTCGCTCATGAAGGGCCTGGGCTACGGAGCGGGCTACCGGTACGCGCACGACGAGCCCGAGGCCTATGCCGCCGGTGAGAGCTACTTTCCCGACGGGATGCGGCCGGCGCGCTACTACGAGCCCGTCGAGCGCGGCCTCGAGATCAAGATCCGCGAGGCGTTGGCGCGACTGCGCGCGATGAAGTGATCATCCATCCTGGAGCGGTGCCGCGCGGCCCGCGCCGCCGGACCCGGCGTCGTCAGCGCGCGGCCTCGAGCAGGATTTCCGCGAGCAGCGCGTCGTCCACGTTGCCGCCCGAGAGCACGACACCGACAGTGCGGTCCCGCGTCGCGAGGCGACCGGCCATGACCGCAGCGAGTGCCACGGCGCCGCCGGGCTCCACCACCAGCTTGAGCGTGCGCGCAGCATAGGCCATCGCCATCCGCACCTCGGCATCGCTGGCGACAATCCCGCCCGCGAGCAGTCGGCGGTTGATTTCGAAAGTGAGCAGGCCCGGCTCGGGAGCCAGCAGAGCGTCGCAGAACGAACGCGTGCCGGGAGCGTTCGACTCGCGACGGCTGGCGGCAAGCGAGCGGCGATGATCGTCGTGGCCCTCGGGCTCGGCGCTCCAGATGCGCGTGGCAGGCGAGAGGGCGCGGATCGCGAGTGCGGTGCCGGCGATCAGTCCGCCGCCGCTGGTGCAGACCACCACGTCGTCGAGCGCCGCTCCGATCTCGGCCGCCTGCTCGGCCATCTCCAGCCCGACCGTGCCCTGGCCCGCGATGATGTCCGGGTCGTCGAACGAGGGTACCAGCACGGCGCCGCGCTCCGCGGCCAGCCGCGCCGCAATCGCCTCGCGACTCTCCCGCAGCCGGTCGTATTCGATGACCTCCGCGCCGAGCGCGAGTGTATTGCGCAACTTCACGCGCGGCGCATCCGCCGGCATCACGATCGTCGCGCGGATGCCGAGCAGGCCCGCCGCGGCCGCGACGCCCTGCGCGTGGTTGCCGGAGGAGAAGGCCACGACCCCCGCGTCACGCTGCGCTGCGTCGAGCCGGGCCAGGCGGTTGTAGGCGCCGCGGAACTTGAACGAGCCGGTGTGCTGCAGTGTCTCGAGCTTGAGCAGGATGCGGCCGCCCGTGAACTCGTCGAGCGGTGTTGCCGACAGCAGCGGCGTGCGGCGCGCGTGACCTGCGAGTCGCCCGGCCGCGGCACGCACGTCGTCGAAACCGGGCAGGCGGGCGGTGAGGTCATCGGACATTGAGGCGAACCCTGCGTGGTCTCAACATGGGCGCGTGAGCGTAACCCAATCATTGCCGCCGGGCTGCGAGCCGGCCTGCCACGGCTGTCGCCACCGCAGCTTCGACGCGGTGGCCAGCCTGGCGCAGAAGTCAGCCTACCTCGCGCGCGTGCTGTCGCCGTGGGCCGACCGCATCGCGCCGATCGAAGCGCCGGCACCCCGGCGGCGACTGGGCTACCGCGACCGGGTGACACTCACGGCGCGCTGGACGGAGCCGTCGGGCTGGCGCTTCGGGCTCATGCGCCGTGACGAGCTGATCCCCATCCACGATTGCCCGGTGCACAGCGCGCGCGTGCGTACGCTGGTGGGACTGCTGGTCGAGCGTCTGCCGCCCGCAACGGCGATGCCGCTCGCCTACCTGCACGTGAGCGGCGCCCAGGCGTCTCTGATCGTGAAGTCCCGGTCCGTTTCCACGCAGACGCTCGCTGACCTCGTCGAGGGCCTGCCAGGCACCGGGCTCGAGGGCTGCTGGTTGCACCTGCATCCAGCCGCAGGGCGGAAGCTCTTTGCGCGCAGCGGCTGGCAGCTGCTGTGGGGTGCGCCGCGTTCACGCGACGTGCACGGCCTGCTGCATGGTCCGACGGCCTTTGCGCAGGCCCTTCCGGAGCTGCACCGCCGCTCGCTCGCATGCGCACTCGCGCACCTGCGGCCTGTACACGGCGACGCCGTGCTCGACCTCTATTGCGGTCACGGCGCCAGTCTGCGCGAATGGATCGCCACCGGAGCGGACGCTCTCGGCGTGGAACTCTCCGGTGAGGCGGTCGAACTTGCGGGCGCGAACGCGCCCGGGGCGACGGTGCTGCGTGGCACCTGCATAGCGCGTCTGCCGCAGGTCCGGACGTGGTGGACCCGGCAGTCGGGCCGGCGCCTCGCGTACGTGAACCCGCCGCGCTCAGGGCTCGAGCCCGAGGTCTCCCACGCGCTCGCCGCGGAACTGCGGCCCGAGAACATCGCCTACCTCTCGTGCAGCGCGGGCACGCTGGCGCGAGACCTGGAAGTGCTCGAGGCTGGTGGTTACGGGCTGGATGCGATCGTGCCTTACGACTTCTTTCCGCTCACTCACCACGTCGAGGCGCTTGCGCTCCTGTCCCGTCGGACCTGAGCGCCGCGCCCGGGCAGGCCCTCATGCGCGCGCGGATTGTCCTCGGAGTCGAGGTGCAGCGTGTCGTCCGCCTCGAAGTCTGCGAGCGAGAACCCTTGCCGCGGTCGACCCGGAAGGGCTCCGGCAGCCGGCGGATGATCTTGCGGTCCTGCTTCGATGATTCCCCCTGTAGTGCTCCTCCGGGTTCTTTGCGTTGCCTCTCACGTCACGTCCGGCAGCCATGCCTCCACCGCCGACGCCGGCGGTCGCGAGGCGGGTGACGGGGTGCCCGCGGGTTTCTGCGATGCCGACGGCGCCGGCGCGATGACCGCACCGCAAGCACCCGTCTGCAGCCACTGAAGCGCCGCGGCGACCAGGCCCTCGCTCGCATCGCCCAGCGGACGGTCGAGCGTTTCGGTCGCGGCGCAGGCGAAGCGCAGGGTCTCCGCGAGGCCGTCGTAGTAGTCGCCCTGTCCCCGCGCATTCACGGTGCGGAACGTGACGAGGCGCAGCCTGTCGTCGCATTTGGCACCGAGGTCGAAGGCGAGCTGGCCCACCGGCTTGCCGAGCGTGTCGGCGCCAACGATCGCGACCTCCACCCACGGCGCCATGGAATTGATGGTGATCTCGCTGGCCGACGCGCTGGCGCCGGTCGTGAGGAAGGCGATGCGTACGGGCCGCACCGATTGCGCCTGCGGCTGGAAGCGCCGCGTGAAGTTTTCCGACGCGCGCGGCGGGCTGTGCTCGACGCGCAGCTGCACGTCGGTCAAGGATCGCGCACCGCCGAGCAGGTCCGCGAGCAGCTCCGAGGTGCTCACGAGCCCGCCACCGTTGTAGCGCAGGTCCACGATGAAGTCGTCGAGGCCCAAGGCTCGAAACTGCGCGAAGGCGTCGCGCAGCTGCGGGGCGGCACTGCTCGTAAACGTGCGCAGGTTCAGGTATCCGACGCCTGCGGTGCCGGCGAGGGGCAGGACCCGCGTGCCGTAGACGTCCGACACCGGGTCGATGGTCAGGGTGCGTTTGGTCATTGCAGTCTCGCGCGAGGCGCCCGCTCTCGAGAGCCGGAGCCCGCGCCGCACGCCGACCTCGGCCGGGCCGAGCGCCTCGGTGATCGTCGTGCCGTCGGCGAGGAGATCCGTGACCGGGACGAATCCGCTGCCTGCGTCGACCGCGAGGATCTCGTCACCCCGCGCAAGACCGGCCTCGGCTGCCGGGCTCGATTCGAACACCTCAGTGACGAACGGGCGGTTGCCTTCCTCGGTACGGACCCTGAACCCGAAGCCGTTGAACTGGCCGGCGCCGAGCACGGCGTTGTCGGCGGAGCGCGACGTCCAGAAGCTGAAGTGGCGGTCCTTGCGCTGTTCCCGAGCGGTGGCGGTGAGGTGATCGAGCAGCTGCACGGCGTCATCGAAGTCCGCGATGTTTACCGTGGCCGGCAACAGGTCCGGGAACAGGTACCAGCTGCGGGCCACGTCCAGGGTGAACTGCTTGCGTGCCGACTCGCTGCACGCGGTCGGAATCTGGTTGCCGCCGCCGGAGCCGCCGCTGCCGCTCCCGCCACTGCTGTCGCAGGCGGAAAGCAGGACCAGGGCGGCGCAGGCTACGCCGGACTGGGCGCGTTGTCTGATAGGGGCAGTCGTCGGCATCGGGTAGCAGGACGTGCGTCAGGGAGCGCCGAGGATAGGGCGCGCGCCCGTGACAGTCACCCGGGGTGCCGTCGGCCTTTTTTACATAACTTCTCCGATCAACCTGCCCGTGGCGGGCCAAGTCGTTGAAATCCCGACTCCGCGGCTGGTTGGCGCAGATCTTGCTACGGCACTCCTGCACCGGTGTCACGAGACCGCCACGGGCGGGCACGCAAAGAGCAACAATGAACAGGAACTCGGTCGGTACCGCGATTCTTCTGGTCGGGCCCGTCGCAGCTGCTTCGCTTGCCGGACATGCCGAGGCTGCCAAGTACGTCGGCATCGGTTGCGTGCTCGCGGCCCTGATGGGCGTGATCGCCCGGCCGGCGGCTGCGTTCGCGCTGCTGCTGCCGGTCGTCTACGCGGCGGCGGCACTCACGGCGCAGTCCACCGATGCGGTGGTCGCCCTGATCGTCGCCATCGCGGCGGTTGTGGGTGCGGCCGGTTCGAGGGGGCTGCAACGCGGCCTTGTGGCCTTGCTGGGCGCCGCACTGCTCGGTTCCTTCGAGCCGGCCGGGTTCCAAGCCGTGCTGTCGCGGGCAGCGTGGATGCTTGCAGGAAGCGCGTATGCGCTCGTGATGGCGCTTACGCTGCTCCGACGTCTGAGCGTCCCTGGCCTCGCCCTGCAGCCCCAGTCTGCGGTCGCTTACGCCGTGCTGCTGTCGGTGCTCTCGCTGGTCGCCTGGTTCGCGGGCCGGCTGGCCGACCTGCCCCACGCCTGGTGGCTGCCCCTGGCAGTAATTGCGGTGAGCGAACCGGTTGCCGCGCGTTCGCCATGGCATTCCACGCTGCGCACGGCGGCGGTGCTCTGCATGACGCTCGTGCTCGTGACCCTGGCCGACACCATAGACGCACCGGCCGTTCGGATTGTCACCGCCGGCGCCCTGCTGTTTGCGGCCACCTGGCAGGCGCCACGTCATCCCACCATCCTCGCCCTGCTGCTGACGCCACTACTGGTGCTGATGGCCGGTCCGACGTCCGAGAGTGGCGCACTCGCTGGCAGCCTGCCGACGGTGCTTGTGGCGTGCCTGCCGGTGTTCGCAGCTACCTGCCTGTGCCACTTCGCCTTCTGGACGCTGCGAATAGAGCCGGCGCGATTACCGGCCTGAGCGGCAGGGTCTCACGGACTCCCTCTCGAGGGTCGGAGTGACCGTCAGGCTCCGCGCGGAGCCATCACGCTGAGCACCGCGACGAAGTGGCAGGCCACTCCACCCAGCACGAACAGGTGCCACACTGCGTGCGCGTAGCGCCGGCTCTTCCACATGTAGAACGGCACCCCCGCGGTATAGACGAGGCCTCCGGCGACGATCCAGGCCAGCTCGGTCCTGGTGAGGCTGTCCATCAAGGGCTCGGCGACGACCACGCCGATCCAGCCCATCGCGAGGTACAGCACGGTGGAGGAGACCGGGAATCGGAATCCCAACGCCACCTTGGCGGCGATGCCGATGATCGCCAGTCCCCACACCAGGCCGAACAGCGTCCATCCCCAGACGCCGCCCAGCACGCCGAGCGCAAACGGCGTGTAGGTGCCGGCGATCAACAGGAAGATCGCGGAGTGATCGAGCAGCCTCAGCCGCGGCTTCAAGCGGGAGGAGGTCGCAGAGTGATAGAGCACCGACGTGGTGAACAGCAGTAGCGCGCTCGCGCCGAAGATCACTCCGCCTGCCATGCGCCACGGGCCGGCATCGCTGGCCGCGGCAACGACCACCAGTGTGACGATGGCGGCGAGACTCGCGACGATGCCGAGCACGTGTGTCGCGACGTGCGCGATCTCCTCGGAACGCGTGTAGAGGCTGGTCGTCATCGTTAACGAGGATCGCACAGGAAGGTTGCGATGCGCACGGTCGCCCGGCGTTCCCGGGCATGTCGCGGCGCCCGACGCTCGCCCTCCTCACGCCGCCGCCAGCGCCTGCTCCAGGTCGGAGAGCAGGTCGTCGACGTGCTCGATTCCGACCGACAGCCGAACCATGTCCTCGCTTACGCCGGCTTTCTCGAGTTCCGCTGGGTCGAGCTGTCGGTGCGTGGTGCTGGCGGGATGGCAGGCCAGCGACTTCGCGTCGCCGATGTTCACGAGTCGCACGAAGAGCTTCAAGGCGTCCTGGAAGCGTGCGCCCGCGGCACGGCCGCCCTCGATGCCGAAGGTCAGGATGCCCGAGGCCCGCCCGCCCATGTACTTGACCGCGAGCCCGTGGCTCGGATGGTCGGGCAGCCCGGCGTAGTTGACCCAGCGCACCTTCGGGTGAGTGCTGAGATATCTCGCGACGGTGAGCGTGTTCTCGCAGATGCGGTCCATCCGCAGCGCCAGGGTCTCGATGCCCTGCAGGATCAGGAAGCTGTTGAACGGCGAGATCGCTGCACCCATGTTCCTCAGCGGCACGACGCGCGCACGCCCTATGTAGGCCGCGGCTCCGAACGCGTCGGTGTAGACCACGCCGTGATACGAAACGTCCGGCGTGTTCAGGCGCGGGAACTTGCCGGCGTGCTGCCGCCACGGAAACTGACCGGAGTCCACCAGCGCGCCGCCGATGCTGGTGCCGTGACCGCCGAGGTACTTGGTGAGGGAGTGCACCACGATGTCCGCGCCGTGCTCGAACGGCCGGCAGAGGTAGGGCGAGGGCACCGTGTTGTCGACGATCAGCGGGATGCCATGGCGATGAGCGATGTCGGCGAGCGCTGCGAAGTCGGTGATGTTGCCGGCAGGGTTCCCCACCGATTCGCAGAATATCGCGCGCGTGTCGGCGTCGATCAGTCCCTCGAACGACGACGGGTCACGGTGGTCCGCGAATTTCACCGTGAGCCCGTACTGCGGAAACGTGTGGGCGAACAGGTTGTAGGTGCCGCCATACAGCGCCGTGGAGCTGATCACGTTCTGCCCGGCCCCCGTGATGGTCTGCAGCGCGTAGGTGATCGCCGCCTGCCCGGACGCCAGCGCAAGCGCACCGACGCCGCCCTCGAGCGCCGCGATGCGCTTCTCGAGCACGTCGGTCGTAGGGTTCATGATCCGCGTGTAGATGTTGCCCGGCACCTTGAGGTCGAAGAGATCCGCGCCGTGCTGCGTGTCGTCAAAGGCGTATGAGGTGGTCTGGTAGATCGGCACCGCGACCGCCTTGGTGGTGGGATCGGGCGCGTAGCCGGCGTGGACGACCAGGGTTTCGAATTTCATTGGGGCGCCTTGCTTGGGGGGTGACGTGGCGGCAATTCTCGGCCAGTCGCTGAGGCGTGTCGCTCGTTGAGAACCACGGGGCATGTGCTCAGAACGCCGCCGGCGGCCGACCGCCGCAAGCGACTGCAGGGACGTGCGACCGGGGATTGACCTGGGTCATGGAGGGCCCACCGCAGGCCCGCCATGCTGAGCACATGATCCGCATGGTTCCGAGACGCTCCCGCCGACTCGTGCTGGCTATCGCAACCGTGCTGGCGACAGGCGCTCATGTCGGGCCGGCACCGGGGGCGACCGCCGCGCCGGGGGATGCGTCCGGCCTCGAGACCGTGACGGTGTATGCCCGAAGGCTCGTACCGGTCAGCCGCGTCGCCGCCACCGTGACGGTGATTCCGGAAGAGCAGATCCAGCGCACACTGGCCGGGGACGTCAAACAGCTGGTGCGCTACGAGCCGGGCCTTTCGGTGCGCAGCGACCCGTTTCGCTTCGGACTCGACACCTTCACCGTCCGCGGCGTGACGGGCAACCGTGTCGCCGTCGAGGTGGACGGCATCCCGTCCGCGGGCGGGTTCGCGATCGGCAGCTACTCGGACTCCGGACGCGGCTTCGTGGACCTCGGTTTCGTGCGCAAGGTCGAGGTGCTGCGCGGCCCGGCCTCGTCGCTGTACGGCAGCGACGCGATCGGCGGCGTTGTCGCGATGACCACGCTCGGCCCGCAGGACCTGCTCGGCCACCGAAGCACCGGCCTGCGTACCGAGGCTGGCTACAGCGGCGACGACGACGGCTGGCACGCGCTTGCGCTGGGCGCTGCGCGGATGGGCGCCGCCGAAGCGATGCTGGGCTACGTGCATCGCGAGGGCCGGGAGCTCGACTCGGCGGCGGACGTGACGCCCAATCCGCGCGACTACGATGCCGATTCGCTGATCGCCACGCTCGAATTCGGCAACACGCCGGGCGGTCCGCTGACAGTCACGGCGGAGGGCGGGCGCCTCCGCCAGACCACGGACGTGCACGCATTCGTGGGACTCGCGGGCAGTCGCTTCGTCAATACCGTGGCGCTCTCTGGCGACGACTCGGGCGAACGCTTCCGAGTGAGCATGGACCAGCAGCTTTCCGCCGCAACGCTGTACGACTCGGCCGACTGGCGCCTCTACTGGCAGGGCACGCACACCCAGCAGGACACTTACGAGGAGCGCCGCGCCGTGCCGCCGCGCGTGCCCGCCGTCGCGATCGAGCGCGAGTTCAGCCTCGAGGACCACATGCTCGGTGCCGAGTTCGTCGCAGTGCGCGATCTGGTGCGCGGCCGTGTCTCTCACGATCTCGTCTATGGTCTCGAGTTCTCTCAGACACGCATCGAGGAGCGGCGCGACGGCACGCAGACCGACCTCGCCACTGGTGCGACGACCTCGACCATCCTCGGCGAGTCCTTTCCGCTGCGCGACTTTCCCATCTCGGACGTGACCGAGGCGGGTGCCTTCCTGCAGGACGAGATCCGGTTCGCGGACGGTGCATGGACGCTGATCCCGGCGCTGCGCGTGGACTACTACCGGCTGTCCCCGCAGGCCGACGATCTCTACCACGAGGACAACCCGCGCCTGCCGGTGGTCGGTCTCGAGGACTGGTCGGCGTCACCCAAGCTCGGCGTCATCCGCAGGCTCGGCGACTCGGCGAACGCGTATTTTCAGTACTCGAATGGGTTTCGCGCGCCGCCGCCGGAGGACGTGAACATCGGGCTCGACCTGCCGCTGCTCAACGTGCGCGCTGTGCCGAATCCAGATCTCAAACCCGAGAAGAGCAACGGCTACGAGTTCGGCCTGCGCTGGAGCGGCCCGGCGCTCGCGCTGACTGCCAGTGCGTACTGGACCGACTACGACGACTTCATCGAATCAAAGGTGAACCTGGGACCGGAGCCGGCGACCGGCGTGGTGCTGTTCCAGTCGCAGAACATTGCGCAGGCGCGCATCTACGGCGCGGAAGCCGCGGCCACTGCGCGCCTTGGTGAATGGACGCCGAAGCTCGCGGGCTGGACGACACGTCTTGGAGCCGCGTACGCCCGCGGCGAGGACCTCGTGCGTGACGAGCCGCTGAACTCGGTGGACCCTGCGAGCGGCGTGCTGGCGCTGCGCTATGACGCGACTTCGGGCCGCTGGGGCGGAGAACTGGTCACGACTGCAGTGGCCGACAAGCGCCGCGTGGACAGGAGCCGGGCGGATCTCTATGCCACGCATTCCTACCTCACGCTCGATCTCCTCGGGCACATTGAACTCGGTCGCGGCCTGACGCTCACCGCCGGCCTGTTCAACCTCACCGATCGTGCCTACATCGAGTGGGCCGACGTGCGCGGCCGTCCGAACGGCGATCCGCTGATCCCGTACTACACGCGACCGGGCCGCAACGCCGCGCTCACGCTGCGCTGGGCGTACTGAAGCGTTTCAGTAGGGCGTGCCGTCGCGGCGGGTGAACTTGCCGCGCTGGCCGGGCGGGTTGTAGCGCAGGTCCGCCTCGGGATAGAAGACCTCATCGGTTTCGTCGCACGTGCCGACCTCGAGATAGCGGGCCGGCCGGTCGGAGCGGTTGACGAGTTGGTGCCCGTCGCCCGAGCCGGCGGGGAATCCCACGCACTGGCCGGCGCGTACCAACTGCTCGCCCGCGTCGGTGCGCAACACCACCTCGCCCTCGAGCACGTAGACGAACTCCTCTTCACGCGTGTGCCAGTGCCGCATCGACGATTCCTTGCCCGGCGGCAGGGTCGTGAGGTTCACGCCGAACTGGGTCAGGCCGAGCGCCTTGCCAAGGAAGCGCTTCTCGCGGGGCAGCACCCTGGAGCGGTAAGGCTCTGGGTAGCCGGAGGACGTGTACGGTGTGAGCGTGGCGGGGTCGAGGGCAGGCAGGCGCAGGGTCATGGTCGCCTCCGGGAAGCCGGGTGTTTCGAATCGCGCGCGACGCCAGCCGCGCCGCCGGCTGCCAACCTCGGGGCAGGGCCGCTCTGTCGGGCGCACCCCAGGATCAGGTCGCTGGCGTGTACCAGATCGGGGATGTCCACGCGCGTTCCTGGATCGAGACCGGCAGTCCTGTCGGAACTGGCACCCCGAGCCGAACGGCATCGATCGTGCTCCAGCGCGGCGTCGGGATCTCGAGGACGCGGACGTAGTAGAACGCACGCTCGGCCGAGTCGAAGTCCGGATCGGTCCAGACGGTGGCGAGCTCGGCGGCGCCGACGGTGTTCGTGTACCGGGCCGTCGCCGCATCGACCGTGTCGCCCACCGGCGGCAACTTGCCGGTCTTCGGATCGGGTTTGCGGTCGCCGCTCCAGGCGACGTCGTACACCTGCTCGTGCTGCTTGCCGCCCGCATCCAGCCATCCCTTGACGATCTGCACGCGGTCGAGATTGCCGCTCTTTGGATCCTTGCTCGCCATGACGAGAAAGCTCGGCGCCTTGCCCGCGGGAGCCTTGAGATCGCCGCCCATCGGCACACCGCGCGCGTAGCCCGCCGGCACCGCACCCGCGCCATTGAGGTCGGCGTCGGTGAAGTCCCAGCCGCCGAAGAAGCGCACCTTGATCATCGTGCCCGACGTGCCGAAGGTCTCGCGGCGCTGCATCGCATCGAAGATCGACTCGCGCGTGTTCTCCTCGGCCCAGACGCCGGCGAGGCCGCCGGAGCTGAACTCCTGCACCTGCTTGATCTGGCCCGCCGGCTGTCCTTCCATGCCGTTCAGCCGGTGCCCGGCGTCGTTCTCGAAGGCAAACTTGCCGGTGTAGTTGTACTCCTCGTTGCTCGCGGCGGCGTTGTGCGTGTCGGTGTCGCCGATGAACCCGTATTTGAACGGATTCCCGTTGCCCATCGAATCCTGCGCGAGGCCGTCGAGCAGCGCCTGGCGCGCGAAGCTGCCGCGGCGGCGCTTGGGCCGCTCGTAGTCGGCCGACAGCGTGTAGTCCCACTGCTCGAAGCCGGCGAATTCGTCGTTGGGCGACAGATCGGGGTGCGTCTCGGAGGTGCCCTTGATCTGCGTGATCTCGTAGAGCGGCTCGTTTGCGGCGCGCGTGCGGTTGTACGCGGCGTCGATGGGCCGACCGTCGAACTTGACCGTCTCGAACATGCGTCCGTCGCTGGCGTTGCCGTTGTGGGGGATGGCGAGCAGCGTCGAGCCGCGGGCGCGAAGGTCATCCATCCACTTCCAGAGCGTCTCCGGATCCTCGGATTCGAGCGCCGACAACACCATGTCCGGCAGGTGTTCCGTGTCACGGAACACGACGACCCGATGGAGGTTCCGCTTCTGCGGATTCGAGGTCCACTCGAAGCCCGCGAACGTGGTGAAGCGGCCCGGCTGATAGTGCGCATCGGCGGCCTTCACGATCTCGGCCCACACGGAGCGAGCGAGCGCCGGGTCGGTCAGCATCGGGTCGACCTTGCCCGCGCTCATGTCACGCAAGATGCCTGCGAACGTCTGCATCCGCACCACCGGGTCGGGCGAGTTGACGCCCTTGGCGAGTTCGGTCTTGCTGAGCGGACTTTCGGGGTTGCTCATCTGGTTGAACACGCCCATGAACTCCGCGTGCTCGGCCACCATGTAGAAGTCGAGCGGCGTCTGGATCTGGATCTTGCCGCCGAAGCCGCTGTTGGTGATCTCCTGCCCCTGTGCCCAGGCGTACGCGTCGGTCGGCGTCGCGCGGCTGCCGTTGGTGAATGCGTCGAACGACCAGCCGGTGTGAACGTGCACGTCGCCGAAATAGGCGTTGCGCAGAGCATTGGCCGGCGGGCGGCCCGGTGCCGCGACAGTGGTCGCTGGCGCCGCGGAGTCGGGCGCTTTGGCGCCGGTCGTGGTCGCAGGTGGCGCCGGCTGGCGCGAGCAGCCGGCCGCGAGCAGGCCCAACATGCTCAAGGCCGCCGCCGCGATCCCGACGGTTCGTCGAAAGGCGAACTCCGATTGCATACGTCCTCCCCCGTTTCATCGCTTCGCACGCGCCATATACCACGCCACTCGATCCGCTGACAGACGTGATGCGTTCGCTGGCGCAACCTTCGGCGCTCGCGGCGCAGCCGGGCCGCCGAGTGGCACCGTCAGGCCGCGCACAAGCAAAGAATGGCCCTGTCCCTTGCGGGACAGGGCCAGTTGCGTACCCCTCCGGGGCTCACGCAGGGAGGATCGTCAGTACACGTCGCCCACCGTGTTGTGCACGTTGAACTTGCCCGTCGGCGTCACGATGCGCGGGTCGTTGATCACCTTCTTGAGCTCGAGCGTCTTGTCGTCCACCACGACCAGTGCCGATTTCTGGTCCTTGCCGTTCCACACCGAGAACCAGACCTCGTCGCCCGCGGCGTTGTACTCGGGTTGCACGACGCGCTTCGGGCCCTCGCCGAGATTCGCCCACTCGGCGATCGGCAGCACCTTGTAACCGGCCTCGAGGTTGTTCACGTCGAACACGGCCACGCTCTGCGCGATCTTCGGGTCGGGATTGAGCGGGGTGTCGACGTACAGGTGCTTCGACTTCGGGTGGGTCTTCACGAACAGCGATCCGCCGCCCTGGCCCTTCAGCACGCGCACCACCTTCCAGGCGTTGTCCTTGTGCTTCTCGGGGTCCGTGCCGATGAGCGTGATCTTCTCGTTGCCGAGTGCGCTCGTGACCCACACCGGCCCGTACTGCGGGTCGACGAAGTTCGCGCCGCGGCCCGGGTGCGGGATCTTGTCGACGTCGATGAGCGCCGCGAGCTTCTGGTTTTTCGAATCGACCACGGCGACCTTGTTCGACTGGTTCGCCGCGGTGAGGAAGTAGCGCTTCGACACGTCCCAGCCGCCGTCGTGCAGGAAGCGGGCGGCACCGATCGTCGTCGTCTTGAGGTTGTTGATGTCCTCGTAGTTCACGAGCAGGATCTGCCCGGTCTCCTTGACGTTGACGATGAACTCCGGGTGCTCGTGCGAGGCCACGATCGCGGCCACGCGCGGCTCCGGGTGGTACTCCTGCGTGTCCACGGTCATGCCGCGGGTCGAGACGACCTTGAGCGGCTCGAGCGTGAGGCCGTTCATGATCGTGTACTGCGGCGGCCAGTAGGCACCGGCGATCGCGTACTTGTCCTCGTAGCCCTTGTACTTCGAGGTCTCGACCGAGCGCGCCTCGAGACCGACCTTGATCTCCGCGACCTTGGTGGGCGTCTCGAAGTAGAGGTCGATCAGGTCGATCTTGGCGTCGCGGCCGATCGTGTACACGTAGCGCCCCGAGTGCGACAGGCGCGAGATGTGCACCGCATAGCCGGTGCGGATCGTGGTGATGATCTCCTTCGTGTCGCCGTCGACCAGCGCCACCTCGCCCGTGTCGCGCAGCGTCACCGCGAAGACGTTGTCGAGGTTGTACTTGCTCTGCTGCTTGGTCGGCCGCTTCTCGACCGGGATGATCACGTTCCAGGTCGCCGTGATCTCCTTCAGGCCGAACTCAGGGGGCTGCGGCGGCTCGTGCTGCACGTAGCGCGCCATGATGTCGACCTGCTCGGGCGTGAGTTCGCCCGACTTGCCCCAGCTCGGCATGCCGGCCGGTGAGCCCTGGTTGATGAACACCTTGAGGTAGTCGGTGCCCTTCTTCTGCGTGATGTCCGGGGTGAGCGGCTTGCCGGTGGCACCCTTGCGCAGCACGCCGTGGCAACCCGCGCAGCGCTCGAAGTAGATCTGTTGCGCCTCCTTGAACTCCGGCTCAGTGATGTCCGGCGCGCCCGGCGTGCGCAGGATCTTCACGCCTTCCGGCGTGATCGGCGAGGGCGCGCCCTGGTACTTGAGCTCGGCCGTCGTGGTCGGGTGCTGAGTGGGCGAGTCGGCCTTCTTGGGCGTCGCGGCGGCCTTGGCACGTTCCGCGGCGACCTGCGAGGCGGCGACGGCGCCGCCCGAGTTGCCCCATGAATTGAGCGCAAAGGTGAGGGCGTCGGCAATCTCCTGGTCGGAGAGCTGCGTCATCGCCGGCATCACCGAGTTGAACTTGACGTTGTTGACGACCACCTCGCCCTGCAGGCCGTTGACGACGACGCCCACGGCGCGGTCCTTGTTGCCGAGCAGGTAGTCCGAGCCCGCGAGCGGCGGGAAGGCGCCGGGCAGGCCCTTGCCATCGGCCTGATGGCAGGCCATGCAGGCGACCTCGTACACCTTCTTGCCGGACTCGACCTGCGCGGCGCTTGCCGCGGCGCCAGCGACTTCGGCCTTGTGGACCTGCTGGGCCAAGGCCGTGGTCGCGAGACCCAGCGATCCCGTCACGGCGATCACGAGCGCCGCGCGGACGGGACGATGCAACTTCGAATTCATGGATGGCTCCCGTGGTTGGAACGGGCCGGCGACGCGCAGGCCGCCACCGGCGATGACGCCAACACTAGGAGACAGTGACCGGGCGCGCCTTGACCTCGGTCAATCGGGGCAAGACGCCGTCAGGGCGTGGCGTCCAGCATCGCCAGAAGTCGTGCCCGGTCCGGCACTTGCAGTACGCGGCCGTGAACGACGATCGCGCCCGCATCCGCCAGGTGCCGCAGGATCCGCGACAGGGTCTCGGGCTTCATCGACAGCCGCGAGGCGAGTTCCTGACGCGACTCCTGCAGCGTGACTTCGCAGGGTGCCGCCGCGTCGGTGGGCAGACGGCTCTCGATCAGCCGCACCAGGCGGTGGGTGGCGCTCTCGAGGGTGAGGTACTCGATCTCGCGGATGCGCATGTGCAGGCGCTGGCTCAGGTGCCCGAGCATGCGCAGACAGGTCTCCGGGCTCTCGCGCAGGATCGCGAGGTACTCGCGGTTCGGGAAGCGCGCCACCCGCGACTGCACCCCCGCGACCGCCGAGACCGGATACCCCGGTCCCGACATGAACATCACGGCCTCGGCGAAGCTGTTGCCGGGACCGAGGATGTCCACGATCTTCTCCTCGCCGGCCTTGGAATAGAGCACCAGGTTCACCTGGCCTTCGAGGACGATGTAGAAATGCTGTGCCGGCTGGCCCCGGTCGAACAGCACCTGGCCGGGTTCCCAGGCATCGAGGTGACTCGTCGCGAACAGCCGCTGCAGTTGCGGCGGCGACAGGCCCGCGAAGAGGTGGTGGCCGCGCAGGGCGGTGATCGGCGGGCCGGTGATGTCCATGCGCGCACCGTAGCAGCCCGGCACGGCAGGTGGAATGCGCCTGCGCAGTTCAGGCGAACAGTCCGAGCGGGTGGTGGGCCCGGGCCACCGACACGAGGAACGCCACCACGAGCAGCGCACCGGCCAGTGCCACGATGCGCACGCGCCGCGTGCGCCCGCGCCTGAGCGCAATGCTGCCGAGACCGACATACACGGTGAGCAGCACCACTTTGGCAGTGAGCCAGCCGTTGGCGAACGGGTACTGGCGGACGACGGTCGTGAGCACCAGCGCGCTCATGAGCAGCACCGTGTCCACCGCGTGCGGCAGGTAGCGCAGCACGAGGTGGCGCTGCCACGGAGAGTCCGCCAGCATCAGTGCACCGCGCAGCACGAACAGCGCGATCGAGAGGACCGCACAGCCTATGTGCACGTGGCGCAGGGGCAGATAGAACTCGATCATCCGGGGCGGCCGTCGCGGCGCGGGGCGAGGTAGATCGGGGCGTGCCGCAGGCTCCAGACGACGAAGGCGGCCAGCCAGGCCGCCGCGCTGCCGAGCAGCAGCCACTGCGTTGTCGCGGGTGCGGTGGCGATCTCGCTGCCGATGCGTGCGAGCGCCGCGACCTGCACCACGAGGAAGCTGCCGAGTGCGACGCGATCCATCGCGAGCGGCTGGCCCGAGTGGCCCATGGTCACGCGCGTGACCATCGCGACCAGCATCCCGCCGAAGAAACCCATGCCAAGCGCGTGGATCGGCGCGCGGCCCAGCGCCCACTGTCCGGTGAGCGAGAAACTGGCGTCGCGCGCGAGCTGCAGCAGCATCGCGCACGGCAGCCACGCGTAGGCCGCGTACAGCGTCCAGAGCAGGGGATGGCCGCGCGCGCCCAGCGAGCTCCAGCGCACCGCGCTGGCGGCGGTCAGCAGGAGTAGCGCGGCGTCGAGCCAGGGCAGCAGGTGCAGGGCGCCTGCAGTGCCGACGAGCAGCCTGAGCCAGGCGAGGCCCACCACTGCGGCCAGCAGCCACGTCGGGCGCCACGGCACGTAGCCCGGAACGACGCCCTGCGAGAAGAACGGGATCATGCGATGGCAGACCGCGTAGAACACGGGCAGCAGGAAACCCCACAGCGCGGCGCGCACCGCGAAATGCAGCACGGCGTCGTCGGCCCGCCACAGCCCGAGACCAAAGCCCATTGCGCAGACGACGCCGATCGCGAAGGCGATGCTGGTGACGATCGCGTGGGGGACGACCGTCGCCGCCTCGAGCAGGACCCGGAGCAGCGCCACGAGCGCGGCTACCAGGCCCGTGGTCGCGAGCGCCACCGCAACGAGCTGCATCGGCGTGCTCGAGTGCACGCCGGCCAGCCAGCTCGCGGTAGCCGCGGTGAGCAGCAGCGGGGCGGCGACGTAGACTCCACGCGGCACGGGCGGACCGTTCATCCAGCGCGGAAAGGTCGTGAACAGGAAACCCAGGAAGAACGTCGGGAAGACGGTGAACAGCATCAGGAACGAGTGCGCCCAGATCGGCGCGACCGCGAGTTCGAGTGCGAACAGCGGCCTGCCGGTGTAGCGGGCCAGCAGGTGCAGGCCCCACCACGCGCTTGCCGCGAGCAGGGTCGCGATTCCGCACAGGAACGCGACGCGATGCGGTGCGGCGGTGAACACCTGCCAGCGCCGCGGTGCCTGCGGAGGGTCGACGCTCACCGTTGCTCCTTGCTCGCGAGTTGGGCGCGGCACTCACGCCGGTGCCACGCTCTGCGGGGCTCCCAAATGACAGCGGGCGCCCGCAGGCGCCCGCCGCCGTCTTCGGCAGACTCTACCGTCCGGAGGACTTCGCCGTCCGCGCAGTCGCGGGCAGCTCGACCTCCTGCCGTCGCCCGCCGCCGAGCCACAGCCTGGCGACGAACACCGCGAGCAGCAGCACGCCGATGCTGAACAGGACGTCGCCCGGCATGCGCAGCCACACCAGCATCTGCATGATCGGCTGCTGCAGCAGTTCCGCGGAACGTGCGTACCAGAAACCCTGCGAGACCGCGGCATGAACCTGGATCAGTCCGACAGGCAGCAGCGACATGAGCGCCATCGCCGCCAGGCCGATGTTGAGCGACCAGAACGCGCCTTTCAGCAGCCGTTCGTCCCATTGCTCGAGGTTGCCGAGGCCGCGCAGGCAGAAGAGCATCAGGCCGATGCCCAGCATGCCGTACACGCCGAACAGCGCCGTGTGCCCGTGCAGCGGCGTCGTGTTGAGGCCCTGCATGTAGTAGAGCGCGAGCGGCGGGTTGATCAGGAACCCGAACAGGCCCGCGCCTACGAGGTTCCAGAAGGCAACGGCGACGAAAAACAGGATCGGCCACTTGTAGGCGGCGACCCACGGCTGCGCGCGGCCGTGCTGCAGGTTCTCGTAGGCTTCGAAGCCCACCAGGACCAGCGGCACCACCTCGAGCGCGGAGAATACGGAGCCGATCGCGAGCACGCCGGTCGGCGTGCCAGTCCAGTAGAGGTGGTGGAAGGTGCCGAGCACGCCGCCCGAGAGGAACACGATGGTCGCGAACAGCACCGCGTTGGTGGCGACGCGCGGGCGCACCAGCCCGAGGCGCGTGAACAGGAAGGCGATCACCGCGGTCGCGAACACCTCGAAGAAGCCCTCGACCCACAGGTGCACGACCCACCAGCGCCAGTATTCCACCATCGACAGGTGAGTATTGCGTCCCCACATCAGGCCCGCGCCGTAGAACAGCCCGATCGCCACGGTGGAGAGGAACAGCAGCATCGTGATCGAGCGGCTGTCGTCGCGCGCCTTGAGCGCCGGCCACAGCGCGCGTCCGACGAGCAGCAGCCACAGCATCAGGCCGATGAACAGGAACGCCTGCCAGAAGCGGCCGAGATCCACGTACTCCCAGCCCTGGTGACCGAACCAGAAGTTGGCCTCGAGACCCATCTTCTGCATCACCGCGAACCACTGTCCGCCGAGGCCGCCCACGACGATGACGAGCAGGCAGACGAACAGGAAGTTCACGCCTGCGCGCTGGAACTTCGGTTCATGTCCCGAGATCGCTGGCGCGATATAGAGGCCCGTGGCGAGCCAGGCGGTGGCGATCCACAGCACCGCGAGCTGCAGGTGCCAGGTGCGGGTGACCGAGTAGGGCAGGATCGCGGCGAGATCGATGCCGTAGAAACCCTGGCCTTCGACCGCGTAGTGCGCCGTGATGCCGCCAAGCACGATCTGCACGACGACCAGCGCCGTGACCACCCAGAAATACTTGGCCGTCGCCTTCATCGAAGGGGTGGGCTTCAGCGCCTTGAGCGGATCGGTGTCCGGCACCTGCGGCGGGGGCTCCTTGCCGTGCGTGGCGACGTAGTACCAGGTGAGCGCACCGACACCTGCGAGCAACCCGAAGATGCTGATGAAGGTCCACAGGTACGTGCCGGTGGTCGGCCGGTTGTCGACCAGCGGCTCGGCCGGCCAGTTGCTCGTGTAGCTGATCTGCTGGCCCGGACGGTTCGTGACCGTGGACCACGAAGACCAGAAGAAGAACGCCATCAGTTGCTCGCGTCGCTTCGCGTCCGGGATCGGGTTGTCCTGGATCGCGTACTGCGCGCGCAGCGTATCGAGGCTCGTGTCGTCGCCGAACAGCTTCAGGTAATGATCGGCCGTGGCCGCGATGGCCGCCGCGCGGTCCTCCGACACCGTCACCACGCCCGTGTCCGGGTTGTACGTGTTGGTGCGCATCTCGGGCACGAGGCGCGCGCGCAGCGCGGCCTGCTGGGCGGCGTCGAGCGAGGCGTAGGACTTTCCGGTCTCGCGCTGCGACCAGAGGTCGAGCACGGCCGTGGCCTCGCGATGCAGCCAGTCCGCCGACCAGTCGGGCGCCACGTAGCTGCCGTGGCCCCAGATGGAGCCCATCTGGTGCCCGCC